>Ga0326512_10003481_pt1 | contig 11542 bp, 8 predicted proteins | sample 1_2617_0518_D_FD_203652 | JGI IMG/M metagenome (GOLD analysis project Ga0326512, IMG submission 203652) | Bovine rumen microbial communities from UC Davis, California, United States - 1_2617_0518 | ecosystem: Host-associated > Mammals > Digestive system > Stomach > Rumen | place: USA: California... | reverse complement strand
GACGGCCACCCATAAATTTGCGGATGCGGTCGTTAAAGGCTTTCGCCCTGACCTCGCCAGACTCGCGGAAGTCCTTGCACTTCTTCACCTGTGCCAGCCCGTTCTGCATCATGCGGGCGGCCTTCTCGCTGGGGCTCTGTGCGTAGTCTGCCAATTCGTAGATCAATTCGGTCTTCTCGAAAATATTGCCGTTGCTGTTGATTTGCAACACGTATTCAATGCCGTTGGCCTTCTTCTCAAACGTCCAGTAGCCATTTTCCCACTTCACGGCCTTAGCCTCTGGGAAGAACTCGCAGCACTCGTCAATCTTAGCCAACATATTTGCAAAAGTCTCGTCGCGGCGCTTCTCGTCGTGCTCTCTCATAGCCAAAAGCCAGTTGCGCCACTCGTCCAGCTTCTTTGCCGTCGGTTTGCCAATCTTTTGCAGTGGGCAATTACTTTGGCTGCTGCTCTCGCTCATGCTCAGTCCCTGGCGGTCCAGCGGTTCGGCCAGCTTCAAAGCCTGCGTCTTATCGCCTCTGGTGTAGTCGTTGTAATGAGTCATCTTCACGCCTCTCCATGTAATGCAGTAGCGCACACTTGACCACCTCCCTGGTTCCATCATAAAACCAACCTCGCAGCCGTCTAATTCTGCAAAGGGCTTGTAATACTCCTGCCACTCTTCCTTGGCGTTCTCTACTCCGTTCTCGATATACTCGATGTTATTCTTTTTGCCGTACTCTAAAACTTCGGCCTCGCTGTTGAAAAATAATACTGTTGTCTTCATAACTTTAATTTTTAAAGGGTGATTGTTATTTGTATAATTTGAATAAATTTGTATAATTTCTCGCCGTCAGGCGACTAATCTGTGATATTGTCTATAACGTATAAATGATTAGTAATAAAGCAGGCTGCAGTCGTCATCGTCCATGAAGGCCACATTGCCGCTGTATGTGCTCAGGAAGTATTCGGGGCCGTAAGCGTCCAGCATTCGGCGGGCTACCTTCTCCCATCGGCCTTTCTCCACCGTCTCGCGGGCTCCCCGCTTGCTCATGCCTATGCCCTGAAGAATGTTTATCCAGTCCTCGTCACTGCAAGCGCTCTGGCACTCGCTGCCCTTCTCGTGGATGTCGCCCAGCACGTAGCGGCGGGCGGCTCGCTCGTTCTTGAAAACATATCCGTCGCAGCCGTGATGATCGACAAAGCGGTTGCCGGTCAGCCACTCGTAGGGCTTCGTGTTGTAAGTCTCGGCAATGTACGCCGTAACTTCCTGCTTTAATCTCTGTGTCTTGTTCATAACTTTAATTTTTATAGGGTTTTGTAATTTATGATGTTGTCTATAACTATGCTGTGTATGATAGTGCCTGTTTCAACTCGTCGATCGTGTTAATCTCCGTAAAGCCTAAATAGCGGTGTACGTTGGGGGTCTCGTGTATGTTCGTGCAACTGATAACATGGTTATCTTTAACGATGACTTGCAACACGTCGCCAAGTCTGCTAAGTATGCAAATTTCCATATAACGCACTCCGTGGCGGTTGGTGGTGTCCTTGCGTGTGGAGTTCTTTTTGTCGTAAACCTGGAAATGTCTGTCCAGAAGTTCCTCGATCTCGCTCCATGTGATATTTGTCTGTTTCATAACTTTAATTTTTTAGGGGTTTGTAAAATACTCTAATTTCGCAATAGTTGTATAACGTACTATATATTATAATGGTCGCTAAGATATTGTAACGTAGCGTCGGCGGTCAGGCCGTCGGCCACTCGCTGCCACTCCTTCAGATCCTCGCGCCACTTCTCGAAGCGCTGGGGGTCGCGCTCGCTGAAGTCGTCGCCCATTTCGTCCATGTACTCACACCAGCGGGCAAACGTGGGGTATAGCTCGGTCTCGCCTATCGGTGCCAGACTCTCGAAGAGCATACGCGCCAGCCCGTCGGCCCCGTCGTCGTACAGTCCGGAAAATCCCGCGTCCGTCCACTCCTTGCCGTTGTCTGTCCATACCTCCAGCCGTGCGCCCTCCTGTGTCTTCTTGGCTGTCAGTGTCAGGCGGTGGCCGTCTATCGTCATCGTTTCCGTTGGCCGTGTGCATGTCAGCACGTAGGAGGCGGCGGCTGCAAACGTGGGCCAGTAGGTGCCCGTTGTCTTGTTCTCGGTGCGGTACATCCTGTTAGCGTCGATTCCCGCAAACTTAATCGTAAAATCTTTGTATTTCATAATCTCAAATATTTTTAGGGTCTATAATATATAAATGTATATAATTTTTGATTATCCGTAAATCTCGCTAATGGCGGGGGCGTACTTGTCGCGGATGGCGTGCAGCTCTTCGATGGTCATATCGTCGTATATTACGCACACATCATTTAAACAGTCTTCGCGGTGGCGGTTGTCTCCCCATGAATAAAACAACTCGTGCGACAAAAGGAAGTGAACGGCCAGGCTCTCGCGGTCGTAGTGCTTTTTTAAATCGCTTTCGCGGTTGGTGTTCACTTCTTTACCTTTCCAGTAGCTTGACAATTTACAAAATTTTTCGTGACGCTCGCGGAATGTGTTGCGGGTGTAGTCGTCAGAGCTCGACAATATCACGCAGTCAGGCACGAGGGCGGCGGCGATTCCGTTGCCCTGTTGGTTCTCGCCCATGTGTTCGCGGATCAGTCCGCAAAGCTCTTGAAACGTCAGCGAGGGGAAAGCGCGGCGCAGGTCCCAATATACTTGCGTCTCATCTACAAACACATCGTAACGGCTCAGGAGGTAGGCGGCGTATGTGTCCGCGTCTGTAACGCGGTGCAAATTGCTTTCATACTCTGCTATATTCTCGGCGGTGGTCTTGCCGTTGGTAGCGTATAAAACGCGGTCGCGGAGGTACTTAATAGGGCCGTAATTCAGGCCGGACACTGTGCGGCTCTCCTGCTTCTTTGCCTCGCTGATGATGTCGGCCAGCGGGTCGGTGGTGTCGGTGATTTCTCCGATACACTGTAAAGCGGCGGGCGTGTCAGTGTCATAACTTGCGGCGATGTCGGCGGGCTCACTCTCGGCGGGCTGTGATATTTCCGACGCACTATAAATGGGCGTAAGCTCGGCGGCGGCGGTGGCAGTGCTGACACTCTCGCGGGCGGTGTCGCTCTTTAGGCTTACGAAGTCGGCAGAAATAGCCGTTATTTCCATTTCTTCACCCTCTACCCATTCGGGGCGGCTGCTGCGGGTTGTCATCATATAGCGGGACTTTGTGCGGACCTTTGCGCCTACTTTGAGCCATTCAGGAAGAGCAACGACGGCGGCGGGTTCGTTGGTGGTGTCGGTGATTTCGCCGGCCTCCTGTAACGTGTCGGCGGTGTCGCTCTGTGGCTCTGTTTTTATCGTGGGCGCGGTGGTCTGCTCACGCAGAGCAAACCAGGCGCGGAGCTTTGCAACGTCGGCGGGGTCGGTTGCTTCCCACTGTTTCGCGTCCTTATTCCAGTGGCCGCCGTTGGCTTTTATGGCTTTTTTATTGAAATACGTATCTTTCCAATCGTCGCCGATGACGTACACGCCGCCGGCCATTTCTTCCAAATGCAACCCAGCAGCGGGCGCGCCTGTCTCGCGGTTGGTGTTGCGGGTGGTGCGTGGGGTGCTCTGTGTCTCGTGTAGTCTCTGCGTGTCGCTCCAGACGCGGGCGGCCTTTTTCCATGTTTCGGACTTCTCGAAGGTATCAAAGGCGCGGCAAATGTCGCGGGGGTCGCTACTGGTCAGACTTTCCACTAATTCGCGGGCGTTCCACTTGTTGGCCCTTATTTCTGGCACCTGATGACGGCGGCAGATTATACGCTTTGCATTATGTACCCTCTTGTATTGTATGCAAGCGGCGGGCAGTTGTTCCACGTAGGGGCGGCCCTCTGTGTTGGCCGTTTTAATGTCGGCGCACATAGTGTATATTTCGCCCTCCAGATGTGCGACGGCGTAAGCGGTCACACTGTCGCACCCCGTCGCTATGGCGTCAAAGTGGCGGGCGGTCAGTACGTCGCGCAATAGTTCAAAGGTGTGCGCGGCGGCGCGCCTTTTTCCTTCGGCTTCGCGTTCCTGTTTCTGGCGCAGTTCTGCAGCCTTGCGCTCGCGCTCTTGTCGTTCAGCTTCGGCGCGCTCTGCGGCGATGCGCTCGGTCTCTTTACGCTCTTCCTCGGCGCGCTCTGCGGCGCGCTTTGCCTCCTCATAACATGCGGCGGGCGCGGTCAGTACGTCGCCGAATACCTCACGCAAAAACGCAACGTATAAAGGAAGCAGTGCGGCGGCTTCGTCTGCAGTGGGGTACGGGTAGAACTCGGAACGGTGTTCTATGTCTTCGGCTGTAAATTGGTCCATGCTCTTGCAATTTACCAGGAAATCGGAGCAGATACCGGCGGCGTTCAGCATAACAGCGCAAACACCCTCAAAGGCGCGGGCGGTAAGCTCGCGGCCCTCGGTCCAATATTCGCCCTTGAATTTTGCCAAATTCTGGGACCGTTTATAATATGCGGTTTTCTTAATAGCCTGAAGAATTGCATTTGCGGCGGGGTGATCTGTGCGCTCTGTGGCATAGTTATGAACACCACCACCGGCGGCGAAGTTGTCAACAGCGTGGAACCATTCATGAGCCATGCAGCCGGCGCCGTTTTTCTTTGTCAGATTGATAACGCGGCGGGCGGGTTCATAGTGGGCGGCGGCTCCGCTATGCCCACGACTCGCAAAGGCAAAGGCCAAAGAGCCGTTAAGGGTTACGGCGGCGGGCGCAATATTCAGCACAGCGGCCAGATCGTGGAAGCCGTCAAAGGCAGAATTAAGCAGCGCGGCGCGCTCGGTCTGGTTGACCCAGTTGCCAAACTCTACACCACGAAACGGCAGCACATCGGCGAAATTTTCCGGCGTCATGTTCTCTCCCTTGCGCCAATCTTCGCCCAGCCTTGGGCGGTTCCAATCGCGGCGGCAGGCTGGAAAATTTTTTAAAGCGGTGTATCTTTCCACCAGGGCGGCGCGGTCTTCGCGGTATGCTTTTAATGCGTCGGCGCGGTTTTCGTAAGTTCGCAAAACGATTTCGAAACGGTCAGCAGGTGCGATATAATAAAGGCCGGCGCGGTTCATATATACACATAAAGCAGGACCAGCGGCGCGGCGGTCTGCAGCCTTCTCAGCGTCGGCGGCGGTCATTTCGCGCAGTTGGCGCGCGATGTCGGCGGGGTCGGTGCTCGCTTCTCCGCGATAATAGCGCCCGCCAATTATACGCAATTTGCGGGGTGTGCTATATTCGTAATACATCACAGAGTAAGAGCCAAACGAGAAAGCAACGGCGGGCCACTGTGCAGCCGTTATTACTGCAAACTCGGCAGACTCGCGGGCGGTCTGGATTATGTCGCGCACGTCGTCGGCCTGTGGTTCGGTGTTGGTGATTATATCGGCGGCAGCTTCCAAGCGGGCGCGGGTACGCTCCGCCCATCGTTCAGCGCGCCAACTTCCCTGCGGCTTGCGCTCTATTCCTCGCCATACAATAAGGGCGGCGCGGGCTTGGTCGGCTGTGATGGCTCCGGCCTCGGTCATCTTTTCCAGATTTGGCAGGCGCACGAGCTTAGACACTCCGCCGGCCTTGGTCAGTGCGGCGGGGGTAATATTGGCCAGTTGTGCGGCCCACTCATTAGCGGCCTGGTATAAATCTTTGCGGGCTCCGCCAATCTTTGCGCCGAAGTCGTTAATATTGTTTACTCTGTTTCTTGTCTCGTTGTTGTTGTTCGTTTTCATGACTTTATAATTTTTAGGGGTTTTTATTTTCTGTGAATTATCGCGGCGCTATGATGCGCGCCACCTTTTTATATTATAATATTAAAACGTTGTGAAGTTGTGACAGAATGCCGCAAGAGCTGCAGCGGCTGCCAGTGTTAACACAACAAGCGCGGCGGCGCGGGGGTTGTGGTCCATCCAGTAGAAGAAAAAACCAACGGCGCCAAATTGCGCGTAATTAAATGCGGGGGCGTTCTTTGTTTCCATAGTCTTTTATATTTTTAAAGTTAATAATATTATAACATATCAGCAACCACCAGCGGCGCCAACATTGCAAAAGTTATGTATATATAACCGCAATATAATACAAGCTGGCCCGTTTCGTGAGGTACTCCCATTTCTCCCGCCACTCTGGCGAAGATGATCAAAAAGAACATAACAAGCGCGAAAGATGCCACGCAAAAGAAAATGAAAATGTCGCCGTACTTTTTTAAAATCTGTTTCATAACTTTAATTTTTTAGGGGTTAATTTAAATTTCTTGGTACAAAGATATAATATAAATATGATACCCACAAGGAAAAACACCTAAAAATATAAAATGTATATGATATTTAATGAACTTTTAATATTTCTTTACAAATATCATACAAAAATTAAGACTTATTTACAAAATATCATACAAAAATTATAAAAAGCGCCGTTTTTCTCTCTTTTTCGCCTCTTTTCGCGGCTCTTTCAGGCCCTACACATTATATATATATTATATAGGGCCGGCGGTGCTGCTCTCTGTGGTGCTGCTCTCCTGATGTCGTGGCGCTGTTCTCTGTGGTGCTGCTCTCTGGGTGATGTTGTCAGGATCGCGGCGGGCGGTGCTGCTCTCCTGATGTCGTGGCGCTGTTCTCTGTGGTGCTGCTCTCTGGGTGATGTTGTCAGGATCGCGGCGGCGGCGCTTCTGCTCTCTGTGGTGCTCTGTGGCTCTCTGTGGCAGGCCGTCCGCATATATCCAGGCAAAAACGCACCCAGGGAGGAAGGGAGGCGCCCCAGTGTGGCGGCGCTCGTCTCTGCGTGTGAAAGGTGCTCGGTTTAGGTCAGAAAATCTAAATTGCTGAAAATGAAACATTTGAAAAATAAATTGGGAACATCATAAAAAGTCCGAAAGGCTCACAAAGCAATAAATATCAGTATTTTACGATGAAATCGCGGGTTTTGGGCTTCCGTTTTTAGACCACGAATAACACGAATTTTCACGAATAATTTTTTCTGAAACAAAAACCTAAAAAACCCTTTTTCAGGCTTATGCTCTTGTCAGAGCTTTGTGGTGAGTAATATGTCAGTGTCTTTGAAAGTAAACTCTCACGCCACAGCCACATTCCTCACCACACCGCCTTGGCGGTATAACCCTGAAAAAGAAAAACCCTGCTTCGCAGAAAAAACCTCTGCTGAATATATCAGATATCAAACATCATACCGCTTACATCATACATCATACATCAGACATCATACATCTTGCCTGCAAATGGTATATTTGGTTTTTCAGGTCAGCGTTGAGCTCAGACCGATGTTTTTGCTTTTTGCTATGTGTATGTGCCGCAAGCACTGAGACGTGGCGGAAAGATGATGTCTGGAAGCTCGCTTACAAGCAGCGTCTTTACGTTAAGGCTCAAAGGACCAGAGTCCTACACATGGCAAAAGATGTTTTTATGGTTTTTTTTCATACTTTCAATCCGGAGGCAAAGGAGAGGCAAAAAAAAAGAGCTCCGCGTTTCACAACGCAGGGCCCTATCCTTACTAACCTAAACATAAACAATAAAAAACCTGTAATTATTGCTTTGTTGCAAAAATGAAAACTAATGAAAGAATATCTTTTAGAACAAAGGCGGCGTCCAGCAAGCAGGCTCGGCTCTTTCATGGCAATGGCAGTACCGATGCTCTTTCTTGTTACCGTTATCGTTTTCGTTTTCGTTGTCTTCCCCGTTTTCGTCCTTGTTTTCGTTTTCGTTTTCGTTTTCGTTATCTTCCCCGTTTTCGTTTATCAGCTTCTTGCGCTTGAGGAAGTCTGTGAGGTTGGTAAGCAGGCGCACACCGTCGTCGTGGGCTTGTATCTTCTGCTCCTTGCTATATTTCAACACTGACGTCCTGCCTACGAGAAGTGCTACGAGGATACGGCGCAGCTTATGGACGGTCTGCTGATAGAGGGTTTCAGTGCCTTCGGGTGCATCCTCTGGTAGTTTGCCGTCGCGGGCATAGGTGACGAGTTTCTGCAGCAGTTCCTCACCAATGGCGGGTGCTATGACCTCTTCCTGTATGAACTGCAAGTCAGGCAGCAGTTGTATGAACTTCTCGCGGGAGTCGTAGATGTTAAGGTAGCGCATCATCACCTCACAGGAAGGGATGAGCAAGCCGGCTGCAAGGTAGTAGTAGGATGACTTTTTCCAAAGTTCTACAATCTCTTTACGCTCTTTGTCGTAGTCGTCACCTTCTCCTTCTGCAGGGTCGGATTTCTTTGCCCATTGCTCCAACTGCCGCAGCAGGCGGTTGAGGGCTGCATGTGCCTCAGTGACACATGTGGTGCGATAGGTGTCGATGCTATCCTTGGAGGGTTTGTCGTAGTCTTCGGCAGTCATCTGGTTTACGCCGGAGTTATGTACGGATACTATCTGCATACCAATGGCGCGGCCAAGGGCATCAAAGGCTACCACACGTTGTGCCATGAGGCAGAGGTGGTTGAAGGGTGGCAGGTCGTTTTCACCTGCCGCACCCTGTGCTACGCGAGACATGACGCCCTGGTTGTCGTCATACCATTGACACAATTTCTGATAAAGCGGCTCTCCCAACTTCTCAAGCAGGAAGTCGTGTTCGCTGTTGTCGATAAACCCTGTCAGGCCGTCGAGGGTGTCGAGGGCATGGGCGGGGCTATGCAAGCGAAGTTCGTCTATGGTTGTGATAATCATCTTTGTAAAATTTAAAGTTTAAAGTTTAGAGTTTAGAGGCAGTGTAAAGTTTAAAGTTTAACGGTTAACGGTTAAAGACTTGAAACCTGAAACTTGAAACCTGAAACCATGCCACACTATTCCTCCGGTGACGAGGGCTGTGACGTTATGCCTGTCTTGGAGTTGTCGAGGGTGGTGAGCACTTCTCGCGGTATCTCCCATTCGAGGTGGTTGGCGTCCCAGCAGTTGTAGAACTTGATGAGATAGAGGGGTGCCAGAAGCAACATCTGTGTCGGCGACATCTGTACCTGTTTCAGCAAATATCTCTCGCGGAGGTCTGTACCGCCACTGCTGCCGACATCACCAGGGCTGTTACCTACCAAGCGGCTGTCAAGGCCGTGCGCGAAGAATACTATGCTGCTGATTTCGGCCAGTTCCTTCTGATTGGCTTCAACAGAGTTTTTGTCGTTAGACTCTACCTCAACAATCTTCCACGACTCATACGTCTTGCCGTCTGCCTGACTCTGGAAGGTGTATGCCACGAGGGGTTTGCCCATGTTGTCACGATCTTCGAGGAAGGAGTTGATTTGGCTACGCAGTTCGGCAAATATCTTTCTCTTCTCCTCAGTGGTGTTGGCATTCTTCTGGTAGTACAGGCGGTTGAGCCATTCGTTGTTGATATACAGAATACGTCCTATGACATTGCTGTTGCGGCGACGCTTGTTGCGGTCACTTATCATTGTCATCAGGTATTCGTATATGTCGCCTGAGAAGATACTTTGCCAAGGCTGTACGGGATAGTAAGGATGTCCTGGTGACGGATACCTGATAGGCAGCACGAGTTGGGTAGGGCGTTGGCGTATGCTGCCGTTAGCCTGACGGGTTTCGCGGACGATGCGGCGAAGGTCGGTAAGTGGCGCGTAAGGGTCGAGGGCTGGCAGGGCTGTAATCTTGAAATCGTCTGGAGAGGATGATGTATTGTCGATGCTGTTGAGCCACTGCTTTGAGTTATAGACGTAGTTGATGCGTCCGTTATGGTCCATACGCTCCAGACGTGCCTCAGAGTTTTCGAGATAGCGGATGCCTGTTATCTTTGGCGTCCACATCGAAGTCGGGAGATTGCGAGTCGTAATACTGCCATCTTCCTGCTGTATGTGCTGCACGGTGCGTTTGTTGAGTGTTATCATAGGGAAACACATGCCGTCGGCAATCATGTTTCCGGAGAGTGAGAGATACAGCAGGTGGAGGTTGTTACGGCTATAGAAGTTGTTGAGCTCCATGTTGGTCTGCTCCCAGATGGTATAATCCTCCTGCAACTGTGCTATCTGTTCGCGCAGGTCATAGACATAATCGTCTTCGCTGTCGCCATACTTCATCAGTTCGCGGTGAAGGTCGCGTATCCATCCCCTTATCAGAGTACCTGCTGCAGCATAAGGAATGCTCTTCTCTGTGATGTTGCCACCGACATACTGCACATAGTGGTACAGCGCACGCGGTCCTTTGCCGCAGCAGAGGTCAACATTGAATTTATGAGCACTTGCGGTGTAGGGTGATGCCTCGCGCAAGAGTGTCATAACATTCGGCTTGTTATTTCTCGCTCCCCATGCCATGTATCCAAGACCCTTTGTGCCGCAGACGTCGCAGGGCACTTCGCCACCACTGCTGAGGTGGATGGTAGGGTAGGAGTTAAGACTTGCGCTCGGTTTCCCTGGCTCTTTGCACATCAGTTTGCTACGCAGGAAGTCTTCCCACTGCAAGGTGGGGAAGCCGTTGCCGCTAACGATGGCACGTGAACCTTCGGGAATGGGGGCAGCAAAGTACCCCTCTTTCTGCAACTTACCCACTTCGCGGCGGAGCGCGTCGGCGCCAACGACGGATACCAGGTTGCTCAATTCTCGCTGCTGCTGTGGCTTTGCACGATGCGTAGCGAGAGATTTTCTGTGTTTCTTTCCCATTTAGATTACACCTTTTTAATTATATATATAGGCTTATGCCTTTTTCTTCTTTGCATCCTTAGCATCTTCGAGAAGCTGCTTGACATCTTTCCATGAAGCCATTTCCATTTCCCTGCTCTCAGGATTGAAGTAGCCCACTGCGATAGGTTCTACGGCAGGCTCTGTGCTGGCAGGTACGAGCAGAAATTCAAACGGCTCTACGGCAGGTGCCTGCATATCGTCGAGCGCTATCTCTTCACGACGGCTGCGTTTGATGCGTGCGATATCTTCGCGTGACAGGTTGCCACCGGCAATGGATATCGCCTTGCGGACGGCAGTTAGTTCCTCTTTGTGGAAATAGTCGTCCCACGACTTCTGGCAGAGGCGGTAGTACAGCCATTCGTGGACGTTATGAATGAAGGAAATCCATTGTTCGGCATTTCCCATGAAGAGCACTGCAATGTCGGAGGCAATGAACAGGCGACGGGCCTTCGGGTCCCATATCAGCAGTTCCTTCTTTTCAAGTTGCTCTAATATCTGAAAGCGTGACGCTGTATCATTCAGCGCTTTCAGTTTCTCCTGCTGCTGCTTCTTCTGCTGGCGCTTCTGCTGCCACTTCCTGAACGGATTGAATGTCATACTTGTGTAGTTTTATGCGTGAGTCAATGAGTTTCTGAACATAGTCGCTTTCTCCCTCGTGGCAGTTCCGCTTAGCGACATAAAGGTGTGTCTTGTTGTCGGCTGCAGACATCAGGTGGCCACAGAGATATACAGAGCCCTTCTTACCGCGATAGCCGAGGAAAGAGAATGACAGAACAGGGTCGGCAGCAAGTTCGATTACGCCACTCTCTGCAATCTCCTTAATGTCAAGTCCGCTACGGCCAATGAGCGACTGTATGTCGGCAGCATCAAGGGGCTCTTCGGTGACAAGGCGTATCTTGTCGGCCCACTTCATCTTAATCTTGTAACCCAACTGTGACAGCAC
>Ga0326512_10003479_pt1 | contig 11545 bp, 16 predicted proteins | sample 1_2617_0518_D_FD_203652 | JGI IMG/M metagenome (GOLD analysis project Ga0326512, IMG submission 203652) | Bovine rumen microbial communities from UC Davis, California, United States - 1_2617_0518 | ecosystem: Host-associated > Mammals > Digestive system > Stomach > Rumen | place: USA... | reverse complement strand
AAACTTTCCCATATTCTTTCCTTTCTTTTAGGGGTTAAACATAGTGCCGTCACTCGGACGGCTAAAGACTACCATTTGTCGGCTAAATTGTCAATACTTGATAGGCGGATACGCTTGCTAAGTTTCTTCACTTCGTCGGCATCGAGAGGATAGCTCTCCATCCACCCGGTTGCATCTTCAAGACCACATAGATACGCTTTGCGTTCCTCCTCTGTCTCAAACTTTCGGTAGCCAACGGAGTTTGGAGTGTCTTCATAAATTCTCTTCAACCTCGTATAGCAACCTTCTCCTGCCGCATGAACGGCATAATCTCCGAATACTACATACTGCTTAATCATATCGTAAAATGTTTGGTTAATAATTGCACTCCCGTAGGAGTGTGAGACTAATTCATTGGAAAATCAGCCCAACTTTTTGGAATGTTGTTGTTGACCATCATTCCCAACTCGCCACTTTTTCTTTCATAATCTTTTACCATCTTCCGTAATGTGTCAGGAAAGTTTTCTACCATTTCTGATATGGTTCTGTTTTTTACTTCATACACCATAAGACCATCCTTGAAATAAAACATTAGGCACTTGTTTTGATATTCGTCTCTGATTTCGCGCAAACGTGCATCTCTTGCTTCGTAGATAATTTCCACAAGTTCATCATGCGTGACACAAGCATCTTTTCTGATTTCGTTAATACGACTGATAATTTCATTCTTTTCCATATTCTTGTAAGTTTGGTTAAATAATAGCGCCCTCGCATGGAGGGCAGAAGACTAATCGGTCATCTCAAAGAAGTAGTCGCAAGCCTCTTGGTTGTTCTCATACTTGGCATAGAAGTCGTCCTTCGCACGATAGTACAGGTCTGCATACAACCTGATAAACTCATCGCGCCCGTCATATCCCTGCTTGCGCAGGGCATCGTTAGCCCACGACAGCATGTTCAGCGCAATGACGACCTCAGTGAACGCCTTGTAGTCGCCAAGCCAGCTATCCTTCACACGCTCATACGTGTCATTCACGCCTTTCTCTCCTTCCATCCAGTCGGCAATGGCGAAATCACTGACAAACGTGTACTTCAGCGGTCCTAGAGGAAGACTGTCGTTTACCCAATTCTCCACGCCATAGGCATAGGAGAACACATTCTGAAAACCTTGTTGTACTTTCATATCCACAATAATTTGGTTAGACAATAGCGGCTGCATACGGCAGCCTAAGACTACTTGAACTGAACGCCGAAGCAGGTTTCGTCGAAAAGACTGAGCACAAGTCCAAACGGACATGCGATGACTTCGAGGTAGTCGGCGCACACGCGCTTGGTGTTTTCCAGGTCGCAGTCCTCCTCGAACGTAACGTCCTGTACGAGCTCTCCGTTGAACGCTGCAATGTTGTCGTATGGTTTGAACACGCACATTACTTTGGCGTCCTTGAGCCGTTTTACAGCCTCGTTGTACTGCCTGACGGCATCTTGCTGCCTGTCGGTCAGCCTGAGGGCTTTTTCGATGATGATAATGTCTATTCCGTAGTTGTCCCTGAACATCTCTGTCTGTTCGGTTGTTAGCTGTGGTATTATTTCCGCGGTTTCACTTAAAAAGCCGATTCCGTAGAGATACTGAAAGTCCTGGTCGAAAACGTCGCATAAATACTCATCTTCGTCGTAGACAGCCCATATACAGGAAGCAGTATCATCAATCCACTTTTCGTACTCTTGCTCGTTGTTGAAATAAAGCCTCTTCATAATTCTTTCATTTTAAAGGTTAAACAATAGAAAGGGCGGGGAGTGTCGCTCTCCCTCGCCCCAACCAACTAAAACTAATAAACATTCAGCTCGAAATCCACATCACCGACCTTGTAGTCAGTGGCGTTCTCATTGTTGTACACCTCCACGCTCTTCCTTGGGATGTACGAGTTCCCGTCGACGCTGAAACGACCATCCCTGATGACAGAGCGCAGGATATCGTCCGCGTGATGCGAGTCATCGGACAGCAGCGTGTCCGCCTCGGCGTCTGTCACATGAAGGCTTACACCAAGACGCATCCATAGTTTACGGAGACCCTTGTCCTCTTTGTCGTGACCAAGAGACTCCAGATACTCACGCTCGAATTTATCAAGCTCAATGATGTAGTCACGCTCATCATCCTCCTGCCAGTTCAGTTCCTTCTCAAACTGCCTGGCAAGGCGGATAATCTCACTGCTCGCGGAAGTGTAGCACTCATAATGGTCGTACACCTGCCTGTAGATGTCGGCAGACAACTGCACAATAGTCTCCAACAGGAGATTCTCCCTGCGCTTGTTTTTGCTGACAATCTCTGATGTGATGAAGTCGAGGTGTCCGTAGGCTATGTCGTCAACCTCTATCGGAGACTCGTCCTTAAGCCACTCGGCGCAACCGCTCGCCTCCTTCTCCTGTCCGTCAATCAAGAGCGTATCGTCTTTCAGACGCACCCTCGTGATTACCACATCGGCAGGGTGCGGAGAATATCCGTCGAAATTCACCATGACGATAGGCGCCTTGTCCTCTCGGAACTCCACCTCACCGCCAGCATTGCGCAGCGCATCCTTCAACTCCTTGATCTCACGCTGCTTTATCTCCTGATAAGCGTCATAGATAGTTTTGCTCATATCCGTAAATATTTTGGTTAATAATAGTTCTCCCCATGCAAGGGGAGATAAGAGACTAATACATGCCGCCTCTGATAAGGTGCATTATCTCCTGTGGAGACTCTATCACCTCCACGAATGCTGACGGCATACTGACGAAAGTCAATCTTGAATTGCCACTCTTCTGTCCTATGTATGTTATCTGCTCCACATTCACATACACCTCAGTAAGTTCTAATTTCTCCTTCAAAATTTCCGTGTGTAACTTGACAAATCTTGCCATAACTCATATTTTTAGTTGGTTAAACATTCGTGGCAGCCATGCAAGACTGCCTTAGAGACTAAAGGTTGTCCACGTAATCATAGAACCTCGATTCAAAAGCATCAAAGCCTTTAAGGAAAGACTCCGCTTTGCCGATAAAATCATGGAAAGCATCATCGTAGGTCCACGTCCCGATTACCTTGTCTAATGGGTTCACGACAATGTCTCCGTCTTTGGACACAACGAGGGATTTACCGCAACAGCCACCGCCCTCAATACCTACACCTATAACACCAAGACGGTGGTTCAGGCTTCTTCCCCATCCTTTTTCGTACTGAAAGACAAATCCGACTCCATGCTTGATGCCGTTTGTCTCAAAGTTATCCCCGTGAGGAATGCCGTGGCTGAGCCATTGACCTCCGAAACTGATTTTGTTCATGACCATCTCGTCAGCGACTTCCATCATCTCTTTCAGACGTGGAGCAAGGTGTTTGATAGCATCAGTGTAGTGCTTGATCTTGCTGTTTCTCATTTCCTCAACCTCTCTAGCCTGTGCATCAAGAGCCTGTCTTTTAGCACGTACTTTCTCGATTCTTGTTGCCATATTCTTGTTTTTTAGCGGGTTAAATGGTGGGAGCCTTGCAGGACTCCCGTAAAGACTAAGCGTTCTCCTTTTTCTCCTTGCCTATCATGTCGATACGCTCCTTGAGAGAGTTGCGTGTGCCTTTGATGTAGAAACAATCCCTCTCGTAACAAATATTGACAAAAAGGACATCGTTCTCAGCGACGCAACGCTGTACTAAGGCGCTTGCCCTGTCAACTTGGTCAGCGTACTGCGGGTCTTTCATGTAAGAGTTCTCAAAGAGAAACGCCTGCATCACATCGTCCGCATCCTGCTGAGTGGTCGGTCGCAACACCAGGTAATAATCATCCTCGCTGCCAATGCCGAACATCGCATACAGATCCGTCTCCTCGACCAAAAGCCTGCGGACCTTGGACATGATTACACCCCTGGCGCTGCCTTCGTAGTTCAGGCAGTCGTCATGATTAGTGAACTCCGTTCCGTCATAGGCAACGAACACGTCATAATAACTCTCTCTCGTCTTCTGAATCTTTTTCATAATTCTTTTGTTTTAAAGGGTTAGACATAAAATAGTGCGGTGTCCTTTGCACCGCTTAAAGACTACAACTTGTCAAGCCATTCCGGCTTCAGCCACACAATAAGTACGAAAATAATTAAATCAGCGGCAATGATGGCGAACATCCACGGTCCTATCCAAATGGCGACCAACAGGACAAGCCATGCCCATTTCGCAATCTCAGACAAATGAAACCTCCTTTCTTCTTGGTTAATGAAATCATGTTAATAAATATTGGTTAAAGTGACGGAGGGGGCATCAGCCCCGACCGCCTAAGAGACCTTCAGCTCTTTCATAATCTCCGAAACGGACTCATCGAAATCCTCCTCGTCCTTCCATGTCTCCTCGTCCTTGAGGAAAGTGAAAATGTCCTCGATGACACCTTTCGCACCCTCCATACCTAAGAACTCGCAAGCGTAGAAATCCTGTAAGTAGGTGGTTTGCAGCTCCTGAAGCGAGATGCCGTACCTCAGATACTCGGACATCATAGTGATATCCTCGTCATGGTATCCGTCATTGTAGTACTCCTCCTCGTCGTCAAGGTAAGTGCCGCTCCTGCTGAGTCCTCTGCCGTAGTGATAGCCTCCATAGTACGTAGCCCACCTGTCTACATACTCGTAAGTATATACATCGGTGCATGTCTCCACGATATGGCATACGAAGTCAAGGCAGTTACGCAGCTCCGACAGGACAGTGATCTCATGGTCCGTGTGCGCCCCGTAATATCCGCATGACAGATTAAGGCAGGATATACCCACGCCACGCTCGATAAGCTCGCCGACGTCAGTGATGGAGCCCTCAGCCTCCTTGTAGCCGTAAGCGTCAGCGCCTATCGCCTTGATGAAGTCTTCGGAGCACACACCGCCTACGAACATTGACGTGATGAGGTCGTGACCATTCATTCGGTCAGGCTCCACGATGAAACGGCAGTCCTTGAAGAACTCAAGGTCAACGGCGTTAGAGCCCACACATCCAACCTCCTCGCCGACGAAGAAAGCGCATTTCATGACATCGTACATCCTCAGACACTCAAGGCACACGAAGATGCCGTTCTTGTCGTCCGCTCCAAGACCCTGCTGGCTCTGACTCTTGCAGGACCAACCTATAACCTTGTCGCCGACAACGACACACGTGAAATCCTTCGAGTGATTCTTCTGAACCTGGTCTATATGCGAGGCAAGGCACGGATATGTCTCGGAGACACCCTTTGTCACAAGGAGGTTGCCGGAATTGTCCTGCTCCACCTTACAATCGCCGCAGTTCTTGCAGATGTAACGCTTGATGAACTTACGCATCTTTTTCTCGCCACCGCTCGGAGAGTGGATGGCATAAAGCTGAAATAATAAATCTGTGTTCATATTCTATAAATTTTTAGTTGGTTAATAATGCGGTATGCCATGCAAGACATACCTAAGAGACTAAGCTACACACACCTCAGCCGCTGCAAGATGCACGGGCTCGCCGTCATAACCGACGGCGTCAATGTAATTGACTCCGTTAACCTCCACGGCAGCACCGTCCTCCATGAGACTGTCAAGGGTCTCGCACATGATGGTTTTCTCAACGTAGATGTGATGGAAAGCATTCCACACCATAGCGACAGACAAGTCGTCCTCGTCCTCCACGTAATCTTCATCGTACTCGGAGAAGTACCAGTTGTCCTCCTTGAAACGATACTCGCCGTCTTCCATACACGACTGACAGCAATAATAGCAGTCGGTAATATCTGAATAGAGAGCATCGCCATTAATGCAGTACTCACCGCACTCCTCGCAACGGCAGAGACCATAAGACTCGGGGTAGTTGGCGTCATCGCCAGCGTAGTAATACGTTCCATCAATCTCCACACAGTCGTCCTCAAGACAGTACTCCTCGTAGAACCTGCCGCCATTATATACTTTGGCGTACACTACCTGATTATCATAGAAATAATCCTCACGAGTCTCCACATAGTACGCTTCGTCTTGTGGTATGCGCTCCTGGTTATACTCACTCCATTCCCCATCCTCTGACTCAAGGCTTCCTTCGGTAGTGTCAAGCTCGTAGTCATACGAATAGCCGGAATCGTTGTAGGCGATACCTTTACTCATATTGTAGTACTTGAACGAGTCCTGATACGAAAGGTCGTCACTGTAACCGAGACTGCATTTTATGTGGAAATCCACGTCATGCAGTGAGTTGCCGTCGATGTCTACGAAATCGTGGGCATCATGACAGGACGCTCCGACAGACTTGTATCCGTCAATGTGCCCGTCACGGATGAGAGCGGAGATGAGCATCCTCTGAAGGTTCAGGTTGGAGTCAGTCGAGTACTGACGCTCTGCAAGACGGTACTTGTTGCCGTTCTCGTCAAACACCTCAGTGAAAATGACACAACGGGCGACAATCAATCCGTCATCATCAGTCAGGTACGCTGCCTTCGCATCCACGGAGTCACGGTAGAATCTCCAATAGCTCTGGTTTACCATACATGAGCCGAAATTGCCCCTCAGGCAGTCAGCATCATAGATCTCGGAGAAATTATCGTCCACGTGAAGCGTGTACTTGGAGACAGACCCGTTCGACCTGCTGTAAGCTATCCACTGACCGACGAACTCCTCCGTCATCCAGCGTTTTACCTGAAGCGGAAGCATGTCAGTCAGCTTGTTACACGACAGAAGGTGCTCGAACATCCTGCCAGCCCTCATCTTGAAGATTCTCTGTTTCTCGATGGAGCGGTAGCGGATGGCGTTGTCTGTCCCGTCCTCGCAGATACCATTGAGGTCGTCCGTCTCGTACAGGTTTGACCGGAACGATTGCTCGCCGATCCTCATCACATAGTCAGCGTCAGGTTTGGAAAATGACGAATCCTGTAGAATCTCCATAATCCTACTCTTCAGCGAAGCCATGTCCTTGCAGAAAAGCAGGTCGGCATCAGCGTTAGCAGAGTATCGCGAGAACTGTGAGACGAAACGTGATATGACCTCTCGGTAATCGATTCTCCCTCTGTCACTCAGATGGCTGATGGTCTCTTTAAGAGAATCCGCCACCCTTGACAGGACGTGTGTCCTCAGGAATTTCCTGTCTTTCCACAAGGCAAGCATAATCTTGTTCCTGCGTGACTTCGCTCCGTTACCATGCTCGATGATACCGAACAACTGTTTGAACTCCTCGTAGTCCTTAAACTCATAATACAACATATTCTTTCCTTTCTTTTAGTTGGTTAAACAATAGTGGGAGTCATGCAAGACTCCCGAAAGACTAAAAACGTCTGCTGCGTGTTGGTAGGCGTACCAAAACAAGAACAATAGCAAGAACAAGAACCATCTGACAGCCACAAGAGCAAGAACAAGCCTCCACCGTCACGCTTCGCAGGCTGATAAATTCGCCATCAGATGCAAGACGGCTGACGGACATTATATGACTTCGACAGCCGCCCAAATCGCGATTAATTCTTATTAATAAAATAAACGCCATGCAACACGCATACACCTCGGTTTCCCGACAATTCGGTCAGTCCTCGGTTACAGACGTGTAGAACTTACTTACCCAACTTGCTCACTCTCCCGTAAATCTCTGCCAGCTCATTCGGGATGACAATCTTCAGAGAGGACACGCGCTTGGACTCCTGCTCTTTCCATAACTTGAACTGAGCGCGGAAAGTCTCATACTCACGCTCGTAAGCCTTGCGTGACTCTACATACTCACAGTTGGCTGCAATCTCATCGTTGCGTACCTGCTCGTCAATCTTATACAGGATGCTGTTCAGTTCAGCCTGCGACTCACGATGCCATTTCTGCAACTCAAAGAATGTGTTGTCAACACTGTTGAAGTCACAGGAAGGCTCATAGGAATATACGAGAGCGTCACGACCTTCCCCCTTTATCTCTATCGGGGTGTTCAGACGCTCGTGCAACTCCTTCCTGGCATCGGAGAACTTACCGCTCGGATGGATGCACTTGCCAATGACGGCAGCCTCAGTCTCCAAACGGTAAATACGATTGCGTTCCTTGATGTCGAGGTCGGCAATAAGTTCCTCCCTCGTAGGGACACTGCGCTTTACAGGACGCTCCGGCAGCGTGATGCCGTTGTCCGCAGCCCATTCCTCAATATCCATGTCGTCGATGTCCTTCAGCATCTGTTCCTTCGCCTTGATAGCCTCACGCAACCAGGCAATGAGGGACTTAGCCTCGTACACACCTCTGACATTTTCCGTGAAGAAATCGAACCACGAATCTCTGACACCCTTGCAGACCTGTGTCTTCTCGGAAGAACCGATAACCGACACGTAGCAGTCAACCAACCTGATGTTGTTCAACTGCAATTCCTCGTCCTGCACATACTCCTTAGCGAGATTAGCCACATGATTAGCACTCGTTGAGGTAATACCATTCTCTGCAAAAAATACATTCTGTCTCATATCCTTAAATTTTAGTTGGTTAATAAAATCGTCAGCACAGACGGGCAAAACGAACGAACAAAAACACCCGCCCATGCCGTAAAGACTAATAGTTCGACACCTTTAGCCTCCTCCGACGGCAGAAAGCCTGCGCCCAGCCACGGAATCGGTAAAAGTTGCTCACACACTGATACACGGGAGTACCGTCAGCGTCAGCCGTCAGCAGGCGACCGACATACCAGTAATTCTTTCTTTTTAGAATCTTGTAGATTCCTTCTCCGTATCTTACCATAACTCTCAGTTGGTTAACAGTGGGGAGTTCTCGTACTCCCCGGAAAGACTCACGCAACCTCCAACCTGTCGCCGGTGTACAGGTTGATGAACAACATCTTGTGAACACCGAGCCAGGCTAAACCAACACCCTCCGCAGCATCCTTGAAACGTTTCGTCAGAACACCCTCCTGCATACAGCGGAAACCAAATATCAGCGTTGCCATCACGTCCTTCGTGACCTTGGCAATCGTGTGAGAACCGTCGTGGTTCTCAGCAATAACCTTGTAGTACGTCATAATCTTGAAATTTTAGTTGGTTAATAAATATCGTACTGCGCAGCCGTTCAGCCACGCAGCAAAAGACTCAATCAAGGGCGCCCATCACAAGGCACATCAGCATGCCGCCGAACAGGAATACACAGATCCCAGCCTGAGCGTTCCACAACAATGTCACACACAGACCCACGAACATACTCACAACAGCCGCAATAGCGACGATGACGCAGAACTTAACCGCGTCGCTGAAAATCTTTCTCATATTATCGTACTTTTAGTTGGTTAAAATAGTAAGAGAGAGCAGATGTGAATCCACTCTCTCCCATAGTCTCTCCCACTTCGTTTCAATTATCGTACTTTCTCTCTCCTGCGACTCCCGATCGCTCGGACATCTTTGCCGCATCCGTGGGATATGGCGGTTTATGAATCCTCCGCCAACCGTTCTTTATGCTGTGGGTCTCGCACCCGTAATTTCTTTCAGCGCAGCCGAACGGAAAAATCGCTCAGCCCGATAACCTGCTAAAGTGATTAAATGGGTTATCGTACTCGTCGGCGGGAACCACCACGACAAATCCACCGATTTATCGTACTTGATCGCTCAAGTCGCTCTCGGAAAGTAGCCATCCGTCTATTATCGTACTCGCTCACGCGAAATTATAATATACTAAAAGAATATGATTTATTACCATGTCCCACGGGGCTCTCGCTCACCATTTCCGCAGCTCATCGCCACGGCACGGGACACGGACTCGCCTTGCGGGAAACTCGTTCCCCTCGCTCGTCCTGCGTGACGGCTGCTGCTATTCCGGTCGTTCAAGTCGCTCAGCCACCGAAATGACTGAGAAAACGCCCGGTCTCAGCATACGCTCTAACCGCTCTGCTATGTGTTGTCGAATACGGGCTTGCAACCGTTACCGATAAATCGGTAGCCACATTACACAGGGAGTTATCGTACTCCCCGTGTGCTCTGTGTCTAGTTATCCAAAAATCTGTTTGTATATATCTGCTAACGTCTCTCCAGCGTCCAGTCTGTCAATACTATTGCTCAGCCAACAGATATTGGAGCCAAGTTTTTCCATCTCATCCATCATGGAAATCCCCTGCTTTATCTGCTCATCGTTCGGCACCCCGTCCATATCAGAGATAAAAGCGTCAAATTCTCTTTGCAGTCTCTCACGTTTTTTGCTGAGTTCCGCACGTTCAGCGACAAGTTGTCTCCTCCTCTCGCTCTCGCCCGGTAGCCGTTCGGCGGTCTCCCTGCTGAAATAGCCGTTTAAATTTCGTTCGTTCATATCGTTCGTTCGTTTTAATCGTTCGGGCTGTTCGTTCGGCTCGCCCGTTTCTCCGTCACTCTGTATTTACATTCACGGAAAATTTAGGCACAAAAGAAATAGGGAGCTATTTTGCAAGCTCCCTATTTTGTAGTAGTGTGGTGTCGGTTACTTAATACCTAACTTTGTCTTGAGTTCCTCAACCGAACACCCTGCAATAAGTGCGGCGGCGGCTAGTGTGTTATCTACTCGCTTTTGCGCCCCTGCTATCGCATTTTGATAATTGTCATAAGATGCCACAATTGAACGGATAGTAAGTGCGTCGGCTAGAGTGGTGGGCTTTTTAAACCACTGTTTTCCTGCTAGCTTGTCAACACGTACGGCGTCAGGATTAGCAGCCTTCCACTCACTTTCCGTCGGGTTATTCTCTCCCCTGCTATTCTGCCCACCGATAGCCGGGCAGGTGTACCGCCAATAAATACCGCTTTCTTTCTCACACTCTGACAAGATAGCCGTTATTTCTTCCACACTCTCACCGGTTGCGCTGCAATAATGCTCGACTGCATGATTAGCCAAATATCCGGCTACCTTTTCCCTAACTGACAACTCAGCAGCGGATTCAATAGCTGCTTTTGTGTTCTCAACGTTCACTACTTGTGTAGTGGTTTCACTCTTTTTGCTCATAGTCTCAAATCATGTGCCACTTGATTAGGTGGAGTGGTGGACACGTTACCATCTCCACCATATAAAGTGCAAATGTCATGCCATGTTTGGCACACCTAACTAATTGAGTATCAATGAGTTGCGAAGATACGAAAGTAAAAAGAATTTACAAAACGCAAAACAAAAACCATGCCAGGACAAAATGGCAGTCCGGGACTCTGCAAAACGTCATTTTTGGCAGAACTTTTGCGACACTTTGCTAAAATAATAGCCTATTTAGTGACATAATGCTAACAAAAAGACTGACATTAACATTAATTTGATACTGACAGGTTGGCAGAGATTTAACAAAATTTATGAGGAAATTAGGAAAGTTTAAGTTAAAGGGGGTGGCGCGAAATTTAAAAAATGTTAATCCACAAGATCTAATGTTAAAAAATCTTAAAAAAATACCTATATTATAGTATATAATATAGGAAATAGCGTTAAATATTGCTAAATATAACACTTTTGGTTAAAATTTATAAAAAATTAACACCCCCCACACCCCCTTCCCTGCCAGCTTGATCCTGGGCGTGGTCACCTCTCGAAAAAATTTTCCCCCGAAATTTTCTTTCCCCCTCCTTTTTAACATTTTTAACACTTATTTTTGTACTGTGCATTTCGTGTACGGTTTAAATTCGTAAAAAGAGC
>Ga0326512_10003478_pt1 | contig 11547 bp, 12 predicted proteins | sample 1_2617_0518_D_FD_203652 | JGI IMG/M metagenome (GOLD analysis project Ga0326512, IMG submission 203652) | Bovine rumen microbial communities from UC Davis, California, United States - 1_2617_0518 | ecosystem: Host-associated > Mammals > Digestive system > Stomach > Rumen | place: USA... | reverse complement strand
AAAAGATGTGATGTATATCTGCCAGGACGGTTTTTATGTCCCGTATATTCGTTCTAGTTCATCCGCAAAGTCCAGCAACAGCCGAATCAACTTGGACAGCCTTTACAATAGCGAGATGTCTTACGGCGAGTTTACGGATCCGCGTGACGGGCAAAAATACAAGACGCTCCACATAACGACTTCATGGTTGGCTCTCCCTGAATTCGATGCGTTTGCGCAGAATTTGAATTACGGAGTCCAGATAAAGCTTGATACGACAGAATTTGATGACGGAAAAGTCGAAAAATATTGTTACAAAGATGATCCCTGGTATTGCGACAACGGTTTTGGCGGACTGTATAGCTGGAGTGAGGCGATGGGACTTCCCAAGGCCTGCGATAGCGTATGGACGGGGACGACTCCCGCCTGCCCGGATTCGCTTGTGCCTGGTGACAATAAAGAAAAAGATTCTAGAGACCTGATTCGTCAGGGCGCTTGCCCTGAAGGTTGGCACGTTATGAATGGTCGCGAATGGATGGCCCTTATGTCGTTGGATGTGACTGGGACTGGTTTTGATATTGTTTCGAAGGTCTTCAAGGGGGAGCATCGCGATGCGAATGGAACTGGTTTCTCTGCGGTGTATGGCGGAATAGCTCGAGCGACGTCATTATATGAAAATATAAGGAAATATGGTTTCTATCATCTGGCATTTGAGTATGAAGCCGGGAGGCATAAATCCGTAGCATTGAGTAATGAAGATCCTCCTATTACTTATAACAGTATTGACCCTAAAAAAGACGGACTATCCGTCCGCTGCGTAAAGGATTACTAAGCCCGCGCCAAGACGGTCCTGGCGGTTCAAAATAAAACCCGAGTTTCGCGGAGCCCGATGGGACTAACTAGTCACGAGGGCGGAGCAGTAACCGCGTTTAACACGTACCCAGCAGTAACTTTACATACCAGAGCCTCTCTCGTGTTTCTTTGCGGAGAGGAGGCGTTTCGCCGTGAGCCACAAGCGCCTCGTATTAACGAGGCGTGGTGGCGAGAGTGAGCGCATACCAGAGTGTCTTACCGGAGCGTAGCGCGAACGGTCGGCACAGAGCACTCGAACGAAGTGATCGTGTTTGCGTGCGAAATGCCACTCGAAGCAAACATACTTCTCAAAGAACATCCGATGCTGATTTTCATCAGCATGACAATCGGCGATGGTCAGCATGACGTTCTGCTGGACCATCCTTTTCGACGAAAAGGAGGAGGTGCCCGCCCGGAGGCGGGCATGACAGCGGTTAGTTGACCGCGGCCGGGGGCGTTGCGGGGAACTCCCCGCAGAGGGGGTTGCGGAAGACGGCTTGGACGCGCAGAAAAGATCCCCGCCTTCGCGGGGATGACAACCGGAATGTTTCGCGGACAAGGCGGCTGGAGCGAGGGGGAGGCGTCCCCCTTCAAAATGGTGCAAAAAAAGACCCCCCGGAAGGGAGGTCCAAGAGCGGCGGACCGGGATCGAACCGGCAACCATTAGCTTGGAAGGCTAAGGCTCTACCATTGAGCTACCGCCGCAATTTAGTCCAAATGTACAAAAAAAAGCCTGTTTTTAAAGGGGTTTTCCGAAAAGTATTGGAAAATTATTTAAAACTTGCTAAATTTTCGCCCACGTTTAACATTCATACAGAGGTCATACTTGTATCCCAATCCGCGCGATCGTCGCATGCCTAACCGTCCCAGCGATGGGACCCGTACCAACGAAGATATCCGTATCTCTCCGATCCGTCTCGTGAAGGAAGATGGCGAGGCCGTCATCATCGAGACGAGCAAGGCACTGCAGATGGCGAAGGACGCCGGACTGGACCTGGTGGAAGTCTCCCCGAATGCGAAGCCGCCTGTCTGCCGCATCATCAACTACGGCAAGTACAAGTTCGAGCAGGTCAAGAAGGCGAAGGCTGCCAAGGCCAAGCAGCATGTGGTGAAGCTGAAGGAAATCAAGATGCACCCGAAGACTGCGGAGAACGACTACCTGTACAGGATCAAGCAGGCCGCCGAGTTCTTGCAGGACGGTATGAAGGTGAAGCTTATCATGCAGTTCCGTGGGCGCGAGATGGCGCACATGGATTACGGCAAGCGCCTGATGGAACGAGCCAAGGAAGACTTGCTCCAGTACGGCGATCTGGAAATGGACTCGAGGGTGGAAGGCAACACGATGCTTTCTATCTACGGTCCTAAACGTGGTGCGGGTCAGGCCAAAAAGCCCGACCAGGCACCGAAGCCCGCAACCGAGCCAAAGGCAGCAGGTGAGGCTTAACATTAACCTACGAGGTACAAATGCCTAAAATGAAAACACACAGCGGTGCTAAGAAGCGCTTCCGCGTGACGGGTTCCGGCCACGTCAAGTTCAAGCGCGCTGGTATGCGCCACATTCAAGCCAAGATGACCACCAAGCGTAAGCGCAACCTTCGTAAGGGTGCACTCGTCAAGAAGGTCGATACCTATCACGTCAAGCGTCTGCTTGTAGTAGCATAAGGAGAGTAAGAATGCCACGCGCTAAAACCAGAGTTCCTTCCCGCGAACGCCGCAAAAAAATCCTCAAGGCCGCCAAGGGTTTCTATGGCCGTCGCAAGTCGAACCTTCGCCTTGCCATTGACGCCGTAGCCCATGCTGGTCAGTATGCCTACGCTCACCGCCGCGACAAGAAGGGCACGTTCCGCTCCCTGTGGATCGTCCGCCTCAATGCCGCCGTCCGTGAACACGGCATCAGCTACAGCCAGTTCATTTACAAGCTTTCCAAGGCCAACATCCAGATGAACCGCAAGGTTCTCGCGGACATGGCCGTCGCCGATCCGGAAGCATTCGCCAAGGTCGTCGAAGTCGTGAAGGCTGCTTAATAGCTGCTGTTAGCACAACGCGAGAAATTCGCCCTGCTCCTTGCGAGTGGGGCGTTTTTTGTGCGTTTGTAAAAAAAATGACAGGCGAGCTTGTATGAAAATAAAAAAGACTATATTAAAAAGGTGGCCGAAAAAAGGTTGTTGCTCCGAATGCGGAAGTGGTTGTTGGTCAGTCGGGTAAGAATTTTTATGGAGCGATATACGCAAAGAGTATTGTCGTCCATCAAAATACTAAAATCACTTGGGTGCCTTTTGTGGATCCCCCAATAGGGGCTGTTGTTGCAAATGGTGATGCTTTGAAATCATTGTATGTGATAGATTTTTAGGGAGATGGTTATGCGTATAACATTTAGCATTTTTTTTGTTCTACTATTTATTTTTTTTGATGGGTGCTTTGATGAAAAATCAGAATGCACGGATTCTGAACGGTTCGTTGGTTTGAGTATTTTGTCCTCATCAGATATTGATAGCGTTCAATTTTATTTGAATCATCGACGAGTATGCTATGGGAGTACTGGATTACGGCAAAAAATGGTTATCTGTAAAGATTCTACAGAAAGAAAATACGCTAAATTAATGCTCTTAGCGGAAGTGAATATGGAAAATTGTATGGTTTCGGAAGATAATCCTATATGGTATGGTTTTGATTGCTTGGTTGGCGGGGGTGCCGATAGCATAGATGTTGACTCGAGTGAACTGAGTGTGAAAATTTTTTGGGGAGATAAAGAAAAAGAAATAAAAACGGATTTATTTGTTATGGGGGGCAGCCTGATTAATATAGTCCCGGAAAAGGATACTGCAAAATGGTTTAGTTATCAAGAAAACCCTGCGAGGCCAAAACATGAATCTTTTGAGTCGCCGGCGAAATCTGATCGTATGGGATGTTTTGATGACTTTTGTTTTGCTAAGATTCCGATGGAGGAAAAAGAGTTTTGTTATAGTAATTGATTGCATATGTGGAAAATACATTGGCTCATATTGGCTTTGATTCTTTGCTCTATTTTGGGGTGCTATCCAAATGGGGATGGCATGGAGTGCTTTGGAAAAGACCGTTATGCTAGTCTGAATTTTTTGACGACAACTCCAGTGGACAGTGTCCAGTTCTATTTAGATGAACAAAGGATTTGTTATGGGGATGTTGGCCATTATTATAAACTAGTCGTTTGCAAAAGTTTAACAACGGATGCTGATGTTGCTTCTGATTTTTTTTCAGAAAAGTGTATGGCTTCCGAAAAAGAAAAAACTTGGACAATTTTCCACTGTTATGTTGGCGAACCATCTGATGGTGTTGTTGTAAGTTCAAAAGAATTACGTGTCAAAGTTTTTTCGACTAATCGGGAAAAGATTGACATTCCTCTTGGTTCTCTTGGTGGACTAATTACAAATGTTTTTCCTGAACGCGATTCAGCGGAATGGTTTGGATACAGAGATAATCCAATAAGACCTTTTTTGGATGATTTTTATTCTCCTGCCTTATCAATGCGAAAAGGTTGTTTTAATGGCTTTTGTGTAGCTTCGTTGCCGATGGCTGATGAAGAAGTATGCTATGACAAATGACAATTTTCGAAAATTGTTGTTCGCATGTGGCAAAAAATCTAAATTTCCCCGTGATGAAAAATTCCCTGAAAACTGTTTACCGGCGCACGGTGTTGCCGAACGGCGTTGTCGTGCAGACGGACTATATGCCGCACGCCTATTCCGCGTCCGTGGGGGCGTGGCTCCCGCGCGGATCCCGCCACGAGAAGGCGGATGAATTTGGATTGAGTCATTTTTACGAACATCTTGTTTTCAAGGGCACGGAGAACCGTTCCGCCCTGGATATCGCGCGCAGTGTCGAAGACCGCGGCGGTAACCTGGAAGCGTACACGACGCGCCAGGAGACGGGCTTTTACGCGAACGTCGTCGCCGAAGACGTGCCGCTCGCGGTGGACGTGATTGCCGACATGCTCATGAACCCGCGCTTCGAAAAGTCCGACATGGAAAAGGAACGCAAGGTCATTGTCGAGGAAATCCACAGCTACGACGATATTCCCGAGGAGCTGGCGGGCGACGTGTTCAATGCGGCGCATTTCGCGGGCTGCGGCATTGCGCATTCCATTACGGGCAAGGCGCGGGACGTGCGTTCGCTGACGCTGGAACAGATGTGGGAATACGAACGCCAGGTGCTCGAGGATTTCCCGATTGTCGTGTGCGCGGCGGGCAAGGTGGACCATGACGAACTGGTCGACTTGTGCACGAAGAAGTTCAAGCGCAAAAAACGCGGGAAGGTGTTCCCGCACGACGAGTACAGGAGCCGTGGCGGCATCAAGATCGTGGGCAAGCAGGACATTACGCAGTCGAACCTGTTCTGGGGAACGAGCTTCGGTTACGAAAAGCTTGACGAAAAGACGCGCTATGCGGTTTCGCTGTTCAACGTGGCCGTGGGCGCCGGGATGGCGAGCAGGCTGTTCCAGAAGATTCGTGAAGAGAACGGTCTTGCGTATTCCGTGTATTCGACCGTGGACGTTTACCGTGACTGCATGGACTGGGGCGTTTCGCTCGCGACTGAACCGCGCCAGCTCAAGAAGGCCTTGGCGCTTGCGATTGCGGAGACGCAGGGCTTTTTGGAAAACGGCTTTGCGAAGGATGAACTTGAACGCACGAAGGCGAACGTGGTAGGCTCGCTGCGCCTGGGGGCGGACTTCCCGGAAAAGAGGATGATGCGCCTTGCCGAACAGACTCTGCACTTGGGAGGATTCCATCCGATGGAGGCTTCCGTCGAGGGAATCTTGAAAATGGAAGAAGCCGAGGTTCTCGAAATCGTCCGGGATGTTTTCGGGAGAAGCGGATACACGATTGCCGTGGTGCAACCCGATAGCGTGAAGAAACCCGAGCTATCGCAGTTCTTGCCTTTTGCGGCGTGCGGGAGGTGTAAGTGGTAATGGAGGCGGTTGTTTACAACGTTGCCTGTAATGTTTTTTCGGTGAGTGCCGACGAGAAGTTCCTGCGCCTGTTGACGAATTACGAACCCTTTGTAGTTAAGGGGGCCGCGGGAACGTCTGCAGGGGCGTCCGCGGGATCAGTTGGTGAAAAGCCCGCCTTTGCACTTGAAGTTGTGAGTGAGGAAACTGCGCCCGAGTATGCCGAAGAGACCCGCCAGCAGGACGAAGGGCAGGAAATCGTTTGCGGGCATACGGCGGCCGGGGATTCCGTCTTCGATTTTTTCCTTGGCAAGTCGCGTTCCGGCGTGCTGGTCTGTTCCGACGGATACCGCCGCGGAAAGCTTTACCTTTCGGGACATGCGGACAAGTTTGCGATTGACAATTCCCTGATGGTGATGTATGCGCTCGCGACGGCGGGCTCGGGGACGGCACTGTTCCATTCGGCTATCGTGAGCCAGGGTGGCCGCGGTTACATGTTCCTCGGCAAGAGCGGTACGGGCAAGAGTACGCATGCGCGTTTGTGGCTCCGCCATGTCGAGGGCGCGGAACTCGTGAACGACGACAATCCCGTGGTGCGCCTGCAGCCGGACGGGGCGTGGGTTTACGGGTCGCCTTGGAGCGGCAAGACTCCCTGTTACAGGAATGTTGCGGTGCCGCTGGGCGGAATCGTCTTGCTGAGCCAGGCGCCGTACAACAAGATTGTAAGGCTGGGCGGAGTGCAGGCTTATGCCGCGCTGGTGCCGAGTATTTCGGGGAAGCGCTGGGACCGTGCCGTGGCCGATGGCTTGCACGCGACCGAGAATGCGCTTGCCATGGGCGTGAAGGTCTGGCATTTGGAATGCCTGCCCGACGAAGAGGCCGCAAGGCTCTGTTTTGAAACGGTGAAAGGTGAAAGCAAGTGATTGACGATGCGCAGATAATTGCCGAGGCGATAAAGCTTGTGGGCGAGGGCGTGAGTGTCACGTTCCCGGTCGCGGGGCGCAGCATGCGGCCGTTCATTGTGGGCGGAAAGGAAAGCGTGGTGCTCGTGAAACCCGAAAGCGTATGCGTTGGCGATGTCGTGCTCGCGTTCGTCGATAATTCCCGCTACGTGGTACACCGCGTTATCCGAATCGATGGCGAAAATGTGACGCTCATGGGCGACGGAAACCTTGTCGGTGTGGAACACTGCAAGGTTCCGGATGTCAAGGCGATTGCGACTCATGCCGTGAATGCCCGCGGAAAGCGCCGTTCTTTCGCCAATCCGCTGCGTCGGACGGCGACTCGTGTATGGGTGCGCTTGCGCCCTGTCAGAAAATGGTTACTTTTAGCATATCGCGTGTACGAGAAGGTGTTTTATGAAAATTAAGAAAGGCTTTGTATTGCGTGAAGTCTGCGGCGAGCAGGTGATTATGGGCGAGGGTCTTGGCGCTCTCGACTTCGGGAAACTGCTTTGCCTGAACGAAACGGCGGCATGGCTCTGGAACCGTGCTGTTGACGCGGGCGAATTTACGGTCGAAGCTCTTGCGGAAGACCTTTGCGGTGAATACGAAGTTTCGCCGGAGCAGGCCCGCACCGATGTGGCCGCCATCGTGGCTGAATGGCAGAAGGTTGGCGTGGTGGAATGAAGTATGTAGCTTGGCTTTGGCGGAACATGGCGGGCATGAGAATCAATGCCGCCGTGCGTATCGTATTCGGCGTCGCCCGCGTGGCGCTCGGCCTGTTGATGGTCTGCCTTAGCAAGCACTTTATCGATGTCACTATCAAGACGGGAAGCAACGAAGATATCGTTGAGATGATCGTGCTTCTCGTGCTCACTGTTGTAGGCGGGATTGTCCTTAGGCAGGTGTATTTTTACCTTACGGCGCTTGCCACCGTGAAAAAGACGAACGCGCTCCGCCTTGAACTTTTCGGCGGGTATTTTTTTCAGCAACTTTACGGCGAAGACAAGATGCATTCGGGCGACGTGACTTCGCGCCTCACGAAGGATATCGAGGTTGTCGGAAATGTCATGGCGGATACGATTCCGCAGATGGCGGTGACGGGAATCCAGCTGGTCGGCGCGTTCTTGCTGATGCGCTGGTTCGATGCGCGGCTCGCGTGGGCGTTACTCCTGTTTACGCCGGTTGCGATTGTGCTTGGCAAGCTCGTGGCGCACCGCTTGCGCAAAATGACTCTCGATATCCGCGAAGGCGAGAGCCGCATCCAGATGCACGTGCAGGAAGGCGTGGAACATAATGCGGTATTGCGCTCGCTGGGTAGCGAACAGTGGATGACGGACCGCCTGGATGTGATGCAGCGGAACCTGGAAGGCAACGTGTTGCGCCGCTCGCGCTTTACGGTGATTGCCCGGTTCATGCTGGGGTGCGCATTCGGTCTCGGTTACATGATGGCTTTTGTGTGGGGCGGTCTCGGGCTCCGCAGCGGTGCGATTACTTTCGGCGTGATGACTTCGTTCCTGCAGCTCGTGGGGCAAATCCAGCAGCCGATTTTATCTTTCCTGAACATGGTCCCGCAGGTCATTCACGCGACTGCGAGCATGGACCGCCTTGAAGAAATCAGGACCGCTTCGCAAAAATCGGAAGACGGGAAAGCGACGCTCCTTTCCCGCGTGGGAATTACTGCCGAAGATGTCGCGTTCCGTTACGCGAAGGGCGACCGCAACATCGTGGAACATTTCAGCCATGAGTTCAAGCCGGGAAGCAAGACGGCGCTCATGGGCGAAACCGGCGCCGGCAAGACGACGCTCTTCCGCCTGATTCTCGGGTTCGTGAAACCGGAATCCGGAAAAATCCTGGTGTGGGAATCTCCCGAGGGAGCGCACACGGAGGCGGACGAAAATACGCGCGGAAATTTCGTGTTCGTACCGCAAGGGAATTCCCTGATGAGCGGAACCATCCGTTACAACCTGCTGATTGCCAAGCCCGACGCGACGGAAGACGAATTGCGGCACGCTTTGCATACCGCCTGCGCGGAATTCGTGGATGAATTGCCCGACGGTATCGATACCGAACTTGGGGAACGTGGTTGCGGGCTCAGTGAAGGACAGTCCCAGCGTATCGCGATTGCGCGCGGGCTTTTGCGCCCGGGTGCGGCGATGCTGCTCGATGAAATCAGTTCCTCGCTCGACGAGAAGACGGAGAAGGAACTTTTCAGACGCCTGTTCGAGGCGTTCCCGCAGAAGACGATGATCTTCATTACGCATCGCCGCGCGGTCGTCGATCTTTGTGACTCCGTAGTAGAACTTTAATGCCGCGGCGAAACTAGCCGCGCGGTTCTTTGGGAACGTCGCCGACGTTGTGTCCCGCGTTATTCCTAGTGCCTGCCGAAGCGGCGCGTTTTGCGGAACGGCTTGTCGCCGGATTTTTCGCGGAAGGGCTTGTCGTCGAACTGTCCAGGCTTGCGGTCTGCAAACTGGCGGGCCCTGCGAGCCTTGCGGTTCTCGAAGGGACGCTCCGATTCGAACTTTTTGCCACGGTGGAAACCACGGCTTTCGCGCGGGTGCGTGCCGGGTGCGGGGCCTGTGGGCGGTTCGTCGGTCATTACGCGGAAGCATGCGTCGTTGCCACGGATGGTCATCTCGGAAAGATGTTCCAGGACTTCCTGCGAAAGCGAGTCGGGCAGCTCGACGGTACTGAACTTGTTGAACAGCTTGATACGCCCGATAAGGCTGCTGCTGATGTTGCCTTCGCCGGCGATGGCGCCCACGATGTCCTTGGGCGAAACATGGTCGAGGCGTCCGACGGCCAGGTAATACCGCAGGAACCCTTCCTCGATGCCGTTGGCGCCTTCCTTGCGTTCGCGGGCTCTATCCCGGCGTTCGCGCGGCATGGCGTCACCTGCGTCGTGGTTGTTCCTCTCACGGCGTTCCTTGGGCGTGTTGAGCGGCGGGAGTTCCGGGAACAGCGGCTGCTTTTTCTGGTACATCTTGATGGCGGCGGCCGCGATGTCTATGGCGGAAAGCGGTTCGGCCCCTTCTTCGGCGGGGCTTTCTGCAACCATGCTTTCCACAAGTACCTTGAACTGTTCCAGTTCGCCACAGCTGATGACGCTCTTGACTTTTTCCTTGAAGGCGGCGACGCGTTTGGCGCTGATGACTTCGGCGGTGGGTAGTTCCATCGCTTCGATGGGCTGGCGGGTTGATTTCTCGATGGCTTTCAGGAGCCTGCGTTCACGCGGGGTGATGAACAGGATGGCGTTGCCGCTGCGGCCGGCACGTCCCGTACGCCCGATGCGGTGCACGTAGGATTCCGTGTCGTAGGGGATGTCGTAGTTCACCACGAGCGAGATGCGGTCGACGTCGATGCCGCGGGCGGCCACGTCAGTCGCGACGACGATATCGAGCTTGCCCATCTTGAGGCGGTTGATGGTGCGTTCGCGCATGGACTGCGCGAGGTCGCCGTTGAGCGGGGCCACGTTGAACCCGCGGCTCTCGAGCTTTTCGGCGACTTCGGTCGTGTTCTGCTTGGTGCGCACAAAGATCAGCACGCCGTCAAAGTCTTCGCCTTCCAAGACGCGGGCGAGCGCTTCGATCTTGTGTTCGTTACGGACGAGCAAGAATCGCTGGCGGATGTTCTCGACGGTAGTCGTCTTGCCTTCGATGCGGGCTTCGCTGTATTCTCCCAGGTGCTGCTCGATAATCTTTTTCACGTCGTCGGGCATCGTGGCGCTGAAAAGGGCGCGCTGGGCGTTTGCCGGGATTTCCTTTAAGATGGTGTCCACGTCTTCCATGAAGCCCATGTCGAGCATCTCGTCGGCTTCGTCAAGCACGATGGCTTGGACGTTCCCGAGCGTGATGGAACCGCGCTTGATGTGGTCGATGAGGCGGCCCGGCGTGGCGACGACGATGTCGGCCTTGCGCTTGAGGGCGCGCAACTGGACGGCGATGTCTTGACCGCCGTAGACGGGAACCACGTGGATCTTGGGCATCTTGACGGCGTACTGCGTGATGGCTTCGGCCACCTGGATGGCAAGTTCGCGCGTGGGCGCAAGGACGAGGATGGAGGGACCGCGCCCGGAAAAGTCGACGCGCGAAAGGAGCGGTAGGGCGAAGGCGGCCGTCTTGCCGGTGCCGGTCTGGGCGGTGCCGAGCAGGTTCCCGCCTTCCAAGAGGGCGGGAATGGCCTTGGCCTGGATGGGCGACGGAGTCTCGTAACCAGCCATCTTGACGGCTTCGAGGACTTCCGGCGAGAGTCCGAGGTCATCGAACGTGATTAGCGGTTCGTCGTCGGAATCATCGTCGGTTGAATCTTCGACGATGGGATCGCTATCGGTAGAATCATCGTCTGCGGCGACTTCTTTTAAGAAAGCGTCCGCTTCTTGCGCGATTTTTGTTTTGGAGTCAATATCTTCTTCAGGAATACGGTCTTCAGTATTCTTCGACATAATACACCTTCAGGATCCGAAAACTTCATCTGCGGCCCATGCCGCACTATCTTTTAGAAAAGCCCCGAAGCGCACCCGCGCTTATAAACCTGAAGTCTGTAGGATCCGCAACTATTGGATTTGAAGCCAAATGTAGAAATTGCGCTTGAAAATCAAAGGGTAGGGTGATTTTGGAGGTGTCTAGACAAACAATTAAAAGTTTACTACATTATGCGAACCTTGGAGAGATGCCAGAGTGGTCGAATGGGCCGGTCTCGAAATCCGGAGTCTGTCACAGGACCGAGGGTTCGAATCCCTCTCTCTCCTTGAAACAAAAAGCGGAGCCGTAAGGCCCCGCTTTTTGTTTCATAGGGCAGTGGTCGAATCCCTCTCTCTCCCTCCCTCCCTCCCTCTCTCTTACACCCTCG
>Ga0326512_10003476_pt1 | contig 11549 bp, 10 predicted proteins | sample 1_2617_0518_D_FD_203652 | JGI IMG/M metagenome (GOLD analysis project Ga0326512, IMG submission 203652) | Bovine rumen microbial communities from UC Davis, California, United States - 1_2617_0518 | ecosystem: Host-associated > Mammals > Digestive system > Stomach > Rumen | place: USA... | reverse complement strand
GGTGGAAATTTTAGCATACATATAGTTGTCGCCAGCAGTGGCAGTGGGCAGAGCCGTACCGGAACCGTGAGCAACGAAGGGGCTGTACTCGTACCAACCACGATATCCAAGAGAATCGGGGAGCAGCCAACCTCTAAGGTCAGCAATCACTTCTTTTCTGGTGTTGAGGGGGAGAGTACCGTTATTGTAGCTGCAGATGATGGAGGACTGGTCGAAAGCATCAATGTGGTAGAGGTCAACGGTAAGGTTGGTCTGGTCGTAAGCACCATTGTTCAGCACCTTGGAATACCAAGCGGGGTTGATAGTCATGTTCTGGGGAACCAAAGCATAGTTACCCTCGACAAATTCCTGAGCGTAAGCCTTGACACGGTTGGCTTCGCAGGCGTAGACGCTTACATCATCAAGCATCCACCAATAGCCGTAAGAAGCACGGCTGGCGTCAAGAGCTTTGTAACGGATACGGATAGAAATAGTCTGACCGACAGCAGCAGTGGGCAGGGTGTATCTTACCATGCCACGGCTAATGTCGTTGATACCCATGTCAACGCCATTGACGTTGATTTCCACCTCGTTCCAGCTTGTACCATTATTGATGGAGTAGTCGATATAGCAGTTATCATAGTATTTATAATAGAACTGATAAAACTCAACATCAAGAACCTCAGCATCGCTAGCATCAATGTTGTCAATACGGATGAAAGCATTGAAGTTGCCGGAGTAGGGAGTACGCTGGTCATAGAGAGACATCATCATGAAGCCGTTTTCGGCAGAAGAGACAGTAGTGTCGAGACGACTTCTCATACCGGCAGCCCACTGAGTGGGACCGCCGAAAGCCTGGGTAAGAGCAGGATAGGTCTGAGAAGCAGCGACGAGGGTGGAGTCTTCCACGTCAGCCCAACGGTGCCAAGTGGCGAAACCGTAGCTCTCAGCATGGCCTTCCAAACCGCCGGTGACAACACCAGTGGAATAGCCACTGTTCTCAGCAGAGAAGTCAACATAAACGATAGGGGCAGCATCTTTCGTGAAGATGGATCTGCTGTAGTCGTTCTGGACTTGGGCTGCCTTGGTGGGAGCTTTAATCTCCTTCATTTTAGGAGTAGCCGTCTGAGCGAAAACAAACGTTGCGCACAGAGCGAAAGTTAGAACCATTAATGTTTTTTTCATTTTGTTTGTAATTTTGATGAATAATTAATTTTCAATTTATAGAGTTCAAAACTCTCGACCACAAATCCTTGCGTCATTGCTTAGAGGGTTCTTTCACTTTCATTTATTCGTTGCAAATATATAGCATTTTTTTGACATAAAAAATTTTTTTTGCTTTTTTTGATTTTTTTTAAACTTCCACATTTCTCTCTGCCACAACTCAGCCCATCCTGCCACTACCAGCCTAAGACACGCCATCCTTTTACCCCCGCCCGGCATTCCCTTTCGCACAGGGACTTGGCGCAGTCTCTATACCCACCCTGTCCGCCGTCCTTCTCCGTGCATGAAAACGAATTAATTGCCCCTCTGCGCAATAAAAAAGGAAAAAAATAGTTAGTGAGAAAGAAAATAATAAGTCGATGAAAAAGATTATATACATCTTACTCATATTATTAATAACTGCATCCTGCTCCACTTCCCGCAAGGCAACCCCCGTCACCGACACGCGCTTTCAGCGCAAGCCCCTCGTCGAGGTAACCGAAGAGCAGTTGAAGACCGAGGCACAGCAAATCGATGCCACCACCCAAATGCTGATCGGCAAACCCCAAGAGGCTGTCGAAGGCTACCAAAAGATACTGCAATCCAACCCCGCTTACGCACCCGCCCACTTTGAGTTGGGCAAGATCTATCTAACCGTTGGCTGGCTGGACAGTGCCCTCTACCACACCCTCCAAGCCTTCCGAGCCCAAAGCGACAACCTCTGGTACGAACTCCAGCTGGCCCGCATCTACGAACGCCGGCAAGACGCCAAAAACCTCACCGCCACCTGGGAAGACATCGTCAAACGCAATCCCGACCGTCCTGACCTCTACTACGACCTATCCAATGCCTACCTTATGACCAACAACGTCACCGCAAGCATCGATGCGCTGGACCGCGTAGAGAAAAAGTTTGGCGTCACCGAGTCCGTCTCATTGCAAAAGCAAAAGCTCTGGTCTGCCATTGGCAAAACCGAGAAAGCGCGGAAAGAGCTGGAAAAACTCTCCGAAGCCATGCCCAACGAAAGCCGTTACAACGCCATTCTGGCCGAGAGCTACATGAGCGAGAAAAACTACGAAAAGGCGCTACAATACTACCACCGCATCCTCGAGAGCAACCCCGACGACGAGAACATCCACATCTCCATGGCTTCGTGCTACCTGGCCATGGGCAACCTGCTCCAAACCTACCGCCATGTGCGGCTCGGTGTCCTCAATCCCGAAGTCAGCTGCTCCGACCGGCTGACCTACCTCGTCGAATTCCTCCACAACAAAAACTTCTTTACCGCCTACAGCAAACCCTGCATGCTCCTAGCCGACACCGTGGCCCTGCAATGTGCCGGCTCCAGCCAGCATGCATTCCTCTATGGCCAACTGCTGGCCGCACAGGAACGTTATGACGAAGCCGCCACCCAATTCGCCCTGAAACTAACGGAAGACAAGAGCCACTATGAGGTGTGGGAAGCCCTGCTGCTATGCGAAAGCATGGCCGGCGCCGCCAACCCCACCCTGCTCGAGCATGCCCGGCAGGCCGCCGAACTCTTCCCCCTGCACCTGCTCCCCTACCTCGTTCTAGCCCAGGGCTACGCCGAATTGGGCGACTGCGAGCAAGCCCGGCAAAATATCGACCGTTGCCTAATGGTATCTCCCGGCGACAACCGAGTAAAAGAACTTAATCAAACCATCCAAGAAAAATGTCAGTAAACCGCCTCCTCCTCCCCCTTCTGGCCTTAGCGTTGCTTGTCGCTTCCGGCTGCCGCAGCCATAAAGAAGCCTCCCGTCCCGCCGTCCCCGCCCCCGGCACGGCGCCCGCCGACAGCGCTCCCTCCGTCGTAGTCGACGAAACCGTGCCCACCTACATCCCACACTACTACACTGCCAACTTCAGTGGCACGGCACAAGGCTATACAGCCAATGGGCAAATCCGCATCCAGTCCGACAGCATCATCTGGATTAGCGGCTCCAAAGTCGTCGAACTGGCACGGGCGCAATTCACCCCCGACTCCGCCATCATCTATGCCAAAATACTGAACCGCTGCTTCAAAGGCACCTACCTCGACCTCTACCGGCGCTTCCATTACCGCACCTCCTTCGACGAGCTCTACCGTATGCTCCTGTCCGACGATGCCGATGCCCAACTCTCTGCCATCATAAGCCAGTTCGGTCTCGAAGCCACCCTCCATATCGACCCCTTGAAAGAAGTCGACAGACTCAACTTCCCCATGTCGGTTCCGGCCAAAGTCAATCCACTATAAATCAATATAGCAGTATAACAAATCACACCATTAGCCATGAAAAAGACACTCCTCATACTACTCTTTGCAGGCTTGTTTTCCGCCCTCCAGGCGCAGACTCCGGAGAACCCGCATCCCACTGCAAGCGATTCCCTCCTTGCCGCCCGCATCATCGACAACTACAACCAACTGACCAACTTCGAGCCCATCCTCAAAGACAGCATCCTCTGCGTGGTCACCTACATGGTCTACCGCGACCGTCCCCTCGACACGATGTGGGTCTACCACTGGTACGGAAGCAACCGACGCCTCCGCATCGAGATGTGGCAAAACGGCAAAATCCAAGAGGGCTACTACTCCGACGGCTCACTCATTTTCCGCAAGTTCCAGGCCGCCACTCGCAGCTGGACCGACATACCCCAAGACCGTTTTTACGACTTCAGCATCCCGCACGACGTGAGAGGCGCCCTCTACGACTGGCGTTCCAAAGGGGGCGAAGCCTGGTATGCGGGGCAGTACACTTTCGAAGGTAAGAAAGTCAACCGCGTCTTTATGTCCATGCCCAAAGCTTTCGACCGCTACTATTTCTTCGAGGCCGAGACCGGACTCCTCTTCATGGTGACCGAAAACGACCACATTTTTGGCGACTGGAAAAAGGGCGAGCGCTCCCGCCGTATCGACTGGCGCGCCTGGCACGAGTTCACCCCTTTCCGCGGCTACTTCCTTCCCACCATCGAATCCTATCAGTACGACCAGTCACAGATAATCATCATACACCGCCAATACCATTTCGAGGCCTTCCAACCCAAACTATTCTCCGAGGACTACCACAAAAGGTAATCCCACCTCCCAAGCCCTTATGTCCATCTTCGACAATCCCGACGAGTACTACATGCAGCAAGCCCTGCGCGAAGCCAAGGCTGCTTTCGACGAGGAGGAAATCCCCGTGGGTGCCGTCATCGTCAGCGGCGACCGCATCATCGCCCGTGCCCACAACAACACCGAGCGGCTGCACGACGTCACGGCCCATGCCGAAATGCTGGCCTTCACCGCTGCCACCAACCACCTCGATGCCAAATACCTCACCGGCTGCACCCTCTACGTCACCCTCGAACCCTGTGTCATGTGTGCCGGGGCGGCGGGATGGACCCAAATCAGCCGCATTGTCTACGGTGCCAGCGACCCCAAACGGGGCTTCGAGCGCCTCGGCCGCGCCATGCTCCACCCAAAAACCACCGTGCAAAGCGGCCTGCTCAAAGAAGAGTGCGAGCAGCTGCTCAAAGCCTTCTTCCTGCAGCACCGAAAATAGTACCACCCAAAAAAGAGAACATAAACGAATATTTTTAACACCCTATAATATGAAACCCACATTATTAGTTCTAGCTGCCGGCATGGGCAGCCGCTACGGCGGACTCAAACAGATGGACGGCGTCGGTCCCAACGGCGAAATCATCATGGACTACTCCGTCAACGACGCCATCCGCGCCGGCTTTGGCAAAGTCGTCTTCGTCATCCGCCACAGTTTTGCCGAAGAGTTCCAAAAGAAAATCAACGCCGAGCATTTCGGCAACCGCATTGCGGTGGAATACGTCTATCAGGAGCTCGACAACCTGCCCGCCGGATTCAAAGTCCCAGAAGGACGCGAGAAGCCTTGGGGCACCAACCACGCCATCCTCATGGCCAAAGAGGTCATCCATGAACCCTTTGCCATCATCAATGCCGACGATTTCTACGGACGCGACGGCTTCATGGTCATCGGCGAGCACCTCCGTACCCTCGAAAACACCAAGGGGCAGTACTGCATGGTCGGCTACCGGCTCGAGAACACCCTCAGCGAGAACGGCACCGTCTCGCGCGGCGTGTGCAACATCGACGCCGAAGGCCACCTCGTCGGCATGACCGAGCGCACCAGCATCGGCCGCAACGCACAGGGCATCATCGAATACAAAGACACCGACGGCAGCCTGCATCCCCTGGCCCCCGACACCACCGTCTCCATGAACCTCTTCGGCTTCACCCCCGACTATCTGACCGAGAGTGAAAAACTCTTCGTGCAGTGGCTGCAGGAGCACGGCAACGAAATGAAGTCGGAATACTACATCCCCTTTGCCGTCAACACCTTCATCAACAGCGGCTATGCCACCATGAAGGTACTGAAGACCACCGCCCAGTGGTTCGGCGTCACCTATAAGGAAGACCGCCCCATGGTGGTCGAACGCCTCAAGAAGCTGCACGAAGAGGGCATCTATTAATGGACTCCCTCTCGGAAATCATTGCCTTCGCCCAGCACCACCACGACGACGAGCCGTTGAAACTATTGCTCCAGCAGCAACGGTTCCCCACGGTAGACCTCCGACTGGTGGCCCAGCAACTGGAAGGCCAGCGGCAAGCGTCGGCCAAATGGCCGACGTTTGCCCGTTGTGCCGACTATTTCTATCCGCCACGGCTCAACCGCGAGCAAAGCTCCTCCGAAGCCACTGCCCTGTATAAGGCACAACTATTCCGCTCACTCGGCTGCCACACCTTCGCCGACCTCACCGGCGGCATGGGGGTGGATGCCTTCTTTCTCTCGCAGCAGGCCCTCCAGGGCGACTATTTCGAACTCCATGCCGACCTCTTTGCCCTCACGCAGCGCAACCTGCAACTCCTCGGAGCCTCCAACCTTGCCTGCCACCAGTGCGATTCGCTGGCCTATCTGCAGTCCCACCCCGTCTGCTACGACCTCATTTTTATCGACCCCGCCCGGCGCAACAGCCAGGGGCGCAAAGTGGCAGCCTTCGAGGACTGCACCCCCAACCTTCTGGACAACCTGCCCCTCCTGAGCTCCCGCTGCCGACACCTGCTCGTGAAAGCCTCTCCCATGATAGCCCTCCAGCAAGCCCTCCTGCAGTTGGGCAGCGTCGACGGGGTGCATATCGTGGCCCTCAACAACGAGTGCAAGGAAGTCCTCTTCCTCCTGCCCGGCGCCCACCCTGCGCCCACCCCCCTACCCGACCCCACCATCCACTGCATCCACCTTGGCGCCAACGCCCCCGCCGACTTCTGCTTCCGTCCCCAGGAAGAGGCCGAAGCCGTCGCCACCTATGCCTCCGAGGTGGGCACCTACCTCTACGAACCCCATGCCGCCCTTATGAAAGGGGGTGCCTACAACCTCGTCAGCAGCCGCCTGGGGCTGGACAAACTGGCCCGCAACACCCACCTCTACACCTCCTGCCGGCTGTTGGCCGACTTCCCCGGCCGTACCTTCAGGGTGCTACAGCCAGTGACGCTCAACGCCAAGAAGATAGCCCCACTCCTACCCGACCGCAAGGCACATGTGGTCACGCGCAACTACCCCATGGCCGCCGCCGAGCTGCAGAAGAAATTGAAACTGACCGAAGGGGGATGCCTCTTCATCATTGCCGCCACCCTGGGCCGCACCCCCGCCGGTTGGCTCTGCGAAGAAATAAAAACAACACCTTGAACCATGCTAACCCAATTCCTACCCACCCCATCCGCTTTCCCTTTCCCCTACGACACTCCATGGGAAATCACCCAGCACCTGTGCGAAATTGTCAACCGCCTCATCCAAGACCTTGACGAGAGCTACACCATCGCGAACGGAGTGGCCATCCACCCGACCGCCACACTGGGGCACAACGTCACCATCAAACCACCCGCCATCATCTCGGCCAACTGTTTTGTCGGCAGCAACTCCTATCTGCGGGGAGGCGTCTTCCTCGCCCCTGGGGCCAAGGTGGGCATCAGTTGCGAAATCAAGACCAGCATCCTGCTGGAAGGCAGCGCCGTGGCGCACTTCAACTTTGTGGGCGACTCCATCATCGGCCAAAACGTAAACATTGAGGCCGGTGCCATCCTGGCCAACCACTACAACGAACGCGACGACGACACCGTATATGTACATTGGGCAGGTCAACGCCAGTCCACCGGGCTGCACAAATTCGGCTCGCTCGTAGGCGACAACTGCCGCATAGGGGCCAATGCAGTGCTCTCCCCAGGCACATTGCTCCTGCCAAAAACCATCGTCAAACGCCTGCAACTCATCGAACAAGACCCATTATAACAATATGCTGAAACTTAAAAGAGTACATCACATCGCAATCATCTGCTCCGACTACCGGCGCAGCCTGAATTTCTACACAAAAGTACTGGGAATGAACCTCCTGGCCGAGCACTACCGCCCCGAGCAGCAGTCCTACAAAACCGACCTGGCTTTGGGCGACCACTACGTGGTAGAGCTTTTCTCCTTTCCCACGCCGCCGCCACGCCCCTCGCATCCCGAAGCCGCCGGCCTGCGCCACCTGGCCTTCGCCGTGGACGACCTCGACGCCGCCATAGGCGAGTTGGACGCCCTGGGCATCGCCCACGAAGACACCCGCATCGACGGATTTACCGGCAAGAGATTCCTTTTCTTCAACGACCCCGACAACCTGCCAATCGAACTCTACGAGGCCTGAGCCCCGAAACGTGGTCCGCACAGCGCCAAGGCACCTTCGGCACCAAAACACCGAATGCCATGGGGGCCAAAAGGGAAAGTCCTTGCGCCGACAGCCACCGGCCAGCAACCGTCCCAGCCCCGCCAAGGCACCTGCAACCATCTGTACCTCAATCCCTAGCGTTCGTAAAAAAGAGCAGAAGGCCATAATTTCAAAAAAAATAGTACATTTGCAACCGATATGAATAAGAAAATATTTTTGCTTTTTCTCGGGATTACTGTAGCACTGACCGCCGCCGTAGGGCAGCCGGTGCATTGGACGTCCGGCGACCTGTCGGTAACAATAGACAAATACGGCTACTACGGTTCGCTCAAGGTCTGCGGCCAAGAGCTGCTGCAGAGCAAAGAGCTCTATCCCGTAGTGTCGGCCTTCGACTACCAGGTGCGCACCCCGCAGTCGGTACGGCAGCAGCACGACACCCTCTTCTGCCTCATGGACGACGACCAGGAGATACAACTGCGCATAGCCCAGCTGCCACAATGCCTCACCCTAGAGGTCATAGCCTGCCCCGCGCAGTACAACTCGCTCACATTCGGCCCCGTGGCCCTGACCATCGACGAAGTGGTGGGCGAACTGGTGGGCGTGGCCCAGGAGGGCGCAGTGGCTTTCGGCATGCAGGCCCTCAACGTGAAGACCACCGGCGGCATCCCCCAGGAGGCCGCCAATGCCTATAGCGAAAAATTCTACTATCAAGGCCACTTTGTAGACGGACGGCCCGGCTATTCGCTGGCGGCCACCCGCATCGAGGGCGGCACCGTCTTTCAGCTCTCGGGGCGCAACCGAGGCCTGCGCCGCGGCCAGATGGAGGTGCGCCACGTGGGCAGCTGCCATGCCTCCATCGCCACCCCCGTGCAGGGCGAGGAAGGCCTCATTGTGGGCACACGGGTGGCCCTGTTCGGCTGCCCGCGAGGCAAGGCGCTAGAGCACATCGGGCAAATGGAAAAGGCATTGGGGCTGCCACACCCAACCCGGGCCGACGGCACCTGGGTGAAGGCAGCGCCCGCCAAAAGCCCACAAGGCAAGGCCGCAAAGCAAAAACGCGCCCCATACACAGTGGAGAGCGTAGTGGAATGGGACAGCCCCCTAACGACCACAAACCTCGCCTCCCATTTTCAAAAGCAACTGATGTTCCAACTGCAAGACAATCTCGGACCCACCGACTCTACCATCCACCTGCTGACGGGCGCCTACAACTGTTTCCCCGTGTCAACGGAGGGCTACCAGGTGGTGCGCATCGACGAGGAACTGATAAGGTTTCGCTCAGCCGAGGACAACGACGGCCACGTGACCCTCAGCGGATGCCGTCGCGGCGCCTTCGGTACCGCTGCAACGGCCCACAACAAATTTACCACGGGCTGCCGCCTGTGGACGGTGAAGGAGGGCTTTGTGCCCGACCTGGAACTGCTAGACACGCTGGCCGACCGCGCGGTGGAGCGGCTGTCGCTGTCGTCGGTAAGGACCATCCCCCAGGAGATTAACTACCAACATTTGGACTACTGCCTCCTGACGGGGCAGGACGAATACGCAGTGGCGCGATTCGTGAGCCGCAGCGCGGAGCAGTGGACCGGACCCGTAGTCTGCCGCGCCGACTACCTGACCAACTTCACTTGGCACTACCTGGCCGGCGTGACACTCCACGGCCATAACGCCCTCCCCGACATGACGGACACCACATGGAACTTCCTCACCGAAGTGCCTGTCCACGACCACACCCACGACCATGCCCACACCGAGGCAGATGCGCACGGGCACCACCACGAGGAGCACCACCAAGTGCAGGAACAGCCCGAAGCGAAAACACAGCCACGAGTGGTGAAAGAGAAATCGACGATGGAAAATTTCCTCAAGCGCAACCTCCTGCGGTAAACCCAGCGCCACCGTCCGCCCCACTCCAAATCCGCTAAGGGTGATGTAAGTGGTCGCAAGACACAAAACAGCCACACAATCAGCATAATAGCAAGCACGCCCTACGCCCGATTTACACATTTACATCTAAAATAGAAAGTTTTAAAAAATATATAGGGTATAAAGGTATGTTTACTATAGTACAACCAAAGGTATGTTTACTATAGGACAACCCCATATAATACCATAATAATACATGCACCCTATATCAATATAATATATATACAGCCTACCTATATATTTTCACTTTATAGATGTAAAAATGTAAATAGTATTATAACCTTAGTAAAATCAATACAATAGCACTTACATCAGCAGAAAAATCTGTCAATAAGGGCGCAAAGTGCTGTCTGCCATACCATTGAACCGCAATTCAGGCGTTTCGGGGCAGAAGAAGAGACCTCCACGCCACTTTTCAGCAACGCCTATAGAGAGGCGCCACGCGGAAAGCATACTTTGGCCATGAAGATGAAGTAGGCGGCCCCCACCGCCACATAGAGCGGATAAACCGCCACTGCCGTGGGGCCGAAATGGGCGGCCACCATCATAGGAACCAAAGAGAGGGCCATGGCGGGAGCGAAAAACCTGCGCCGCCAGGCAAAGAACAGCAGTACCAGCAGCGCATCGGCACCCACCGCGGCAGCCTGCGGCAAGCCGGCTCCAAGATGCAGCAGCCCCTCGCAGCAAGTGCCCATGGCGGCACAAAGCACTATCAGCAGCCAGGTGCGCACCGGGCGGCGGCGGAAGCCCGAGGCAGAACTGCCGAACTCCACCAGGGTGACCACCAGCGGCGGCACCATGGCCAGGCGGCAGAAAGCAAGCGCCGGCACGTGCGAAAGGGATTGCAGCAGAACGGCAAAAGGCAACAATATGGCCGAAAAAAGCAGCCAACGGAGCAGTTGCGGCCAGGGCGAAGGCGGCCGGGAAAGAACCGAACCGGCAGGGAGCGGGGTGCGCCAACCCCACCGCTCCATGGCACGCTGCCCCGCGGCCAGCACCGACGTGAGCACACTCACGGCAACGGGATAAACCCACGAAGAGGTGCCCATGAGCACCGGCAGCATACAGGCCGAGATGGCTGGCAACATAGACACCCGCATCAGCATCATCAGCACGGCCACAAAAAGAAATGCCGCCAACAACTTGAGCGGGAGGTAGAAGGGCAACGAGGCCAACCCGACGCCCACCGCGGCCGCCAGAGTGAAGAGAACCGGTATCTGCCAGCGCCTGACCGTCCACACGCGCTTGTCCATCACCCAAAGGCCCACACATAGGGCTCCCACTTCGGGAAAGTAGACCTCAGGCTGGGCCAGAAGGTCGGCGGCCAACGTCATCAGCACCATCAAGACGACCGAACTGACGTTGCGAAGCAGCGGGCGACCGAAAGAAGAAAGGGACACGAGGCGTCAAAGGTAGCGTTTCTGCTCCTGCCCCTGCACCCCGGCATAGAGCTCGACAAGGTCTTTGGCGGGGCTGGAATTGATTTTGGGCAGCAGCACCTCCTCGATTTGGAAGAAACCCACCTCGGCCGACATGTCCACCACAATCTGGATGGGGCGGGTGGCACCGCTCTGAATCGTGACGCGGTCGATGGAGTTGGCCGAGTACTTATGTATGTCGCCCATCTTGGGAGCCGAGTGGATGCCGATAGGGATGCGGGCACGGCCTTTGGTCATGTCGCACCCATCGGCTATGAGGATGAGGCCGGCCTCGACGGAATGGATTTTGCGGGA
>Ga0326512_10003475_pt1 | contig 11551 bp, 15 predicted proteins | sample 1_2617_0518_D_FD_203652 | JGI IMG/M metagenome (GOLD analysis project Ga0326512, IMG submission 203652) | Bovine rumen microbial communities from UC Davis, California, United States - 1_2617_0518 | ecosystem: Host-associated > Mammals > Digestive system > Stomach > Rumen | place: USA... | reverse complement strand
CTGTGGTGGGTGTGCCGTAGCTGCCTGCGGCGAGAGCCGAGAAAGCGGTGCTGTTGGCCTTGATGCCGTACACCTTGCGGGGGTTGGTGGCGTCGGAGCCTGCGCCGTTGAACAGCTCGTAGTCGGCCTTGTTGTCAATCTTGCGGACGGCTTCGCCGGTGGCCCAGTTGTAGACTTCCTCGATGAAGTTCTGGAGCTCGGAGCTCAAGAGGATGTGGTCGGCGATCTTGCCGAAGGCCCTGCGCTTCTCCGCTACGGTGGCGGAGGCGTCGGGTGCGGTGGGTTCGTCCACGTAGTCCGCGCCGCTGGTGTACGCGCCTTCGAGCCAGGCGACGGACGCTGCGCTTACGAGGTCGGTCGGGAGGTTCGAGAGGAAGGCGAGCGGGAGGGTGGGTGCGCTGCTCACGCCCCTTTCACCTACGGTGCCGAAATAAGCCCTGTCGGTGATGTCGCCGGTGGCGAGCTGGCCTGCGGTCTTGATTTCGAGGGTGATGGAGCTGCCGGCCTTCTTCTCGGCGAACATCTTTTCGATGACGTCGCGCTTTGCTTCCAGCGCTTCGCGGAAGGCGGCCTTGAGGGTCATCTTCTCGGCTGCGCGGGCGAGCTTCGCCTGCATTTCTTCGATGGTCTTGGCCTGTGCCTTCATGGAGGCATCGAGGTTGTCGTTCTCGGCCTTCACGCCTGCGAGTTCCTCACGGAGCGCGGCGGTTTCGGCCTTTGCTTCCTTCGCAGCATCCTCGGCTGCTTTGGTGGCGGCTGCTATCTCGGCAGCCTTCATTTCGATTTCAGTCATGGCTTGAAATTGTTGTTAAAGGGTTTTAGTTGTTTTCGTTTTTGGTAAGCGAGCGGAAAGCCCGGAGGGTGATTTCCCCCTTCACGGCTTCGCCCAGGGCAAGGAGGTCGGCATCCGGCATCGTGGCGAGCGTGCGGGCGGTGCCTTCCGCGTCCTTCGCGTCCAGCAGCACGGCCTTCGGGTTCGCGGCGCGGCTCACGGGGGAGATTTCCACGACGGTGCACTTCGTCAGCACGCGGATGTCGTAGTCGTACCCTTCGCGCTTCTCGAAGTGGAACTCGTCGGCGTAGTAGCCGATGCTGAACTCGTCCACGGCTCCGGCGGTGAGCAGCTTCGCCACGTCCGCCCCTACGGTGGTGTCCACGATGTCCGCCTCGAACAGCAGGCCGACCGCATCCTCGCTCATGGAGGTTATCTTCCCGATGACGGTGGCGCCGTCGTGCTGGTAGCAGAGCTTGCAGCGTCCGGCGTTCTCGCTGGCGAGGAAGTCCGCGAAGGCTCCGGGCACGATGACGTCGCCCCAGCTGTCCACGTTGCCGAAGGCGGCGGCGTAGCCCTTGATGTGCAGGGCGGTGCTCCCTTCGATGGACTTCACCTCCAGCGGCATCGCGGCGGCGGTCTTGATTTGGAGTTTCTTTTCGGTCATAGTTGTGGGTATTATCGGGCGCGGGTACGCGCCTCTACCGCAAAGATGCAAACGGATGTACTTTTTTATACGAAAAAACCCGCGCATTTCGTTGCGCAGGTGTCGGGCGTATAGTTTGTCGTTTTTCCCGTTCGCGCCCCGCAGACGGGCGGAAATGCGGCATTCCGGGCAAAATGAAAGCCGCCCCCGTAGTGGGAGCGGCGATGTACGGAAAGTTAGGGCGCGGTTTATGCGTCGCCCCAGTAGTGCCAGCTGTTCACCTTGTCCATCCCGTAGCGTTTCAGGTAGGCGTCCACCCTCTTGGCGAAGCGCTCCTTCGTCCCTTCCAGCGCGGCCAGCACCCTGTCGCAATCCTCCGGGGTAATCCAGCGGCAGAGGCAGTCGTTCCTGTTGAAGCGGTAGTGTTCCCCGTTCAGCGTGGCGTATACCAGGCAGTCGCCGATCGCGGCACGCTCTGCGTCGCTGGCGCGGCGATAGGCCATGAACATCGGGCGCCTGTAATCCTCGGCGTAGTACGGGGCGGCGAGCCTCTTGAGTTCCTGCCACCATTCAATCTGCTGGTCTACCTGCTTCATGTTCTCGTTACGGAAGTAGTCCTGCGAGGTACGGGCGTGTTCCGCCATCTTGCAGGCACCCTCGTAGTCGTACGAGTCGTCGAAGCAAAAGTTCTTCTGGATGGCGGGGCGCTCAATCTCGTAGAGCAGCCCGTCTGCCATATCCACCACGCAGTCCGCGCCCTTGATGCAGTAGTCTACCATCTTGGAGTTCTTGCCCCAGAAGCCCGCCTGGATCGCGGCGAACTCTTCGTAATTCTTGTCGGTCTTTTTCATTGTAGTAGTTGTTTATAGGGTTAATACTTAAATTCCGAGGACTTCGTGGCGCATCCATTCGGGTGCTTCGTCTGCGATTGTGAGGTTGTAGGTCTTGCAGTACCACTCAAATACTTCCTTGCCTTCGGCGTAGCCGAGTTCCTTCAAAAGTGCGTTGAAAATTGTTCTCATTGTAGTAGTGTTGTTGTTTTGTTTACGGTGCAAATATAATTCAATTATTTGAATTGTGCAAACTTTTTTCAAAAAAAATTACATTTTCTTTACATACCCACAAAAAACCGCCCTCGCATCACTGCGAAGGCGGGAAAAGGAAAAGAATATCAAATAACATGAGTAGAAGAACTCCACAAATATACGAAAACTTACCGAAATATTTACATTGTCCGGCGCAGACAGGAACAGGCGCAGTTGATTATCTCGGCTGCGTCCGCGCCCATGCTCGTATCGTGCGGGTACATAACCAGCCCGCCCTCCAGCTCGAACGGCTCGTCTTCCGCCACCGTCACCCCGTCCATGACGAGGTGGCTCTCGCGGGTGTTGCTCAATCCGCTGGTCGCCCACGTCTTCGTGAACCGCACGTCCAGCGTGCTCGCCGCTCCCGCCGCCGCGTCCGCCATAGCAATCATGCCCTCCGTCTGCGCTATCCTCCGGCACTGCCACAGCGCCATCCCGTCGAAGTCCCGGTATATCGCCTTCGCCAGCTTCTCGATGCCGCCCTCCAGCTCGTTCGCCATCCTGTCCGCGAGTATCGCCAGCAGCGTGTCTTTCAGCGTCCCCGTCACGCCGACGATGGCCTCGCCGCTGCGGTTGAACGCGTACTGCAACAGCATCTCCGTCCAGATGCCGTTCTCGCCCGCCGCCTTCTCCTTCCGCAGATCACGTGCGGTGCTTTTCGCCATCCCCAGGCCCGCGTCCACGAAAAGGCCGTCCCACCACCCAGGTAGGTAGTCCTCCGTGAGCTTCTGCTGGATGACGCCGGGCCATACCGAGGGGTCGTCCCACTCCGTGCAGAGGTCAAGCACCCGCCGCACCTCCTTCCGGCGCAGGCGTAGCAGCCGCGCCTCGTACACGCGCACGGCTTTCAGCCCTGCCCGGCGCAGGTAGTCCATGTGCCTGCGCTCTGCGTTCGTTACCCGCTCCTTCATTCCTCGTTAATGTCGTAGACCTCCGGCCCGAACATGACGCCCATAGGGAGCATCGGCAGGTCGGCGTAGGCTTCCTCGATACGGTCGAAGCCGTTGGCGGTGCGCAGCTCGTTCAGGCTCCCGTGCATCTTCGTAATCCTGTCCAGCGCGTCGGAGGGGCCGTCCTGCAAAACCACGATACGGTCTTTGTCCACCACCAGCTCCCAGCCGTCCTTGTCCAGTCCGAGGTAGCTGCACAGGTCGGCGCCAAATTCTTCCGCCAGCGGGATCGCCTGCTGCTCGTATATCGCCTTCTTCGCCTCCTTCATGTTCTCGTACTTCGCCTGCCCGTAGTAGAGGTCTACGGGGAGGTGGTACAGGAAGCAGAGGACGGTTACGGCTTCCTTGTGCGCCGCGAGGATATTGAGGTCGACGGGGTTGCTGCCGAGCGCGGTGTACTCAATCGGGATGCGGAGCGTTTCGAGGCGGTTGATGTGTTCCTTGTTGTTCAGCCGTTCCTCCAGGGTGTCGGCATCCTGCGGGAGTACGCCCATCTTGTCGCCCTTCGGGGTTATGATACCGGCAGGCCCGCCGTTATCCAGCGCGGTGTCCTGCCGCCGCATCCCCTTGTCCATCACTTCGAGGTAGACCGCCGCCGCCACGATGTTGCTGCTTCCGAAGAAGGAGGTGTCGTCGAGGTTGTACCCGAAGCTCTCGAAGCCGTTGTCCTTGAGTTCTATCGTGGTGGTGTTCGCGTGGCCTACGAGCTTGATGCCGGCGAGGGGCTTTATCGCCCCTTCGCTGTCCGTCGCCACTTCCTGCGAGGGTATGACGTACATCTCCGAGGGGTTGCGGTTCTTGCCTATGCTCTTGGGCGCGTACACCCACGCGTCGTCGAACAGCAGGCGGTTCGTGGCCCACGCCTTCCCGAAGCGTCTGGCGTTGTAGCGGTCGTTCGGGTGCCTGATAAGGTCGTTCACCCACTGGAGCTTCGGGGGCGCGTATTCGTACGTTTCCCCGTCGGGGCGGAGCCTGCGGAGGTAAAGGTAGCGGAACATCTCGCCCACGTTGTCGGCGATGTAGTCAATTACCCCTTTTACGGGGGCGATGGTTTCGTAGGCGTGCTTGATTTCGGGGCGGCTTATGCCGAGGAACGGCGGGAGCTTCACCCCTTTCATCGCGGCGCTGATGCGGCGGAGGTACTCGTTCGCGGAGTTCTCAGTCCCCTCGTAGTAGCCCTTGATTTCCGCCTGCATCGCGGCGAATCGTTTGTTGGTTAAAATCTTCATAGTACTATGTGTGTTTTGCGCTACCACAAAGATGCCGCGCAGCACCCCATTTTCTTCGATTTGGCGGGCGCATTTCGTTGCGGCGTGGGTTTACTTGCTTTCTATCGTCGTGCTCGCCCCTGCCAGCCCTACGCGGTGCAGGTGGGTGAATAGTGCATAGTTGCTCGCGTCGAGAATATGGTCGTTCCCGTCCTGCGGCGTGTCGGTGTAGCGGCTGCTGTCGTGCGGGTCGGGCATCCAGCTGTACGCCACCACCTCGTTCCGTATGTGTTCGCCCACGTACTTCACCCGCAACCCCTGCATCCAGCCTATCCTCCCCGTCTTGTCCTGGTTGATCGCCGGCACTGCGGATATGCCGTAAATCGTGCGGAGTTCCGCGATGCCCTCCGGCCTTGCGGGGTCGCAGTACACCACGCAGTCGCTTGGCTTGTAGTATACCGCCTCCGCCTTCGGGTTCCCGTCCGCGTCGCGCTCCACGTCGCCGTATGCGTCCCGCAGCACCCGCCGCGTCTTGACGAGGTGCCGGCAGTCTTCCGTCACCACACCCGCGATGTCCCGTGCCAGCATCCCCGTCCTGTACAGCAGCTCCCGTATGTACGCCGTGCCCGTCACGGGGTCGTAGCAGCAGCGCACCAGCGCCGCCTCGTCGTTCGCGTAGCCCCAGTCCAGCCCGTACCACTGCGGCAGGCCCTCCGGGTATTCGTCCGCGCTCACCTCCACCCAATTCGGGTATATGAGGCCCGCGCTCCGTGTCAGCCACTCGCCGAGGAAGATGTTGCGGTAGTGCTCCGGGCGCTCGCGCTTCGTCCGCTCCGCGATGTCGAGGAAGCTCTGCGAGAGGTGCGCCGCGTTCTGCGTGTAGTCCGTGTGTATGTATACCGTATCGGGGTAGCGGTCGTCTATCCCGTTGAAGTCCCACGCCACGCCCCGCTCCCCGAAGAAGCGCCGGTATATCCAGTGGCTCTGGTCGGACGGGTTCAGTATGAGGATGACGAGGTTCTGGAAGTCCACGCTGCGGAGCGACAGGTCTATCGTGTCGAACTGCCGCTCGTCGGTCAGTTCCTGCGCCTCGTCCAGCACCCAGATGCGGATGTTCGGTATGGACTTGAGCCGTGCCGTCTGGTTCTTGCTGGATTGCATGATGCCGCGGAAGTAGATCGTCGAGCCCGTGGCCTTGCTGGTTATCTCGGCGAGCTTCACGTCGAAGGCTCCTTCGAGGCGGTGCAGCTCTATCTTGTCCGTGAACTCCGGGATGATGGACACGTTCGCCGCCACCATCGTGTAGCGGGTGTACAGGATGTTCCCTGCCTGCGTGTATGCCTGGAGTGTGAGGGCGTCGGCGGCGTTGTAGGACTTCCCGCTGCCGCGTCCCCCGTCGATGATGATGTAGCGGACGGAAGGCGGCAGGCGGTAGCCGCTGAACTCCGACGGGAGGGTGTCGGGCGGCAGGAGCCACGCGTAGGGGGCGAGGAACACGCCGTCAGCCATCGCAGAAGAAGTTGTCAAGGAAGAACTCGATGCGGGCCTGCGCGTCGCTTTTCAGGGGTTCGCAGCGCAGGGCGCGTTGTATGGTGCGCTTGTCGAGGTTCGTGGCGCGTCCGATGTCGAGGGGGGAGAGGCCGGTGGCGCGTATGAGCGAGGCGAGCCGCCGCAGGCGCCGTCCCTCGTTGTGCGTGTAGTCCTTCTCGCTCGGCCTTGTCATTTCTCCGCAGGCTTGACGGTTTCGATGACGAGCGAGGGGGTGTGCAGGCTCCCGTCGCTGTTCGTGAGGTCGATATGCTTGGCATCTTCGCCGAGCAAACGCATAGCAATTTCAATCATCCTGGCGTCCCCGTCCGCGCACCCTTCCGCGATGCGTATCCCCGTCAGCCCTTTCAGGCTCACGCGCTCTCCCGTCTGCTTATTCTCCACCTCCCGCTCGAACGCCTCTTCCAGCAGCTCGCGCATGGTTTTCTTCCTCCGTTTCGCCTCGCCGCTGGCGATGCCGCCTTTCCTTCCGTTCTCGGCGGCTTTTTGGCGGCTTTTATCCCGCCCTCGCTGGCCTTCCTCCGGCGTAAATACGTGCCTGCTCATTTCCGTGTGCTTATATTCGGGTTGTACTTGTAAATGATGTCGCCCTTCTCATCCTTTCCGCTCGGCACCATCACCCCCTCGAAAAGTTTGTAGGGGCTTTGTCCGTTCTGCGGGTTGTTCCACAGGTAGTGCAGGTAGTCGGCCATCGTCATCCCCATAAACTTCGCCCGCAGTTCGCTGGTTCGGCAGTTGTACCCCTGTGCCGAGTGCCACTGGTACCCTCCGTGCAGCGCGTCTATATCGGCGCGGATCTCGCTATACCTTACCGCTCCATTCCGCTTGCAGAGCAGTAGCGCCTCGCAGAACTGCCCTTTGCTGTAATTCCAGTCCTTCGGCAGTCCGCAGCAGCTGCCGTTGCAGCTGGTTTCCTTGAAGTGCGCATCGCTCACGTAGAAGCGCATCCCCGCCTTCTCTGCCGCCGCCTGCATCTTCTCCACGAAGGGCCTCTTTATGTTCCTGTTCAACCGCATATATCCCGTTGCCACGCTGTACCGCTTGTAGAAGGCCATCACGTCGAAGCCGCAGAGTTCGTTGAATATGGGGAGCTTCGCTTTCAGCACCGGGCTGCGCTGTTCCAGGCAAAGGAACTCCGTACTCATCGCGTCCGCGCCCCTGGCTCCCGCCTCCGCAATCAGGTCGAGGTATGTCGGGGTGCTTATCCCGATTATGAAGGGCCGCAGCCGGAGCGTCGCGCCCCCTGCGTCTGCGTGGGCTATCCGCTCTATCGCAGCCAGCCTTTCCTCCGGGCTGGGCACGCCCACCTCCATCCTTGCGGCCTTGTCCTTGTCGAGCGTTATGATGCTGAACTTGACGTTCCAGTTATGTTGGTGTTCAAACAGGCTCATATAGCGGTCGTCCTTCGTCCACCACGTCGCCTTCGTGCTGAAGCATAGCGGGTAGTCTATGCTCTTGAAAAATTTGAGCAGTTCCAGCGTCTTCCCGTATTGCCGCTCGAAGCCGTCGAACTCGTCGGACAGCCCCCCCCATTGCATCACCCTGCGCTGCTTTATGTACGTGGCGAATTGTCCCCCGTACTTGTCCGGCTCGGTAAACATCCGCTTTATGGCGTTCACGTCCACCGCCGCTACCAGTTTATCCAGGTACCGCTCCCGCTTATCCTCGCCTCCGATGGCTCTCTGGAACTGCGAAAAGCAATACAGGCAGTTGAACGAGCAGTTGCTGTATGTGTCGAAGGTCATCGGCATACTGCAGTCCGCTATCTCGTTCGTCCAGCGCGGTGAGCTATAATGTTCTTTCAATAGTGGCATTCAATTTCCTGTTTATGTGGTAACTGATTATTTCGATGTTGTCCTTCATTTCCTGCGGGGTGTCGTTTTGCAAAAATGTGAATCGATATGTAGCGCTCAGGTTTCGCAGCTTTGTTTCCCTGCTTCGCAGGAAGGCTTCACCCTGCGTGTCGCGTCTGCGTTTATGCCTGTCGGCAAGCGTCTGCGGCTGTACGGTCAAGCAGAACACCCACGCCCTGGTTGTTTTGAGGAAGCGTTCGTTCATCAGCCTGTCGCCTTCCAGCAGGAGGATGTACCGCTCTATCTGGTCTTGCAGATCCCTTACCCACGGAATTACGTCTTCGATGCAGGTCATGGAGAGTCGGTCAGTTCCCTCGAAGGCGGAACCGTCGAACACTCCGAGCATCTTTACCCTCCCGTCTGGCCGCTCAATCCACCTCGCCCTTCCGAGTCGCGCCTCGCGGCCCTCGCCGATGAACCGCTCCCGTAGGGCCTTCATTATAGTAGTCTTTCCGCTTGCCGGGACCCCGCTTATGAAAAATACGTCAAGCATCTTGCTGAGATTACTTCATACCAGTTCGTCCAAGTTGTAAACCACCTTTTCGAGCGCTTCCACGCCCAGCAACTCGCATACCTTCGCTTCGGTTTCCTCCGTGTAGGTAATCGTGAGATTTTCGTACTCCCGCTGGTCGTCGCCTTCGATATCGGGGAGGTCGTCCGGCGCGAGCGTTACTCCTTCCAATTCGTCCGGGAGCATATCGCGCACTGCCCCTGCGGGTGCGCCCCACCCCTTCAGCTCCTTCGCTTCCCAGCCGTCGCGCAGCGCAAGCATATTCCAGTTGCCGAGGGTCACGTTGTCCTTTATCACCATCTGCCGCAGCGTTTCCACGGGGGTGTCTTTCGGCAGCACGATGCACGGGGCCTCCGTTTCGCCCAGCTCCTTCAAAGCCGTCCAGCGCATATTGCCCCCGATGATGACGTATTGCTCCCCGTACGGGTAGACAATCAGGCCCCGCGCCTCCAAGAGCTCCGGGGTTTCCTTTATGCTCACTTCCAGCCGTTCGAGTTCGTCCCCGTTCCATTCCCTCGGATTTGTCGGCACTCCTTGTATCTGGCCCGTGTTCTGCACCAAAAGGGCCAGCGGTATTCTTCTCGTTTCCATCATTGAGCCATCGGTATTTCGGTTATGTCTATCGCCCTCGGCAGGTCGTCCAGCCCCGTTATCGCTTTGAGGTCATCCGCCCTGTCTTTCGCGTACACTATTATCACCCGTTGCTTGTCTGCGGACTGCACCCCCGGCAGCTCCGCATCCGCGTCGTCGTAGTCCGGGGCTTCGCTCTGGCCCTCGGCCTGGTTCAGCCCCTGCTCCCACTCTTGCTCCCTCGCCCAATCCTCTGCGGGCTTCTCCACGTTCCACACGTCCACGCCCCAGCTATCCAGCGCTTCCGTGTCCCATTCGTTGGCGAGCTTGTCGTAGTCCCACCGTCCGAACTGCCCGTTATCCTTTATCGCAATCTCGCGCAACTTCTCCACCGGCGTGTCGGGCGGCAACACCATGCACGGCATCTCCTTCCATCCGAGGTCTTTTGCTGCGGCGAGGCGCATATTCCCGCCTATCACCACGAACTTCTGCCCCCGCTGGATAACGATGCACCCCCTTGCTTCGGTGAGTTCGGGGGTTTCCTGCATACTTGCTTTCAGTTGCTCCAGCTTCGCTGCGCTCCAGCGGCGGGGATTAGCCGGGAGGCCGTCTATCTGCCCCCTGTTCGCACTCATGCGCTGCGTCTTGATTTTGGTTATTTCCATTCGGTGTCTTTGTATAGTTTCGTGCCAGTTCCTGTCCGTACTCCATCCTTGCGCGGAGCGCCGCGAGCGCGTCGGGGGTGCCAATCTTCCGCAGCTTGTCATTCGGCATATAGTAGTACGGCCCCTGCGTTTCGCGGTATTCCTGGAAGGTCATAGTGTACGGTCTTTTCCGCAAAGATATACATTTTCCGTACATTTTCAATACATAACGCAAAAAACCGCCCCGCGCATCACTGCGAAGGGCGGAAAAACCAATTCATTATGCTCCCCCCCGTGGCAGAAAAAAGGTATAAGAAAGAACGCGGGCCGGGGGGGGCTGCCCGCGTATGTGTCAGGTGTCCCGCATCGCTCCGTCCACCAGCGCCTCGAACTCGTCGATGGAACGGCAGAGGGTGTAACGGTAGCCGAGCCGTTCCACGGCTGCCTGCCACGCCTTCTGCTCCGGGGACTGCCGCCCGGCTTTCCCTGCCTTCATCTCGATGAACAGGGGGCCTTGTTTCGTCAGGAGGCAGAGGTCGGCCACGCCGCTCACCAGCCCTTCGCGTTTCGCTATCGCCGCCTGTGTGCGGTGTACGCGGAGGCCGTTCGGGATGGCGAACAGGAGGGCGGTGCGCCAGCTGTCCTGCGGGCGGGTGCAGTATTTCACCCTGTACCAGCGGACGCAGGCTTGCTGGAGGTTGCTTTCGGGGTGTGCTATCGGGCCGCGCTCGCGTATGAGCCATTTCCTTGCCGTCTGCGCGTCGCAAACGGTCGGGGCGGGGGTTTTCTTGTCTTTCGTGTTCATCGCGCTACAATCAAAGATTTCCGCCTATTGTCGGGCGAACGCCGGAGAGGTCTATCCCGAAATAGTTTTCAAGGAACGTACGCGGCGACACATCCATCTCCGGGAATAGCCCGCCGTCAGTCTTGAGGTCGTATTCTTCGCCGGAGCTGCAAAAATGTCCATAGTAAAACCCGTTGCAAGCATCGCCTTCTATCTTCTGCCAATAATCGGAGTTACGGTGATTGTCCAGATGGCGCTGGTATGCGCTAATCATGGCAAGCGCAAGTTTTGGGTATTTCCGCAGCTCTGCCACGCCTCTATCGCTACGGAGGGGGCAGCCGATGCAACCGAGCCGCCTTTCCGGGTGGAAGTTTCCTTGCCCGTCATAGTAGTTGGAAGCGCACCTTATCCCACGCTCGTCAATAAATCGGGCCACCTCTTCCAGCGTCCACTCAAGGATGGGCAGATATACCCGTACCTTGTCCTTGTTCGGATAAACGCGGCATATTTCCGGCTCCTTGTACTTCGCGGCTCGTTTGGTGCTTTCCTCCCTGCGGATGCCTTGTATGGCTCTATCGTGGATTTTGTACTCTTTCAACACCTCGCAGCAAAACCTTTTCCAGCGCGACGGCATCCCCTTCTTTTCAATGAGCTGGAGGAAGGACAGCTTCGGGCGTATGATGGTTGCGCCCACGGCCTTGCAGTGGGCCACCGTTCCCGGAGGGTCTATCGTGGTATTCTTATAGATCGCCTCGAACGGAATGCCCGCCATCTTCGCCAGCTCCATGATGACGTCGCTATCCTTGCCGCCGGAGTATGACAGCTCAATCGGCCCGTCCTGCGGTATGCTCCGCAGGAGCTTTATGGCGAAGTCTATCTTGCGCTTGTAATCCATATCAGTAGGTGTTTATTGCTTTCATCGCAGCTTCCCATCCTGCGAGGAAGGCTTCGTATAGGGCAATCCCGTTGGACTGGCCCTT
>Ga0326512_10003474_pt1 | contig 11552 bp, 14 predicted proteins | sample 1_2617_0518_D_FD_203652 | JGI IMG/M metagenome (GOLD analysis project Ga0326512, IMG submission 203652) | Bovine rumen microbial communities from UC Davis, California, United States - 1_2617_0518 | ecosystem: Host-associated > Mammals > Digestive system > Stomach > Rumen | place: USA... | reverse complement strand
CAAAGGTGTGGCAATGGCTTGCAACACCGACCGAAACAACGATGCAGACGGTACAATCAAACAACCAAAACAAATTCACGGTGGCGGATGTTGATTTGATTTGTAAAGAAAACAAAATCAAGTTGACCGAGTATAGAGTCAATTTGATTTTGGCTAAAAGTTATCCCGACAAGGCGGCACTTGTCGAGGAAATCAAAAAGCAATATGCCGAAATGTTGAACACCATACAGAGGAGGCAAAAATGACACTGAAAGAGGCAATAAAACACTGTCAAGATGTCGCCGCCGTCAAATGCGACGAGTGCGGCAAAGAACATCAGCAACTTGCGGACTGGCTGCAAAAATTAGCGTCTTATGAAGATGTAACGCCTATTAGCGCGGAATGGCTTGTTACTAATAAATTTCAGCTCCTAAATAAAAATGTAACCTACAAAAAAAGTTACGGAAAAATAGAGATAGAGGCGACATTTATGGGTTATGGTATTTGGCAAGTGTCCATTTTTAACTCTGAAACGGCATTATATCAAGCCATCAACCTTTGCACAAAAGGGCAAGTAAAAATGTTTTTTGGGATTTATGGAATGGAAAATTTAATAAACTAAAACAATGAAAACAATATTAACAATCATTGCCGCCGTAATAATCGCCGTCGTCGTCAATATGGTGATTGGCGGCGATGAAGTGACGCGGGCGCATTTTGACAAGCGCATTGAGGAAATAAACGCACGGATCGACAGTGTACGCGCCGACGTTGCAAAGGTCTGGAAAGTTTCACGCGAAACAAAGGCAAACACGGACAGCATCAAGGCGGAAGTGCGCACACTTGACGGCAAGGTTAATGACATCGCAAAGGATGTTAAAGACATCAAGGCAACGACACAGACAATCGAATTTAAATTATTTTAGGAATGATACTCAAAATAATTTTGGCGGCACTTTGTGCAAATTTGCTTTATACAAATGCAAATTTGATGTTGGCGGCATCGTTAGAGTTGGCAACGTGGCAATCGTGGATGATGGTTGTTTTCGCCGTTACTTACAGCCTAATATCCACGCTGTCAATTTTCAAAATGCAGAGCCTTTTTGCAATAGTCTGTTTTGCGATATTGGACGGCGCGGCGGTGTTCTTGCACTTTGCCGACCACGGCGCAAACTTCAAAATGATTGTGGCGGTGTATTTTGGCATTTACACCGCTTACACCTTGATTGTCGCCTTTGCCATTAAGCGCAATGAAGATGCAGACGATAACGGCAACGAGGTTGAGGGACACGATGCCGTCTATTGGCACAAATGTTTTTTGTATCAAAAAGACCGTGCCGACAATGCCGCAAACCGTGACAAAATGACACCGTTTGAAAATGAAGAGCCGACACAAGACCAATTTCGTGAGGTCACGAAATTGATAGAGGACGAGCCAAAAGGACTTCCCGACATCAGGAAAGAGATAAACGCCGAGCGTCAAGATGCTGACATCAGCAAAACGATACTAAGCATCAAAAGGGCGTTTAACAGAATGAAAGACCCCGATAAAAGGCGCGAGCGCATCAAGGACTTGCCGTCCGAGGTTCAGGCAGAAATCAGAAAACTTTACGACTTATGAAATTCGAGAAAATAACGCTATCAGAGCCGCAAATAAAGTGGTTAAAGAAACACTTTAAGCACACCAAAAACGATGTTATTCGTGAACGTTTAGGATTGAGCCATTCTACACTTCATCGTATTGCACGCGAATTGGGATTAAAGAAAACACGGCAATTTATGGCGAAGATGCAGATGGCGGCATCAATGGCGGGCAAGGCGGCAATCGCAGCCGAGGACGAGGCGGCAAAGGAGCGTCGCAGACAGCAAGCCAACCAAAACAGAAATCCCGAAAGATGCTTTAAAAAGGGCAAATGGTCATTGAGTGGCAAGACACCCGCGCAATTGGCTGTAATCAACGCCAAGCGAAAGGCATCGTGGCGAAAAACGAGGGACGCGGACGAGGTACGCCTGAATTGGGGACTACCCACCCAAACAAAATTCCATTTTCGCCGACACCTCGACCCTGACAAAAACAAAAAACTTTGCAGCCTTAGAAATTACCTAAAACGCAAAGGTTATGAGATACCGGGCAGGGCGGGAATGGCTGTCTATGTTACACGTGAAACAAGGCGCAGCGCAAAGATGGAGAGTAAGGCAGAAAAGTTGGGTATGATAATTAAAATTGCGGCATAATGAATATATTTGTAAAGTTGTGCAAAGGCTATTGCGGCGCGGACGTTGTAACAGAGTATCAATTCCACCCAAAGAGAAAATGGCGTTTCGATTATGCCATTCCGTCACACAAAATCGCCATCGAAGTAGAGGGCGGCGCGTGGATTGATGGACGGCACAATCGGGCATCGGGTTTCCTTAAAGATATGGAGAAATACAACGCGGCGGCGGTGTTGGGGTGGCGGTTGCTAAGATGCACACCGCAAACGTTGTTGACATCAGAAACGCTGCAAATGGTGGCGGAGGCTGTAAGATATGAAAATCGGACTAATTGATGTTGATGGGCATAATTTCCCGAACCTTGCATTAATGAAATTATCAAGGTATTGGAAAAATCAAGGCGCGAACGTGGAATGGTACACACCGTTTGCGCATTATGATTATGTCTATTTGTCAAAGGTCTTTACATTCACGCCCGATTTTTTGCAGTGCATCAGTAATGCCGATAAGGTGGAGCGAGGCGGCACGGGTTACAGACTTTATGACAAAAAACTGCCGACCGAAATAGACACCTTGCAACCCGATTATTCAATTTATCCAAACATCGTTGATGATAGAACCGCGTTTGGATTTTTGACGCGCGGTTGCATCAGGAATTGCAAATGGTGTATCGTACCTAAGAAAGAGGGTGTTTTGCAGCCTTATATGGATATTGAGGAAATCGCGATTGAGCGACGCAATAAAATAATCTTGATGGATAACAATATTTTGGCATCGGATTATGGATTGTGTCAGATTGAAAAAATCATCAATCTTAATTTGTCGGTGGATTTTAATCAAGATATGGACTGTCGTTTGGTTACATCTGACGTTGCAAAAATGTTGGTAAAGGTCAAATGGTTGAAATACATTCGCTTCGCTTGCGACACATCGGTACAATTACCGCACCTATTCCGCGCTTGTGATTTGTTGCATCAGTACGGATATAAAGGCAAAATTTTTATAAACGTACTTTTAACAGACGACATAAATGAGTGCATAAATCGCATTAATGCAATACGAAGATATGAGAAATTAACGATGTCGCCATTCGCGCAGCCTTATTTGGATTTCGACGGCAAGCGGCAACCCCCGCAATGGCAAAAGGATATGGCGAGATGGTGTAACAGAAAAGAAATTTTCCGCACCGTTGAATTTTCGAAATATAGACCACGTAAGGGCGTGATTTGTGCGCAATACTTGACGAAATGAGGAAAAAGATATTCAAATATGTATGTAGAATAATGGCGGCGTTGATTATCGTTGCCTTATTCATTGTATGGTTGCCGTTTATCATAATAGGAAAATTAACATTAAAAATTTTGCAGAAGTAATTGTTTTTATTATTTTTGCATCGAATTAAGTCCATAATTTTTGTTTTAGATTTTATTGATAGACTTGACACATCTTTACTTTTGATTTAGATTTTTAGTTAGTATTTCGCCGTGTCGCCCAATGGTGGCACGGTTTTTTGTGTACATAAAGACGTTTTTTTTGCACACAAAAAGCGCAATATGTACAAAGAATGTAATTTTTTGTGTTTCACGTGAAAAAGTTACAAAAAAATTTTGTTTCACGCGAAACATTTTTTATTTTTGCGGCAACATCGGCAAAGGGTCAGTCGAAAAGCACGTAATCAGTAATTTAAAACGTTTTTTATTATGATAACTTGTCCGTGTCCGGCTAACGCATCGCTCCCTGACGTTCCTTGCGTCAAGTGTCCCGAGCGTTTCGGGCAAATTCAAAAAGTAGCATTTCAGCGACTGACCGCCGACGATGGCAAAAAGAACAAATTTTCGTCAACATCGGGATTTACCGAGATTGACGACATCGCCAAATGGCAGGCACGAATGACAGCCGCCGACTCTACGAAGATAATCATCAGCCCTTACATTTACAGCCCGACACAAGAGACCGGTGCACCGCGCACATTTGGCGGCGGCAACGACAGCCTTGGCGGAGTTGAGGAAATCATCGGCAGAGAGCCATCCGCATTTACGGGCAGTTTGAGGAACATTCCGCAGGCAGTGGCAAAAGTCCTCAAAACTTTGCAGTGCGAGAGCGAAGTGGGCAACCTTGGCGTTTACCTTATTGACGAAAACGGCAACGTTGAGGCCTTGGGCATCACCGACAGCGACAACAACGATTACATCTACCCTATTCCCATCAGGGCGTTTTTCGTTGGCGACAAAGTTCACGGCGGCATCGACAACCCCGACACAAACGCCATTCAGTGGTCATTCTTGCCGAACTACTCCGACGATTTGAAAATCTTTAAGGTAACGACATTCAATCCCCTCACCGACCTTTGCGGCGGTGCAAGTTCGGAATCGTAATGGCAGCAAAAACAACGCGCATCACACTTGTTTCGGCAAGTGGCAGCGCACAAGATTTTGAGGTAACACACGCGGAGCGACTTTTGGGATTTAGGAACTCCGCGTGGCGGTTGCCCGAAAATTCGGAATACAGATTTGAAAATGGCAGTATTATTCGACATACTACAAAACGCACTAAAAGAGGGGTGGGGAAGAAAGACGGTAATAAAGGCGATAGCGCATCAAAACCGTCTGAAATTTCACGCCCAGACGGAGCTGACGGCTAACCTATCACAGCCGTTTGCGGACTTTATGGCGTTTGTGTCAAACATATTGCCGCACGACAAATTGAAGTTATTTAAAACATTATTCCGTTATCCCCTCAAAACAAACGAGGTTACGGCAAAATGTTTTGACAAACTATCCCGAATTTTTGACGGAAGAAATCCCGTGTTCAATTACCAATTTAAATCGTCTGAAACTTTGGACGATTGGCAGTGGTATAGGCACGACAAATTAAAAGAGCCTGAAATATGGCAGACGTTGGGATGGGACTTTTACAAGACCGAACCAAACAGCGTATTGATAGTTGACTTGCCGAAAGAGCAAACGACCGAGCAGCCCGAGCCATATTTCTATTGGCTGTCAATTTCTGACGTAGCGGCATACGGCAAGAGCGGCAAGGATTTTGATTTTATCATCATCAAGTCTGACGGCGGCGCAACATTCACGGTGATTGATGCAGATACATACAGCGTCTATGTTAACGACCGCGAGAGCCTTGGCGAGTTAATATCGCAATCGGCGCACAATTTGGGATATGTTCCCGCGATGTTCTTTGTCACAGAGCCTATCAGCATCAGCGAGCCGGACGTTAAAGCGTCCCCACTGACAAAAGAACTTGACGCGCTTGATTGGTATTTGTTTTTCACGCTATCAAAAAGGCATTTGGATTTATACGCATCATACCCTATTTACAGTGGCTATGAGCAAGCGTGTGACTTTACCAACGCGGAAAACGGCGATTATTGCGACGGCGGATTTTTGAAAGACAAACAAGGCTTTTATAAGTTCGATGCAAACGGTCTTATGTGCCGTTGCCCGAAGTGTGGCGACAAGCGCATTGTGGGTGTCGGTTCGTTCGTTGAAATCCCCATCCCGACCGAGGGGCAGCCCGATTTGCGAAACCCCGTCCAAATGTTGACGGTTGATAAAGACAGTTTGGATTATAACGTTTCGGAGATTGGACGATTGGAGCGCGAAATCATCAACGCCGTTTGCGGTTACACCGAGGACGCGCAGACCAAAACAGCCATCAACGAGCAGCAAGTATTAGCATCGTTTCAAAGTCAGATAAACGCCTTGAACAATGTAAAAAAACAATTTGAAAAGGCGCAAACATTTGTTGATGCAACCGTATGCAGATTAAGATACGGCGATGCTTTTGTTTCGGCATCGGTCAATTACGGCACGGAGTTTTTTATTTTCGATGCAGCAACATTGCGCGAGCGTTACAAGGTTGCAAAAGAGAGTGGAGCATCTGAAAGCGAATTGGACGCTTTGCAGCAACAAATTTTGGAGACGGAATTTCGCCACAATCCCGCCGAGTTGCAAAGAATGATGATATTGCACGAATTAGAGCCGTATCGTCATTTGACGGCAAAAGAGGTGACGGATTTACACGCGGTGGGCGTAGTATCGGACGAGGATTTGAAACTCAAACTAAACTTTACCAACTTGATAAAGCGGTTTGAGCGCGAAAATCTTAACATCGTGGAATTTGGCACGGCATTAAACTATGCCGACAAAATAAAGCGTATAAAAGACACACTAACAACATACATTAACTAAAAGGAATAACAACTATGTTTGTAAAGACAGATGACGGCGGAAAGAAAGACGTGGAAATCACCGCCGTAACAAAAGACAATTACATCGTTCCCGACAAGGAGAAACACCTTTGGCACGTGACGATGGAAATCCCGACCTTTGACCCGAAAAACGGAAAGCGCATCAGTCGCCCGAAGTTGCAGAAGTTTGGCGCAAAGACATTCCACGCATTGCGCGAGAGTTGGGAGAAACAAGGCTACACAATCACGGTACTTTACGACCCGACCGCCTATCTTGATGAGTTGAAAGCGAAAGGCACGACCGTACAGAGGGCAGCAAGGCAAGCCGAGATTGACGCAATCGTGGCAAAGAAAATCGCCGAGAAAGAGGCGGAGATGCAGGAGCGCATCAATGCCGCAGTTGAAAAGGCACTTGCCGAAAACTTGCCGAAAGTGCAAGGCACAAAAAAGAAATCAGAGTAACAACAATTTCAAAGGGTAAGAAATGTTAACTATCGAAAACATCAAGGCGGTTGATGGCATCACCGAGGAGCAAGCCGCCAAAATTGCCGAATTGTCAAAGGCAGACGAGGACAAAGTAATTGGTGATAAGTTTGGCGAGGTTTACCGCAATCTTGACAGCATCATCGAAAAGTCCACGGGCGTCAAGCGCAATGGCGACGAAAAAACATATCTCTATATGGAGAGAGCCGCCAACGAGGTACGCGCTAAGGCAACGGCAGCGACAAAACAAGTTGAGGAACTGACAGCCGCAAATGCCAAATTGCAAAAGGCTATTGCAGACGGCAGCCAAGACACCGAAACAAAATCCAAATTGCAGCAAGCCGAAAAAGACCTTGCCGCAATTACTAAGCAATTCAACGACCTCAAAACGGAATACGACGGCGCAAAAGATAAATTTGCAAAAGACGTGTTTCACGTGAAAATCGAAAGCGAGGTTGCAAACGCTTTGGGTGGTGTGAAATTCAAAGATGGATTAACGCCTACTTTGATGGCGATGGCAAAAAACACCGTTTTGGCGAAAGTTAAGGAAAGCAACCCCGATAGCGTGGACGATGGCAACGGCGGCAAGGCGATTGTGTTTAAAGACAAAGACGGCGCAATCCTACGCAATCAGGACAACGGTTTGCAGCCTATCACGGTTGCCGACATCGTAACAAAAGAACTGTCCGCAATGGGTGTTTTGGCATCGAAACGCAAACAGACCGGCAGCGGCGGAAACGGAAACAATGGCGGTGGCAACAATACCACTATTGACATCAGCGGCGCAGCGACACAGACCGAGGCTTACGAAGCCATTGCAAAAACATTGTTTGCAAAGGGTTTGATTAACGGCAGCGCAGAATTTGATGCAGAAATGCAAAAGGCGTGGAAAGAAAACAACGTGGCGAAATTGCCGCAGCGTTAATTTTCACGTGAAACAACAAAAGACAGATAACGGGCAAAGGGTGAGCCTATTCCATAACCAATAAAAGTTCAACATTATGAGCCTTATAGCAACAAAATTGCAGAATTGGCGCATCGAGGACACAAAACTCGACCGCAATATGGTGCGAATGGGTGAATATGGCGCGTGGGACTTCTTTGTGCAGCAGTCCAACGAGGGCAACGGCATTTTGAACGACCGTTTGAAAAACGCCGCCTTTGCATCTATGGGAAACACCGTCCAAGTCCCCGTAATCGACTACGACGGCACAATCAGTGTTGCCAATTCGCGTTCCTGCGTTATTTCGGACGCAGAGAACACCTCCGCACTTTACACCGTTGTTTGGAAAACATACGCCTGCGGCTTTACGATGGTTCCGGCGATGTACTCTAACAACGAAATCACCTACGAGCGCGACTTCAACCGCAAGATGGCGAAACTCGTCCGCGTTTTTGCAGACGCTTTGGACGTTGACGCGGTGGCGGCACTCGAAGCCAACAAGTCGCAAGTTTACACCGACCCCTTGCAGTACACCATCACCGGCAACGAGATTGTAATCCCGGTTCAGATGGCAACGGAAGTTTTGGGCGACATCAACCCGATGATGCGCGCAAACGGTTTCCGCCGTCAAATTCACATTGTCGGCAACGCTGGCATTGACAGCCTGACAAGGAAACTTGCACAGCACGGACTCTACAACGACGTCAACAAGCAGTTGGAATATCAGGGTAAAGTATTCCACTTTACGACCAACGTTGTAAACGATAACAGCGTCATTGGCACATTCTACGCCGTAGAGGACGGCAACGTTGGCATCTTGACAAGGGTTGACCGCGAGGCATACCGTAGGGGACGCGCCAACGGTCACGAATTTGACGTTGCATTTATCCCCGAACTCGGCATCAGCGTCGGCACTCACTACTACACCGCCGTTGGCGACCAGTCCGCAATCGCGGGCGCGGCAACTGACGATTTGACTTGCGCAATCAAGGAGTATTTCGGATTTTCCGTTGATGTGGCTTTTGTCCTTGCGTACAACACCGACAATACCAAAATCCCCGAGCCGATTATGAAGGGCGAAATCAGCGCGCCTGCAACCGACACACCGTTTGCAACTCCTGTTTACGTCACCAACGCGGCAGACTTCCCCGCGTAGTCGCTTAACTTGTTGTTATTCTAATTTGTTGAGGGGCGTAGGCAATTTCAAATGCCCGCGTCCCTTTTCAATTTTCACGTGAAACAAAAGATAAAAACGAGATGATAAGACTATCAGACATACAAGATGCGCTTTTGCATTTGGTAGGATGGGAGCAGTCATACGTGCCGAGCGATTATTTGTCCGACTTGACAGAGAGCGAGAGCGGATTGAAGTTTCAAGATGCGCACCCACTTTGCACCCTCGACAACATCAAGGCGATTATCCCCGATAATTTCAAATTGCAATATCCCGAATGGAATATTAACTCGCTTTATGCAAAGGGCGCAAAGGTTCAATGTGGCGGTGTCGTTTGGTATGCAACCGCAGCGAACACGGGCGAGAAACCACCCATCGAAGATTGGCACGGCGATTATTCGGAGCAATATTCGGGCAGTTGGCAGCCTTATAACTTCCTTACTGACTACCTTACGAAACTTACAAAGAACGGCATCGCCCAAATGGTTCAAAATTGGTTGACGATGAAAAAATCATCAGCCGAAACGAAATCATTGTTGGAGCGGCGCACGTTCTTTGATGGCGCGGGACGTATCGCAGCAGCGCAAAACAACAGCGGCAAAATTGTTGGCTTTGAGATTGTGCCGGTGCGGTCTATGGGTGTAACAATGAAGATTGAAAAAATCGGTCTGCAAATGACCGGCGGAACGGGTACGGTTAAAATGTATCTTTTCCATTCCTCACAGCCCGACCCGATTAAAACCTTTGATTTGGACTTTACCAAAACAAATGGCGGTTTTCAGTGGTTTACGCTTACCGATTGTTATCTTCCCTACATTGCAGACAGCAACAACGCAGGCGGCGCGTGGTATTTGTGTTACAATCAAAACGACTTGCCCGACGGTATGAAAGGCATCAACGTTTCAAAAGATTGGTCGCGAGAGCCGTGCGGCACTTGCAACATCGGCAATCTTGAAACGTGGCGGCAAATTACAAAGTTTATGCAAATATCGCCCTTTGCCGTTCCCGCTTTGCAGACGTTTGCGGAATATCCCGAATTGTGGGATATCGAAAGAAATATCTACACCAACACCTGCAATTATGGCATTAATTGTGAAGTGTCGGTAGGCTGTGATTTGACCGATTTTATTATCAGTCAAAGGAATTTGTTTGCAGACGCTTTGCAGCATCAAGTGGCATATATCGCATTGCGCACGATGGCGATGAATCCCGATACAAGGGTAAACCGTAATCAATCCAACGTGTCAAGGCTTGACATTCTGTATGAACTTGACGGCAATACGGATGCAAAACACCCCGACGGCTTAGGTCAAAAGTTGAAAAAGATTTACAACGCCCTTGAAGTTGACACAAACGGTCTTGACCGCATTTGTCTGACTTGCAACAATGGCGGCGTTAAATATCGCACTGTATAGTTAATATCACTTGATGGATGTTTTTTGTTTCGACGGTTTTTGTCTAACGCACTCGGCATAAAAACCGAGTGCTTTTAAATGTTGATTATGACGATAGCGGGACTTATAGACGGCGCAAAGAAATTCTTACAAGACGTTGAGAGCGGGCGGTTAATTCAGAATTGCATAACCCTCAACGAAAAGGAAATCGTGTCTATGAATACCGAGGAGCAACTTTTCAAAGAGGGCGAAAATGCGCTTGGCGTTACAATTCGGTCATATCAGCCTTACACCCCCGTCACAATCAGCATCAAGCAGAAAAAAGGACAGCCGACCAACCGCGTAACGCTGCGAGATACAGAGGCTTTTCATAAGTCTTTTTTCGTGTATGCAGACAATAAGGCGGTATGGTTCAAGGCCACCGACAAAAAGGCGCAAAAACTATATGACAAATACGGAGAGATATTTGGCTTGACAGTCGAAAATCGTAATAAAGTGGCGTGGGATATGCTTTACCCCTTGCTAATGGTAGAATTAAAATTTGCATTATTCAAATGAGCGAAGCACCCAAAAAAAGCAATCCGCAATTACTTGACCGCGTAGTCGGAGAAATTCAGGACGCTTTAATCGCGGGTTTGCCGTGGTTAAATTTCGCGTTTGGCATTGCGGAGCGACTTGTACACGAAATCAACGGCAATGAATATTATTTGCCGAATGTGTATCGAGCCGAAAATGACTATATCGAAATCAGCCCCGACGATAAGGATTTGCACAATCATTCGTTTTTTACCGTGGACGAGCCGCAATATCTTGATTGTATGCGCGGTCAGAAAATCGAAGTACGTGCAAATTGCAGCCTTATTGTGTGGGTGGATATGCGCAGCATTGAGCCGACGGACGAGCGAAACAAAGAATTGGTGAAGAGGGACATTTTGCGCGTCCTAAACTCAATGCTTTTGAAGTCCGGCACGTTCACGGTTAACAGAGTGTACGAAAAAGCGGAGAATATTTTTCAAGGCTTTACACTTGCCGAAGTTGACAATCAGTATTTAATGCACCCATATTGCGGATGGCGTTTTGTGGGTGAAATCAGAGTAGAGGATATTTGCGAGGAATGACTATGGCTTACTTAATAATAGCGGTTGCCGTGGCTTTGGTTGC
>Ga0326512_10003473_pt1 | contig 11553 bp, 22 predicted proteins | sample 1_2617_0518_D_FD_203652 | JGI IMG/M metagenome (GOLD analysis project Ga0326512, IMG submission 203652) | Bovine rumen microbial communities from UC Davis, California, United States - 1_2617_0518 | ecosystem: Host-associated > Mammals > Digestive system > Stomach > Rumen | place: USA... | reverse complement strand
TGTAGGTGTTATAACCGTTGTACTGTCCTGTAGTAGCAATCAAGCATTTAAACTTAATGCCCTGCATATTCAGTAGATCGTGAGTGACTTCATTTTTGTTAAAGTCACGCTTTGTAACTTTTTTCAGTACGTTGGTGCAGTCTGGGCGTTGAGTGCTTGCAATCGCAAATATGTTATAAATGCGGTTTGTGATGTTTGATACACCATTGATAACTTTACCGCCCTTAATATCAACTCTATGATAAGTTTCTGATAACACACCGTTTTTAATTAAACCTAGATTTAAAACTAGATGCTCATAGATAGAGCTGTCACTTGCCTGAAATTTCATGTATGAAGTACACTCCAACACCTCTACATCAACCTCTATAGGCTTGCAATCATCTTTTAATTTCTGTCTATAAGTGCCGTCTGGTAGTTTCTGCCAATCGTTGTTAAAATCTGTTACAGGCTTGTTATTTGGATCAAATTTTGCAAATGCCATTTTTATTTACTCCCTGATTATAATTTCTGCTCATATCCCTGCACTTCGATCACTTCCTCTAGGCGTTCTTCAATCGCACTTAATACTGTTGCTCCTGCGTTTTTAAAGGTTTTTGCAACAAGTTTTAAAGTGTTTTTGTCGGATGGATCGGCATTATTCAGCTTTTCCAGTGCTTCAATGTATGCCTTTACATATTCGTCTTTAACTTCAAATGATAACTGCATTTTTATATTTCCTCTTGGTTGTTTAATAATTCTGTTTTAACTTGCTCTATTTCCTGTAAGAAATTCTTAAAGTAATCTAAAGCTGTGTTTAATTCTTCTGCCGTTGGTTCAAAGCGTTTGATAAATAGCTGTAGTTTCTGTGGTAAACGTGGATCGTAATCCACAAAATCACACCATTTTCTGCCTGTAACAATCAACTGCAGGAGCATCTGCGGTTTTATATCCTCTGGTACACAATCCGCTTCAATTCTCTGCAAATGCGTTGTTGTTTCAGGGCATTTAATCTCAATTAAGCCGTCATTGTTAACTAATCCGTCTGGGGATGCTCCCAAGAATTCAATTGATGGATGCTTAACAAAACCGCTCATTAACACGATTGATCCTGTTTTGATCTCATACGCATTAACTGCGTATTCTTCGTGTTCAGTTCCCCACTGCATACGTCTGCGTGCATCTGCAGTAAAATGATCTTCTGTTGCCTGCCCTGTTAACTGCTCCGCTAAGATACGATATTTTAAATTTGTGATCTTTGTATCTGTCTGTAGGGTAATACCGCCTTTTTGGTAACGGATCAGATCTTTAGCCATTGAAGCTGTCAGATGTCCGATCCTTGCCTGATACCATTCTTCGGTGCGTTGTAAATCATTCATACTGGATCTTTTTCCTGTCTAATTTTTCTCTATTTGCATCAAGATAACTTTTAATCAATTCGTTAATGATCTGCGCTTTAGACTTTTTTTCTGATTTACTCAGAAAATCGAGTGCTTTATAAAACTTCTGTGAAGTATAAAGCGTAAAATTTTTACGTTCTTTAATATTCATTTATGATCTCCATCAGTTAATGTGTAAACATGGCTTTTAACTCGTTATGCAGTCCACTGTTAATAAGCATTTCACGGCTTGCCTGATCTAGTGAGTTACAAAAAGCCTTGTACTGCTCATATCCCTGCATGGCGCACTGTCTTGCTGTTTCTGCAAGTTTTGGATTGATGGTTACAGGGGCATTATTAAAGGTATTCAGATTATTATAATTACCGTCTGTATCATCCCCTGTTGCAATTCCTAGCAGGGCACATAATGAGTATCTTTTCGCATAAGTAAGAATTGATCCTGCTGTCTGTGCAAGTGATTTACCTTTCTCTGCCTGCAGGGGCACAATGAACGGATCGGAGGTGATTTTTTCACCTGAAACGTGTATAAGTTCGGTTACAATTCCAATAGATGTGAACTGTTCGCCCTGCTGTGTCTGGGTTTTCTGAATTAAGACAAAATTATGCTCATTGAGTAGAGGGCGCACAATCTTGATAATATCATCAAAATTTGCATAGTTTCCGTAAACCGCTTTTGAAGTTTTAGCGATTGTTGGTATTGCCTTTTGTACCTCGATAAGATCAGTATATAGATTTGCTACTGCAGGCTTTTTGGTTTTTGCCTTTGATGGTTTCTCTAAAGTTGAATTATCAACGGTTTCGATTGAATCAGTCATTTTGTTACCTCGATTTTGTTGTTACCTACTAACAATATACACTATATATTATATATTGCAAGTTATATTTTTAAAAAAACTGTTCCATATACCAAAAAACGTAAAATAAACTCTGATATAAGATCACTCCATCAGCAATAATAAAAGCAAAACGCAAAATTATTTTGCATTTAACTTTAAATGCGTATTCATGGAAATGGTGATTATACAAAAACAAATATTGTGTAATAATTTTTGCATTGTCTTTTATTGCCGTTACACAAAATAAGATCAGTGTAATAAAAGCAAAAAAGTGCATCAGATTTATATCAATTGTCATTCTGTTTAACTCCAGAAATTTTTAAAGTCATAGACTGCAATTCTTAGCAGTTTATACAACTTCAATAAATGCCATTTTGCTAAAATCGGATGCTCCGCAGGGTATTTTGTGAGATCCTGCACTTCCGCCCATTCGTAAGCGATAAACGGATCATGTGGCTTGGTGAGTAATTTATCAGCGTAATAATCAAATGGTTTTATTTTATTCTTTAGACTGGTAAACATTTAACCTCTCCAATAAGATTTTCTAAGGTTTTGTTTAAGCTCATTTTATAAAGTTCTTTTTGAGGATCAATCTCTACTTTTTTTAAAGTTGCTTTTAATCTTATTTCGTATTCAATGCGTTTTGCCAATAAATCACACTGATCATTGAAAAATTCTTCAAACATTCTGGCATTTGCTAGAATCCTGCGCCCACGTCTAACATCTATGTATGAATCAAGATATAAATTCTTTTTAAAGTGATATAAATGCTTTGAATCAGCACACTTTTTTCTCATTATGAAATTATAGTGATATTCAAAAATATACATTCTAACGCTAGATGAAAATTCATGAATCATACTTAAATCTTTACAGTATTTAGCAGTGAATTTTCTGTATTTCTGTTTCATTTAAAGATCATCCTCTAATCTGCCAAACGATACCGCAAAAAGCCAAAATAAACCTATTCCAGCAAAGATAAAAAATACAAACCCCAACGTTTCTAAACCTGTTAAGTCTTTGATTAAAGCTCCGATACAGGCAAATATAAAACAAATTACAAACAAAATAATTCTTTTCATTTTTCTGCTCCGTTATAATCTTTTTTTATTTTCGATGTGTGTCTATATACCACCAAGACAATAAAGCATATAACGCACCGCAACCACTTCCCCAAAGTATCTCCAATTTAGCCTCAAAAAGCTCCATATCAAAAATGTACCCGTAAATTCTTGCAAAGATATTGCAGGCTACAATGAACAACGTTAAGGTTAATAACCAGATTATTTTATTTTTCATTTTCTCCGTAATCCTCTTTGATTTTCTGCTCTGCCTCTTTTATGTCTAATTCCAAGTATTCAAAAGGAATAAGATCAAAATCTGGGATCACGTCACGATCAAGGCGTGTATATGAATAACTTACATTTAAATATTTGTTGCCGTTGTCCTCAAAAACATCTAAGCCGTGTAATTCAACATAAGCAAGATCATCTACTTTATACTTTGCATAAATGGTAGTGAGTGCCAGAACTTTGTTAAAAAATCTAATGTGTTCCTGAATGTTCATAGCACCAACTTACCTAAGAGATCTCCTGCGTACCATGCTTTTTTAACTCGCTTTTTTATCCAAGCAGTTAAAACCTTTTTAAAATCTTCGTGATCTGATTTCTGAAAAAAGCTGTCTATGTAGTCAAAATCAACACCTGCATTTTCAAAATTCAATAAAATGTCATTAAATGCGTGATCCGTATCAAGTGCATCAATGAGAAGTTTTTTCTCAAACACACCGATATAATATTTTTCTTTGAGTGGGTTTTCCTGATACTCTCTGATTGTTTCCTTTAGGTTGTCATACCAACTAGCAGGCGGTATGTAAAGAATTTTGCCCTCATCTTTATAAATCGGAATAATGGCATAAACATAGCTTTTAGATCCTGCAAGATCTGATCGTGTGAATAAGCGCATATTGTTACCTATATATTTTTTAAAGTTGATCGGCACACTCTTTTAACGCTTTTGCAGGCGGTATAGTGAAATTGTCATAGACAATTAAAATTGAAGTCCGATCTCCGCCCTCGTCTGTAATTGTCTGATATTTAATGTCGATAATTCTGTATTCTCTGTGATCTTCAAGCCATTTGTTAGCACCGTGAATAGCGTTATCGTTTTTGCCGTAACGCTCTTTGAACTCAACAATCTGAATCATTCTGTTACCTCGTCAAAATCTGAAAACAGATCGGTCTGTTCTTCCTGCTTTGCTTTTTTCTTTTTCTTCTCAATAGGGCCGATATACACAAAGAGATCGTGCGATATTCTGTCCTGTTTCTGTTTTTCTTCTTCGCTTAATTCTTCGCCAAAAGTTACAACATCACCATTTGAAAACTTACCGCACCACAAGTAATTGTTAATTCCTGTAATTTCATACTTTAGCAGTTCGGTTATGCGCTCTTTTGTGTAGTTGTTGCGATCTTCGTTATAGAAAAAAGTAAAAGTCTTAAAATCGTAAGTTGAACAACGAGAATAAATCATATCTTTTGGATGTTTAGCCATGTTGTCGTGTTCATCCAGAATACAAAGATAAAACTCTTTAGAATCAGGTAAAATTTTTATCAAATCTTTTAACTTAATCATGGTTAGCCTCGCTGATATTCCGTAATTACTACATAACCGCCCTGCAGGGATTGTTTAACTTCTGATATTTTCTTATACGCCCTGTATTCAGTCTTATTTTTAAGGTGTCGTTTATATTGCTCAGTATCATCTAAACAATTGTTTCTCATTTTTCTAAGTGGAGTGGTTAAAATCTGCTCTAAAGTCCATCCCTGATGTTTGCGGTGATAATACGCCCACTCTGTTAACCCCCAGAATAGATACATTGATCGCACATCTGGGAATGGATGCCCTAAATGGTCTTTACAACGTTTTGATCGGTCTTTAATCATAATTTAAGAATCAGCTCTATAAACATAAAATATAAAAGCGCAACAAGAGTATAAAAAATGAAATTCTGCATAATGTTCAATGCTCGCATTTAAAATACACCTCTAATCGTTTCAAATTCTGGGCACTTGTTTAAGTCATACTTATTAAGGGCATCTGTTAAAAATCGCTTAATATCAACAAATTCATTTGCCTGCTTTACTGCTTTGAGATCGTGAATATCCAGAGTTAAGATCACACATTCACGCACACGATCACGCACTGATAATTTGATATTCTCGCCCTCTATGCCGTCATATTCATTTAATAGGCGGTTGCACTCTAATGCCGTTTCTTTTAAAGAATATGCAGGGGTTTTACTTGAACTTACACCATCTTTGAAAACGTATAAAACTATTTCGTAACTGTCTAACATTTTTATCATTCCTTATTAAAGATTTATAGTTTAAACACTGATATTTTAAGCTCTAAGGCGTTAACCTTAGAGCGTTAATCTGTTAATAATCTTCATATCTGCTGAGCATATACTCGGTATAAGCACGATCATGATCTTCTTTGTTTAATTCGCTTTGTCTGTTCTCAATATCTTCGATATGTTCTTCTGCATACTTATAGATATAATCTAAAACATCTTGATCAAAAAACTGATCAAGTGCCTGCAGTACAATTTCAAATTTCACATCATCCCTTACAGGTTCGCTCTGTTCTGTCTGGGGATCGCCATTCTCGCACCAACTTACTTCATCCATAGCATTTGAACTGTCATACAGATCGATAACCTCGTTACGGTCAAAGAAAACTGCAAGATCGCCATCTTCTGTTTCCTGCACGTTATAGCGTGTATCTAACAGTGGTCTGAATTTAAATTTCTTTGTGTCTGTCATTTTTGTTACCTCTGAAATTTGTTACCTGTTTATACTATACACTATATAATATATATTGCAAGCAGAATTAAAAAGAAAATTCCTTATTGATCACAATTTTGTAATAAAGGTTATCGGCTACATATCCATATAATACAAGGCTGTTTTCTGTTTCCTTGTCTAGCACACAATCACAGATAAACACGTTAGAGCCTGCAGGCGTTTGAATGTTATCTAAAATAGATGGCTGTTCTGTTTTTGCGGTTATGGTTAGCCTGTATAACGTATCTGGAAAGGGGCGGATCTCTTTTAGCTTAACTGCATAATCCTTAGTGTGGTAAGTCGTTGTTTTATTTTTGTGAATATTTGTCACGTTACAGACATTAAATATATGTAGATAGTGCATAGATTAAAACCTCTATTTAATTAAAATAAATCTGTTTAAATAATATTATAATTTATAATAGATTAAAAACATCTATATATAGATAAAAAATATTTATAGAAAAATAATAAAACCTGAATACATTTTTTATCACGTCACATTTATAGAAAAATATCTTGAAAATTATAAAAAGTTTATATACGATATAAATACACCGACTTTAAAACAAAACAACCGATCTCTTAAGGGTATAAAGGGTATATAAAGGAATAGAAAGGGAATAAAAGGGTATAAAGGTATTATTACAAAACTTTTCTTTTTTCTTTTTTTATTTTAAAACTAAAAAACAGAGGTAACTATAATGCACATTAAGTACATGATCCCATACATCAATGATGAACGCCTGCAGTATACTGATAAGATTGTATTAGGTTTTTTAGTGTTGTTGTCTGAATACGGAAAAAACAAAGAAATTTTCTTTTCTAAAGAAATTCTTGACGAAATGCAAATCAATATGAATACATTAAAATCAGTTCTAAAGCGTCTGGAAGATCTTAAACTGATAAAGATCCATATTGAACAGAATTACATCTATAAACAGCGTACCATTATTCTAGGTGATGATTTACTAAAAATTGCCAGTGAACACGATAACACTATAAAAACACGCAAGGAACGAAAACACAATAAAAATAGTACAGATATACCACCAACCGATAAAAAACCAATCCTGTGCAATTCTGATAGCGATATGAGGGTATTATTTAACAGTATTCTTGATGAAATTGCAAAAGAGGGTAAAACAATTCCGCTTGCTTATAATGTCGGTGCAGATGTAACCGCCTTTACCCGATATTACATGAATAAGAATATTTATCGCAAAACTGTAAGAAAATGGATCGACAATTCTCTAAAGGCTTACAGAAACACCGAAAGCGTATCGCAGGAACAGATTAAGCCTCACAATGAAAGCATAACTGATTTTATCGAACTCCCAGAGGATCACGAAAATGAGTAAAGATCTTTTTAACCTTGTTAGCGATAAAAACAAAGAAAGTGCATCACAGCTTACAGATCTGCAGGTACAGTACATTGTTAAGAATTTAGAAAATCTTACTCCCGATATACAGAGCAGAATTATTAACAAGCTGGATTTTTTCTCTAAAAACATCTTAACTGATTTTAACAAGCTGATTAAGAACAAGGGATATACAGAAACAGATCTTTATTACAAAGGTTTAAATCTTATAGGAGATTTAATGCACCTGTGTAGGGATCAGTATTGTGATCTCATTATGGGTGATGTAAGAGCCTGCATTGCGTTTAAGCTGATATTTGACAGCTTTAAAAGATTTTATGAGCGTGATGTTGATAAAGATCTTATGTATTCTGAAAAATTCGCTAAATGTTATTCAAATGTTGATGTTAATCTCTTTTCTGAAATTTTAAAAAATTACTATATTCATCAGGGTGAAATTACATCTAATTGCAGGATCAGAAAAGTGATCTTTGTTGGAGAAGAAAAAGAGTGCATAAAGATCTGTAACAGTCTATACGGTGCGGAGAACTGGGAACAGATTAAGCAGAAATTTACTCTTAAATACAAAAGACCTTTACCGCCTCAACCTGAATTAACACCAGAAGAGAAAGAAAAGGAAGAGCAGGAAAGACAAAAAAATTTTAATAACGCCCTTGCAGAATTAGACAGTATTTGGAATAGGTCTAAAAATTAGAAGTATTAAAAAAGAAAAAATCTGATAGAATTTGATCCTATCAGATTTCAAACAAACTTAACAATTCAGTATGGTATTACTGATAAGGTATATTATACCATGTCAAAAGTACAAATAGAATATAACGCCAGTGATTTTTTATCACGAAATTACGTTTATGATCTTTTCGGTTTTCTACTAAATCAGGGTAATAATGCCCTTAAAATGATAGAAAATGAACTGCAGGAACAGGCTTTATTTCAGGATAATGACCGCATTATCTATCAGGAATTAAAGAATACTATCAAAAAAGACAATCTGCAGGAAATTGATTTAGATGTATTCTATAAATATCTTATTTCTAAATATCCAGATAAATTCATACCTAAAGATCTACAGTTTTTTTTAGTTCAGTGTAAATCTAAAAATATTTCCTTTTCACATAATCTGCATTTTGCTAAAGATAGAGCTGTGTTAATTAACCGTGCCTATAGTAAATACTGTTTATATCAGAAAGCAAAAGATTTATTTTCTATGCTGATCGATAATCAAACCGATCTTACAGATAACTACATTGAGAAAACTTCACAGCTTGCAACGGAAATTAAAAATATTACAGACCTGCAACAGCAGGCTAATATTAGCGATTATGAGAACGCAGTTGATGCCACAAAGGAAATTTTAGAACAGATTAAGGCAGATAAAGACCTATACGAAAAGATCCCTACTGGTTTTAGTCCGCTGGATGAAAAATTAGGCGGAGGCTTGTCAAAAGGAACTTTAAACATTATCGGAGCTAGACCAAGTGTAGGTAAAACCGCCCTTGCCTCAAATATCCTTTTAGGTGTAATCAATGAAGAACACAAAAAGGAAGATCCAAAGCCTGCATTGTTTTTCACTATGGAAATGACCGCTATTCAGATTGTAGGCAGAATGTACGCATCTTTATGCGGTGCTAGTCCTAATCATTTATTTAAGCGTGATGATCTTGATTTCTGTCTGGGGGCAGTAAAAACAAAAACATTCTTACACGCCCTGCAGACTGTTTTTACAGATGAAAAAAAGCGTAATTATTTAGATTTCTACACTAAAGGATCATTAAATATCAGTACACTTAAAAAGTGCATTGAAGAAGAAAAAAATAAATATGACGGCTTATCCTGCATTGTACTGGATTACTTACAGTTAATGCAGTTCGATCCTAAACAAAACCGCACCAACGCAATAGGTGAAGTTTCAGCATATTTAAAACAGGTAGCACTTGATTTAGATATTCCTATTATTGCCCTTGCACAGCTTAACAGAGAAATGGAAAGGGGCAACAGAAGAAAGCCAAGAGCAAGTGATATTAAAGACTGCGGAGCGATTGAACAGGATGCAGACCTAATTATGCTGATACATAAGGCATCTGATGAAAGCTCTAAACGTACAATTATTATTGATAAAAACCGCAACGGAGAACCAACAGAACTAGATTGTGATTTTGTCGGAGAAAACTGTCTGTTTGTGCCTGAAAATTCAAACAACAAGGTTTTAGAGTTTTTAATTGATAAATCATATCAATATCAACAGTATTTCAACCGTGAAAAGGTACATTTTAATAATTAACTTAACAATAGGTATAACAAATGGCATTTAAACTGATTAACTATGATTTATGCAATCGTGATCTTTATTTAGAACTGGCACAAAACACTATTAGACTGTTAAAAGAAAATAAAACAGTGTGCCTTTTTACAATGGGTAAGGAAAGAAGCTATTTTTTAGAAATTATTGCATCAGAATATCTAAATATAGATTTACAGAAAATCTCACTAAATAAATTAACAGACGAAGAAAAAGAACGTATTAAACAGTTTGAATACAAATTAAATACAGATTTTCAAAATAAATTATTTATCTTTGATGATAATTCTTACTCAATTAAACAGATTGATAGATATTTAACTGCTTTAATAGCTGAAAATATAAAGCCTGATTTGGTTGTTATTGATGATATTGTTTTTATCAAATTTATGGGTAAGTTAAAAGATTTATATAACCAGTTAAATGATTTACAAAATAAATTTGATGTAAAAGTTGTAGCGTTTCAAGAAAAAAATCTTATGGAATTGGCAATGAGTTTATATTAAATACCCTGCTATCACGGCAGGGTAAACACGTATAAAAATAAATAATGGATATAAAAAGTATATATATTTATACAGTATCAAAATAATTATTATATAAATCATGCAATTAAAACAAGATAAATTTAAAAAGTTATACGTGTTTTTCGGTAAAAGAATAAAATTGAGGGGTAAGAATGAAAGTTGAGTTTTTTGTGCCAGAGATAAGAGGCAAGGGTAGACCACGTTTAACAAAAAGCGGTGTAGCGTTTACGGATGCTAAAACTCGCAGTTATGAAAACCTTGTTAAACTGCTCGCCCTGCAGGCTATGGAAAAAGCAGGCGCAACGGTTACAGATAAACCTGTAAAAGCAACTATCAACGCATATTTTGAAATTCCCAAGAGTTACACCAAGAAAAAAGTACAGGCAATTATTAACGGTGAGATCAAGCCTGCAAAGCCTGATTTAGATAATATAATAAAGTGTATAGATGGGTGTAACAAAATTATTTTTAAGGATGATGTTCAGATTTATTCCATAAACGCAACAAAATCATATATAACAAATTTAGAAAAATACGGTGTTAGTTTTACATTTGAATGGGATGATTGATGTATAATATTTCTGCAAATCTCAGTCTGTAAGTAGAAAAAAAATAAACCGTGATGGTGATTTTATAGCTGTTACCGTCACGGTTTTATTTTTTGTGTTATAATTCATATTGTCTGGTGAGGTTAACTGGCGAGCCTTATTAGTTAACCGCTCAGATGCCGTGCGTGTTCCTCGTTAGTTCAAGCACGGCTTTTTAAGGTTCATTCTTTTTAGTTGTTGTTATTTTTATTTTTGTTTTTGCTACTCCAAAACAAAATGATCCTGCATCCAAAGTGCAGGATATTTTTTTTATGGTATAATGCAGATCTTCAAATCAAAGGTTTCTTTTGAAGAATCGACAGACAACAAAAAAATAAAGCCGTGTTTTAATAGCACGGCTTTTTTGTTATATAATGTCTTACGACAGTGTTCAAGCTGTTATTTTTCCCTGAATACATCATGTGACCGCCTGCGCTATTTATGCTATTTTCTGCAGGCGGTTTTCTTTTGTCTGCTTGTTTTTGATTTCTGATTTCTTTATACTTTAGATGTTACCTACGTGATCCCTTGTTTAATTCATATCGGGCGCAACGCTCAACATTAGACAGGGGATTGCACTAAGTCTATGCTACTTTTACTCGCCTAATCTTAATATTGAACAAATATATTATTTATATCTGTTTACATTTTGATCTGCTAATTCTATTCTAATAAATAGAGCTTTCTTTAGGATTATC
>Ga0326512_10003472_pt1 | contig 11555 bp, 8 predicted proteins | sample 1_2617_0518_D_FD_203652 | JGI IMG/M metagenome (GOLD analysis project Ga0326512, IMG submission 203652) | Bovine rumen microbial communities from UC Davis, California, United States - 1_2617_0518 | ecosystem: Host-associated > Mammals > Digestive system > Stomach > Rumen | place: USA: California... | reverse complement strand
CAAACAAGGAGCAGCATGTTGCAACCTCGTTACAACCTTACAACCTCCAAAACAGGTTGCACGCCCTTTGTACATCGGCGATGTTACAACGTTACAACCTATAAATCGTTTTTTGTATATTTAACCCAACTTTTACGTTCTGAACTTTTTTGAAAAAAGTTCAGAACGTAAAAGTTGGGTTAAGCAAGTACAGAATGAAGTAGAATAATCTAACTGACAAACGTTTACGTTTAATTTCAGTATATAGTGCTCGGAATTAGGGATTCTTTAATTCAAAACAGCCACTGAGTATTGATGACCAGATAGCAAAAACCGTGCAAACAGTTTTCAAACGGTTACTGCATCTGCATCGCTGACAATCCACTATGGTCAGTCCAGCGGGTGGATTGTCGAAAGTGTCAAGCATCCAGGCGGTGGAAATGGCATTACTCCCATCGCTTTTCAACACAGTGTGGAGTTTTCAACCACACAACACGAAATGTTTTTGCATCTGCAATGCGATTTCCGCCTAGATTTTCTTTATTATCTCGCGAATTTTAGTTACCTTTGCACCTAAAATGTACAGAACTGACAATGACATTCTTCCATATGAGACGATTGATAACAGCCGCCATCATTATATGTGGCATATTGAAGACATACGGGCAAGTAGAGCGATCGGCAAGTTTTCACGAAAAATACAGCCTTAAACAAGTGGTAGTGCTCAGTCGGCACAATATACGCTCACCGCTGTCAGGCCCGGAGTCGGTGTTAAGCCGAATCACTCCCCATGAGTGGTTTGCCTGGTCGTCGGCACCCAGTGAACTCTCGCTGCGCGGCGGTGTGCTGGAAACGATGATGGGCCAGTATTTCCGCAAGTGGCTCGTCAGCGAGGGGCTGATGCTGGAGAACGAGGTGCCTGCCGGGGAGGCGATGCGTTTTTATGCCAACTCGATGCAGCGTACCATCGCCACCGCTCAGTATTTCTCGAGCGGTATGCTGCCTGTAGCCAATGCCAGCATCGAGCATCACTACAGCATAGGGACGATGGACCCTGTCTTCTCGCCTGTCATCACCCGCGACGACGATGCTTTCCGCCAGACGGTCATGCAGGAGATTACCGACAAGTATGGCAACGGCACCATGGCAGGTATCGGCGAAGCGATGAGAACACAGTATGCCCTGCTCGAGGACGTACTCGATCTCGAGCAAAGTGCAGCCTGTCAGCAGGGCGACACCTGCAGTTTCAAGACCGACGACTCTGTCATAACGCTCACTCTGGGCAAGGAGCCGTCGCTGAAGGGGTCGCTCAGCCTGGCCTGCAAGGCTGTGGATGCCCTCGTGCTGCAATACTACGAAGAGCCCGACAACCGCAAGGCTGCCTTCGGACACGACCTTAGTTTGCAAGACTGGCATACGCTGTCGACAATCAAGGACTACTATGGCGACGTGCTCTTCACCTCAAGCACTCTGTCCGTCAATCTGGCCCATCCGCTGCTAAAGGAGATACTCGCAGAACTAAAGAATGAGCAGCGCCGTTTCTCCTTCCTCTGCGGCCACGACTCCAACCTCGGCTCGGTGCTCGGTGCACTCGGATGGGATGAGTACACTCTCCCGTCGTCTATCGAGAAGACACCTATCGGCGCCAAACTCGTCATCGAGAAATGGCTCGGCAGCGACGAACACGAATATGTTGCCATGAATATGGTCTATCAGAGCACTGACCAAATGCGCCTGATGCCACTGCTCTCGCTGCAGAACCCGCCCGTGGTCTATGGCATGCAACTCAAGGGGCTCGATGCCAATGACGATGGACTCTACCGCCTGACGGATTTCGAGCAACGGCTTACTGAGCGCATAGAAGCCAACGATGCCACTCCCAGCAGCATTCGGAGCACGACCTACAGCGACACGCGCTCTTCGGCAGCCGTCTACAACCTTCGGGGGCAACAGGTCGACAAGCACACACAAAATGCCGGCATATACATCAAGAATGGACGGAAGACAATGCGATAGAGATATCGTCGCATAAGAAAAGGGAACCTTCACAGGCTCCCTTTTCAATCCAACGGCAAAATCTCCGTCGGATTTGAAAATTGGCTGTCTCACGATAACCAATCCTCTTTTTAACCTTAATAATCTAATACCATGAAAAACACACTGCAAAAATACAAAAATTCCTTAAATACATTGCCTTTTTCTGTGTAATTCCATCGCCATTTAACTCTTTTTTAGAATCTCATCATCCCTTTTCAGAATTGTTTGCACATTTAGTCTGTCTATTCGCTTCTGATCAGACGGCGACAAGAGAGGGGCTTTGGGCAGTCTCTCCCACCCTACGGTGTAGAAACCTGCCGTCGTCTCCTGGCTGATGGAATCGGTGCCGAATGTCTGCAGCAGACATATCACCTGACTGCAACTGTCGGCAGCCGATGCGGTATTGAGCAGAAACAGATGTACCTGCAGCGACTCGCTCATACGGATGGAGAGGCTGTCGGCAGAAAGCGATGTCATCTCGCTTGTGCCTCCCAGCATATTCTTCACCTCGGCCTTCATATTGGAATCGACAAAGTCGATGAAGTCGAGACGATTGTTCTGGGAGAGATAGGGCATCAGCGAATCGGGCATCTGCCGGAACAGGTCGCGGAGCGAGGCCGACGGCTGGGCCCCACCCTGCAACGTGCTGAAGAACAAGGCGAACAAGAAGAACTTCTTCATGCGACTTGTCACTTATTGTTGCGTAAATCCTTGACGCGGACAGCCTTACCCTCGCTCTGCGGAAGTGAGCCTTTCTTGACCAGTTTCACGCGCGGCGTGAGCAGGATCTCGTCCTTAAGGGCGCGCTGGATGTCCTTCGTCATGTTCTGGATCTCGGGATAGATATCGGTCTCCAGACCGTCGAGTTCCACCTCCACGGTCATCACGTCGTTGTCGTCGATGGTCTCAAGGGTGATGAGGTAGTTGCTGCCCAGTCCAGGATACTGTACGAGAATCTTCTCAACCTGCATCGGGAAGACATTGACTCCCTTGATGATGAACATATCGTCGGTACGGCCCTTGATACGGTCGATGCGGCGATGGGTACGTCCGCACTTACATGGGTCGGCGATGATGCGGGTCAGGTCGCGTGTGCGATAGCGGAGGATAGGCATCATCGTGCGGTCGAGCGTGGTGAGCACCATCTCACCCATCTCGCCATCGGGAACGGGCTCGAGCGTGTCGGGATCGACAATCTCGAGGATATAGTTGTCCTCCCAGAGATGCATGCCCTCCTGAAACTTACACTCGAAGGCGACACCAGGGCCGTTCATCTCTGTCATGCCAAACGAGTTGTAGGCCTTGACGCCAAGCATCCGCTCGATGCGGCGGCGCTGCTCCTCGGTATGGGGCTCGGCTCCGATACAGAGCGTGCGAAGTTTGGTAGAGGCAGGATCGACGCCCTCCTCACGGAACACCTCGGCCAGGCGGATGGCATACGAGGGAATGGCATGCAGACAGGTAGTGCCGAAATCCTTGATGAACTTGATTTGGCGCTTGGAGTTGCCTGCGGCGGCGGGAACCGTCATAGCCCCCAGCCACTCAGCACCATACTGGAAGCCGAGTCCGCCAGTGAACATGCCGTAGCCACTGGAGTTCTGGAACACATCGCTCCTGCGGCATCCGACCATATAGAGATTGCGGGCAATCATATTGGCCCATGAACAGATGTCGTGCTCTGAATAAACCACGACACAGGGATTGCCCGTGGTACCGCTGGTGGAGTGGATACGCACGGCATCATCGAGATCGCCTCCCACCAGCCCGTAGGGATAGTTGTCGCGCAGATCCTGTTTCGTGGTGAATGGTATCTTGCGGAGGTCGTCGAGCGAGCGGATGGAGTCGGCAGTGATGCCCAACTCGCCGAGGCGCTTCTTGTAGAAAGGTGACTTCAGACAGACATTGATCGTATCCTTCAATTTCTTCACCTGCAACTGTTCAAGTTGCTCACGCGGCATTTTCTCAATCTCCGGCTGCCAGCATTCACCGTCAGGCTTAATAGTAGCCATAATCGCTTCGTCAGTCATATACTTTAGTTTTAATCGTTAATATTCTGTTTTGAAAGTTGCATCATCATCACGGCGGCGAGTCCTGCCGTCTCCGTGCGCAAACGACTCTTGCCCAAATGGACAGAGCGATAGCCTGCCTCGATGGCCTGCTGCACCTCGTCGACGGAGAAGTCGCCCTCGGGCCCAATAAACACGGTCACGCTGGCCTCAGGATCGGCCTGACAGACCGTCTTCAACTCGTCGAAGAGATAAGTGCGCGGAATCTCATCATAGCAGTGGGCTATGAACTTATGGCCTTCTATGGGTGTCTCCATGAAATTCCTGAATGTCACCATCTCGTTAATCACCGGCTTCCAGGCCTTTCGGCTCTGCTTGACGGCCGAGACGACAATCTTCTCCAGGCGCACCGTCTTCAGGACGCGGCGCTCAGAGAATTTCGTATTGACGAACGACACCTCATCGACACCGATCTCCGTGGCCTTCTCGAGCATCCACTCAATACGCTCCAGCATCTTCGTGGGGGCTGCTGCCAGATGGACATGCCCCTGCCACTGGCGCTGCTGTGGCAGATGCTCAAGTATCTCATAATAACAATGATGGGTGGCGGCGATAGTCACCTGAGCCCTGAAGAAAGAGCCCGTGCCATCCATCAGAAACAACTCGTCGCCACCCTTCAGGCGAAGTACACGCAGAGCATGCATGGCCTCGTCGGCTGGCAACTCATTCTGATGGGCTGCATCCGGGACAAAGAAATAGCGGACCTCTTTCATGCGCTAACCTATTTTGAGGATTTCTCTGGATTGAACAGCAGCGCAAACGACACGCCAACAACCAGGGCAAAACCTGCAAAGATGAACCAGCACGTGGTCCAGTCGCCCTGCAGAAATCCATCCTGCCAGGTGCAATAGTGGTTGACGATCTCGCCAGCAGCCAGCGTGCCGAACGTGGCACCTATGCCATTGGTCATCATCATAAACAGCCCCTGGGCCGACGCCTTAACAGAAGGCTCGCACTCCTGGTCGACAAAAATGCCACCAGAAACGTTGAAGAAGTCGAAGGCGACACCATAGACAATGCACGACAGGATGAACATGATGACCCCGGGCATCGCAGGATTGCCCACGCCGAAGAAGCCAAAGCGGAACACCCAGGCGAACATCGACATGAGCATCACCACCTTGATGCCATAGCGCTTCAGGAAGAAGGGGATCATCAGTATGCAGAGGGCCTCGCTGATCTGAGAGATGCTCGTCAGAAGCGTGGCGTTATTGGCAGCAAACGAAGAGGCGACTGCCGCATCGGCACTGCCCTTGAAACTCGTGATGAAGGGGCCGGCATAGCCGTTCGTCACCTGCAGGCACATGCCCAGCAGAGCGGAGAAGATGAAGAACAGGGCCATCTTCTTGGTCTTGAACAGGCGGAAGGCATTCAGGCCGAAACTCTCCACGAGCGACACGCTCTTCTTCTGACGCAGTTTGCACTGCGGGAGCGTGAAGCAGTAGGCACAGAGCGCGATGCTCAGGATGCCCGACACGAAGAACTGCATATAGGTGTACTGGAACTTATGCGCATTGTCAGCCAACGTGAAAGAGAAGCCGGCATCATCCAGCACGGCGCAATTGACAAACCACATCGTCACGATGAAGCCCACCGTGCCAAGCACGCGGATGGGCGGGAAGTCGCGCACCGTATCCATTCCGTTCTCCTTCAGGATGGTGAAGGCAGCCGTGTTCGACAGTGCGATGGTAGGCATGAAGAAGGCGACACTCAGTGTATAGAGCGCAATGAAAAGCGACTTGTCAGACAGTTCCTGCCCGAAGCCGGCCTGCAATCCCATCCACCAGCAACCGAGCATGAAGCCGCCCGCCACCAGATGACATAATCCCAAGAGCCGCTGGGGCTGAATGTACTTATCGGCTATGATGCCCATAAGCGTCGGCATGAAGATGCTGACGATGCCCTGGATGGCATAGAACCAGGAGATCTTGTCGCCAAGACCTGCCACACCAAGGTAGTTACCCATACACGTGAGATAGGCTCCCCAGACAGCAAACTCCAGGAAGTTCATCAATGACAAACGGAATTTCAGATTCATAATTACTCTCTTTATTGTTGGTACTTTTTATCATATCATTGCGGGTTCTGCACCTGAACCGGGCGCTCTCCCAGTTTGTGGCGATGCGGGCGCAGGGAATCGGGCAGAACTGCCGCCGAGTCGGGCTTCTGCCCTGCCGTAGCATCTTTCTTCTCATCCTTTAGCCCATCCTTCTTATGGAAGCGGATCAACTGAATCCTGCTCAGGATGAGCAACTGCAGATTGGACGTGACCTCATAGCCCCGGCCCAGATAGATAAAGCCTGACACTTCCTTCACATCCAAGTCGGCTCCACTCAGACGAATCTGGGTATTGCCAGTGGATGAGAAATGGGTATTGGCGGACACGATGCTGTCGTTGGCATAGCGAACTGACAGGTAAGCCACAGCATCCCTGGATCCGCTCTGATAGATGAAATCACTGTTGAACGACAACATGAAACTGTCGCCCCGCCTGAAGGCCGTGTCAGCGGGCACCCTGAACTGCAGATGGTTCTCCGGAGCGTAGGGGACCATCAACCGGGACCGCTCTGCATTCCAGATGTTAGCCGTATCGCCCGTCAGAGCCACCTCCTGAAAACGCTCCACCTCACTGGCAGAGGCTCCATAGTTCAAAGCCTCCTCACCGAGGCGCTCCTGCACGTTCTTGCAGATCTTCACATAGCGGTCGGCACGGGTGTAGTAATAGACAAGCGAGGAGTCGAAGTCGGCACGAGTGACATCATGCTTTCTGAGCACTGATTCGAAGAGGACCTCACGCTTATAGTCGGAAGAGCCTTGCATCGCCGGGTCAATCATCGCCACACCCTGCGACACGAAATAGTCGTAGAGTATATCTTCCATGTCATCGGGCTGAATATACGCCTCAGGCACTTTCGGCTCACAGGCTGAGAGCAGCACGCTACACATTATTATATTTACAATATGGCGACACCCCTGCTTCATGCGGACTCACTGACGTTAACCTCCGACTTCCTGAACGATATCCGGCTTATCTCCTCACGATAGAACAGCAGGAGCAGCACCACTCCGACACTGATGGCAGAGTCGGCAAAATTGAAGACCGGACTGAAGAACACGAAATGCTGGCCACCCAGGAAGGGCATCCAGTCGGGCCAGTCGGACTCTATCAGCGGGAAGTAGAACATATCCACCACCTTGCCCATCAGGAAAGGCGCATAACCCGTTCCGAAAGGCACAAAATAGGACAGATAGAACTCCGACGACTGATTGAAAATCAGGCCATAGAACATACAGTCGATCAGATTGCCCGCAGCCCCGGCGAGAATCATCGCCAGACAGACGACATAGCCCGTCTTGGCCTGCTTGCGCACCTCGAGCCAGATGTAATAGCCCAGCACGGCAATGGCCACCATACGGAATAGAGACAGCGCTATCTTGCTGCCCAACTGCATGCCGAAGGCCATCCCCTTGTTCTCGATGAAAGTGATGTAGAACCAGTCGGTGATGCAGATGCTCTCATGAAGGGTCATCGATGTCTTGACCCATATCTTAATGGCCTGGTCGATGAGGAGAATGGCGACGACGATCAGTGTCGCCAGCCTCCCATTAGTCATCCATCTCTTTTCTGAACTCACACTACTATTTCTTTTGATTCATTTTCGACTGCACGCTCAGCGTGGCATGAGGCACGGCGCGGAGCCGCTCCTTGGGGATCAGTTCGCCCGTGATCCGGTCAATGCCGTATGTCTTGTTCTCAATGCGCACCAGTGCGGCTTTCAGGCCCTGGATGAACTTCTGCTGGCGGGCCGCCATCGAGATCAGTTCTTCTTTCGACTGGGTGGCGCTGCCCTCTTCCAGTGCCTTATAAGTTGGTGATGTGTCGTCGACATCATTCGAGTCCTGGTTCATCAGCACGCGCATCATTTGCTCATAGTCACGCTTGGCCAAGGCCATCTTTTCGATGATAATCTGACGGAACTCCTCGAGTTCCTCGTCACTGTAACGTGTTTTATCTGCCATAAGTCTTGAGTTGTTTAAGTTATTGATACTATATTTTTTCCACTTTTATGTTCAACTTGAATTCATCGAAGTCAACCTCCTGCCCATCATTCGGCTCGATGCTGATGCTTTCTGCCAGCACCTGCGCCTTGATGTAGTCGGCAAAACTGTCAACCGACTTCTTGACCTCCTCATTCGGAGCGACGGTGAGACGGATGCGGTCTGTGATCTCAAATCCGCTCTCCTTACGGATGTTCTGCACGCGGTTGATCAGTTCGCGGGCCATACCCTCGTTCTTCAGTTCCTCGTTGAGTTCCACCTCGAGGGCCACCGTCAGGTTGCCTTCATTGGCAACGAGCCAGCCCGGGATGTCCTCGGAGATGATCTCCACGTCGGCGGCCTCAACCGTCAGGGCCTGACCTTCGACATCGATGCCTATGGTGCCGTACTTCTCCAGGTCGGCAATCTGATCCTGTGAGAGTTGATCCATAGCCGCAGCGACGCCCTTCATCAGTTTGCCGAACTTCTTGCCCATCGTGCGGAAGTTGCACTTCACCTTCTTGACGAGGATGCCAGCGCCCTCTACGAAACGGAGTTCCTTGACGTTCACCTCGTTCAAAATCAGGTCCTTCACGGCCTCGATATGGTTCTTCTGATCAGCGTCGACAGCAGGGATCATGATGGCCTGCAGCGGCTGGCGCACCTTGATGTTCACCTTGCGACGCAGTGCCAACACCATCGACGTAATCTTCTGGGCCATCTGCATACGGGCCTCAAGGTCTTTGTTGATCTGTGACTCATCAACCACAGGGAACCTGTCGAGATGGACAGAGTCGAGCGCACCGCCCAGATCCTTGTAGAGTTGGTCGGCATAGAACGGCGCAAACGGAGCCAGCAGTTTGGCAACCGTCATCAGACAGGTATAGAGCGTCTGATAAGCGCTCAGTTTGTCCTGGCTCATCTCCTTGCCCCAGAAGCGCTTACGGTTCAGGCGGACGAACCAGTTGGAGAGGTCGTCGTTCACGAAGGCGTCTATCAGGCGGCCCGCACGGGTCGGGTCGTAGTTATCCAGTTCGGCCCCCACTCCTTTGACAAGGGTGTTCAGGCAGGACAGGATCCAGCGGTCGATCTCCGGGCGCTCCGCAAAGGGCACCTGTGCCGTCGCCGGGTCGAAGCCGTCGACATTGGCATAGAGGGCGAAGAAACTATACGTATTATATAAGGTGCCGAAAAACTTGCGGCGCACCTCGTCGACTCCCTCGGGGTCGAATTTCAGGTTGTCCCAAGGCTCGGAATTGGTCATCATATAGAGGCGCACGGCATCAGAGCCATACTTGCCAATCATGTCGAAAGGATTCACGACATTGCCCACATGCTTCGACATCTTGTTGCCCTTGGCGTCAAGCACGAGTCCAGAGGAGATCACGTTCTTGAAGGCCACAGAGTCGAAGATCATCGTGGCGATGGCGTGCAGGGTGAAGAACCAGCCGCGCGTCTGGTCAACACCTTCGTTGATGAAGTCGCAAGGGAAAGCGATGCGCTTGTCTATCAGGTCGGCATTCTCGAAGGGATAGTGCACCTGGGCGTATGGCATCGAACCAGAGTCGAACCACACGTCGATAAGGTCGGTCTCGCGCTTCATCGGCTTTCCGCTCTCGCTGACCAGGATGATATTATCCACATAAGGACGATGCAAGTCGATCTTTTCATAGTTCTCCTTTGACCAGTCGCAAGGCACAAAGCCCTTGTCCTTCAGCGGGTTGCTCTTCATAAAGCCTGCCTTGACCGACTTCTCTATCTCATTGTAGAGTTCCTCCACGGAGCCGATGCATATCTCCCGGCCGTCCTCGTCGCGCCAGATGGGCAGCGGGGTGCCCCAGAAGCGTGAGCGCGACAGGTTCCAGTCGTTCAGGTTCTCCAGCCAGTTGCCGAAGCGGCCTGTGCCTGTCGACTCAGGCTGCCAGTTGATGGTCTTGTTGAGTTCGAACATGCGGTCTTTCTTGGCCGTCGACTTGATGAACCACGAGTCGAGCGGATAGTAGAGCACGGGCTTGTCCGTACGCCAGCAGTGGGGATAGTTGTGCACGTGCTTCTCTATCTTGAACACCTTGTTCTGGGCCTTCAGGTCCATGCAGATAGAGATGTCGAGCGTCTCGTCCTTGTCCGTCAGTGTATCGTCATAGGCATTCTTCACATAGCGGCCTGCGAACTTGTTCCACTCCTCAACATTGACATTCGTCTTCACGAAGTCGGCATCGAGGTCGTCGATGACAAAGTACTTACCCTGCAGGTCCACCACAGGGCGCTCATTGCCTTTCTTGTCGATGAGGACGATGGGCGGTACGCCGGCCTTCTTGGCCACGAAGGCATCGTCGGCACCGAAGTTGGGCGCGATGTGCACGATACCCGCACCGTCGTCAGTCGTCACATAGTCGCCGGGAATGACGCGGAAGGCCCCGTCCGTCAACGGCTTGATGGCTGGCATCAACTGCTCGTACTCCATTCCCACGAGGTCGGTGCCTTTATAATGGCCCACGATCTTCCAGGGAATCACCTTGTCGCCCTGCTTATAGGCTTCAAGGTCAGCGTCTTTTCCTTCTTCCTTAAAGTAAGCCGACAGACGGGCTTCAGCCATCACGATGGTGATCTTCTCTGCCGTATAGGGATTATAGGTCTGCACGGCCACATAGTCAATCTTCGGGCCTACGCAGAGGGCTGAGTTGGCAGCCAGTGTCCAGGGAGTCGTCGTCCAGGCAAGGAAGTAGGGTGTGCCCCACTCTGCCATCTCCGGCTTGGGATTCTTCATCCTGAACTGTGCCGTACAGGTGGTGTCCTTCACATCGCGATAGCAACCGGGCTGGTTCAACTCATGCGAACTGAGCCCTGTTCCTGCAGCGGGCGAATACGGCTGGATGGTATAGCCTTTATAGAGCAGACCCTTCTTGTAGAACTGCTGAAGCAGCCACCACAGGGTCTCGATATACTTGTTGTCGTAGGTGATATACGGGTTGTCGAGGTCTACGAAGTAGCCCATCTTCTCCGTCAGTTCGCGCCATTCCTGGGTGAACATCATCACGTTCTCACGGCACTTCTTGTTGTAGTCCTCCGTCGAGATATAACGTGCCGACTCCTTGTTGTCGATATCGGCCTTGGTGATGCCGAGTTCCTTCTCCACGCCCAGTTCCACGGGCAGTCCGTGCGTGTCCCATCCGGCCTTGCGCTTCACCTGATAGCCCTTCATCGTCTTGTAGCGATTGAAGGTGTCCTTGATGGTGCGGGCGAGCACGTGATGGATGCCTGGATGGCCGTTGGCAGAGGGAGGCCCCTCGAAAAATACAAACTGTGGACAGCCATCGCGCTCATCGACAGAGCGCCAAAACACATTTTTCTCTCGCCACATCTCCAGGATGTCATTGTTCACCTGGGTCAGATTCAAACCGTTGTGCTCGGTGAATTTCTTAGCCATATCTTCTG
>Ga0326512_10003471_pt1 | contig 11559 bp, 22 predicted proteins | sample 1_2617_0518_D_FD_203652 | JGI IMG/M metagenome (GOLD analysis project Ga0326512, IMG submission 203652) | Bovine rumen microbial communities from UC Davis, California, United States - 1_2617_0518 | ecosystem: Host-associated > Mammals > Digestive system > Stomach > Rumen | place: USA... | reverse complement strand
ACAAAACAAGAAATGGAATGCTGTTGCAAATCTGTTCACTCAAAAATATGGGGTAACTCCGATTACAAGAGATGGATTCAAGACAGCGTTTTATAACATGGTAAATGCGAACTGACTAATTGAGAACAATCAAAATGTGCGTGAATGAAACACCGCAATGGATTTCGGTGACGGAGAGGTTGCCGAAAACACGAGAAAGCATTTTGGGTAAAAAGTCAAGCAAAGTTATTGTTGCATTCCGCTTCGGTGACGGAACACAAGGGACGGACACAGCCCACACGCTCAACGGGGAATGGGTGTTTGAAGACCATATCACAGTCGTGGCGCGAACTATCACCCATTGGATGCCACTTCCACCTCCCCCGGCAGTTGACACCGAAGAACAACCGTAGTTTACGGTAAATAACCGTTGTTAACCAGTAGTAAAAATTGTTAGAGAACTTTTAGTCAGAAACAGATCCCTTGACGCCTCTCGTTGAAGCGCACCATCTTGGGACTTTTTGAGCTAGTTACCGCTTGGCTCCAGCGGGATATAAAAGTGAGTCTTGATACAACATATGCGAAATTCATAGCTGTCCACCTTTGGGCAACCGTGACAGTCGGATTTTTCAAAACCTTATAACGAGGTGAGAGCTATGTGGCTAATCAGATTTATGGTCTGGCTAATGGCAGTATCTCTGGTTTGCATTTTCTTTTATGGGGCAGGGGGTGACGAACCTTGATTACTCGCGAAGATTTGGAAGAGTTTATCGAGGGGTTAATATGAGTTTTGAACAAACGATTTATAACAGATTCAGACAGGCCGGTTATACTGAAGCGGCTGCGCTTGGATTCTGTGGAAACTGGAAAGCGGAAAGCGGCTGTGAACCGTATCGATTGCAGAATGATTTTTCCTCATACCGTACATCTTCCAAGCAGTACACCGCAGATGTTGAAAGCGGGGCAATCAGTAAACAGACATTCATCAGCGATCAAAAAGGTTATGGCCTTGCACAATGGACGTATTACGATTTTGTTTCCGGTCAGGGCAGAAAGCTTGATCTGTACAACTTCTGGAAAAAACGTGGCGGCAAGTTGGATGACATCAATATGCAGATTGATTTTGCTCTGTGGGAACTGTCACACACCTACACTCATGTAGCGGCAAAAGTAAAGAACAATAACGATCTGTTTTCGTGTGTTGATACTATCTGCCGTCAATATGAACAACCGTATTACTGCAATGTGCAAGAAAGATTTCGGTATGCAAATGAAATCAAAGATCAGATTGATCTGAGCGGATCAACTACCAGTCAACCAGAAGAGCCGAGCAATTCAGGCACTTTTGGAACAATTTCCGATTTGGAAACAGTTCCGAGTCAACCAAAACTGGAAACGTGGCCTCCGAGGACGATTGATGAACATTGTTCCGGTTGGGCAGAGGTTTGGTTGCTCCAGGCTCTTCTTAAATGCAGAGGTTATAATGTGTTGGTTGACGGCATCTTCGGAGATGCGTTAACGCATAAGGTCAAACAGTTCCAGAGTGAAAACGGTTTGGATCCAGATGGGGCAGTCGGTAATATGTCATGGTCTAAATTGATGGAGAGGCGGTGAATCCAATGGACAGCACTGTTATGGCTGCGCTGATCGGCGCGGTTGCAAGTATCATCGTGAACCTGTTCAATAATTACCAGCAATCAAAGAAGAGAGCAATCGAAGAAGCTGTGAAGGAAGAGCGGTTACAGAACCGGCTTATAAACATTGAGCATAAGCTTGACACTCACAACGGATACGCTGAGAAGATCGGCGGTATGCAGAAAGACATAAACAAGATTTCAACAGATATTGCCGTCATGGCAAATGACATCAAGACTCTATACCGGAAAGGGGAAGATTGACTAATGGACGAACGTGAAAGATATCTTGTAGTAATGATGGATGGAACGTGTTCAATGGTGCTGGCCTACACATTCCACCAGGTTCTTGATCTTGTTGGCGATGATGATGTTCTTCAGATCACAAAGATGGAATATGAGGAGATTAAAGAATGAAACTTCCTGACAAAGTTTACGACATCCTAAAGTGGATTGTCATGATCTGCATTCCGGCTCTCACGACTGCTTATGTCGGTTTGGCTGCGGTCTGGGGCTGGCCTTGTCCTGATGCTGTCGCAAAGACTTCAGCTATTGTTTGCACTCTTCTTGGTGCGCTTCTTGGGATCAGCACCGCTCAATACAATAAGGATAATCAATAATAACAATGGACAGGGCGTAAAAAACCCTGTCCTTTTTTAGTTAGCATTTTTAGTTAGCAAAGTGACTGAAAATTGATTTTCCAAAGTGTTCTAAAAGTTTCAAAAATGAAAATATAAGAACGTACCAAAAGTGCCGAAATGGCCTAGTAATTGCTGAGAAAACGAAGAAAAACAGCCAAGTTATTGACCTTGACTGTTTCTCTATGCTTTGGCGCAGAAGGAGGGATTTGAACCCTCTAAGAAATAGCTAAAGCACCAGTAATTACTATATTCAATTTTTGGTTAGCGTTTTTGAGTTAGCATTTTGTTTTTTTGGTTTTGCCGTAGCTGCTTTGAAAAAGGCGGTTACGGCATTTTTGTTTTTCTCTGCATCCATTGCGGAGAGTTTGACATAGAATTTGTGCATGGTATTGTAATCGCTCCAACCGCACCATGCCATAACCTGACGTTCTGGGATGCCTTTGCTATAGGCCAGTGAGGCCAGTGTTCTTCTGAGGCCATGATTCCCGACCTTAGTCACACCGGCTCTTGCACAGCATTTGTTCACATGGGAAAGAAGTGCGCTGGCTGAATGTGTTTTGATCGGCTTGTTTTCATCCTGGTGTTCTTTTACCAGAGTTGCAAGCCTTGGGATCATGATCGGCATGGTTCTTGTTGACTGCCTTGTTTTGTTTGTATGCTTTTCGACATACTTGTGATTCTTATCCGGCACATAAGCACCGTCAATGTTGATGACATTGTGCTTCAGATCAATGCCATTGTTCCGCACGACATACATACATTCCGATTCACGCAAACCGTGAAGTTCAAGAAGCATTTCGATTTCTGCCTTGTCACCTTCGGCAGCATGGAGGAACTTTTTAAGTTCTTCGGTGTCAAGAAACGGAAGTTCATTGACCGGAACCTGGGCAAGCTTGACGGAAGGAACCGGAATCTTTGCGTTCTTCAAAGCTGGCAGAACTAGTCCCCATCCATTTTTAACGGTGTGTTCGCTCTTGATGGCAAGTTCATCGTCAATCATCTTCTGCCAATTGATTGTGCTGATCGGCTTGTCCATATAATCCTTGAATCGGTTCTTTCTCATGCTTTCGTATCCTCTGACCGTAGCCGGTGAAAGAACCTTTTCATATTTGTTGATATATGCTGTGATGATGTCATCCAAGGTCTTTTCACCTTTGACCTTAACAACCTTCTTTTCTCCGGTCTTGTGCTTTGCCTTGATGAGATATGCTTTGTTCGCACATTCGGCTTCTGTATCAGCGCAAACCGTGACGGATTGCCCACCGAGCCTTAATTGACAAAAATAAGTTCCACTATCAAGTTTTCGGATTTTCGGAATCTTCATTTTATTACCCTACCGCAGAATCGGTATCTTCCTGATAACGGCTTAATACCTGTTTCACTGTCTCTTTGTCGTGACGATCTGCTTTTCTGTATTTACATATCAGTTCATATTCTTCTGGGGTCAGATCAAATTCGTTTTCTGCCCATCCCATAAGATAAGCCATGGTTGTTTCTAATGCATCAGCAAATGCTTTGACCTTGCTAAGAGGCGGTTCGTTTTTTCCACTTTCAATCTTGCTGATGATTGTTTTGTTGCTATAACCAAGTCTCTCAGCTAACTCCGTTTGAGAGAGTCCGATCACGGCTCTTCTCAATCTGATCCTCATACCAAATTTCCATCTGAATAATTCTTGTTCATCCATAATCTCACCATCCTTAATTACATTATAGTTACAATATAATAAAAAATCAATATTTTTTCAAAATAAAGTTGACTTTAAGGAAACTCTATGCTATAGTTCGTCATGGTTGAACCAAATGAAACTAAAGGAGGTGATAACTTGACAGATACCAAAGCATTGCAGAAGCGCATTAATGAGAGTGGCCTGAAGCAAGAATTCATTGCAAACAAGCTTGGTCTTAGCTCTTACGGATTCGCAAAGAAAAAGAATAATGAAACCGAATTCAAACCGTCTGAGATCGATGCTCTTTGCAAGATTCTGCACATTGACACTCTGGAAGAGCGATTCGCAATTTTTTTTAGCTCAGAGGTTGAATGAAATGAAACTAGGAGGGAATAATGAACAATCTTCAAGTATTCAAAAATGACCAGTTCGGAGAGATCAGGACGGTCGAGATCGGTGGAGAACCGTGGTTTGTTGGTAAGGATGTTGCTGAGATTCTTGGTTATCAGAAGCCGAGAAATGCAATCACAGCACACGTTGATGAAGAAGATCGTAGGGGTGCCCCAATTCAGGGCGACCTTGGTGGAATTCAAGAGATGACCATTATCAACGAATCTGGCCTATACAGCCTGGTTCTGTCGAGCAAGCTTCCCACGGCGAAGCAGTTCAAGCGGTGGATCACTTCCGATGTGATTCCGACTATCCGCAAGCACGGTGCTTACATGACACCGGAAACCATCGAAAAGGTGCTTCTGAATCCTGATACCATTATCAATCTGGCCTCACAGCTTAAGTCTGAGCGTGAGAAGCGGATTGCTCTGGAAGGCAAGGTGGAAGAAATGAAACCGGCAAAGATTTTCGCTGAAGCTGTAGCAACATCAAGTCAAAGCATCCTAATAGGAGAACTTGCCAAAATATTAAAGCAGAACGGTGTTGACATGGGGCAGAACCGTTTTTTCAAGTGGCTTCGTGATCATGGCTATCTGATCAAGCGTGAAGGCGTTGACTATAACATGCCGACACAGCGGTCTATGGAGCTAGGCCTGTTTGAGATCAAAGAAACCGCTATCACACACGCTGATGGGCATATCAGCATCAGCAAGACTCCGAAAGTGACCGGCAGAGGTCAGCAGTATTTTGTGAATCTGTTCTTAGTTAAGAGTTAAGAACCAATTGTATTAAAAAAGGGGAAAAATATGACACTCAAAGAGAAGCTGAACGAACTGGATGGAAACCAGTTGGTCAAGATCGGTGCCAACGGTGGCACAGCGTTCTTCTATTGTGGCGATGTGAAGAACTTTGTGGATTACATCGATGCGTATGATGACCTGATGAAACAGGCAACGGCAGACGGAGCGGAGCGAACGGAAAAAGCATTTGCAAAGGCTTCCAGTGAGTTTGAAGCGCGTAAGGTCTTCGGCCTGTTCACTCCGAAAAAGAAGAGCAAGAATGTGTTTGCTGACTTCACCGAATGGACTCAGGAAACAATCCTGAATTCTACCAATAACATTCATGAAGCCTATGAGATCTGGCTTGCCGATCTGCAAAAGAAGGCAACTGCCGCCATCGGTGCGCGAAAACTCATGATTGAAGGCAAGAGCCTGTTGGAGCGTGAAGTGGTCGAGGCCTTTGAGGCTTTAAGCGTTATCGAGCCGAATCCGACCATCAACATTATCATTTACGGCTGGGAGGTCGGAAAGTATTGGATGATGAATGAGGTCGGCAAAGATGGCAAAAGCGAATAGAGCATATACCGGATCCAGACAGAGCGTTGGTACACCGACTCTCAACCGGAACAGTTACATGATGCTTATGAAGCAGATCAGGAAGGAGCGTGAACGAATTGCCCAGGCTGAAAGAGAGAAAGCCAAACTTTGAACCGGTTCAGAGGGTGCTTTACAGTTACTATCTGAACGGCACACGGATTGCTCCTGTGATCGGTGTTAGTCCTCCAACAGCACGAAAAAAGTTGGAGAATCCTGAGTTGTTCACACTCAAGGATCTCTACAGTATCAGCAGAAATCTTGGCATTCCGTGGCATGAGATCAGGGAGGCGATGATTCGGTAATGGGACTCTATGACGATTGTCCTTGCAAACACTGTGTGAAGCCGAAACGTCATCCTGGCTGTCATGGTCATTGCAAAGAAAAGGATGAATGGGATGACACGATAAAAACCGCAAAGGATGCGATTCGCACCGAGCAGAAGAGGGATGAACAGGCCACCAGTTTTCTGGTTGCGTCACAGATGAGAGTTGCAAAGCGGCTCAAACTGAACAAATGGAGGTAACGATGAGGTCAGAAGTCAACATGATTAACGTCATCATTTACGATGGCAACCGGAAAAACAATTGGGATTATCCAGAAGGGTTAAGCCTGAAAGATGTTCTGAGAAGGAGAAAGTTCCGGTGGGTGAAGGATTCCGTCAGAGTCAACGGTTTCATGATCGCTGACAGTCTTCTCAGCTATGATCTGGCGGCATTCGTCAAGGCGGCAGAGGAACGCAACGCTTATGACGGCAAGCTTCATGTCACCGTTTCTCCAGTCGAGGAGAGAAAAGATGACGAAGAAGAAAACCGGCAGTGATCCGATCCTCTCCATGCCGTATGACATGCGGCTCAGAGAGTATGAGCGTGAAAAACAGGAAATGTTCAAGCGAATGGTTGGTGTTCCGGCTGTGGAGATTATGAAGGAACATCACAAACTTGTGGAAAAATGGAGGGTTTAATGATGGCGAATAATGCAGAGAAAATCATGTGCCATGCTCCTTGCGCTTATGAGGAGTACAACAAAAAGAAGGGCGATTACATCATCCTTTATCCTGATGTTGATTGCAACTGTCATTGCGAGTCGTGCGGATTCAATCCGGCAGAACAGGAACGCAGACTTGAAACCGGAGAGTTTAAGCCGATCTACAAGCGTGTAAGACCTGACACCGGAGCAGTAGTGATGCTTAAGGATGTCCAGCAGCTTTGCTTCAGCCGCATATGAATAACGGATCTGAGTGGTGGTATTGCCAGGACTGCGGTCACCTGTTCCAAGGTGAGGATGCCCACTTTGAAACGGTGGAAGAACGGCACACCTGGCTGGATGATTGTCCGGTTGAGCGGTGGACAGAAATGTATTGCCCAGAGTGCGGTTCACCGGCGATTGTGGAAGCACCGGAGTGTGATGGGTGCGGTGAGATATTCAGGCCGGAGGATCTGGTTGACGGATTCTGTGAGAAATGCAGAAAGGAGGAATGGAGCGATGGATGCTGAAACCGTTGTTAGGCTGGCACTGGAGAAGCTGAAAGAGGTTGCTGAGATCTTTGACCAGTTTGAAGGTAAGGATGAAACGACATTTATCAACATGTCAGTATGTGACAAATACATTTTTGCAACACTGATCAGCAGCAAGAAGTGTGGATGCTGCAATAAAACAGAACCGGTTGTTCACAGCAATCAAAGCATAGACCGGAAAGCGGAATGAAGAAAGCCTCATCTGTTTGTGGCGAACAGACGAGGCCAGGGGAAAAATGGACGGTCGTATGACCAAGGAGATTATAAATGAATTATGCGGAATTTGCAAGTATCTGTCAGGAGGTAAACCGAGAACAGACTGACCGTGAGCATCTGCTTACATGGCGGTATCCGTGGTTCAACATGGCATACAATTACTTCTGGTTGTTTATTGCTGTTCTTCTTGCGGCTTCACTGATCTGGTGGAGCGGAATCGAACGGAAGGAACAGAAGGATGCCGAAGCACAGGAAAACCGCAATCGAGCCTACGCTGCTGAACTGGCCCAGGCCGAAGAGCAGAAGCAGAAAGAACTTGATGACATGATTGGCAGATGGTCTGAAGCCGGTGCCAAGATGTTATTCGGAATCAGAAGGTTCGTTGAGAAATACGGTTACACAGAGAGGGACTTGGAAACATATCTTCGGTGCGCTTGGAACCGATATCTGTTCTATGGAAAGCTGACCGATCTGGATGTGCTGATTTTTACACCTGATCAGTTCCTGGCCTGTTACAAAACAAATCCTTCCGATCAGTACGAAGCATTTTGCAGAAAGCTGTTCATGGAATGGTATGCCGAAGATGCTGAAGGTGTTCTTTCTTGTGATCCGTCTTACATCTATGCGGAATTAACTCCGAAAGGAATCTATCTCACCAATGAATATGGTGCAGATGGGTATGCGATTCGGTGGAGGGCTGCATAATGCCTATCCTAGACAAGAAACTGCTTCTTGCAGACATTGAGAAACGGCTGAATGCTTATGTTCCGGCAGATACGGTAAGACGAATCATAGCAGATGCCGGTCAGGCATTAACCAATTACGAGGTTATGTCATTCGGCCCAGGTGGAGACGGAGGTGGGAAAAACGAATCCATGCAGCTTATCCAACTGTATCTTGATGCCAAGAGCATTGAAGGTAAGGCCGATAGCACTCTGAACCGTTACAAGGAACTGCTTGAACGTCTTGCGGAAGAGGTTGGTGTTCCACTCAGCAAGGTTACCGTTTACCATTTACGCCAGCACATGATGTCGGAAAAATCTCGCGGAGTATGCATGAACACGATCAAGAACAAGGGCTATGTGTACAGTGCGTTTTATCACTGGCTTCGGAATGAAGGCCTGATTGAAAACGATCCGACCGCTGGCATCGGTGTCATAAAGGCAAATAGCGAAAAGGAATCACCGTTTTCTTCACAGGAACTCCAGCTGATCAAGGAAGCCTGTCAGAATGACCGGCATCGGGCAATAGTTCATTTCCTTTTGTCTACAGGGTGCCGAGTATCAGAAATGTGCAGTGTGAACCGCTCAGATATCGACTTTCAATCTTTGAGCCTTCAAGTTAACGGAAAAGGAAACAAAACTCGCACCGTCTATATTGACGATGTAACGGCAATGATGCTGAAGCGTTATCTTGCAAGCAGAAAAGATTCCAGCCCAGCACTTTTTGTAGGCCGACATGCAAAGCGTTCTGATCCGCACGACATTCGGTTGATCTTAACCGGAATCGGAGAAAGAGCGCATGTCCCAGGAGTGCATCCGCACCGGTTCCGTCACACATTGGCAACACAGCTGGTTGATCGTGGAATGAGCATCCAAGAAGTTGCAAATATCCTTGGTCACGCAAAACTTGATACAACAATGGTATATGTAACAGTTAATCAGAGGAACACAGAAAACAGCTACAGGAAATATGCTTGTATGTGAGGTGAAAGAATTGGGTGAATGTGTAATTGTCTATGGCAAGTCAGGCACTGGAAAGAGCCGGAGTCTGAAGAACTTCAAAGAAGATGAAATCTTGCTTGTGAATACCGTGAACAAGCGGCTTCCGTTTCCGAAGAAGTTTAAGTATGAATACAAGACTGCTGATGTGGCAAAGGTCAGGGCTGCTCTCAAAAAGATGAGTGATCATAACATTAAGATTGCTGTGATTGATGATTTCGGATATCAGCAAACCGCAAAGTTTATGGCTGGTCACAATCAGCGGCAAGGTGGATCATCTTTCGATCTGTACAACGCAATCGCTGACGATGCTTACAACCTGATCATGTTCATCAAGAACGATCTGCCTGATGATGTAATTGTGTATCTGATCATGCATGAGGAAACCAATGATTACGGTGACACTAAGCTGAAGACCATCGGAAAGCTTCTGGATCAGAAAGTGTGTGTTGAAGGTTTGGTGACGATCTGTCTCCGAGCCATGAAAGAAGGAACCAAAAAGTATTTCTTCCGCACACAGTCTGACGGTCAGGATATCAGCAAATCACCGGAAGATATGTTTCCTCTTGAGATCGACAACGATCTGAAAGCGGTGACAGATCGCATCCGAGAGTTTTGGGGGCTGTGATGAGCGAACCGTATTACAGTCGAGTTTATACAGACAGGCCAGCATACGCAGACTTTGAACCGGCTCAGAAATTTCAGGCAATTCAGAGCATCATTGTGAAGCGGCTCAAAGAACATCCTAACGCGATCTGTTCTTATTCGGGTGGATCCGACAGCGATATCATGATTGATCTGATCGAACGTACCAGAAAAACATTTGACCTTCCTCCGATCAAGTATGCGTTCTTCAACACTGGCCTTGAGATGAAAGCCACAAAGGAACATGTTAAGAAAACTGCTGAAAAGTATGGTGTTGAAATCACCGAATACAGGCCCAGGGTGAACATTGTCACCGCAACCAGAAAAGAAGGATTGCCGTTTGTTTCCAAGATCATGTCTTCTGGCTTGAATGAATGGCAAAAGAAGCAAGTTCCTCTTTCTGTTGCTGATGAATATGATCAGGCCGAAGATAAAGCAGCAAAGCGGCAAGAACTCCGTGAACGCTATCCTCATTGTGAGAGCGTGATTAATTTCCTCTGCTGTTGTAATTCAGCCGGAGAACCAAGGCCAAATATTCAGCTTGTAATCAACAGTTCAAAGTACATGCGTGACTTCATCGGCGAATATCCACCGCAATTCAAGATCAGTGCGAAATGCTGTGATTACTGCAAAAAGCAGTTAGCTCACAGCGTTCAGAAAGATTTCGACATGATCATTACCGGAGAGCGGCGCGATGAAGGCGGCATGAGATCGGTTCCGAGAAAAGACAATACTGCACTTTGCTTCACCGAAACAGCCGATGGACGGTATCGGCTCAGACCTCTGTATTATGTTTCTGATACTGATAAAGATTGGTACAAGGAATATTACAAGATTCGGTATTCGGATGCTTATGAGGTCTATGGATTAACCAGAACAGGATGCTGCGGTTGTCCGATCTCATACAAAGCAGTTGATGATCTGGAACTGATCAGGCCATATGAACCGACTCTAGTAAAAGCAGCCTGGAACGTCTTCGGTGACAGTTACCGATACCGTCAACAGTACAATGAATACAAGTGGAAGCGCATGGAACAAGAGAAGCAGAGCAATGGGCAATATAGCTTTGATGATATGGAGGTGATGTGATTGACAGATTATCAAAGGTTCCTTCAATCAAAGAAACAGATTGCTGTCAGCAGCGGTTTTGAAAAGCCGAAAGAGCAGATGTGCAAAGCCATGTTTGAGTGGCAAAAGGATATTGTCTATTGGGCTTTGAGAAAAGGCAGATGCGCTTTGTTTGAGGATTGCGGATTGGGTAAAACAATCCAAAGCCTTGAGTGGGCAAAGAGCGTATCTGAACACACGAAGAAACCGGTTCTGATTGTTTGTCCGTTATCTGTCGCAGAGCAAACGAAAAGAGAAGGGCAAAAATTCGGATTCTCTGTTTCTGTTGTCAGAGATCAGAGCCAAGTGATTGACGGTATCAATGTCACAAACTATGAGATGCTGGATCATTTCGATGCATCTATGTTTGGCGGTGTTGTGCTGGATGAAAGTTCGATCCTCAAGAACTACACCGGCAAAATGAGAACGGAAATCATAGAGAAATTTCATTACACACCGTATAAGCTGTCATGCACTGCGACACCGGCACCGAATGACTTCATGGAACTTGGCAATCAGGCTGAGTTTTGCGGAGTCATGAGCAGAACGGAGATGCTTGCAACCTACTTCATTCATGATGGCGGTGACACTTCCAAGTGGCGGTTAAAAGGCCATGCACAAAGCGCGTTTTGGGAATGGCTTGCAACATGGGCTGTTGTTCTTACAAAG
>Ga0326512_10003470_pt1 | contig 11560 bp, 6 predicted proteins | sample 1_2617_0518_D_FD_203652 | JGI IMG/M metagenome (GOLD analysis project Ga0326512, IMG submission 203652) | Bovine rumen microbial communities from UC Davis, California, United States - 1_2617_0518 | ecosystem: Host-associated > Mammals > Digestive system > Stomach > Rumen | place: USA: California... | reverse complement strand
GGGGATTAAATACATGGCACTGGATTCCACGGGCCTCAAGCTTTCTGCAGAAATCCGTATTGATGAAGCCAATGCTTCCCATATCATCATAGAAGACCCTGACCTCAACCCCCTCTTTTGCCTTTTCAGCCAGAACCTCCTCGATTCTATTCCAGGAAACAGAATCCTCTATGGCATGATACTCCATGAAAATGAAGGATTTTGCCTTTGCAAGAGCTTCAAGCTGGGCTTCCAGTCCCTCTGCAGCACTGTCATAGTATTTGATCCTTGTGTTCTGATAAACCGGATACAGAGCCTTTGTTGAGATATAATGGGAAACCCCCGCCGCCGCGCTGTCAGTTTCCTTTAACTTTTCATAGACCTCGGTATTTTTCGGCAGTATCGGCATAAGCACCTCATCTATCCTTCGATACCGTTCTTTCATCTTCCACGTATACCCATTCAACCCTACCAGAAGATACAGCGAAACCCCCATGATAGGAAGCACAAGAATCAGAATGATCCAGGGCATCTTCATAGCCGCCGTTTTGTTTTGGGCATAGATTCCCAGCACCAGCACCAAAGCCAGTATCCTCATGCCAATGTTTATCCATTCGGCATAATCCCATAATTTTGTAAACAGCAAAAGTACAAGAACAATTTCTGTCAGCAGGGCTATCCCCACAAAAATCATCCTCTTTATACCGTTGTTTGTTTCTTTTCTGCCCTCATAGGTCTGCTGCTCATTGCTATTATCATTCATCAGGCTTTAACCTCAATAATATTTTTTCCTAAGACGACCGATACAGTTAATGTGACCCCTTTTAAGGTATTCCGGATTTCATCAAAATCAACCCTGACATAAGATATTATGGTTTCACTTAAGACGGTGTCCATCCTAATCAGCTATCAATCCTGATCCGGAATCAGTGTAATGATCTCATTCGGAACATTCTTCGAATCTATCTCAAGGGATGATGCCTTGATTCTGTGAACCCCCGGGATCACCGACATTACATGCTGAATGTCTTCCTGGGCATCATATCCCGTTGCCCCTTCTCTGAAATGCATAAGCACCTTTAAGCAAGGTGTCTTCAGATGTTTGATAATCTCCAGCGCCTGAGCCGAATCTATGGTGTAGAAGCCTGCACATGGAATCAGTACAACATCTGCTTTTTTCAGTTCCTTATATTCATCTTCACTTGGAAGTCTGCCAATGTCTCCCAGGTGAGCGATCACAAGGTCATCCATCTCCACGAAAGATACCTTTGTCATGCCTCGCTTGCTTCCGTTGGCATCATCATGAGGCACAATGATGTCATGGTACTTCAGACCATTCTTCTTTCCGCTCAGGGAAATAAGTGATGCAGCATTATGATCATGATGCTCATGAGAACATATAACCATATCCGCCGACAAACCGGATGGCACCCTTAATCCCGGCACACTGCCGTTTTCATAAGGATCAAACACTACTGAACCGTCTTTTGATTCCACCTTAAAACATGAATGACCATAATACTTTAAACTAATCTTTGACATCTTTCCGACCTCCTCTGATATATATCAGCACTTTAAACAATCATATCATAAATTCAACACAGTAATCTCACAATTTTGGAACGGACAACCTTTTAAATACGACAAAGAAATCCACCGTGGACGGTTCTCGCCGGCGAGAACCGTCCACGGTGGATAACTCCCAAAATAATCCCAAAGAAAAAGGGCCAGACCATAAAGTCTGACCCGAAATATCTTTGGAATCCTCATTAAATATTGAAAAATCCCGTTTTAATGTATGTTCGCCGGCTAAAGTCTTATATCCGGCTTAACCGCTGCGCTGTATATTTTATTTCTTTGTGATATATCCCTTGGCTGCAAGATACTCTGCTGCCTCAACTCCGCCGCCTGCTGCACCGCGAAGTGTGTTGTGGCTGAGTCCTACAAACTTCCAGTCATAGATGGAATCCTCACGGATACGTCCGATGGAAATGCCCATACCTCTCTCGAAATTCACATCGAGAGCAACCTGTGGACGGTTATCCTCCTCAAGATACTGGATAAAATGCTCAGGAGCTGAAGGAAGCTTAAGTGCCTGGGGCTCACCGGAATAGTCTCTCAGTGCCTGTACAAGCTCTTCCTTTGTCGGATTCTTGTGGAACTTAACAAATACCGTGGCAGTGTGTCCGTTAAGGATAGGAACACGGATGCACTGCGCAGAAATCTTAATATCCTCTGCCAGATCGATATGGTCTCCCTTAAAGGTACCGAGAACTCTCAAAGGCTCCTTCTCTGACTTCTCTTCCTCACCGCCGATGTATGGGATGATATTATGCTCCATCTCAGGCCATGATTCAAAGTTCTTTCCTGCGCCGGAAATAGCCTGATATGTAGAAACGATAACCTCGTATGGCTCGAACTTACGCCATGCGGCAAGAGCCGGTGCATAGGACTGGATTGAACAGTTAGGCTTAACCGCGATAAATCCCCGGGTTGTACCGAGCCTCTTCTTCTGAGCCTCGATAAGCTGATAATGATCAGGATTGATCTCAGGCACTACCATAGGAACATCCGGTGTCCATCTGTGTGCAGAGTTGTTGGAGACAACCGGAGTCTCTGTTTTGGCATAAGCCTCCTCAAAAACACGGATCTCATCCTTCTTCATATCTACTGCTGAAAAAACAAAATCGACGTCCTTTACAACTTCATCAATCTTGGAAACGTCCTTTACGATCATGCTCTTAACCGACTCCGGCATCGGAACATCAAGCTTCCATCTTCCCTCAACCGCCTTTTCATAGGTCTGTCCGGCAGATCTTGGTGAAGCAGCAAGTGTTGTAAGCTCAAACCATGGGTGATTCTCAAGAAGTGTGATGAATCTCTGTCCAACCATACCTGTTGCACCGAGAACGCCAACTTTTAATTTCTCCATAACTGTTTTCTCCTCATTTATCATAGCTGTTTTTCAAGCTGTAATATCCTAACATGCAAATGCCGATTTTCAGCTACACAGATGCATGTATTTCTCAGGTTATTTCTGACACACAGTCGTCCATCAGTCCACTCTGCTTAATGTAGAAATATCCCTTTGCTCTTTTATATTACTAAAAGCTGCCTAAATCAATAAACTTTTAATTATATCTAATCTAAGCTGTGGCTATAACGTGGATTAAATTGCAATTTTTTTACCATAACCCGCGATTATGTTTAATGTTTAGTTCCCTTGCCTGCCCTGTTTGCCAGCTTAAGCCTGTTAAGCGACAGCAGCTTCCCACTGACCTTTATATCCACAGGTTCCACTCCTAAAAGATAAACCTCTCTAAGCTCATCGCCCTTTCCGAGCTTGATGGCAACAACGCCCTTACTGTTCTTCTTCTGTAAAGGTACATCACTAAGTGAACATCTGAGGAAATATCCGTCTCTGGTTCTGAAAACGATGTCCGTCTCGTAACCCATCACCTGAATGCTTACCACCTTGTCGCCATCATTAAGCTTTGTAGCAGCCACAAGCTTGTTTGCGGTTTCAAACTCACTTGCCTCAACCAGCTTGACCATGGCATCCTTTGTGGAAAATACAAGAGTCTTGCCGTTGAGAGCCGATTTAACATTTACATAAACGATCTCTTCGTCGTTGGCATTGTACTTACTGATGTTGTCGATAGGTACGCCCTTGTCCTTGAATTTACCGAGAGGCACATCCTGGCACTTTATCTGGTGCATATTGCCCTTGTCGGTAAATAAAAGCACTCTGTCCGTGGACTTACACTTAAAGATAAATCTGCTGTCTGACTCAAGAGCCTCCTGATTACGCTGATAAGTAGCTTCGTCCAGCATCTTGCAGTATCCGAACTTGTCCTGAACATAGTATCCGTCTATCTCCTGAACTTCCTTTTCGTTAAATACTGCTTCCTTACCATCCTCGATAAGAGTTCTTCTTGGCTTTGCGTATTGGGACTTAATGAACATAAGGTCTTCGGAGATAACCTCATTCATACGGTCACGGCTTCCAAGGATGCCTCTGTACTCCTTTATTTTCTTGAGAGTCTCTGCATGACGCTTTTTCAGTTCGATAAGCTCGAGACCGATAAGTTTGCTGAGCTTCATGTCCAGGATTGCCTGAGCCTGCCGCTCTGTAAATGTAAACTCCCTGATGGTTGCCTCAAACTCCTTATCTCTGTCACGAAACTTGATACCTTCAATATCTCCCGACATAAGAGCTTTCTTTGCATCCGCCTGGGACTTACAGCTTCTGAGAAGTGCAATGATGGCATCGATAAGGTCAACTGCCTTGATGAGACCGTCCTGAATCTCCTTCTTGTCTATCTCGGCATCAAGTAAGTTCTTGTACTTCTTTCCGAGAATTTCATACTGGAACTTAAGGTATGCCTTGATGATTCCGCGAAGAGACATGGTCTCCGGACGTCCTTCATTAATGGCAAGCATATTTACGCCAAAGGTATCCTCAAGCTTTGTTTTCTTATAAAGAACGTTCTGTATTCTTTCAATGTCAGCGCCATTCTTAAGGTCAAGTACGATGCGTATACCGTTCTTATCTGACTGGTTGGAAATATCTGTGATCTCAGGAAGCACTCTGTTCTCCACAAGCTGGGCAGTATCCTGCATGAACTTCATGATACCCTGACCGATCATGGTATAAGGTATCTCTGTCACCACCAGCTTGTCTCTGTCAGATCTTCCTTCTTTTTTCTCGAATACAAGCTTTCCGCGGAGCTTCAGTTTTCCGGTTCCGGAACGATAAATATCCACAAGCTCTGACTTATTGGCAATGATGCCGCCTGTAGGAAAATCCGGTCCCTTAAGATATCCCATCATATCAGCTGTTCCCATGGCCGGGTTTCTGAGATAAGCAAGTATAAGGTCAATGATCTCTCCCAGATTGTGGCTGGGTGTAGAAGTAGCCATACCTACCGCAATACCTTCGGAACCGTTTAAAAGGAAATAAGGGATCCTGGCGGGAAGAACAACCGGCTCTGTCAGGGTCTCGTCATAGTTTGCCTGAAACTCAACTGACTTATCAAGGTCTGCCAGCATGCAGTCATCGGTAAACTTCTCAAGCTTCGCCTCTGTATATCGCGGAGCTGCTGCAGAATCTCCTTCAATGGAACCGAAATTACCCTGTCCGTGGATAACCGGCTGCATACGCTTGAAATCCTGTGCCATAACCACCAGAGTATCGTATATGGAAGCATCTCCGTGCGGATGATACTTACCCATGGTGTCACCGACGATACGGGCTGACTTATAGGTTGGGTGGTCATGGTTGGCATGAAGCTGATCCATGTCGAAAAGCACCCTTCTCTGTACCGGCTTAAGTCCGTCACGAATATCCGGCACAGCTCTTGAGGTGATAACACTCATGGAATAATCCAGATAACTCTTCTGCATCTCCTCCGAATATTCGGTTGTTAAAATCTGTTCTGCCATATCTTTTCCTTACTATTATGCATCAATCTCAGCCTCATCGGCATGATCGTGTATGAAATCGCGGCGGGGTCCAACCTCTGAGCCCATGAGCATGCTGGTAACCTCGGATGCCAGACGTCCGTCCTCTATCTCAACTCTCTTTAAAACTCTGTTTTCCGGATTGAGAGTTGTCTCCCAAAGCTGCTCCGGATTCATCTCACCAAGACCCTTGAATCGCTTGAGATCGTAGGTTCCGGCCTTATGATTCTTCTGATACTTCACAAGAGCGGATTCGTCATAAAGATACTCCGGCTCCTCCCTCTTACTATGCGGAATGGCCTGATAAAGCGGCGGCATGGAAACATAAACATGTCCCTCTGTGATAAGGTCAGGCATAAATCTGTATAGGAAGGTAAGGAGCAATGTATCGATATGTGAACCATCCACGTCCGCATCAGTCATAAGTATGATCTTGTCATATCGGAGCTTTGTGATATCAAAGTCATTGCCGTAACCCTCTGAGAATCCGCAGCCAAAGGTGTTGATCATGGTCTTGATCTCAGCATTGGCAAGAACCTTATCTATGGAAGCTTTCTCTACGTTCAGGATCTTTCCGCGGAGCGGAAGGATGGCCTGGGTACGTCTGTCCCTGTGATTCTTTGCAGAACCGCCCGCAGAATCTCCCTCTACGATGAAAATCTCACACTCCTCAGGATTTTTGGAAATGCAGTTGGCAAGTTTTCCGTTTGAGTCAAAACTGTATTTTGACTTACTGAGCATATTGCTCCTGGCTTTCTGTTCCTGCTTTCTGATCTTTGCTGATTTCTCTGCGCAGGTGATGATGGACTTTACAACTTCAACATTTCTGTCGAAATAATGCTGAAGCTCGGAATCCACTATGGCTGCAACATGCTTTCCTGCTTCCTGGCTTGCCAGCTTGGTCTTGGTCTGTCCTTCAAAAATAGGATCCGGATACTTTACCGCAACTACAGCCATCATACCGTTACGGGTATCGGCACCGGTGTAGTTATCATCCTTTTCCTTGAGAAGTCCAAGCTGTCTTGCATAGCTGTTTATGAGCTGGGCAAACTTGGTCTTGAAGCCTGTGATATGTGTTCCGCCCTCCTGGGTGAAAATGTTGTTACAGAAGCCGTGAACATTCTCCTCAAAGTCATCCGTAAACTGGATACAGCACTCAAGGGTTGTTCCCTCAGACTCGCCCTTAAAATAAATCTCAGGTGTAACCTTTTCTTTCTCTTTATTTACATCCTTAACGAAGGCAATGATCCCTTCCGGCTCATGGAACTCCTTGATAACAGGAATCTCATCTCTGTCATCACGATAATGTATGGTAAGCTCCGGGTTAAGGTAGGCAGTCTCATGGAGTCTTGACTGGAGCCAGTCCTCCTTGAATCTTGTCTTTTCAAATATCTCCGGATCCGGGATAAATGTGGTCTCTGTTCCGGTCTCCTTTGTTTTTCCGACAACCGGAAGAAGTCCCTTTACAAGCTCTGTGGTTGGTTTTCCGCGCTCGTAGGTATCTTCCGAAATCTTTCCGTCCTGATAAACACGTATCCTTAAGTAAGATGACAGAGCATTAACAACAGAGGAACCTACACCGTGAAGACCGCCGGAGGTTTTGTATGCCTTGCTGTCGAACTTTCCGCCGGCATGAAGTGTAGTGAGAACTACTCGCTCTGCGGAAACTCCCTTCCGGTGCATACCTACGGGGATGCCTCGACCGTCATCACGTACGGTACAGGAGCCATCCTTTCCAAGGGTTATCCATATATTCCTGGCATATCCCGCCAGATGCTCATCCACCGAATTGTCCAGAATTTCGTAAATGAGATGATTAAGACCTCTGGAACCTACGGAACCGATGTACATACCGGGTCTCACTCTAACCGGTTCAAGTCCCTCCAGGACCGTGATACTCGACGCATCGTATTTCTCTGCCATGTAAAACTCCTTAAAACTCGTGCACCGCAAAATGCGACGCCATAATAATTCTTGATCAAGCAGGGGATACTTTTCTCCTTACTTGCCCGCGGTCGTCTGCCTGAATCCTTTCGGCGATCCTGCGATATCAAAAATGCAGCATAATTATGCTGTTTTTTACTCACAATCCTTTAGACTATATCATATTTACGTCATTTTTATCAAGACATGCTGTTTTGTGAGATTGGCTTATATTCTAAATAATACCCTCTCTTTTGCGAATTTTCCACACGTACGTTCGATTTTATGCTTACATTTTTCTTACGTATCTGTCAGTATCTGTCAGTCTCTGTCAACCGTAATAAAAGACTTCATTAGAATCAGGGATATGATGTTCCGAATCCATGCATTTTTGAAAATTATATTTATTTTATCAACTGAAATGATATAATGAATTCATCAGGTTGCGTGACACAGATCAGAGATGATGATCAAAACTATGTTTCATCGGGAAACAGGATAAGGAGTAAAAATGGAAAACAGCTATCAGAAAATCGAAGTTACGGGAATATCATTACCACTGAAGGTTACAAGGGGACACTTTGCCACAAACCACTCTCACACAAACTATTACATAGACCTCACAACAGTTAAGACCAGAGCATCCGAGGCTCATATGGTAGCTGCCAAGCTTGTGGAGAGATACCTTTTCGGTCTGGTAGTGGATACTATCATATGTGATGAGGGAACCGAAGTTATCGGAGCATTTATCGCAGAAGAACTCACCAAGAGCGGTGCCATGAACACAAATGCTCATAAGACCATTTACATCATTAAGCCGGAGTTCAATTCCAACTCTCAGATCATTTTCAGAGACAACATTAAACCCATGCTAAGAGGCAAAAATGTCCTTATCCTTGAGGGCTCTGTTTCCACCGGAAAATCCATCAACAAGGTTATCGAGGCTGTAAAGTACTATGGCGGCAAGTTAAGCGGTGTTACGGCAGTATTCAGTGCCATTACTTCCTACAACGGAATCCCTGTAGTTTCGGTTTACGGCACGAATGATCTTCCGGACTATGCTTATGCTGACTATAATGAGTGCCCGCTTTGCAAGGCCGGCAAGCCGATCGACGGGCTGGTTAACTCTTTCGGAATTTCGATGATTTAACCGGACTGAAGCCGTAGCTTTATTGGCTCCGCGGACGAAAAAATGAGGCTTCATGCCAACGGCCCAGGTTATCGAACGCCCAAAGAAGGTGTTCGATAACCTGGGCCGTTGGCATTGAAGCCTCATTTTTTCTGTGCTTCGTAGGCCTAAAAATCCATGAGAGATGGTTCTCTTAAGTGAGAACCATCCTCATTAAAATCTCTCTCATTTTTATATCAAAGTGAATTTATAAACCTGTCGAATGCTGCCTGGCCTTCCGGGGTACGTTTATACACTCCGGCGTCCTCGAGGACATGCATGAAGACTTTTCCGATTTCGTCCTGAATGATTTCATCGAAATTCTCGGCTGTAACTTCGACGTCACGTCTGTAGTACTCCTCCATGAAAGCGTCGAACCAGTCGGCGTGCTTCTCAAGCTCCGGAATATCCCTGAGATCCTTTCCGGAAAGGAAAGCCTCCTTAAGCTCTGCCATCTCCTGCTTTAATCGGCTTGGCAGTACCGCAAGACCCATAACCTCGATTAGTCCGATATTTTCCTTCTTGATGTGATGAAGCTTAGCATGAGGATGATAAACTCCCAGAGGGTGCTCCTCGGTGGTGATATTGTTACGAAGCACCAGATCCAGCTGATACTCCTCTCCAACCTTCCTCGCTATAGGGGTGATGGTTGAGTGTGGAACACCATCAGTCTCAGCAAAGATAAATGCAGCTTCATCAGTGTAGCCTCTCCATGCCCCAAGTATATGATCCGCAAGGTCAGCTATTTTGGAATAATTCTCACCGGTAAGACGGATAACCGACATCGGCCACTTTACAACTCCGGCCTTGATATCCTCAAAGCCCGGAATAACAAAGCTTCTCTCCACAGGGGCCTTTGCCATGGCAAACTCATAGTTGCCTCCCTGGAAATGCTCATGGGCAAGGATTGAACCGCCAACTATAGGAAGGTCAGCATTGGAACCCACGAAATAGTGCGGGAACTGACGAACAAAATCGAAGAGCTTCAAAAATGCGCTCTTGTCGATCTTCATAGGTGTGTGCCTGGTATTCAGAACGATGCAGTGCTCGTTGTAATAAACATAGGGCGAATACTGGAGTCCCCACTCCTGACCCTGGATCTCGATAGGAATGATACGGTGATTCTCTCTCGCCGGATAATCAACACGTCCGGCATAACCCTCGCACTCACAGCAAAGCTGGCACTTGGGATATCCCGTCTGCTTAGCCTTTCCTGCTGCCGCAATGGCCTTCGGGTCCTTCTCGGGCTTACTTAAGTTTATGGTAATGTCAAGCTCCCCGTATTCTGTACCGGTCTTCCACTTAAGATCCTTCCTTACTCTGTATCGTCTTATATAGTCAGTATCCCGACAGAAGGTATAGTACCAGTCAGTGGCAACCTTAGGATCTTCCTCACAGAGATCAAAAAAGTTTGCCTGAACCTCTGAAGGTCTCGGTGTAAGTGCCCCCATAAGCTTTGTATCAAACAGGTCTCTGAAGACTACAGAATCCCCATCCGTAAGACCATGCTCAACTGCATAATCATTAAGTACCTTCAGAACATTCTCCAGATAGGAACCGTCATCAACAATCCCGCTTTCCGTAGTAGTCTTAAATTCCTCTGCCTCTACCTCATCAAACGGAATCTTCTCAGCCTCCTCCAGAACCTCTTCCTTTGTCGAGGTTACCTCATCCACCTTCAGATTCAGCGCCACCGTATTAAGCGCCCATGTAATGTCGCTATCATCGATAAGAGCAGTTCTGTAAGCATATGCAACTAAATTCTTTATTCCATTCTGTATATCCATCGTTTTACACCTTCACTTAAACCTTCAATCATTACTCACAATTCTCAGCATAACATCTTATTGTTACCTAAACCAACATATTAACATCGTTTAGTCAATTGAAAAGTGATAAATCTGCACTATTCGGCAAGTCACAATGTGAAGAAAATGCAAGGGATGCGTGGCCAGGCTTGTGAGTTGAAAGAACATCGTGGATGTTGTGTTCGCATCCGGGCGCACGTGAGTGCGACAGGGGCGAACACAACAGCCGCGATGTACTTTCAATCTCGTGGGCCGCCACGCATCCCTTGCATTTTCTGTACCACTTCACCGAATTACGAATTATACCCGTCAGGATTCTTCTGCTGCCAGTTCCAGGAATGCTTACACATATCCTCGAGATCGAACTGTGCCTTCCATCCAAGCTCCTTCTCTGCCTTCGCAGGACTTGAGTAGCAGGTTGCGATATCACCATCACGCCTTGGCTTTATAACGTAAGGCAGCTCCTTGCCGCAGGCCTTCTCAAAAGCATGGATAACATCGAGAACAGAATATCCGTGACCTGTTCCGAGATTGCATACAAATACACCGTCATTCTTTTCAAATCTTTCGATAGCCTTTACGTGTCCCTTTGCAAGATCAACTACATGGATGTAATCACGAACTCCGGTTCCGTCAGGTGTAGGATAATCATTTCCGAAAACATTGATCTCTGGAAGCTTACCGATGGCAACCTGTGCAACATAAGGAAGCAGATTGTTAGGTATGCCCTTAGGATCCTCTCCGATGAGACCTGACTCATGTGCTCCGATTGGATTGAAATATCTTAAGAGGATAACATTCCACTCAGGATCCGCTGTATGAACATCTGTAAGGATCTGCTCCTGCATCCACTTGGTCCAGCCGTAAGGATTGGTGCAGGTTCCCTTAGGACAGTCCTCTGTAATAGGGATCTCGGCAGGATCTCCGTAAACGGTTGCGGAGCTTGAGAAAATGATATTCTTTACTCCGTGAGCTCGCATCTCTTCTACAAGATTGAGAGTTGAACCTATATTTGTGCGGTAGTACTCAACCGGCTTGTGAACTGACTCACCTACAGCCTTGAGTCCAGCAAAATGAATAACCGCATCTATCTCATTCTCATCAAAAATCTTCTTAACGGCTGCTCTGTCCAGAAGATCGTCCTGATAGAACTTTACCTTCTTTCCGCTTATCTCTTCGATGCGGTCTACGGCTTTCTGATTTGAATTATAAAGGTTGT
>Ga0326512_10003469_pt1 | contig 11562 bp, 15 predicted proteins | sample 1_2617_0518_D_FD_203652 | JGI IMG/M metagenome (GOLD analysis project Ga0326512, IMG submission 203652) | Bovine rumen microbial communities from UC Davis, California, United States - 1_2617_0518 | ecosystem: Host-associated > Mammals > Digestive system > Stomach > Rumen | place: USA... | reverse complement strand
CCAAATGCACCGAAGGAAATCAAACGCTTGCAACGGTGGTGTAATAACAGAATTATTCACGCGAAATGCCCAAGATTTGAAGACTATAAGGGGTGATGAAAATGACTGAACTGAAACCGTGCCCGTTCTGCGGAGAACCTGAACCGATCATGCGCGTGCATACCGATCCGCACGATTTGATAGAAACATTTTCCTTCCAATGTAGAAATGAATTGTGTTTTTGTGAAATGGGGCCTGCGAGAAGAAAAGAATGGGCAATAAAAAGATGGAACAGGAGGGCTGACGATGACGATAACCTGCGCTGACGGCTTTGCCCTTATACCGAAACGCTGCGACAAATGCCGCCGCCTGTTTTGGCTGGAACCTTATTACAATGTTTGGCAAGAAGTTGGTATTGAACACCGAGAAATAAAACATGTACGATGCAAAAATCACAAACCTGATTGGAGGTTATGAACTATGACCAACGGCGATAAGATCCGTCAGATGAGTGATGAACAGTTATCAACATGGCTTACAAGGCTATGCGTTAACTATGCAATGCAAACCATACGGGAAAATAATCTCATTAAGTATGTAAATCCCCCTTCTGATGCGGAACTTCAAAATGTTAAGCAAGTGCTATATGATTTGTTGCGAGATGAGGTGCAGGAGGATGGGTGATTATATCAAGCGAAGCGATGCTCTTCGACCATTTGTTTTTGCTTCAGATGGCACGAAATATCTTTTGCACGACTGCGATAATTTTCCTGTACAAATACAGCTGAAGGACGTGCAGAGAACATTGAGGAAGATCCCCGCCGCCGATGTGCGCGAGAACGTGCATGGGAAGTGGCTTCGACATAATGATAACCCGTTTGTCAAGCCGTGTTGCTCTGTATGGTATGTATTTCTGCCAAACGCACAGGCATACGGCGCCTTCCGGAACCGTTGCGAAGACGAAGGTGCCCCTGCACCGGAACGGTACGAACTTGGGTGTTGGATGTTTGACGATGTTGACTGCGAATGGAGTACCTTCGTCGAAATGGAAGAAAAGCTTTCCAAACGACTGATCGAACTGGAACAGCTGCGGGGAATTCTGACGGGTGAATCATCATGACGGTACCGGAACAGTGCGAAAAGTGCATATTGCTTGGGGTCTGCATGAATAACAACTGCGTAAAGGAAAAGCCGTGCATGACGCGGTTGGAACCGGTCCCTGTGGATCAGGATCTGATGCTTGAAATGCGCGAAAGGATTGTTATTTAATAACGGTAAAAGGGGGGGTGGTATAATAGCGCAAAAAGGAAAGGAGAGGTTAAAGTGCGGCAGGGAGAGTACGTATCATATCTGGCGGTCTGCCCGTTCTACGTCAGAGAGGACAGCACACACACAAGCTGTGACGGCTTTGGAGACGTCGTCGCCGGTGTGACGCTCCGGTTCTCCGGCGCGGAGGCGGCGAGAAGGTTTAAATCGGACCACTGCAGATCTCTGCGCGGATGCTCGGATTGCCCTGTGCATCAGATGCTGAGATTTGAGATCGACGCGGCAACAAAAAAAGAGACCTGATCGGTCTCTTTTTTTGTCCTGATCTACTGTTTATCTACACGGTATCTCAGCAGATTCTCAAAAAAAATTTCGCTGATACCCGCTGCCGGGCTTTCCGGTGGCGGGTATCTAATTTTTTATCGCGCGTGTGCTATGATGCGCGGGAAGGGTGGTGGAGCAGTGGCTGATTGGGTAAAAATCAAGGCAGAGTACATCCGCGGCGGCATCAGCTACCGCGAAATCTCCAAAAAATACAACGTATCGTTTTCCCAGGTCAAGCGCAGGGCGCTGACGGAAAAGTGGTACGCGCTCAAAACACAGGCGGCGGAAAAAGCGACCACGCAAATCGTGGAGGACGCCGCAAGCCAGATCGCGGAGCGCAACAAGCGGATCTCTCAGGTCGCGGACAAGCTGCTGGACGCGATCTGCGAGGGCATCGACGCCGGTATATTTACGGTATCGACAAAAGGGATCCGGGAGATCGCGGCGTCGCTCAAGGACATCAAGGAGATCCAAGGTATCCGCAGCGACGCCGATATGCGGGAGCAGGAGGCGCGGATCAGCAAGCTGGTCGCCGACAGCAAGCGCGACGAGCAGGTCGATCAGACCGTCCGCGTGGTGTTGTCGCCGGAAGCGATGGAGATGAGCGGCTGATATGGTTAAAACACTATATGTTGGGTCTCCGAGCGAGAAGCAAAACAAATTCTTGCGTGCGAGGACAAAATACGTTGCGTTCGGCGGCGCGCGCGGCGGCGGGAAAAGTTGGGCGGTTCGCGCAAAGGCAAAACTGATGGCGTTCCGGTACCCAGGCATTAAGATCATGATCGTCCGTAAGACATACCCGGAGCTGCGTGCGAACCATATCAACCAGCTCAGGGCGGAGCTTAACGGGATCGCGGAATACCGCGAGGTAACCAAAGAGCTGTCTTTTCGCAATGGCAGCGTCATCCTGTTCCGCTATGCGCAGACGGAAAAGGATCTTGACAAATATCAGGGGACAGAGTGCGACGTGCTGTTTATCGATGAGGCGACGCAGTTTACGGAGGAGCAGTTCGACCGATTCAAAGCGTGTGTGCGCGGCGTCAACGATTTCCCGAAGCGGATCTACCTGACCTGCAACCCCGGCGGGGTCGGACACGCATGGGTCAAGCGGCTGTTTATCGACCGTGTGTATAAAGACACGGAACACCCGGACGAATATACGTTTATCAAATCTCTCGTCACCGACAACAAGGCGATGATGGAGAGCAACCCGGACTACCGGCGGCAGCTGGAGGCGCTCCCGCCGAAGCTGCGGAAAGCATGGCTGGACGGGGATTGGGACATCTTCGATGGACAGTTTTTTGAGGATTTTGCCGACAGGCCCGATATGTATTCCGCGCGGACGTGGACGCACGTGATCGAGCCGTTTGAGATCCCCGCCGGATGGACGATCTACCGGTCTTACGACCACGGCTACGCCAAGCCTTTTTCCTGCGGGTGGTGGGCCGTAGATTACGACGGCGTCGCCTACCGCATCCTTGAGCTGTACGGCTGCACGGAAACGCCGAACGAGGGCGTAAAGTGGGTGCCTGACAAGGTGTTTGCCGAGATCCACAGGCTCGAGACGGAGCATCGGTGGCTCAAGGGCAGACGCATTTACGGCGTCGCGGACCCGGCGATCTGGGACGCGCAGTACGGCGAGAGCATCGCGGAGACGGCGGCGCGGCATCAGGTCTACTTTGACAAGGGCGACCATGAGCGGCTGCCCGGCTGGATGCAGGTGCATTACCGGCTTGCGTTTGACGCCAACGGATATCCGATGATGTACATTTTTAAAAACTGCAAGGCGTTTATCCGCACGATGCCGCTGCTCCAGTACGACGACCACAGACCGGAGGACGTAGATACAACGGGCGAGGACCACGTCGCCGACGAGGTGCGCTATTTCTGTATGTCGCGGCCCATCGCGCCGCGCATGGCGCCGCCGCCGGACGGATATAAGCAATCTCCGATGTACTTAAATCTCGACATCGACAAAAACGACATCATGCCAAGACCGCGCAGGCAGCGCGTGGAGGTGATCAGACATGGCTGACAAAAACAAAAAAGAGGCGCAGCGCCAGCCGACCAACGAGGAGCAGATACGGCGCAGGCAGAGCGGCCCGCGTCCGACGGCGGAGGACTGGCTGCGCCAAAAGACCGCGCCACCGACGCAGACGGACGGGACGGCGGAATTTGCGCAGACGGGTCCGGAGACGGTCCCGCCGGGCGGAAAGCTGCCGGACGTCGGCGTGAGCGGATATTCTGTGCTTGACGAGGTGATCAAGCGCGAGGACGTGCAGCGCGCCGGGCAGATCCTGCTCAAATACAAGCAGGGCAAGGCAAACCTTGAGGCGCGGATCATTGACAACGAGCAGTGGTATAAGATGCGGCACTGGGGGCAGCTCAACGACCGCAAAAACGAGGTCGAGCCGACCAGCGGCTGGCTGTTCAACTCCATCGCCAACAAACACGCGGATGCGATGGACAACTTCCCCGCGCCGACGGTCCTGCCGCGAGAGGCGGACGACCGCGCGGAAGCCAAGATGCTGACGAGCGTGATCCCAGTGATCCTCGACCAGCTCGACTTTGAGCAGGTGTACTCTGACGTATGGATGTATAAGCTGATCGCCGGAACGGGCGTGTACGGCGTTTTTTGGGACAAGGACAAGCTCAACGGTCTCGGCGACGTCGCCATTACCAAGGTCGATTTGCTTAGCCTATTTTGGGAACCGGGCGTGACCGACATCCAGCGCAGCCACCATCTGTTTTCCGTCACGCTGATCGACAACGAGGATATCGAGGCGATGTACCCGCAGACCAAGGGCCGCCTCGGCAGCTCCACCGTTGACGTCGCCAAGTATAACTACGACGACGCGGTGGACACTACGGGAAAATCCGCCGTTGTGGATTGGTATTACAAAAAGCGCGTCGGCGGGAAGACCGTGCTGCACTACGTAAAATACGTCAACGACGTCGTGCTGTACGCCACCGAAAACGACCAGAAGCTGCGGGAGCGCGGACTGTACGACCACGGGCTGTATCCGTTTGTTTTTGACCCTCTCTATAACGTAGAGGGATCGCCCGCAGGCTTTGGCTACATCGATATCGGCAAGTCTCCGCAGACGTATATCGACCGGATCGGCAAGGCGGTCATCGAAAACACGCTTGCCAACACGCGCCCGCGCTTTTTTACCCGCGCGGACGGCGCGGTCAACGAGAAGGAGTATGCCGACCAGACGCAGGATTTTGTCCACGTCAACGGCGCGGGACTCGGCGAAGACAGCATCCGGCCCATCGTGGGCAAGCCGCTTGCCAGCATCTACTATGAGGTGATGCAGGGCAAGATCGAGGAGCTGAAAGAGACGACCGGCAACCGTGACGTCAATACTGGCGGACACACCAGCGGCGTGACGGCGGCGTCCGCAATCGCGGCGATGCAGGAGGCGGGCGGCAAGCTTGCCCGCGATAACTCAAAAGCCGCGTACCGCGCGTACCGGCGGATGATCCTGATGGTGATCGAGCTGATCCGGCAGTTTTACACCCTGCCGAGGACATTCCGGATCCTCGGAGAGAACGGCGCGCAGGAATACGTGCAGTTTTCCAATGCCGGTATGGTCCCGCAGACGGTCGGTATGACCTTCGGGCTGCCGGAAATGGAGCAGATGACGCGCCTGCCTCTTTATGACGTTGAGGTCAGCGCGCAGCGGGCAAGCCCCTACAGCAAGCTGAGTCAAAACGAGATGGCGCTCAGTTTTTTAAACGCAGGATTGTTTAACCCGGCGCTCGCGGATCAGGCGCTGCTTTGCCTCGATATGATGGATTTTGACCGCAAGGACAGCGTGATGCAAAAGATCGCGCAAAACGCGATGCAGTATCAGCAGCAGCAAATGCTGATGGCGGCCATGGCCGGCGGCGCGGTCCCCGGAGGCCCGCCCGCGCCTGACCGGAAAGGCGCGGAAAAAGCTGCGCAAAACGCCGGGGAGGACCGCAACGACGGCTTCGGCGGGCTGCAGGCGCAGGAGAGCCGCGTGACCAAAAAAGCGCGGGAAGACACCGCAGAAAGGACGGCACCGAGATGATCAGAGCAAAATTTTCGCAGGACCCAAAGACCGGCGCGCTGAAAATGAGAGTGCGCGGACACGCAAACGCCGGAAAAAAAGGCGAGGATCTGGTCTGCGCGGCTGCGAGCATCCTCGCTTACACCGCCGCGCAGGACGTGACGGACCTGAAAAACGACGGGAGGCTGTCAAAGAAGCCCGTCATCAAGATGCAGGACGGCAGGACAATGATCGAGGCGGCGGCGACGGGCGACGCGTTCGGCGAGCTGCTGCACACGTTATATATCGTGCAAAAGGGCTTTGTCCTGCTGGCGGCGAATCATCCGCAATACGTGCGCGTGACGCCGTTTGCCGACGTACATGAGGCATGATACGCGGGGGACGCCCCGCGATCAGATAAAACGGACCCGCCCACCTTACGGGCAGAGAGGAGCCACTATGGCAAAAAAACACATCCTGATCCCGGATCTCCAGCTTTTCGCGGACGGCGCGGCAGGCGCAGCCGACGGAACCGGAGGCGGCACGCCGGGAACCGGAGCAACGGGCGATATCGCCGCGGACGCCGCGCGGCAGGCAAAGGGCGGTAAAAATCCGCTGGCGGACGTGATCTACGGTAAGCAGCCGGAAACGTCGCCGCCGGAAGCGGATGCGCAGGCCGCCGCTGCGCAGCAGGAGACGGAGACTGCGGAGGCGCGCAAAGCGCGTTATGAAGCGTTTCGCAAGGAATTTAAGGCCGAGCTGGACGCGGAAACGCAGGAGACCGTCAAAAAACGGCTGAAAAACAGCAAGGAAACCGTTGACAAGTACACGGCGATGCAGCCGGTCATGCAGATGCTCGGCAGCAAGTACGGGGTAGATCCCGGAGACGCCGCCGCCATCGCAAAGGCGTTGGAGGACGACGACAGCTACTACGAGCGCGACGCAATGGAAATGGGCGTCAGCGTGGAGCAGCTCAAGCATATCCGCAAGATCGAGCGGGAAAACCGCGCGATGACGGCGCAGCTGGAGGAGGCAAACCGCGAAAAGCAGGTGGAGCAGGATATTTCCCGCTGGATGGGAGAGGCGGAGGAGGCAAAAAAGGTGTTTCCGAACCTCGACCTCGGCGCGGAGCTGCAGAACCCGCAGTTTGTGGAGCTGCTCAAATCCAACATCGACGTGCAGACGGCGTACTGGGCGGTCCACAGCAGAGAGCTGGTGCCGCAGATGATGCAGTACGCCGCCGCGAAAACGCAGCAGCAGGTGGCCCAGAATATCGCCGCCGGGGCTGCGAGACCGACCGAAAACGGGACCCTTGCCACAAGCGCAGCCGTTGTAAAGAGCGACGTGTCTAAGCTCACACGCGCGGACCGGGAAGAGATCATCCGGCGCGTACAGCGAGGAGAACGTATCACATTTTAATTTTGTCAGCTCCTCGCTTAAAAAAGAAAGGAGCAAAAAATGAAGATCATGAAGATCCTGAAGCTGGGCCTCCAGCTTTTTGCGAATCACGTTAACGTGACCACCGACACCGCGGCGACCTCCGGCAACGAGCTGTCGCCCGAAATGAAAACCTTTTACGACATGACGCTGATCGATATGGCGAGCGCGAACCTCGTCCACGATCAGTTCGGGCAGAAGCGTCCCATCCCCAAGAACGGCGGCAAGACCATCGAGTTCCGGAAGTTTGCCCCGCTTGCCAAGGCGACCACGCCTCTGACTGAGGGCGTCACCCCGGACGGCAGCGTGCTTAACGTCTCCGCGATCACCGCGACCGTAGCGCAGTACGGCGACTACGTGACGCAGTCCGACGTGCTGGAGCTGACCGCGCTGGACAACACCATCCTTGAGGCGACCAAGCTGCTGGGCAGACAGGCGGGACTTACGCTGGATACCGTCACCCGGAACGTGCTGCAGGCGTCAACGAACGTGAGCTATGCGAGCAAGTGGAGCGGCACGGCCGAGACCGCCGTCACCTCCCGCGCCGCGCTGGACAACACCGCGGCCCTGAAGGTGGACACCGTCAATCAGGTCGTCGCAAAGCTGCGCAGCATCAACGCGCCCACCATCAACGGAGACTACGTTGCGATCGTCCACCCCTACGTCGCTTACGACCTGATGCGCGACCCGGAGTGGATCGACAGCCACAAGTACGCGACGCCCGACAACCTCTACGCGGGCGAGATCGGCAAGATCGGCGGCGTGCGCTTCGTGCAGTCCTCTGAGGCGCTGATCATCCGTGACACGACCTGCCCCAAGATCGACGCGTCCGGCGACGCGAGCGCTGCCAGCAACCGCTACGCCGTATTTTCCACGCTGATCTTCGGCGAGGGCGCTTACGGCGTGACAGAGGTGACCGGCGGCGGGCTGCGGACGATCGTCAAGCAACTTGGATATGGCGAGGACCCCCTGGACCAGAGAAGCTCTGTCGGCTGGAAAGCCATTAAAACGGCGGAGCTGCTGATCCCCGATTACCTTGTGCGCGTGGAGAGCGTATCTCCGAGATTCAGCGCGACGGCGAACGCCAACTGACGCAAACGCCGGGGAGGCGGCAAAACAGGTCCGCCTCCCTATTTTTTAAAAAGAAAGGACGATAACCATGGCAGAAAAGAAACAGGATGAAAAGAGAGAAAACGAGACCGGGGCCGTGACCGTGCGCATCCCCCGCGAACGGAAGGACCAGGAGGACAAGGTGGTATGGGTCAACGCGAGCCGCTACGTGATCAAGCGCGGCGTCCCCGTCGAAGTCCCGGAAAGCGTCGCGGAAGTGCTTCGGCATGAGGAAGCGATGCTGGAAAAGCAATATGAGTTTGAAGAAAAAGCGCAGAAGTGATGCGTTTTGACGGGGCGTGACACCGCGCCCCTTTTCCCGAAAGAGCAAAGGAGGACACGGACATGACGATCCGGGAGGCAATCGACCGCGTAGACGCGATCAAGCCAAACGCATTTACAAGATTTGATAAAATAAATTGGCTGAACGAGCTGGACGGAAAGATTTTTGAGGAGGTCATCAAGACGCATGAGGGCGCTCCGGCTGCGCACTACGCCTACACGGAGGATACGGACGGTATGACGGAGCTGCTTGCCTCCGCGCCGTATGACGACGTATACCCCGCGTGGCTGGAGGCGATGATCGATCTCAAAAACAGGGAGATCGTGAGCTATAACAACTCCATGGCCGTTTTTAACGCAAAGTACGCCGATTTTGTTAACTGGTACAACCGGACGCATATGCCGATGACGGAACGCCTGTGCTTTTTCGGGAGGAGGGGACAAAAACGTGCAGATCCCTTATCTTAACGAGCCGCAGATCTCCCGCGACGTGGTAGACGCCTTCGGCGGGTATGACCACCGGGACAGGATCGCGGACAACTGTTTTTACGACGCGCAAAATCTGACGTCGGATCATTACCCCGCCATGGGGCCGCGCGCGCCGCGCGGGGTGCGGACGATGCCGCAGGGGGCGGAAAAGCCGGACGCGATCCTGTCCGGGTCCCATTTTGCTTATGCGGCGGACGGCTGGCTGTACGTGGACGACGCAGCGGTAATGCCGCTGACGGAGGAAAAACCGAAGCGTCTGATCTCCATGGGCGCGTACATCGTCGTTCTGCCGGACAAGGTCTACTACAACACCGCCGACAAGACGGACAACGGCGCGATGGAGGCGTCGTTTGTTTCCGACGGCGACGTCACGTTCACGCTGTGCAAGGGAAATGGAGAAGCGTATGCTTCCGCGCCGACGGTGTCGGACGCCGCGCCGACGGACCCCGAAAACATGGACCTTTGGCTCGACACAAGCCAGACGCCGAATATCCTCAAGCAATACTCCGACACCAGCGGCATCTGGGCGCAGATCGCAACGACCTACGTTAAGATCTCTGCGACCGGGATCGGCGAGGGCTTCCGGGCGTTTGACGGCGTCACGATCAGCGGGATCCCGGAATCCGCAGGGCAGATCGCGGAGTACAACGGCAAAAGCGTGATCTTAAACGCCGTCGGCAATGATTATATTGTGACCGTCGGTCTGATCGGCGCGGAAACGACCGGCGACCAACCGCTGACCGTCTCCCGAAGGATGCCAGTGATGGACCACGTTTTTGAGAGCGGAAACCGCCTGTGGGGCTGCCGTTACGGCGAGAACGCGGAGGGGAAGTTTGTCAACGAGATCTACTGCTCAAAACTCGGAGATTTTAAGAACTGGAGCTGCTATCAGGGCGCATCCACGGACAGCTACACGGCGAGCGTCGGCACGGACGGCGCGTTCACGGGCGGGATCGCGTATCTCGGCTACCCGCTGTTTTTTAAAGAAAATTGCCTGCACAAGGTCTACGGCGCGTACCCTGCGGCGTTCCAAATCGAGGTGACGGCCTGCCGCGGTGTGCAGCAGGGCGCGGAGCGGAGCCTTGCGATCCTCAACGAACGTTTGTACTACAAAAGCCGCAGCGGCGTGTGCGTATACGACGGCAGCTACCCCGCCGAGATCAGCGAGGCGTTCGGCGCGATCCGCTATACCGGCGCGCCGGAGGACGGGAAGCCCGCAGCGGCTGCCGGGGCTGTGGACAACAAATACTATATCTCCATGCTGAGCGAGGCGGACGGGATGTATCATCTGTTCGTTTACGACGCCGCCCGCGCCGTATGGCACAGGGAGGACAATACCTTTGCCTCCGGTTTTGCGGTATCGAACGGCATCCTGTACATGATCGACGAGACGCGCGGTTGTGTGGCGCAGGTCAACGCCAACAGCCGGGACGGCGACCCGGTGGGATGGCAGGCGGAGACCGGCGCAATGGGCATGGAAAGCCCGGACGCAAAGACGCTGACGCGGATCACGCTGCGGATGCGGATGGCCATCGGAAGCAGGCTGATGATCTACGCGCAGTACGATTCCAAGGATCCGTGGATCCATTTATCCACGCTGACGGGGACGAGCCTGCGGAGCTTTTCCGTGGCGATCCGCCCGCAGCGCTGCGACCATTTCCGGCTGAGATTCGTCGGTCGCGGGGACGCGCAGATCTTCAGCCTGACAAAATCCTACGAGCAAGGGAGTGAGACGCCGTGAGTTTTCATCTCAATTTGCCGCCGCGCGTCGGCGGCGGCGACAGGCAGAGGCTGGACGCCTTATCCGCCTATCTGCCGCAGCTGGTGGCGCAGCTCAATTACGCGTTGGGCTTTTTGGAGATCCCGTCCGCAGCGGCGGGCGCGGAGATCCGCACGGAGACGAGCGACAACAAGGTGACGTCCATCAGCGAGAAAAGCACAAATACGCAGTACCCAACCAGCAGGGCGGTGTATGAGTACGCCGTGCCGCAGACGCGCGCCGTCAACGGATATCCTCTGTCGGAGGACGTGACGCTGAAGGCGGCGGACGTGGACGCCGTCCCGACGGCGCGCAGGATCAACGGTCACGCGCTGTCCGCCGACGTGGATCTGACCCCCGCAGACCTCGGCGAAGAAGATCATATCGCAGCGCAGGGAACGGACGGGATCTGGACGTGGCGAAAATGGGATTCCGGTATCGCGGATTGCTGGGGCGTCGCGGAGATCTCCGCACAGGGCGGCGGTATGGCTGCCTTCGGACCGTTGTTCGCGGCGGATGGGACAACCGCTTACCCGACGGATCTGTTTACTGACGTCCCGCAGCTGTTTGCCGGAGCAAGCGGATCCGGCGGTACGGCGTTTATGGCCGGGATGCTGTCCCCGCGGAATCACACCAAGACCACCGCGTCTTACGCGGCGATCACCGCAGCAAATACGACCGCAGCTGAGACGTTTAAGATCGCTTTGTTTGCGGTCGGCAGGTGGAAGGAGGCGGGCGCATGAACGACGCATGGATCTCCGCCATCGCCATGATCGGCAGCGCGCTGGTTGGCGCGATCACGTCCATTATCGTGTGCGTGGTCAACAACAATAAACAAAACGCGCTGATCCTGTACAGGATCACGGAGCTGGAGAAAAAACAGGATAAGCACAACAA
>Ga0326512_10003467_pt1 | contig 11563 bp, 18 predicted proteins | sample 1_2617_0518_D_FD_203652 | JGI IMG/M metagenome (GOLD analysis project Ga0326512, IMG submission 203652) | Bovine rumen microbial communities from UC Davis, California, United States - 1_2617_0518 | ecosystem: Host-associated > Mammals > Digestive system > Stomach > Rumen | place: USA... | reverse complement strand
TCCTTCAAATATAAAAGATATTCGTGAAACACCATTAGATAATGAAATTAAGAGATTATATGAATCTACTGGAGAAAAATCAGTAATACCTAAAACATACATAGATAAATATTTTACTTACGATAATAAAGAATATCGTTTAAATAGCAATGAATACGAAGCATATAAAGCAACGCTTGGTAAAAATAATTATGAAATTCTTTCTAATTTAATTAAATCAAATGATTACAAAAAATTAAACGACGAAGAAAAAGCAAAAGTTATTTCACAAATTTACTCTTACGATAAAGCAGTAAACAAAGATGCTTATGCAAAGATTCATAATATAAAATATACTTCTTCAAACACTTATAATGCACAAAAGAAGTCAATTGCTTTAGGCGGTAAAATTGAAGATTATATTATGTATAATTTACAAGACTTTAAAGCAGATAAAGATGCAAATGGTAACGCTATAAGTGGAACAGCAAAGAGAAAAGTTATAAATTACTTAAATAATTCAAATATGAATTATAATCAAAAATTATACTTATTAGGCAAAGACTATGCCTTAACAAATCAAGAAAAATCATATTTAGCATATTTAATTTATGATTCAGATTTAACAAAAGAAGAAAAGATAGATATGTATAATGATTTAACTGGATTTAAAGTTGATAAAAACGGCAATGTGAGGTGGTAATAATGTTAGATTATAATAGAAGTAATACTATAGAAGATATACTTCGAAGATATGATTTAGAAGGACTTAAAAGAGATAGAAATAGAGTATATCAAATACAAGGCGAATTAACTAATACTGAAGGAATACTAAATAACTTTGTAGATGCTACTACACAAGATATAGACATAATCAATAGCCAACTAGACGGAAACGTAACTAGTTGGTTTTATGGTTATGACCCTACATTAAGCAATGCACCAGCATCTAGTTGGACTACTGATGATAATAAAAGCGAACATTTGGCTGATTTATTTTATAATACTGACAATGGTAAAGTTTATAAATTTACAAAAGGATTAACAAGTGAAAATACGTATGATTCTTCAACTGCTCCTGAATTATCTACAAGTGAAAGAAACGGTGTAGCAATTGACGTAACTAATTCAAGAATAGGTACTAAAACAATGAATCCGTTTTATAAAATCACTTATATTGAGTGCACACCAAATACAAAATATAAGATAAAAAAATCAATAGGAAGTTATTTCAAATTAGCAACTTCAACAAATTTAACTTATGTAAATTATTATATCCCTTGTAATCAAGCATACGATTTAGACAATGAAACCGAATACGAAATAACTACTGGTGAAAATGATAATTATTTATTAATTGGATATCACGTTATATCAGGAGAATCAATGAACGATATACGAAATTCAATTGAAATATATTCTGAATATGAAACCGAACAATTTATGTGGCTAGAAGTTACAAATATTGTAGGAGCACAAACACTTGCTGTAGCAAATGCTGCACAAGACACACTAGACCATAATAGACGTGTATTTGTGGCACAACCTACTCCACCTTATGACGTAGGAGACGTATGGAACAACAATGATAATCATAAATTATATAGGTGTAGAGTAAGTAAAACTGCTTCACAATCATTTGACAGTGCAGATTGGATTGATTCTTTAAAATATGTAGACAATTCATATGCTATAGCAGTAGAAAATGAAATGATAACTTCTTATGCGACAAAATCAGAACTTACAAGAACTGAAGATTCAATAAACGCTTCAGTAAAGGCTTTAAAAGTTACTACTGATGCAAAACATAGCATTTATCAATCTCCGCCAAATCCACCATATTACGTTGGGGATATATACATTTCTAATGGAAACGTGTATAATTGTATACAAGATAGGACGACTGGTTCATTTACACAAAGTGATTGGGAAATAGATTTAGAGTTAACCGAATATGTTAGTCAAGCAGGAATAGATATTTTTCAAGACTCAATTAATATGGAAGTAAAGCAAAAAGTAGGAGATAATGAAATAATATCTAAAATAAATCAAAGTGCTGAAACGATAGAAATAGATGCAAGTAAAATAAATCTAAATGGTTATATATCTGCAAACGAGCAATTTATAATAGATACAAATAGTTCAATAACATTAGTAGGTGGAGAAAATACACCAAAGTTTACAATAAAACAAGATACCGATAACACAAAGGAAGTATATGTAACGCCAAATGCTTTATATATGACAGCACCTTCTAGTGGTACAACAGCAAGAATTGTTAATGGTGCTGTACCAAACATTATGTTAAGTAATTCAAATACTGGTAAATCTTCAGGTATGGGTGTAGGAAGTATAGATTGTACTGATAGTGTAAATAACTTATATGCACATTTAGATTGTAGCGAATTAAATTTTGAAAGTGGAAGCAATCGTACTAGAACATTAACAATGGACGTTAATACAGGTACTATCGAAACTATAGGATTAATTCAAAGTCAAAATGGAATTTGTCAAGGCTCATTGGAGGAGATTAAAGAAAATTTCGAACCTCTTAAAAGCGGTTTAGAGATACTAAAAGATATAGACATATACAAATATAACTACAAAGACGAAAACGTTGCTAAAAAGCACATAGGATTAGTTATAGGAGACAATTATAAATATTCTAAAGAAGTAACTAATGATAAAAATGATGCAGTTGATTTATACTCGTTTGTAAGTGTTTGTTGTAAGGCTATTCAAGAACAACAAAAAGAAATTGAAGAATTAAAAAATAGATTGGAGGAATTAGAAAATGGCAAAATACGATAGCGATGAAAAAATGATAATGATTAATAGAGGAGATTCAACAACTATTAGTTTTACTGCAAAGAATCAAGACGGAACACAACATACTTTTGTAACTGGTAATTATGTAATATTTAGAGTTACTGAAGCAAGAAAAGAAAGTAATGTAGTATTAGAAAAGAAAATATTACTAGAAAGCGATTTAAATACAGTATTAATACCATTAACTACTGAAGATACTAAAATAGGAGATATAATTAATAAACCAGTAGATTATTGGTATGAAATATCAGAAGAAACACCTGGAGGTCAAGCACAGACTGGTATAGGTTATAATGAAGAAGGAGCAAAAATATTTAGGTTATATCCAGAAGCGAGGGATTTAAATGAATAATGGAAGTATAAACGATATTTTAGATATTGAAGGCGAATTAGGAATAATTGGTCCAAAAGGAGACAAAGGAGATAAAGGCGATAAAGGAGACAAAGGAGAACAAGGTATTCAAGGAGAACCTGGCGTATCACCTACAGCGTCTACACAACAATATACTGGTTATGTAACATTAACTGTAACTGATGGTAGTGGAACTACAACTTCAACACTCTATGATGGTCAGAAAGGTGATAAAGGAGACAAAGGAGATAAAGGAGACCCTGGAGCAATTAAATTCTTAATTGTAAATGAACTACCACAAACAGGAGCAGATGATACAATTTATTTAGTGCCAATAACACCTGATATAAGTGGTAATAACTATGCAGAGTATATTTACGTTAATGGTCAATGGGAATTACTAGGTAAAATAGGAGTACAAATAGACTTAACTGACTATGTAAAAAATACTGATTATGCAACAAAAAATGTTGGTGGTGTAATATTAGTTGGTCCATCAATGGCAACAGGAACAAGTAATGGATTATTATTTACTATTATTAAAACATACGAAGAGTACCAAAGTGCAGGAAATAATATGTTTATAGGTAAAGGAACACTTGAAAATGTAATAACAGGAAAAGACTTAACAACAAAAGCATATGTAGATGGTCTTGTAGGTGATATAAATACTGCATTAGATACTATTCAAGGAGAAATAATATGAGATGGAAGGTATTAAAAAACAACTCTTATTATTCAGTAAGTGATAATGGTGTAGTCAAGAGAAATGCTTATACAAGAGTTGATAATATTGGTAGAACTACACAAGTAAAAGAGAAAATATTAAAACAACATTTAGATAAAGATGGTTATTATAGAGTTTATATTATTACAGGTGAAGATAAAAGTATGTTTAAATCAGTACATAGATTAGTTGCTGAAACATTTATTGATAATCCTGAAAAACTACCTTGTGTAAATCATAAAAATGAAGTAAAAACTGATAATAATGTAGATAATTTAGAATGGTGTACTGTTGCTTATAATAATAGTTATGGAACTAGATTAAAAAGAGTAAGTAAAACTTCAGGAAGAAAAATTGAAGGTTATAATGATGAAATTAAATTATTATTTAATTCGGCAAATGAAGCAGGTAAAATATTACAAGCATCAAGTGGTAATATATCACAATGTGCTAATGGTAAATTAAATACTGCTTATGGACTAAAATGGAGGTGGGTATAATGGGTACAACTGAACAAAAACTTGAATACCTTGCAACAACTAAAACTAAAATAAAAGATAGTATAAATCTAACAGGTGCAGGAATAACAACTGAACCATTTAGACAATATGCAGTAAAATTAAAAGATGCTTATGTAGATATAATCAATAATGGAACTGAAACATTGTATTCTAACTTTCCTAAAGTAAGTGCAACAGGAGAAAGTATGGAATTATCAAATACATATGAAGCACCTATGCAAATAGACTTAAAAGGAAATACAAGCCAAGTACAATTAAGTGGTAAAAACTTAATAGATGTAAGTAAAGGTAGATTAGGAAATTGGGGAGGTTTAACTCTTACATCATCAAATGGTGAATTAATAGTAAATGGTACTGCTAATAGTTTTGTTGATGTTTATTTATATATTGCAGACCAATACAATATACCATTAGTTAATTTTTTGAATAATAAAACTGGAACTTATACATTATCAAATGATAAAGGTTATGAAACTTATTTTAGATTACAAAGTGGATTTAAACAAACAACTGCTACAATATCACCACAAGACACAACAATAAATTGTTTTATAAGAATACCAGCAGGAACATATAATAATTTATCAATTAAAGCACAACTAGAACAAGGCTCTACTGCAACTTCATACGAACAATATTGTGGTGGTACACCATCACCAAATCCATCTTATCCACAAGACATACATAATGTAAGTGGAAATAATAATATTGTAGTATGTGGTAAAAATATGTTAGGAATTGCTGATAAATCAACAACAACTAATTTAGGTTTAACTTATTCAATAACAAATAATGAAATAACAATAAATGGTAAAACAACAAGTGAAGGTAGAATAATATTAGGAAAATTAATAACACCAATAGTGTTAGATAGTTCAAAGACATATAAATTAAGTCAAGTATCAAGTGGAACTGCAAGTCCTGATACATTTTCAATACAATTAAGAACTGATAGTTCAAATGTAGTAGTACAAACATTTAGAAGTTTAAGTGCAAATGCCGAAACAATAAGTAATATAAGTGAAACAATAACATATATAGGATTATATATAGCAAATAATACACAATTTACTAATGTAAAAATAAAATGGCAATTAGAAGAAAATAATAGTGCCACAACCTATGAAGCATATAATGGTACTACATATCCTATTAATCTACCAGTAGAAAACTTATTTGATAAAGATAATGCAAATATAGAAAATGGTTATATAGATAATGCAGGTATGATGTTAATAACTTCACAATTAAATAGATTATTTTATATACCTTGTAAACCAAATACAACATATACAATATCAAGAAGCATAATTACAAGTACATTTAGAGTAGCAACTTATGATAGTACACCATTTCCAAGTACAACGAGTACATCATCTACTTATAGTATAAGTGGATTAATAAAAGATAATAGTGCAACATCTATAACAATAACAACTGGTGCAAATGCTAAATATTTAATAGTACATTATGGTAGATTAGAAACTGACCCAAACATAGAAGAAAGTTTAGCAACTATTCAAATTGAATATGGTAGTAAAGCAAACACATACACACCTTATGGAACAACACCAATAGAACTAAATAAAATAGGAACATACCAAGATTATATCTATAAAGAAAATGATAAATGGTACTTACATAAAGAAATAGGAAAAGTTGTTTTAGATGGAACTGAAATATACCCAGACGTATGGTATATGTATCAAGAAAATTATTTTTATAGAAATAATGGAAATAATCGTTATGTAAATGTAAATAAAAACAGTTATACTAATTTATATCAAACAATTGCACCAACAAGCACTATGGCTGATTTTATTACAAATACAAATAATATAGATTATGCTTTTAATACACATTCTAGTGTAACAACAATTAGAGTTAAAGATAAAAGATTTACAACATTGAGTGATTTTAAAAATTGGTTATCTACAAATAATTTAATAGTTTATTTTATAATAGAAACACCTACAAATACTGAAATAACTGATACTACATTAATAGAACAACTAGAAGCAATATATAATGCAAAGAGTAAAAATGGAACAACAAATATAAATCAAGAAAACAATGATTTAGGTTTTATTATTACTGCTAGTGCTTTAGAAAAGGAAGTGTGATATAATGGATATAGGTACAATACTACCAATAGGAGCGTTTGTTATCTCTCTTATTGCATTAATACTTACACGAATTGATAAAGCAAAAAAAGATGGAAAAGAGGACAATTTAGTATTATTAAATTATAAAGTTGATGAATTAAAAAAGGATTTTACTGAATTCGTTCAAAATTTTGAAAAATATGACTATGAAATAGACGAAAGAATAGATAAAGCAATCGAACTTCATATTGAGTTATATCATAAAAGGAGAAAGAAAAATGACAATTGATGACAATATAAATAAAATGGCTAGAGAGGTTCAAGAAACCTCTTTGGCTATGGAATTAGTAAAAGATTATAAAAAAGCAAATACACGTATGTTTATTATAATTTTAATACTAATTGCTGGACTACTTTGTTCAATAGGATATATTGTTTACATTTTAAATGATATAGATACTGTTACTACTACGGACACAATAGATGTTTCAGACGTTGATTCAGTTGATAATTCTAATATAAAGATAGGTGATGATAGATGGGAAACATACTACTCAAACGAATAACTACTCGTAAAATATTAAAATCTAAATCTAATGCAAAGATAGTTAAAGATAAACAAGGTAAACTACATTGTTCGAAATGTGGTGCTTTTATTAATAAATGACAAAATTTAATTTTACAAAAGACGAAGTAGAATATTTTATAGATAAATGTATGCTAAATGAAGAATTAACTGAAATATTAAAAATGTTAAATATGGATTATTCTAGAGTACAAATATCTATGAAATTAAATATAAGTACAAGAACTCTTGATAGACGAATACAACTTCTTAAAAAGAAAATTAAAAGAGTTATATAGTTAGGAGGTGGAGTATGGACGTATCATTTTGGAAGGCTGCATTAATACGTGCTATTAGAACAATATGTCAAACAGCAATAGCAAGTATTGGTACAGCATTAGTATTATCAGACGTAAATTGGTTATATGTATTATCCGCAAGTACATTGGCTGGTTTATTGTCTATATTAAATTCAATCGCTACTGGATTGCCAGAAGTTGATGAATAGGAGGTAAATATGAAATTCGAAAAACGAATTACAGCACCTACAAAGACAAACAAAAATTATTATTCAAAAAATAATCCATTTTATCCTACGTATGTTGACAACTGCACGTGGTATGCGTGGGGTAGACAACTTGAGTTAGGAGTTCCTTGGGAAGAATTATATGATAAACTACCTACTTCAAACGCTGAAAATTGGGCACACGATACTAAATACCCAGTTTATAATTTCCCTAGAGTAGGAGATATAGGTTGTTATGAGTGTGGTAAATTACACCATAAAGCCGACGGAGTAGGACACGTATTTGTTGTTGAACACGTATATGATGACGGAAGGATTCTTATAAGTGAATCAGGAGCAAATATGAAATTCCAAACAAGGATAATTAAACCACCATATAAATATTATTTAAAATCAAATTATAAGTATACATTTAAAGGATTTATACATATACAAGATTATGATAGTGAGTGGGTAGAAGGCAACTATAAAACATTAAAACAAAAATACGTTAGAAAAACACCAGAGGTTAAAACAAATAAAGTAAAATATAATAAACTACCAGCGTCAATGAAAATGAATTGTAATAAAACTGCTACTGGATACGCTAGATATAAAAAAGGAGTTATATTACATTTAACTGAATTTACATACGATAATAAAGGAAATATATGGGGAAAGAATAATAATTACTGGCTTTGTGTTAAGGACGAAACAGGAAAACAAGTAAAATCGTTACAATAAGAAAGGAAGGTTATTCCTCTATAATACATAAGTGACGATTTAAAGGCGAGACTATGACAGTTTCGCCTTCTTTTTTTATGGGATAATTTAATCAGAAAGGAGAAATAATATATTATTTTAAAACAATAATTAATTATTTCTTCTTTTTTTAGGAGGAAAATTATGTATAACAATTATAGTCAACAATCAAATATTGATAGGATTAACTCTATTAATAATGAAATTGCTAATCTTGAAATGAAACGTACACAGGCTATGATGCCACAACCTATAACGCAAAACTTTCAATTAAATTCAAGTAATGTAATGAGATACGCAAATAATTTTGAAGAAGTACAAAGAGACTTTGTTATCGGAGACACACCATTTTTTAGTAAAGATATGAGTGTTGTATGGATTAAAAACACAAAAGGTGAAATAAAGACTTATGAATTAAATGAAATAGTACAAAAAGACGAAAAAGACTTACAAATAGAAATGTTACAAGCAAGATTAAAAGAAATAGAAGAAAGGATAAGTAAAAATGAATCAAATGATAAATATATTAATGAATCAATTGAAAATGAAGAATCCTCAAATGCTAAATCAGTTTCAAAATCTAGTAAAAAATAATGGTAATCCTCAAGAATTATTAAAACAAATAGTCGGTAAATATTCTCCAGAGCAATTACAACAATTTAGTCAATTTGCGAATAATATGGGAATAACAAATGAACAACTAACAAATGCTGGTATTAACACAAAGTGTTGATATAAATATTATAGAAAGGAGATAGATTATGAACGGTTCTAGTGGAATACAACCTACTGTAGAATTAGCAACTACAAATGGAAACGGATTCTGCCCATATCCAGTTATGTATGGAAATAACGGTGGATTTGGCGGATTTGGAGACAATGGTGCTATTTGGTTAATCGTTTTACTTGCTCTAATTTGGGGAGGAAATGGTAATAACGGATTCGGTGGCGGAAACAATGACTTTGCTTGGTTATCAAATGGTCAAAAAGACATTATGACTAACACAAATAACGGATTCGATACATTACATTTATCTAATCAATTAGAAGGCAATAGAGACGCAATTAACGGAATTTCTAACGCTATTTGCTCATCAACTGCAAGTATTAATGGAAACGTTGCAAACGGATTCTATAATGCTGAAATAAGTGCTAATAATCGTGCAGTAAATCAAATGCAAGATACTTGGGCTTTAAGTAGACAATTAAGTGATTATTGCTGTGAGAATAGACTTGCTACTTGCCAAACTCAAAACATAGTTCAAAATGAAGGAAGTGCTACAAGATTCGCAGATGCTAATAATACAAGAGATATTATTACTAATGCTACTGCTAATACTCAAGCAATCCTTGATAAATTATGCCAATTAGAGTTAGATGCAAAGAACGACAAGATAACTGACTTACAAAGAGAAGTTTTAATGAAAGATTTACAAGCATCTCAAGTTGCTCAAAACGCATTTATTTCACAAGGTTTTGCTAATGAAGTTGACCAATTATACAATAGATTAAGCAATTGCCCTGTACCAAGTACTCCAGTATATGGACGTACTCCAATATTCACTTGCAACAACAATGGTTGTGGTTGCAATGGATTAATTTAAGCATAATGTAGATTACTACATACTCGAATACGAGACATTGCTAGTGAACGTTAGTACAATAGGAAAGCGAAATGAGGTAGCAAGTCTACCTCTTTTTTTAAAAATGAAAGGAGAGATAATATGATACAAACTATTATAAATGAGCCTACGCCTTTAACAAATAATGCTAGTCCATTAGTATACGGAATAACTGATATACGAACAAGGTGTGCATATTGTAGCAATGGTGGTTGGTTAGATTATCAAAATGGGAATCCAATATTCAAAATATTTGGAAATGGATATACTGGTTATTATAATGTAAATTTTAGTGCTTCTATAAGTTCTGCAACTGCTGGTGTTGTAGCCGTTGGATTATATGAAGATGGAGTTCTAATACCTGATACTGTTAGAGCGGTTACAGTAACTGCTGATGGATATGAAACAATTTCATTTAATAAAAAGATAAGAGTATGCCCTAGAGGCACTACAAATATAACTGTTCAAAGTGTTCCTGTAGTTCCTACACCTTCTGATATAACTACACCAATTGATACACAAATACCTATTATCACAAATGCTACATTTAGTGTTTCAAGAAGTAATAATTAATGAATAAAATAGATAATCTTTCATTAATATTACAAGCATTAAGTTTAGAAATATTATTTAAAGACTTTAATAATACTGATTTAATGCAAGAATTACAAAAGCAAGATAGTGAATATTTTGAGAGAATAATAAAACAAAATGAGCATATAATAAACCTTTTAGAGAAAGGAAGTGAAAGTAGTGGAAGAAAAGTTAATTGAAACAACTGAAAAAAAGTTGGGTGAAATAATAGAATATATAGACGGAAATAATATAGAATACGTTTATAAATTAGCAAAAATAAGACATATGGCAAAGGAGGACGAAAATATGAATTATAACGAATATAGTAATTACAATGATTATGGTAGAAGATACGGGAATTATAATGAATACGGTAGAAGAGGTGTTGATTCTAAATATCGTGGATATGACCAATTAGACCGTATGTATAATGACTATGGCAGATATGAATACGGAAGAGAAAGATACGGACATAATGAAGATACTAAAAGAAGTTTAAAATATATGCTTGAATCATTAGAAGATTTCGCACGTATGTTAAGAGAAGAAGCACAATCACAAGAAGAAATCGATATGATAAGACAAACTGCTCAAAAGATAGCACAAATGTAATATGTATAGATTTTATAACGCTAACGTTTTAGGGAATTTTGTTAATGACTGTACTATAAGAGCAATTAGTTTAGCCGAAGGAAATACGTGGGACGAAACTTATAATAAATTAAGTAATTTGGCACAAGAAAAAGGCACAATGATGGACGATAAATATTTTATAAGAGAATATCTTAACGACCATTATAAAAGAGAAGACGTAAAAGGGACAGTCGGACAAGTAGCAAGTGAATATTCAGATAAAATATGTTTAATAACAATGACTGGGCATATAACTTGTTCAGTTTATGGAGTAATATATGATAGTTTTGACTGCAGAAGAAGGCAAGTTGAATATTTATGGATAGTAAAAGACTAGGATAATACCTAGTCTTTATAATTTTTCTTAAATATTTGCATAAATACTTC
>Ga0326512_10003466_pt1 | contig 11566 bp, 12 predicted proteins | sample 1_2617_0518_D_FD_203652 | JGI IMG/M metagenome (GOLD analysis project Ga0326512, IMG submission 203652) | Bovine rumen microbial communities from UC Davis, California, United States - 1_2617_0518 | ecosystem: Host-associated > Mammals > Digestive system > Stomach > Rumen | place: USA... | reverse complement strand
AAGCATACGCTCCTCCGGTTCCTTCGCCTGATGTCTTCGCTCCTGCCTTACCTGTGTCGAGTCCTGTGTTCGATGACGTTGCGACTTCTTCACCGGCTTTCTGTGCTCCGTACTTTCCTTCTCCGAAGCTCTGAATGTAGGAGTTGACGTTTGCCTTTCCTTTTTCTGCGTATTTCTTGTTATATTTGGCGAGTTCGTCTGTGGCCTTCTTCGACATCTCCTTGGCTTGGTTCACCATTTCCTTGGTGACTCCGGGAGCGTTCTTCTTGACCGCTTCAGCCATGTCCTCATAATTCTTCGCCATGGCTTGGGCCTGACGTTCGAGTGACTCCTTGGTTCCGGTCTCTGCATCTATGAAGTCATTCTGCATATTTGCCAATGACTCCGAGATCTGATCCGCATCTCCTTTGATGATGGCAGCAGACAGACCTTCGTAGTTCTTGATGGTTGCCATGTATCCTGTGTACGTTCCCTCGGCTTCATGGAATGCATTTCTTGCCTCATAGACACCACGATTGGCCTCTGCAAACTCTGCTCTCAACTTCCCTTCAGCTTCGCCCATCTTCTCCGCAGCGTATGCGTAGTCACGACCGTATCCGTTGAGCTTTGCGTATTCCTCTACGCTCATCTCTTGGATTTCGATGAGGGCCTGTTCTGCAGCGTTTCTTTCTCTGACCTTGGTGTTGTAGAGGTCTTGTGTTTCAAGATATTCCTTCAAAGCTTCCTGCTGATGCTGGACGGCTTCAGTGTAGGCTTCCTGATTTGCATTGAGAATCGCTTCGGCCTTCTTCTTCTCGATGACCTGATCGATGGTATCAATGACGTTTTTATAATTTTGGATCACACCCTCGGTCATCTTGATCTCTGTGCCGAGTGCCTCGTTCAGAGTCGTGGTGATGACCTCTGCTCTTTCTTCGTATCCTTCCTTGACCTTGCCGTTTGCTCCGATCAGGCTTTCCAGTTCGTCAGCGAGGCTCTTGTAATAATCAAACTCGCTTTGGATGCCTTGTACGCTCTCATCCCTTCTTGCCTTAACCTCGGCATAGGCCTCTGCCATCTCATGAACCTTCGAGATCTGTTCATTCTCGGCTTCGGTCAGGTTGTTGGTGGCTTCGACCGCTTCCTTGCTGTTTCCTGCGAGTACGAGGAGCCCTGCTGCCAAACCTGCCACCGCTGCCACAGCCACTCCGACCGGTGAGGCTGCCTGTGCGATATTAAAGAGCTTTTGAGCTGCCGTTGCTCCTTCTACTGCGACCTTTAAAGTCTTGAACACCTCCACCGCTTTCATAATGCTCGACACAAACGTCAGGAGTTTGGTCGCGACAAAGGTGCTGATCAGGACAGTTCCGATGGCTTTTAATACAGTGATGATGTCTTTTCCGTGTTGAATGATCTTGATGAACAGATTTACAAACTTCTCGACACCTTTCCCAATTTTCGAGCCTACCTTGTCCCAGTCGATCTTGTTCAATGCATCCGAGATCCCATCGAGGGCTTTTTTGATCGAATCCTTGGCCTTGTCGTAGACCTTGATCATCTTTCCTTCGATGTTCGACTTCAAAAGAGTGAGCGACCCTTGCACATTGTCGTTCATGGTGTCTGCCATCTTCTTTGAGGCTCCGTTGGAGTTCTCCACGGCCTTGGTCAGTTTGTCGAAGTCTGTTGTCGAAGCATTTACCACCGCAAGAAGTCCACTCATGGCCTCTTGTCCTGCGATGGCTTTTGCATATTGTGTTTGCTGTGTTTCTGATAAATTGGAGAAGGACTTCCGCAGGTCTCTCATGACTTCATCCAAGGATTTCATGTTTCCTTGTGAATCTGTCAGAGATATTCCGAGTTCATCCATGGCTGTCGCGCATTCCTTCGGAGGAGCTGACAGTCTTGTCAGAATCGACCGCAGAGCCGTACCTGACTTCTCGCCCTTGATACCGGCATTCGCCATCAAACCGATAGCGACAGCTGCATCCTCCATATTCATTCCCAAGGCTCCGATGATCGGTGCTGCATATTGGAATGTCTGACCCATCATTTCCACGTTGGTGTTCGCGTTTGATGAGGCGGCAGCCATGACATCTGCGAGTCTTCCTGCGTCCTCGGCTCCGTATCCCATTGCGGTCAGAGCGTCAGTCACGATGTCGGATGTGGTTGCGAGATCTGCTCCTGATGCTGCAGCGAGGTTCATGATGCCCTCGATGCCGTTTAGCATGTCCTCGGTCTTCCATCCTGCCATTGCCATATAATTGAAGGCTTCGGCAGATTCGGTTGCGGAGAAGATGGTGCTCTCTCCCATCTCCTTGGCTTTCTCGGTGAGTAGGTCGATCTCTTCTGCTGATGCTCCTGATACGGCCCCAACCTTTGACATTGCGGATTCAAAGTTGGATCCTACCTCGAATGTCTGCTTTGCGAGGTCTTTTAATGCGTTCGCGGCTGCTCTGATACCATCTGCGACAAGGTCTGCCAAGGCTCCCTTCATCACAGAAAAGCTACCGGATGCATCCTCTGCTGCAAGGCTCGCTTCGTCCACTTCATCAGCGAACTTTCCGGTGCCGTTTACACAGTCTTCGAGGTCACTCTCATAGTCCTTCAGCTCCTTCTCGGTCTTGGTCATCGCGCTGATATAATTGTTCAAAGATATCCTTGCGCGGTCTGCCTCTGCGGAGTCCTCGCCGTATAATTTCACGGTCGCTTCGAGTTCTTTGTTCGAGATCTCGACCTTTTTCTTTTGGGCATCGAGCTGTTTGTTTAATTGTTTGATTTTGGCATCGAGGCCGTCTGCGGATTTTGACCAGTCATCCATCCCGGCTGTCGCAGCTTTAAACTCCGAAGAGGCAAGCTTCACGGCTCTGGACGCTGCTTGCATCTCTGCTTTCAGTTGGGATATATCCGCTTTAAATTTTACAGTGGAGTCTGTTGCCATTTGTTACCTCCTAAAACCAGTCTGTAGCTGGTCTCCTGATGATCCTGTTCGGATCATTCATCTTCTTTTCACGGATCTGCACTCTCCGAGTGTCCGAATACAGATCCATCACACCTTCGAAGGTTTCCTGCTCGATGTCCGTAGGTCTGAATGCAGGATATTCCTTGCATAATTGATACTCGATGATAAATAGAACTTCGTGAAGCGGAGTATCATCATCTCCGCTCTCTAGTTTTTTTCCGCAGGAATCGTCATCATCTTGGCGAAGGTGCTCTTTATAATTGAAACAAGCACCGGCATCAGCTCTGATAATTTCACGTTGTCCCAGTCTTCGTCTGTGATGTCCGGGAAACACTTTGAAAGGATCGCGGTCAGTCTGTCCCATGCTTCGTACACGATCTTCAAGAGCTGATAGGTGTCTTCTACGTTTTCGATGTTTAATAGTGCCATGAGTTTTCTGATTGCTCCGAAACGGATATCAGTAAACTGTGCCTTGCAAGTTTTGATAACTTTGTCATTATCGTCATAGATGTTCAATGTTAATTCTTCCATGTTCTTCTCCTCCAAAAAAGAGAGGCGAGCGGATCATGTCCACCCGCCCCTCAATAGATTATGCCTGTGCCGGTGTTACGGTAACAGAGCACGTGTCTGTGTAGGTCACTGTGTTGTATGTCATTGATGCAGTGATCGTTGTGGATCCCTCTGCCAAACCGGTGACAATACCATCTGCAACTGTAGCGTAGGTCTCTGCGCTTGAACTCCATGTCACTGTCTGCCCTGCAGGAGTGGTGATGGCTTCGATCGTTGCGGTCTCACCTGCCTGAACCTCGATATGAGATACGTTCAGCACTACCTGCGGAACAGTCGTTGACCCCTGAAGTGTATCGGGAGTCGTTACGCTGTCGAAGAAGTGTGAAACGTCTGCAAGCTGGAGTGCAGTGTTTACCGTGAGAGCCTTACAAGGGATATTTCCGATGGATGTGAACTTGTGAGTCGTGGAAATACCTGTGAAGGTGATCTCCTGACCGTTCGCATCGGTTCCCTCATTTTCCGTACTGTTGACCTGTTCCGGAATATTAAAGGAACCCTTCAATCGCCAGCAGAAATACTCGCGACCCGAAGTGTCTTTTGTCTTGTAACCAAGAGCGAAATACTTCGGAGTACGTGTTCTTTCCACGAAGGCTCCTTTGGTTGAATCCCATGTCTGACCGGTGATATCTGCGAGTACATCGAGCGGAATTGCGGATGCGCTGATTGTCAGTGTATCTGCTCCGGTCGAGGACACGATGACTGCCGGCATGTTGTCGTAGTAATGTGCTTCATTTGTGGAGTCTGTAGCCTTGCTGATTTCAGCAACACCCGCGAGGTCTTTTACAGTGCCGGTTGTGTAATTCACACCGTCCTGAAGAACCTCTGCATAAACAAGACCCTCAACACCACGATATTCATAGATCTGCGGCATTTTGATTTCCTCCTTGTTTAAAAGTTCATTTTTATGGTTTCGATGACTCTTCCCGTGTGGGTTTCCTCATCACTCGGTGCGTCAGTTCCTTTTCCGTCCACGATCCACTTTGCACGCTTCAAGGCCGATCTGATATCAGATAGTAATGAATAGGTCGTTGACGGATCCGAACTGTAGACCGCGACTTGGTATCTCCAGTCTGTTCCGTAGTCATCGTTGTCGTAGTAGGCATGATCAGGAGAGTCGCTGTTCCAAAAAGTAATGAAGGTCGGAGGATACGTGGCATCATTCGACATTGACCCTTGACGATATACCGGTACTTTGAAACTCGATAATATTGTGATCAGTTCGTCTTCCATTTATCCACCCAGCCTTTCAATTTCCTTCTTCAGCTTCTCTCGTATTTTGTTCCTTGCCTTTGTTTCGTAGCTCTTTTTTCCGTATATGCTTTCCAGTGCTCGGTCAGGTTGCATTTTCGGTGTTCCTGTGATCAGGAATCCACCTGCACCGGGTTTCGATTTATCAAACCCCATCGCGATCTCTCCGAGTGACCAATGCCACTCTGTTTTTGCGTCCCTCACGATCGACTGTTCTGTCTCGCCTCTTGAATAAACACCCTTCGCAGGAAGGTTCGCAGATTCCATGGCTTTGATGGTGTCCTCTTCGACATCCTTCGCGACTTCCTCCATGACATCTCCGATGATCCGCTTTAGATCACCTCCGAGCTTGTCAATCTTCTCTGCGTATTCGTTAAAGCACGAGAAGTCAATATTGAGTGAGTTCTTCCGCTTTGCCATCTACGGCTTGCCTCCTACCTTTTTGAGCCTGACTTGCATATACTGATGCCTCATGCCGATGTTTTCGGGCCGTGATACGATCTCCCAAGTCTCCCCGGTCTCGCACATATACACTTGACAGTCGCTCGTGATTTCAGGATCAAACCACGTGTCAAGTACCGCTGTGTCAAATACCGTGTAGACCTCGTTTGAGATGTTCTCTGTTCCTCCGTAGGTACGGATGGATCCGAAGAACACGTTCTCGACCTTTGACGGATCCGGGAAGGCTTTCTTCGCCACTCCCTTCACCATCGTTGTTGTAGGCTTTAACAGTTTAAGAGCCACATCAAAGGGTTCGACAGCTTTGTATCTTCGCATATCATCACCCCTTATAAGAGAGCTGGGCAGCTCTCTGCATGAAGTATGAAGAGAGCTTTCCTTCCCCTGCTCCGTAGTTCCAAAGATCCGAGACTCCTCTTGCGACCAGTCCTGATGTGATGTTTCCTGACGGCACTCCTGCAGTTGTCAGGAAGCTCATCACTTCATCGATATAGACCTGCAAGGTGTTATCCTGATATGTCCCTGTGATTCCGAGGGCATCTTTAACATCTGTCAGCATAGCCATTTGAGGATCCTCCTTCACTTTGTTGTTTTTTTCTTTTTGGGTTTCTTCTCTTCGGTATCCTCTACCAAAGAAGCGAGACCTCTTTTATCAGCAAGGATCTCCTTGCCTCTTTTGTCAGACACCTCCACCACGTCTCCGGGCTTGTATGTCTGCTTGGTCACTTTATCCATGAAGGTTTTGTTGGCGATTATTTTCATCCTATAATCCCACCTTCGTGATCGTGATCGCATTGGTTGCGAGTGTTGCAAGGTACAGAGTGTTTCCGTCCTTGTCGACATCACCTGTGGCTGTGGTCTTTACTCCTGCAAGGGAGAATCCCTCGAAGTCATAAGACGGCACAAAGTACAGAGATGCGGATGTTACCGCTGCAGTGAAGTCGCAGGACTTCACCGGCTCGCTTGCGAGGAGCGGAGTTGATGCGGATGTCACTGCGAAGTTACCCTCTGCATCACCGTTCACCTTTGCAAGAGATGAATTGTTAGAATCCATCTTCAGGATCACACCATAGAGAGTGATCAGATCTGTAGCCATTACCGGCACGATTCTGTCATTGTTGATCATTTCTATCTATCCTCCTTTTAGATTGCTTCGACTGCTGCCCATGCTCCGTTTACAACAGTCAGGATCTTACCGTTGTCTTCGGCTGTCACAGCAGGGAGTACCTGATCTTTATCAGGACATACAGATGCCACAAGTTCGATGGCTCTGTCGTTGGTGGTCGCGTCCCATTTGGACTCATCACCACCGAGCTTCTCGTATAATCCTTTGAGTGCTTCTACATTTGTCATGTCAGCACCTCCTTAACCTTTGAGGATCTTCACGAAGCCTGTCGGGTTGAGAACCTTGCCGTCTACGACTACAAGGGCCTTGTCTACCCACTCGTTTGTCTCCTCATCGAAGTAGCGTCTCATCGTGAAACCGAAGTTTTCGTTGATCGCGTACTCCTGCGGCTGCCAGTAGATACCTACCACGTCACTTGTGTTTGCAGTGTCGAAGTCGGGGATGATATCCGGCTCCACGATGTCGATGGCTCTTCCGAAGAATCTGCCATTCGGAGCGTATGCATCACCGTCATTCACTTCAAGGCCTGTTGCCTGACGGAAGATCGGGTTGTTGTTGGAGTCTGCCATCGTCTCGAGGTATGCATCAACAGTTGCCATCGGGAAGATGAAGGATCCCTCACGATAACCGAGCGGAAGAGTTGCGAAGAACTTCTTCCTCCACTTGGTCCAGTCAGAGAACTCTGCTGCTGTCATCGTGACGGTATTGGTTACACGTGCATCGTTTAAGATACCGAGCATCTGACCGTTGCCGGATCCGTTCACAATGCCGTAGTCCATTGCCTGAAGGTATGCGATTGCGATGATCTCTGTCAGCTTTGCCTCAAAAGAGGAAAGTGTGAGGATCTGTGACAGGAAGGTCTGTGCGATTCTGATCTCTGCTGTGTGGTAACCGAAGGTTACCTTGCCGAGAGCACCTACATCCTGACGGGGAGATACTGTGGACTCATTGATCCACTTGAAGGTTGCCTGAAGCGCACCTACCGGGAACTCTACACCGCCCTTCACGGAGATCTTGCGAACCTTCGCATAGAGGTTTCCGTAACGCTTTCTCACTGTGTTGATGACTTCGTTCATCACTGTCATCGGGATAGCTGCTCCGGTGTCTGCTGTGTTGATTGCATCACCGTTTCTCATCTCGATCGGAGCACCGGTCTGTACATACTTCATGAAGGCCTGACGATACTCCATGGAGCTTGTCACATCTTCCTTCTCTCTGGTCTCCGTTGCTGACTTGAAGGATCCGTTTACATGACCATTCACAAGCACTGCCTGTGCCGGAACTGCACTTCTCTCTTCGGTCTCGCTTTCGATTGCATCCAGCTCTTCCTGTGTCTCTGCGATTTCTGCCTTGACATCATCGAGCTGCTCTGTGAGGTCTCTCACCTCTGCTGCGTCCTCGGATGCAGCCGCTCTCGCTTCGATCTTGGACTTCTTGTCCATGAGTCTCTGCATTCTCTTTTCGAGAGTCTTCTTTCTCATTTCTGATTTCCTCCTTTATAGTCTTGCTATAAAATCAAACTTGGCCTTCGCCAGTTCCAAGGAAGTGTCCACTTCCTGTTCACGTTGCTGTCTCGCAGTCTCCACTGCAGACCGGGCATTCTCCAATGCCTCCCTGCTCCGTGCTTGTATATCTGTACTGTCGTATGCAGGGAAGGTCACTGCGGACACTTCCACGACAGATGAGATCGCTTTGATCCTTCGTGTCGGATGGTCGGAGTCGAGATCGTCCCATTCCTCATCCGATACGCTAAAACAAAAGGACATCCCTGATATATCTCCCCTTTGCACAGCACTGTAGAGTGCTCGTGCTTCGGAATTGTTCTCTGTATCGAGTGTTACCCGGATGTTCATGCCCTGATCGTCCACGGACAGGAACATGGTCGAGTTGCCGTTGTTCCTCCGTGATCTTGCGAGTGGGATCCGCGAGAAGTCATGGTTTACAAGGAATCTCACATCGGTCAGGTCGGTGCGATCCAATGCACCACGCTCGATCAGCTCGTCATAGCATCCGATGTCCGTTCTCGTGTCGTACACGATCGGGCGGCCTGTGATGATGTTTCCTTCTTCCGTTTCCTCTGCTCGCACTTCAAAACTGAAGCTTCTTTTTTCCAAGTCTTTCACTTTTTCACCTCCAAAAAGAAAGAGCCTATTATCCACGCTTTCGCGTTTCAAATAGGCTCAAAGGCTCACATCAATTATTCTTTTACATTTTTTACATTTTATTTTTATGCCCCAAGCGGACGCGCCGTCCACGATCTGGAACAGCTTTTGTCCGCAATACGGGCATTCGAACCACTTAACCAAAATGCTCAATCACCCACTTTTTGATATCGCCCGCAAGATTGTCCTTTTGGTAGTCAAGGCTAATCGTTGCGCCGTTGGCAGACACGGTGTTGTAGCCTTTGAGGAGTGTTAGCTGTGCGGGAGTGAGGGTAATGGTAGTGGGTGTTGTGAGTGGGTAAACCACTTGTGCGCCAGTTGTAGGTGTAGCACCGCTCACATACTCGTCCATGGAGGAAATCCACGGTTCGTTGATGGTTTCACCGTTGTACGATGCGATGTTTGCGTGCGTCACCGTCACAATCCCGCTCTCAAAGTCCACGTTTCCACCGTACACGGTTTCTCCGAATGAAATGGTGACTGTGTTTTCAGTGTATGGCTCGTATGTTGTCGGTGTAGAGCCGATTTCAAGCTGTGGTGAAAATGTTATATCGAGATCAGTGAAATTCATGCCGTACCAAAAACGTATTCCAACATATACGCTTATGTCTGACGATGGTGTATATGATGCTCCACTTCCATAATCTCCCGCAAGGATTGAATCGTCAGAAGCATTAAACAGACCATATATAAACGTCCCGCTTCCACCGTATTGTATAGGATTCCCACTTATTGTGTATGTCTGCCCGCCTACAAGAGTAAGATTATCACCAATCTTGTATATGTTACCGCCTGTGGCTGTTCCTGTCGGTTTAATTGTGCCATCATCATTTACAGTAAAGGTAACACCTTGTATTGTTGCGGTTGTGCCTTTCGGCAAGTAATTCTTCCCGTGCGTCCTCACATTAGCTTCAGTCAATCCGCTAATCGGGCATTCGTTGGAGTAGGGAGCAAAGGAAGCATCGGTTTCAGTAGCAAGACGGATCATAGGGAAAAATGTGTAATCCACATTCTGATGTCCGTTTGCTATCATCACATAAAGCGTATATTTAGGATGTGACAGGATTTCCACATCATCGTTTCTGAATTGTTTTTGCTCCGTGATATATGTATCACTACTGTTAAAATATCCTATTCCAACAGGAGCCCATTCATACTGTGCGCCGATTGAACCATTTAACAGATACCCCGAAAAGCCATTTTCGACAATACCGCATAAGTACAGAATCGCATTCGCACTCGCCGTTCCTTTAGCATTTATTCCCGTCACATTTCCGTCAGCGTCCGTCAAAATCGTAAACGTCACACCGCTTATGGTGGTTGAATTTCCCGTCCACGTTGCACCGCTATTTGCCGCTTTGATATTTGCGACCGTCAGCGGAAACTTATTCTTCCCCGCACCGCCTATCCACGGCTTGTCATATCCATGCAAATCCTGTATCGGCTCTATCGTCATGCTCAAACTCTCGCATGGGATGTTCGCCGCATCCGTTATCGTGATAGGATTTCCACTCACAGAAACGGGTGTAGCTTCATTCTCGTCAGCTTTGCCATTCACCACGGTTTCGAGCGCATCGAGGTCACTCTCGTCAGCTTTCCCAGTGAGTAATGTTGTGAGGTCTGTTGTGGTCGTGTAGTCAGCGAGGGCTGTGTTTAATGCTTGCGTTGTCACATAGTCGCTCAAGTCGATCTCGGTGTCACCGATTTTCTCCCAGCCGTATGTGTCTGGATTTGTTGATTTCAGAGCGTAGATGTATTCATCATAGTCGTTGTTTGTCTGTGCCGTTGATTTCGGCACGAGGTAAATGACGTTTGTCTGAATGTCCTCTGTGGGTAATTGAGCCACAACAGCGAACCGCGCTTGTGCTATGTTGTTGACCTCGTCCTTTGTGTAGACCTCGCTCTTTGTATAGTAATTCGTGAGATCGTTCACGGCCTTGGTGACTACGCTGTAAATGTCAGAACCGACTTTCAGCTTTGACAACTCACCTGTTGCGCTGTCTGACGGATTCGCCTCGGTCAGATTGTCGATCTCCCCGTCAGAATTGAACGCTAAACCGTCTCCAAGTGACACAGCGAGCTTTCCGTCAGAATCAAATTCGAGACCTTTGTCAATCGGAATCAAGTCCTCTGTGGATTTATCTCCCGAGAGCGTTGTTCCGTTGATCTGCGGCTTGTTGGTGAGCTGTTCGTAGCTTTCAACCGAGCCGCCGCCCTCCTCGATGGCTTCTTTCAGCTCGAGGAGCAAATCCTCGATTCTGCTCTGCGGCGGGTCTGTGTATTCTGTACCGTCAATCATTGCTCGTAGGATTGCCTCGTTGCGAGATTGTGGTGGATTTGTGTACATATCACCCATTATACTTCCTCCTTGTCTTCGTCTACGACATCAATGTTCGCGTCTTTGAGTCCGACCTGATAGGCTTCCGCATTGTTCGCGTCTATCCAGTTGAGACTCATATATCGTTTCCCTTCAAGCTCCGGCAGTGGTCGGAGTCCGAAGGCTGCACGTTTTTCGTTTTCATATAACGCTCCGGTATTAGCAAGAAGCGTTACCATCTCGATCGTCTGCTCCACGGTCATGAAGATCAGATCCTTCGGATATAACTCGATTTTGTTTCCGAAGGCCAGTTCTCGCTCCGTGAATAGTTTCTTGGTGAGGGACTGACTCACGATGATGATCAGAGGTTCCAAAGTCTTTTGATAAAAAGCATTGTACTGACTCTTGGTGAAGTCTCCCTTTAAAATGCACAGAGGCACTCCCCAGTTCCGCAGAATCTTCTCATCGATAAATTTCAAGGTCGGTTCATCTACCAGTGCGATCTTCTTCTCTAAAGGAGTAAAATCTGCTTTTAAATCGAGCGGAAGGAATCCGCTTTCATTGTTGTTCAGTTTCTGCTCCAGGTCTTTGAGAGCTGCTTCGGTCTTGCCGTCATCCATCAAGGTGTTGTATTTTACGATGCCATTGACGGCATACGATGACTTCATGCCTTTTGCGACTCCCTGAAGCAGCGTTCTGTTCAGATTCAGGGTTTCCACGAGGCCTTCATGGTTCGGCTGCCCCAT
>Ga0326512_10003465_pt1 | contig 11572 bp, 19 predicted proteins | sample 1_2617_0518_D_FD_203652 | JGI IMG/M metagenome (GOLD analysis project Ga0326512, IMG submission 203652) | Bovine rumen microbial communities from UC Davis, California, United States - 1_2617_0518 | ecosystem: Host-associated > Mammals > Digestive system > Stomach > Rumen | place: USA... | reverse complement strand
GCTTGGCTAATCCCCAATATATCATAAACAATTAGCTTGATAAGCTGTTGCAGATTAAACTTTTAGCCTGATATGTATAAAGAGTTGCCTGCTCGTGCAGGCACTCAAAAATATTAAGAGTACGCTAACTTCCAGCGTTGGTAATCTTCTGCATACCCCTTTGAAATGTACCGAACCTTTGCACCTATAAGATTTCTTCCAGAATCCAACTTGTATTCTTTGCTCGCAGTAAATCTTATAGCCGCATCGGTGAAATCAACTGGCAATCCTGCTCGCTCCATTTCCGACATTCTATAGAACAATCCAGATAACCACGCTCTCTGGTAGCTTAGCTTTATTGTAGTGGCACCACTTTCAATACCCGCTTTCGATTTCCTCGATAACGTAACCTTAAAAGATTTTGGCGTTGGTATATTTCTGATACCTCTGATAAGTGTGTCTCCTGGAACCCTGTCTCTTGGAACGCTTTCCTTATTGACGTACGCCGGATTCTTGTAATTGAACTCTGTTAAGTATGCGCAGTTCTTAAAAGCCCTAATAGACTCTCGATATATCGGATAGTTAAGATTATTGTGGCGAACAACCATGTTCTCAAAATCAATCTCAGACGCCTTTACTTCAAAAATCTCTTCCTCTTCCATTCCACCATACGCTAACCAAAAGAAGCACCGATAGATATTATCTGTTGTCTGTTCTGATTCTGGGTCAAAGACGCTATCCAAGTATATTTGTAGGTGGAATGGGCTGGACACCATCTGTTCTCTTATCCTATCAACTCCGGCGTCACGAATTTGCAGCATTCCATCACACGCGCCCGGAACACCATTGTCGATACACCATTTCACATACGTTTTGAGCCATATCAATCTGACTCTTATACTGCTGGCTCTGGTTCCAAGCATTTCGTTGACCATGATTTGTAGTTCGTCCGCATTTCTGGTGCACAAATCAGCTCCCCATTTTTCTTCATACGGTTCTGTTGCAGAAAACAGCTTACTATACGACCTTGCCACTGATATGTTATCTGTTGTCTCCTGCATAAACTCAGACTTAAGCGCTTCGTTATACATGACATTCCCTCCTTATAATGGTATGTATTACGCTACAGCATTAAGTGTTAAGGATTTTTGCCACGTTGATAGCAATACATCTGGTTCGATGTAGGAAATGGCAGATGAAGCTAATAAATTAGCCACTGCAATTTTCGCAATATACTCTTTCGGTAATGTTGTAAGGTACGAGCCGAGCCTGTCTTTTGACATACGTTCTGGATTCTCGCACAGAACAACACTATCCTTTATTAACCCAGTTTCATCGGCAGAAACATACACATGGGTTGGCATATCAAGCTTTTTCAAAGAGCTGGTTAAGGGCAGTGCAATAATGTTCGGACTAAACTCATTCCCAAGGTTATTCTGGAAAACTACTCCAGGTCTCCATCCCCTCTGTTCGTTTCCCTGACCGCAGAACTTCATTAGATACACGTCCCCGATACGAATTTTTCGGTCGGATTTCTTTGCAGCCACGGTATTTACACATCCTCATAATTTGTTTGGTGTAACCATTATAGCATATGTAAATACGTTTGTCAAGCTAAAAATTTAATTTACTGGAAAAATTTTTTAGCGCATGATAAACTTATAAAAACGCTCCACAGGAGACGGCGTAGAGTTGTCCACACAAACAATGGTGAAAACCACCCCAAAACCAGGAATCTCTTCGATAATACGCACCTCTGTTACGTTGCTAAACCGCACAAAGACCTTCTCCTCGTTGTTAAATGAGATTGTGTTATATTCTGGCATAATAACATATTCAGAGAAGCGGAGCGAATACTGCAAGCTACCAAACAATTGCGGCTGATTTTCAGATGAGAGGATAAATACGCTCGCTTTTTTATTACTGCAAGTTTCCTTAAATGCTTGTAATGAAATCTTCTCCAATTATGGGATTCCTCCTTATTTTATTGTACCAAAAAAAATTATGATTCAATGTAATATCGAACAACTGTTCTATATATTATCACGAACTAACTGATTTGTCAATATTAAAAATCTAACTTTTACCTAATCATTCCCCACGGCGATATTCTTTTTGGAACATCTAAACAATCCAACCAGAAATTCCAGATGAGATTGTTCTTTTTGTCTGGAAATACATTTTCGTTTATCGGATTTAGAGACAGGCTTGCTTCCGGGAATTTCTCTTGTATATTTCTCTCGATTATCTTAGCCATTTTGAATATTGCTTGCTTGCTCTGCTTCCTATCTTGCGGCATTCCACGTACGATATTGTTATAGTAATATTGCTTTGTGTGGTTCCTGCTAATTACATGACGCTTAGAAAGCCAAATATTGAACGCCATTTCCCAAATATCAAATAGCATACCTTCTGTGCCGGTATATGTATTTGGGAGGTATGCCAATTGTTTTTCAAACATTTCCTCCCAGTTATTTCCAAACACGTAGACCAAATCTTTTTCTGGTATCTCTCTCAGCATTTCCCAACGACGTTTCTTTACTTCGCTATACGGGTCGCTGTAATACCCCTTCTTCCACTCCAAGCTATTTCTCATATTGCTTTCAAGCTCTGGGTTCTGCATCTTTTCTATAATTGAAGAGTATTTGTTCCTTCGTGCTTCAGCAGCTTCGGTTCTTACCTGCTCTGATATGCTTTTCCCAGCTAAATACGCTATTCCGAATAGTGCTCCAAAAATCTCAAACATAATATCACCTCGTTATCTTACAGCTTCTTCTAAATCTTCCTTTGCCCTTTCGATATTATCCATCGCTTCTTCAAGCGATGATATAGCATCCTCTATTTTCTCATACCTGCTGCTTGATTGTAGATTCTCTGGAATGTTATCCAATGCGTCCTGCTCTCCGTCTAAGACACCATATACAACATCATACGCTCTATCAAGCAGAGGTATCGCCGTCTTCAAAATCATAGTGCGTCTGTTGTTATTCATGATTATTAAATAACCCTACTCCAAACACTTGGGAATACAAACTTTACAGCAACTCCCTCATCATCTGACTGCTTAAATGATACAGAGATTGCTCTTTCAACTAGGTCGTAAAAGCTATGGTTGTCTTCTTGGATAGTAATGTCATCACATACCACCTCAACTGATACCGTGAGCTTAATATCGTCAACATCAACGGTTAGTTCAGAACCACCGAACTCCTTAACGATGCTGTCTATGACTGTGCAATACTGTTTCAAAACATCAAGCTTCTCATTATCAATCTCCCATAAAGGAGAGAACTGCTTCGTTGCTTCATTGATTACTAAAAAAGCAACGTTAAAACATTTCATTTCTGCCATAATGCCCTCCTTTATTCTATTGCCTGAGTTAATCCGTGGTAAGTAAGATTCATCACAATCTTACCGCTTGTTGTTGGATATGCTTCAAAATTCGAAGCAGCTTTAACGATAGCGATAAACGACTTTGGATTTTTAACATCTATTTGTTTCCCTTCAACAGTAATATAACCAACACTGTTATATGGCTCGTGTAACGTATATGTAACTTTGGCTCGTTTGCCAAACATATACCTCAACAGCCTATAAGATTCACTTATCAATCTCATTTTTGTTGGAACCACAATAGACGTCTTTCTATCGTCGTCTGCTGCCTTTTGTGCAATCGCTAATATTACATCTTCCAAAACCTCATTTGCTTCAGAATCTGTGTTGATTTCAGATTCGAAGTCGATATTGTTATTAGCCATCTTAACACATCCTTTCTTATCAAATTATATCACAAGTATACGGGGTATCGCAATATCATTTTGTTTTATTATCGATATCAAACTTCTTTTCAAGCTCGGGAGGAGTTCTTGCTCTCCCAAGTTTCTTAAGTTCCCCGTCATTTACTTCGTATAAGTAGTAATAGCTCCTGTTAGAAGTCTTGCTTGTCAGCAAAAATTTTACTGTGCCATCCTGCGAGCAATACCGCACCCATACCATTTCGCCTTTTGGACACTTAATGTCTTCCATTTTAGTCCTTCATTCCTACAATACTGTTTACGCATCCGGCAATGATGTGAGCCGCCATTCTCACTTCGTCAGCCGTGTTATATCCGCTAAAACTTACTCTTATTGACTGTCGCGCTTCTTCGTCGCTTAACCCGATGGCTAATAGTGTTTTATTTGGTTTAGACTCTCTACTTTGACACGCAGAGCCGGCAGATACACAAACACCTTTTGTGTCAAGCAATAATAATAACGTTTGAGCGTCAATACCAGAAACCCTAAAATTGACAATCTTATTTGCTATGCTATTAAATTCAAGCAGCTCCCTAATGCCATATTTCTCAAACACATAAACTAGATTTGCCACGAACGTTGAACAACATTTACCGATAGTATCACGGGTCTGTCTTCCATTTTTATTTGCAATCTCGCACGCCTTACCAAACCCGACAATACCGGCTACGTTCTCCGTTCCTCCACGCAAACCAAATTCTTGTGCAGAACCACCACTAATCAATGGGTTTAACTTATCTCTGTCCTTGACATACAAAGCACCGGTTCCCTTTGGTGCATATATCTTATGACCAGACAAAGACATGAAATCGCAATCAATCTCGTTTACGTCTAACGTATCATAACCGGCTGCTTGGACGCAATCCGTATGAAACAAAGCACCTTTGTTATGTGCTACACCCGCCAGACCATACACGTTATTCGAAACACCAGTGATATTGTTGGTGTGCATTATTGACACGAGCCCTATTGGGTGTTTTGTGTTAGAATTCTCTCTTAAAACGTTGCATAAGTTGCTTAAATGTATGCAACAATTGCTATTTACAGGCAAAAAATGTGTATGAAATTCGCCTTTTATTTCTCGTAAAGCATTATAAATCGAGTCATGTTCTACGTTAGACGTTACGATGCCTGTTTTGCCGATTTTTTTCAAATATGGAGCGACTCCTTTAATCGCAAGGTTATTTGCTTCGCTTCCACCTGATGTAAAAATGATATTCTCTGGTTTGCAGTTTAGAAAATCCGCCACCTGTTGTCTTGCCTCTCCAATTGCACGCGCCGCAACTCTTCCAAGGCTATGTAGCGAACCCGCATTACCGTAATTGTCTGTTAGGTATGGCATCATCGAGTCCAATACTTCTGGCAGAACCGCTGTTGTTGCTGCATTATCTAGGTAAATCATCGTACCACCTCCAAGCAATCGTACGCACTGTTAATCCTCTCCGAATAAAAACTCATCATCCACTACTGTTGACATCTCACGATACATCTCAAGTTTTCTTTTGTTCTCTTCCGGCGTTAGATATCTCTCTCCGAAACTGTCTTGAAATTCATAAAGCTTTCTGTAATCAAGCAATTCTTCTAACCAATGCGCTAGCTGTAAATGGTCTTTCCTGCATTCATCGCAAGCGCATATGTCGTTGGATACTTCGTAACAATAAACTATAGCTTCTTTGATAGTCATTACAACAACCTCACAATATCCCCATAAATCATATGGTACTTATAATCGAAGTCTTTTCTATTGTGATAGTGTCCGAACCACCATTCCCGAAACAGCAGTCCTTTGTCGATTAGAGAGTCAAAATACCGTGTCAGTTTATCAGAATCATCGTTAAACATTCTAGATGTAATTCTTAACGGAGCACAATGACTGATAACGTAATCAACCTTCCAGTTGGATTTTTCAAGGTTTTTAATTCCCCTATCCATTTCGGCTTTTGACGGCAATTCGTCTGCCCACCAAGATACGCCCTTGATTCTTACCATTTTCCCGTCAAGTGTCATAAGCTTATAGACTTTCCAACAATCAGAAAGTGATGCAAAATTCTGAGGGTCGAGAATACCGTCTTGAATATCGTGACACTTAGCTCCTCCAAACGTAAAGAACTTTTTGCCGCTGAACTCATAGACATACCCTCTCATTAAATGGAATACGCTACCGCGAATCCTATGGACAAAACCGCCGTGATATTTTACACGCGGATATTCCTTCAACCGCTTAAAGTTTTCATGATTACCGTCCACGAATAATGTAGTAAAAGGCTTTTTGTCTAACCAATCAAGCCAGTATTTTTCTTCATTGGTTTCACCAAGATAATTCCATACGCCGCCGAAATCACCGCAGATAATGATGTAATCATCCTTGGTAAGATTCTTCTGCTCTGGGAAGTTATCCGTTGAAAACCTGCTAAAGTCCGCATGACAGTCTCCAGTAACGTACATCATTATTTTCACCTGCTCTCATATTTCTAATTCTTTACATGGATATCCGTTATTTGTTAGCCATTCAGCCACTAAATGCCTATGGCAAAAATCTCCAGGCTTTTCATAACAAAGCAACACAATATGTGTGTCTTCGTCTGTAGAAATATTATTTTTGGCGTCAAAGTGAACAAGGCTACATAAGAATCTAACCACCATGTCCGGGTTAAGGGGGTCGAGAACTTCCTTATAATATTGCTCCGTGTAATAGTCCGAATCATTATCTTCTTTATACTTTTGAAAGAACCAAAACTTGGGCGCAAGCTTCTTATACTGTGCTCCTCGATACCAAGTTGGAGCCTTTCCGCAAATACTCACAAACCTGCAACCCTTTGGAAACTTGCTTATCTTCGAAAAATAACTTGTGTAAATCATTTGTCATCATCCCTCGACATATTTAGTATAGCCATAAAAGAAACTCCGAGAAATCCTCCGATAAAAAATCCTATAACAATTCCTAAAATCAACACACTCACCTCACGTCCATGAGCTAGCCACTTGGCGTTTGTTTTTAATAGGGATTTCACCGTCTGCTCTACGCTGACTTTTAATCAAAGCATATTCCCAATGCGGGCACAAACATAGCGCTCTCATTCGAACCTTTTTATCTCCAGTCGTGTTTCTAATTACAACACCGATTTCATCCAGGTGGGTTAATGCAGTAGTAATCTGAGAGTAACTGATACCAAGCCTTTGCGCCAGTGAGTGTGCGTCACCAACATAATTGCCTCTGTTTACTAGTAAATCGATAACAATAACTTCTGTGGTACTCAAATTGTAAAAAGCTTTGCAAACCTTGAATACAGAGTCAAACGGCATTACCATCGATTCAGTCATTTGTCATCTCTCCATTCTTCTTATTAGCCTCGATTATTTCTTCAAGTGTCCTTGGTGTATAATCCATATACGGAATCATACATCCAACATTAAACATGTTGCACGGCTTATCGTACAGCGCAACCATCTCATATTTAACTCTCTCCATCATATTCCATTCAAAACTATTGTGAACATGACCGTATAAATGATACCAACCATAATAGTGATGATTAAAACAAGGAATTGGATAATGAGATAAAACAACGCCGCAATTATTTCCGAAATCAATCTCCTTGTAATTTGTGATTTCGGCAAATAATGCTTGGATATCTTTATTTCTTAATAGTTTGTGGTCATGATTACCTACGACAAGGTGTTTGACTCCGTTGAGCTGCTTATAAATCTCAATCGTTTTCATCACGGAATACCAACTGAAATCGCCAAGAATCCAGACGTCATCATCCATTCCGACAACAGAATTCCAACGCTCAATCAGCGCCTTGTCATGCTCTTCCGTATCCTTAAACGGTCGGTTATCGAAAGCTAGGCAGTTTCGATGTCCAAAATGTAAGTCAGCAATATAATAGTTCAAGATACCACCTTCTTTTTATTAATCCGCAACACATCTACTAATGGAGTGAATCAACAACACAATAATGCTAAACAATCCTTGCCTCCTATTTATGGATAAATTTAGAACTTGAGTTAAGCACCGCAATCCGTAACCAGACGACATTCTAGAGTTGAGTGTGAGGAGTCTGGTTTATGCAATTAGTGTATACAATGGTGTCTTTTTGTCATTCGCGCAAGCGAATGACAAGAATCGTGCTAACGATTCAGATTTCTTTACCCAAAAAGCCCACCATCGCTGTACTCTTGCTAACAGCTAAGAGCGGTCGAAAAAAATATGTATTAGACCAATTTTCATTGCGGCGCTTAATTTAATCAAAAGAGAATACAATCTCTGATAATTCTTTGTTTATGTATTTCGTCTGCAACAGAATCCCAAGCAATCCAGTGGTACTTATCCGTCACATCTCCGGTAACATCGTAAACCTTGCCATTTATTCTTGTGCCGAAATGGTTTTCTACCTCGTCATACATTATCTTCGCCCCATCTCTGATGAATCGACTAAACAGTATGTATGCGAACCAATAGCAGCAGCCCGATGTAAATACCGTATCCAAATCAGACGCCGAGTGGAATCTTTGCAGAAACTTCTGAACGTCTTTCATATTGTTTACCCCTTATTGTATCTGTAAAAAGTCACATCACAATCTTTTAGAGTGTTAAAAATGATAGTTGACACTATATCCCAATCTCCACCACCCCTGTAACATGACATCATATATGGAATAGCAACTTTCTTGCCTCTAAATTTAGCATTGACACTCTCTAAGCACTTTTGGAGCGCACCGTAGTCTGTGTAACATTTGCCATCGTAACCATATTTATCTTGGGCAAAGAGATTAACAATACATTGTTTATATTTTTCCTCTCCTGCCAACGACGATTTGAGTGGGCAAACTTGGGCATATCCTAATAACATTGATTTTCCCATTCCAGCAGGTCTGCACTTCTTATCATTATCACAAGCCTGTTTATATAACTCGTATACAAATGGATATCTTTCTTTTACTTGTCTTGCCACACCAGAACCCATTTTGCCTTGGCAATTCACCTGATGCAGAATAGCGTCCGCATCTGACTCGAAGATATCACCATTTATAATAGGAATACCAACATATTCCCCATAGTAATTATCCATAGCTTACCTCCGTCTTGTCAGTTCTAAGTCCAACAAAGATTGGGAATTGTAAACTCTTTCCTCCCTTGGACTTGTCACTTGAAATATCTTTGTACTTTACTTCGCACAACGTGCCGATGAGGTTCTCTTTGTTTCCCCAGAACTCTCTTCTCTGGTCATCAGAGAAACCACTTCCGACGTTTACCTCGTTACCATCGAAGTCAACAACAAACGCTCCGAGAGTTCCAGCAAGCCGACCGGTGCCTTCTTCACAACGAACAATCGGCAAATCCATCGTGTAGAACCTCTTGATTTTCAAAATACCACGATGCCGCTGACGTTTGTAAGGAACATCTAAGTTCGCAATCAAGCCTTCCTTGTCTTCTGCTACCATCTTGTCAAGTAAAGATGAAATTTGCTTTTGGTCTTTGCCGTGATACAGAACAGGAAGCACGGAAACATATTTCGCTCCGTCTTTATCCAAGCTCTTTGCGAGCTCGTCAAGTATCAATCTCCTAACAGAATAATTAATGTCATTTCCGTTTTCTTCGAAAGTCTGTAACGGGATGATATCAAAAACTGTATAACAGATTTCACTTTTGTCTTCGCTATCTGAGTTAATAATTCCAGTAGCCTTTCTGAACGCTTCATTATCGCTCAAGTTTCCTTTATCTTTTAACGTGAGTTCCCCGTCCAAAACAAACCCAGCCATAGCGATGAACATAATCTCTTTTACGATATGGTCAAGACCTTTATACTCCGTGCCACTACGCGCTCTTAATCTCCCCTGATGAAATGTTGCTCTCGTACCATTTAACTTCTGAGTCAACCAGAACTCTTCACCTTCTGGAATTGGATATGTATCAATCGGGAATGCCTGCTGCACTTCCCAAACAGGAATAAGTCCTGGAATTTCCTTGTTTACAGTTTTTGCTGTGACTCCAAGTCTTAATGTTTTTGATAGTAGCTGTATGTATAATTCTCGTTCATCGTCGCCGCACGTTCGTAGCAGCGCTTTTACTTGAGCCAGGGTATCATCGTCCATTGCCCGCAAACAAGAGAGATACTGACAGCAATCGAAGATGTCCAAAAACGGTTTGGGCGTATCTTCGCAACCATACAAATCGGAAAGCGTTTTCTCTGACAGATTGTACGACAACATAGGATTCAGCGCGTAATATAAAAACAGCTTAAAATCTACGTCCTCTGCATTGTTTCTGATGAATTCTTTCTTTTTGTTAGCGCCTCGCATATTCTTCAGCGCATAAATTTTCGAACAATCCAAATTACCACCTCCGATTAATCATAAAAGTACCGGCTAATCTTCTCTGAAAAACCTCCGTGGTCTAAAACCACTCCAATACTTGGGCAATACCCACAGTAAACCAAGCGAAGCCCGTATGTATCAGAAAACTGCTTGTCCAAACGCTTATGCCATTTGTTCTCACGAGCCTCACTCTCATGAGTGTATCTTCGGTTGGCTGTTCGTTCGTCGTTCGTCAGATAAAGATTGGTTTCACATAAACCACAGAGCCTGTAAAAGCTGTTCATCATACGACGAGCTTCTTTGTAGTCTTCACTTGTAGGAGAGTCTGTCTTAAAAGCCACCAGTCTTCCTAACTCTCTTTCTCTCAGTTGAGCGATTGTCATTCTTGCCATACGAACCTCCTATGTTTTAGTTTTTATGTTAAACCACAATCCGTAATATTATTTTGCCGGTGGCGGCAAAATACATATATGCATCAAGTGCCACTTTAAATGATTTGAATTTTGGATAAATTAAAATTAGGGGCTAATTTTAATTTATACTGAATTCTAATTATTTTAAGTGCAGCTACCGTTGTGTTACTCTCGCTAACAGCAGAGAGTGAAATAATCCGCAGAACCATGAAACAATTATGTATGATAACGGAATATTTCCATCTTCATTGTGGTTTTTAATTAGGCTCGATTAATCACAAGGATAATCGAACACGGGCATTGGTCTTAGCTTAAACATGTTCTTCTCGTGTTTTTCATCAATCAATGCCTTAATCTTTTCGTCTTTGCAAGTACCCCATCTAATGTACTCATTCAGGGTACGATATGTAAATCCAAGGTTGTCTTCGTCTGTTTTCCCGCACAAACCATCTGTTGGAGTCTTCCGAACAAGCTCTTCTGGAAGACCACAAGCAAGTCCAATCTCAATTACTTCATCAGTGGTCAACATAGACAGCGGGCTGAAATCCCCGACGCTATCGCCGTATCGAGTGGAGTAACCAACCCAGTCCTCTGATAAATTGCAAGTGTTTGCCACCCTGCCGTTCATAGACTGGGCTACAGCATAAAGAACGGACATTCTAATTCGTGGAGCCAGATTAATTCTTGTTTGCTCCGACACCTCAATTTTGGTATCCAAGCGTTCAAGATTTCTGTACACAGCGGGTAATTTAATCGGCTCTGCACTGACGTTTTTAATAATATCATTATATGCACCCTTAATACTGATACATTTACATTTGATATTTAGGTGACCAACCAGTGCTACTACATCCAGCCAGTCCTTATCAACGTCACCGACATAATGGTAATTGTTTGGCATATACACGCCAAAAACTCTATCTGCTCCAAGAGCCTCAACACACAAAGCAGCAACTACAGCGCTGTCCTTACCGCCAGACAAGCCAACGACTGCGGTGCATCCATCCCCGTTTTCGTGAAACCAGTTATAAATCCACTCAACGATTTCGCCTTTAACCTCAAGAGCC
>Ga0326512_10003464_pt1 | contig 11572 bp, 9 predicted proteins | sample 1_2617_0518_D_FD_203652 | JGI IMG/M metagenome (GOLD analysis project Ga0326512, IMG submission 203652) | Bovine rumen microbial communities from UC Davis, California, United States - 1_2617_0518 | ecosystem: Host-associated > Mammals > Digestive system > Stomach > Rumen | place: USA: California... | reverse complement strand
TCGGCTTGAACGTCAATCAGGCCGTCTTTGTGAGCGATGCACCCAATCCCGTTTCGCTGTATCAGCTTACGGGGAAGGAGACCGACCGCGACGAACTGCTACAGAGATTTCTGAAGCATTTGGAGGATGCCGTGTATCGCCCCGCAGCCCTTATGGGCTACGAAGAGCGGCTCTACAGGCGCGAAGGGTGGCATGCCTATAAGGACGCGGAAGGACGCTTCGAGGCGAAGATGGACGGCGTGATGGACGACGGCAGGCTGATGCTGACCGACAGCGGTGGAAACCGTAGGGTGTATGCCTTTAAGGAAGTGACATTCGTAATATAAATCGTAAGAGACTATGAGATTTAAGAGAATTCTATTGAAGTTGTCGGGCGAAAGCCTGATGGGAGCGCAGGGCTACGGTATCGACCCGCAGCGATTGAGTGACTATGCCAAGCAAATCAAGGAGGTGGCGGAGATGGGTGTCGAGATAGGCATCGTAATCGGCGGCGGCAACATCTTCCGCGGTCTGTCGGGCAGCCAGAAAGGTTTCGACCGGGTGAAAGGTGACCAAATGGGCATGTGCGCCACGGTTATCAACTCACTGGCGCTGAGTAGTGCCCTGGGGGCAATAGGCGTTAAGAACAAGGTGCTGACGGCCATCCGTATGGAGCCTATCGGCGAGTTCTACACCAAGTGGAAGGCTATTGAGGCAATGGAGGCTGGCTATGTGTGCATTTTCTCGGCTGGCACGGGTTCACCCTACTTCACCACCGACACGGGATCGTCGCTGCGTGGTATAGAGATTGAGGCCGACGTGATGCTAAAGGGCACACGCGTGGACGGTGTATACACTGCCGACCCGGAGAAAGACCCCACGGCCACGAAGTTCGACGAGATTACTTATAAGGAGGTGCTGGCACGCGGACTGAAGGTCATGGACCTGACGGCCATCTGCATGTGTCAGGACAACAATCTGCCCATCTATGTGTTCAACATGGACGTGGTGGGCAATCTGAAGAAAGTGATGGACGGCGAGCAGATAGGCACGCTGGTGCACAACTGATTAGACCTCTTCAAACTCTACGTACTCGCCTTCGTTGCGGCTGAAGATTTTCCGTTTCTCTTCGGTGTCGCGGCCGTCAATGATGGTTACATCACTGTCCGCAGCCTTTGTGTTGCGGGCAGTTCCTTTTCCCCAAGCCTGCTGCTGACGTTGTTGTTGCTGTTGCTGATAAAAGCGGGGGCCATTGCCGCTTCTGCCCTGAAAATCATACTGCCGCTGTTGGCGTGCCCCACCCTCTTCTGCATCGCTGCTTTTGAAATAGTCGTCGCCAAAGGGATTCTTTTCTTTCTGTTCTTTCTTCTTCTGTTCACGGAAGTACTTTTCTTCGGCAGCCTCACGCATCTGTCTGATACCACGATACGCGAAATTGATAATCACCAGAATGATGACTGCAAGAGCTATGAATCCAAAAATAATTAAGCCAACAATGCCTTTAAGCATGTTAATCTGTCTTTAGGTCGTTTTGTTAGTTATAATAGATAATACAATATACCATGCAATGATGGCTGCCAGTCCGCTAACGTCAAGCAGCAACAGCAGTGGTATGCATGAGAGGATGAATATGTATTTGACTTCGTTGCCTTTCCATCCCCAAGTCTTGAACTTGAGTGCAAACATAGGTATCTCGGCCACGAGGAGATAGCAGCTGAGCAGCATCAGGGCTATCACGCCGTAGACATAGAGGGCTGACGATGCGAGCAGGTCGCCGCTGCCCACGATAAGCGCGCCCCAAAAGAGAGCATTGGCAGGCGTCGGCAGTCCGATGAACCCCATGGACTGTCGTTCGTCGAGGTTGAACTTTGCCAATCGCAGGGCGGAGAAGGCAGCCATGACAAAGGCGATGTAGGCCAGATAGTGCCAGGGAAGCATGGTGGCCTGTGCCTTCAGGAAGTCGAAGATGATGGCTGAGGGCGCGAAGCCGAAAGTGATGTCATCGGCCAGCGAGTCGAGTTCCTTGCCGATGGGCGATGATACGTGGAGCAGTCGGGCTGTCATACCGTCGAAGAAGTCGAATACGGCACCGATGATGATAAAGAGCAAGGCAATGTCATAGACACCGCACAATGCCCAGTAGGTGGCGATGCAGCCCGAGATGAGGTTGCAGCAGGTGATGGTGTTGGGTATATGCTTCTTCATAACAGTCCTCTTTAATTTAACTTTGCAATCACCGTCTGGTCACCGGTGGTAGGCTGTCCCATGGTTACGCAGGGTTTGGCGGTGAGCGGCAGGTACACGTCTACGCGGCTACCCAGTTTGATGAATCCCAGATGCTCGTCAATGTAGCACTCCTCATGGGGCTTGGCGTAGGTGACGATGCGCCGCGCCATAGCTCCGGCAATCTGGCGCACCAGCACGTCGTCGCCCTGAGGTGTAGTAATCATGATGTCGGCATGCTCGTTCTCCTCGCTGGCCTTGGGCAACCAGGCCTTGTGATAATTGCCGTTCTGGTGGTGAACGAACTTCACCTTGCCGTCTACGGGAAACCAGTTGGCGTGAACGTTAAGCGGACTCATGAAGATGGAGATCATCAACCGCTTATCGTGGAAGTACTCATTTTCTTCGGCTTCCTCGATGACAACTATCTTGCCGTCGGCAGGAGCCACCACCAACCGGTCGGTGTCGCCGTTGAAGTAGCGTATCGGACAGCGATAGAAGTTGAGCATGAGCAGCCATGCCGTGCCGAAGACGGCAATGAAAATCCAGAAGGGTATATGCGTATTAAAGAGGTAAAGAAGCAGGATGCCGACAGCAGCCACGGCGAGCGCACTCAGGAAAAGCTCGTGAGTGCCTTCGCGGTGAATCCTAATCTTCTTCAGTTTCTTGATTCTTTCTCCCATTAGTTATTACGATTGTTTCGATTTGCGTGCAAAGGTACATCTTTTTTACGTAAGTTACAAACTTTTCACGTTTTTCTTTTGGCTATCTCAGAATTTCAACGTAACTTTGAACCTCGATTTCTTAAATTCAGACAAAAACGATGGAAGATTTTGTGCATTTGCACGTGCATACCTACTATTCTATACTCGATGGACAGTCGAGCATCAAGAAGCTGGTGGACAAAGCCGTTGCCGACGGAATGAAGGGCATGGCCATCACCGACCACGGCGATATGTTCGGCATAAAGGAGTTTCACGACATCTGCAACAGCCTGAACAAGGGGCGCAAGAAGGAGGGGCTGGAGCCTTTCAAGCCCATCTTCGGATGCGAGATGTACGTGGCCCGTCGCGGCAATATGCACCTCAAGGAAACGAAGGAAGACCTTGGCGGCTATCACCTGATAGTGCTGGCAAAGAACGAGCAAGGCTACAAAAACCTCATCAAGTTGGTGAGCAACTCGTGGGTAGACGGTTTCTACAATCGTCCGCGTACCGACCATACAGAACTGGAGAAATACCACGAAGGGCTGATTGTCTGTTCGGCCTGCATAGCCGGTGAGGTGCCGGCAAAGATCCTGAAGGGTGACATCGCCGGTGCACGGGAGTCGATAGAGTGGCATAAGCGGGTGTTTGGCGAAGACTACTATCTGGAACTACAGCGCCATCAAGTGACCGACCCAAGCATACGCGCCAACCGCGAAACTTATCCTCTCCAGCAGCAGGCCAACAAGGTACTCATTGAACTGGCTCGTGAGTACGGCATCAAGCTGGTGTGTACCAACGACTCCCACTTCGTAGACAAGGAGAATGCCGAGGCCCACGACCATCTGCTCTGTCTGGCCACGGGAAAAGATCTCGACGATCCCACCCGTATGCTTTACTCGAAACAGGAATGGTTTAAGACGCGCCAGGAAATGAACGACATCTTTAGCGACGTGCCTGAGGCCATGTCAAATACGCTGGAGATATTAAATAAGGTGGAGACCTACAGTCTCGACAACGATCCTATCATGCCGTTCTTCCCCATACCGGAGGAGTTCGGTACGGAGGCACAATGGCGGGAGAAATTCACCGAACAGCAACTCTACGAAGAGTTCACCCGCGATGAGAACGGCGAGAATCCCATGTCGCGTGAGGATGGTGAGAAGAAAATCAAGAAACTGGGTGGCTACGACAAACTGTACCGCATCAAGTTCGAGGCAGACTATCTGGCAGAACTGGCCTATAAGGGCGGCAAGCAGCGCTATGCGCCAGACGAAGAACTGAAACTGGAGAGAGTAGAGGTGAAGGTGGCGGAAGCAAATTCTTCATTCTTTATTCTTCATTCTTCATTACCCAAGGAGGTAGACGACCGCATCCGTTTCGAACTCCATATCATGAAGACAATGGGCTTTCCCGGCTACTTCCTCATCGTGCAGGACTTCATTAACTCCGCCCGCGACAAACTCGGCGTGATGGTGGGGCCAGGGCGTGGTTCAGCTGCCGGTAGTGTGGTGGCCTATTGCCTGGGCATCACTAAGATAGACCCGCTGAAGTACGACCTCCTGTTTGAGCGTTTCCTCAATCCCGACCGTATCTCGCTGCCTGATATTGATACCGACTTCGACGACGACGGGCGCGGCAAGGTGCTGAAATGGGTGATGGACAAGTACGGCCATGAAAACTGTGCCCACATTATCACCTATGCCTCGATGGCCACGAAGAACTCCATCAAGGATGTTGCCCGAGTGGAGAAACTCCCGCTGGCCATGTCGAACGCATTGTGCAAGGCCATACCCGACCGTTTGCCGGAAGGCGCAAAGATGAACCTGACCAATGCCATCAAGTATGTGCCGGAACTGCGTGATGCCGAGACATCGACAGACCCCCAACTGGCCAACACCATAAAATATGCCAAGATGCTCGAAGGCACCGTGCGCGGTACGGGCATCCACGCCTGCGGCTTCATCATCTGCCGCGACCCCATCAGCGACCATGTGCCCGTATCAACTGCCGACGATCCCGACTTCAAAGGCGTGAAGACAAACTGTACACAGTACGACGGACACGTCATCGAGTCGACGGGACTCATCAAAATGGACTTCCTCGGACTGAAGACCCTCTCGGAGTTGAAGGAGGCGTGCGCCAACATCAAAAGGACGCGCGGCATAGACGTAGACCTTGACACCATCCCCATCGACGACCCCAAGACCTACGAACTCTATCAGCAGGGGCGCACCATCGGCACCTTCCAGTTTGAGTCGGCAGGTATGCAGAAATATCTGCGCGAACTCCACCCCACGGTGTTCGAAGACCTCATCGCCATGAACGCCCTCTACCGTCCAGGCCCTATGGACTATATCCCGCAGTTTATCCGTCGAAAGAACGGTCTGGAACCTATCACCTATGATATACCCTGCATGGAGAAGTATCTGAAGGACACCTACGGCATAACCGTCTATCAGGAGCAGGTGATGCTGCTCTCACGACAGTTGGCCGACTTCACCCGAGGCGAGAGCGATGCCCTGCGTAAGGCGATGGGTAAGAAGAAGAAGGACATCGTAGACGCTATGAAGCCAAAGTTTATTGAGGGCGGCAAGAAGAACGGCCACGACCCGAAGACATTGGAGAAGATATGGGCCGACTGGGAGAAATTCGCCAGCTACGCCTTCAACAAGTCGCATGCCGCCTGCTACTCGTGGGTAGCCTATCAGACCGCCTACATGAAAGCCAACTATCCGGCAGAGTTTATGGCAGCCATCATGACACGCCGTCGCGACCAGATTACCGAAATCACCAAGCTGATGGACGAGTGCAAGCAGATGAAGATAGACACGCTGGGCCCCGATGTCAACGAGTCGTATGAGAAGTTCGGTGTGAACCATCATGGGCAAATCCGTTTCGGACTCGGCGCCATCAAGGGCATGGGCGACTCTGCCGCAATGGCCATCATCGAAGAGCGCGAAAAGAACGGCCCCTACAAGGACATCTACGACTTTGCGCAGCGCGTCAATTTTTCGTCCGTCAACCGCAAGGCCTTTGAAAGTCTGACACTCAGTGGTGGATTCGACAGCTTCGGCATCCGGCGCGAAGACTATTTCGCCCAGAATGCGAAAGGCGAGATGTTCCTCGACACACTGGTGCGCTACGGACAGCTCTATCAGCAGGAGAAGGCCGAGATGCAAAACTCGCTCTTCGGGGCCTTTGGCGACGGTGTGGAGATAGCCCAGCCCCAACCCCCGAAGAACGATGTGAGATGGAGTGACATCGAGCGCCTGAACAAGGAGCGCGACCTCGTGGGCATCTATCTCTCCGCCCATCCGCTCGATGCCTACAAAGTGATACTCGACAACCTCTGTAACGCCCGTTGTGCCGACCTTGCCGATCGCGGTACAGCCCTGATGGACCGTGAAGATGTTACCCTCGGTGGTATCGTCACCGGCATCCAGACGCGTTTCAGCAAGAACAACAAGCCTTGGGGCATCGTCACCCTCGAAGATTTTGAAGGCTCTGGCGACCTGACCCTTTTCGGCGACGACTGGCTCGCGCTCAACGGCAAGTTTATCGAGGGTGCCGCCGTCTTCATTACGGGCAAGATTCAGTCTCGCTACTATGCTTCAGACCAAAAGGAGCTGAAGGTGACCAATGTGGAACTGCTACAGACGGTGAAGGAGCGGGCAATAGACCGTATCACCATCTCGATTATCACCGACGAGGGGGTGTTCGACAATCGGATAGTGGAAGAGCTGAGCGAGATTATCAACGAGTGTCCTGGCAACACCAAGCTCTTCTTCCAGTTGCGCGACGGCCAAGGCAAGCATCACGTACTCATGCGGGCCGACAAGCACGGCGTGGACGTGCGCCATACGCTTATAGACTATATCGATGCGCATGCGATGATGGACTATAAGATCAATTAGAGATAAGACAATAATTAGTAATTCATTAAATGTTTAATTAGCATTATGGAAGTAACGATTACAAGTGAGAATTTCGAGACATTGAGAAACGGCGACAAGCCGGTAGTAGTAGATTTCTGGGCAACATGGTGCGGCCCTTGCCGTATGATGGCTCCCGTCATTGCCAAGATGGCAGAGAAATACGACGGTCAGGTGGTCGTCGGAAAGTGCGACGTGGAGGAGAACGATGACCTGGCAGCAGAGTTCGGTATCCGCAACATCCCCACAGTGCTGTTCTTCAAGGGCGGCGAAGTCGTGGAGAAAGTGGTAGGTGCCGTCAGCGAGGCCAAGTTGGACGAGAAATTCCAGACCATCCTCTAAGCCTATGGCAAGTATTGAAGAAGAACTCCGTCTCGACGAAGAAGAGAATCTCCGCGAAGTGGAGTTCATCCGCCAGCAGATGCCGGCTGACTGTAAGAAAGTCTACAGTCAGTCGGATCTTCTGTGGATTATCGATGCCCTTGTCGACTACTACTTCACCAGCGGTATTCTTGACAGCAATGACGAAGAGGTGGAGATCGACATGGAGGCAGTTGCCAATCACATCTGCGAGCGTGCCAAGAAGGAAAATGTCAGCAAGTCGTTCAACCCCGATGATGTCTTCTTCATCGTTCAGGCCGACCTGGACTTCCAGGAGCAACAATCCTAACAACTTACTGTCCGTGTGCCGTCGGCATTCTCCATAATGGAGACCCTGACGGCATCCTCGGGCAGCAGTTCTTCTATCAGTTCAGGCCACTCTATGAAACAGAGGGCACCGCTGTAGAAATAGTCTTCATAGCCCATGTCGTAGACTTCTTCCAGTTTCTTGATGCGGTAGAAGTCAAAGTGGTAGACCGTAGCGGGTATTGGTTCGGGTTGCGAGGTGAGCGTATATTCGTTGACGATGGCGAATGTCGGCGAGGTGATGACATCGTCCACGCCCAGTTCTTCGCAGATAGCCTTGATAAATGTGGTCTTGCCCGCTCCCATCTTGCCGTAGAAGGCAAATACGGTGCGAGTGCCGATTTCTGCTATAAATAGCCGGGCAGCCTCACGGATGCTGTCCAGATTGTCGATTTTGATTTCCATATCGTTTCTTTCTTATTTATTTCTTTCCTTTCAGTGTGATGACGGGTATGATCATCTCTTCCATCGAGATGCCGCCATGCTGGAACGTATCGCGATAGTAGGATACGTAGTAGTTGTAGTTGTTGGGATAGGCCAGGAAGGCATCGCCAGTGGCAAACACATAACTGGTGGAGAGATTGGGCTGTGGCAGCCATGCCTTGCGGGGGTCTTTGACCACGAAAAGGCTCTTGTCGTCGTAGGCCAGATTCTTCCCAAGTTTGTAGCGCAGGTTGGTGTTGGTGTTGCGGTCACCGATAATCTTTACGGGTTGCGTGCACCTTATGCTGCCATGGTCGGTAGTGATGATGACCTTGTAGTCGCGTTGCGAGAGTTGTTTGAAGAAGTCGCTGATCACGGAGTGCCTGAACCAGCTTAGGGTGATGCTGCGATAGGCACTCTCGTTGTTGGCCAGTTCGCGCACCATCTTCGACTCCGTTCGGGCGTGTGAGAGCATGTCGATGAAGTTGAATACCACCACGTTCAGGTCGTTTTTCTCCAAGTTGGGCAGTTGGCTGATTAGCCGCTCGGCATCGACAGAGGTATTTACCTTGAAATAGGAGAACGTGTTGCGTCGGCGGTAGCGGTCGAGTTGCGTCTTGATGAGCGGTTCTTCATTGAGATTCTTCCCTTCCTCCTCGTCTTCATCTACCCATAGAGAGGGGAACATCTCCGCAATCTTGTTGGGCATCAGCCCTGAGAAGATGGCGTTACGCGCATATTGCGTGGCTGTGGGGAGTATGCTGCAGTAGAGGTCTTCGCCGATGTCGAACGAGCTACTCAGGTCACCTGCCAGCATGCGCCACTGGTCGTAGCGGAAATTGTCGAGCACCACGAGAAACACCTTCTCACCACCGTCTATCAGCGGAAACACTTTCTTCTTGAACACTTCGGGCGACAGCATCGGCCTGGCGTCACCGTCGTGTTTCGCCTGTGCGGTGCCGATCTCTGCCATCCAGTCCAGGTAGTGCTTCCTGATGTATTTCGCAAAACCGCGGTTGGCCTCTTCTTTCTGCATGCTGAGCATGTCGGTCATCTTGCTGTCGGTGGCAGATAGCTCGAGTTCCCAGTGCACCAGTTTGCGATACACCTCGGTCCAGTCCAGCCATGTCTGGCAGTCCATAATCTGCATGGCTATCTGCCGGAACTGCTGCTGATACTGGTTCTGGGTGACTTCGGTCTCTATCTCCCTGCGGTGTATGTTCTTCTTCAGGGTCAGGAGTATCTGGTTGGGGTTGACGGGCTTAATCAGATAGTCGGCTATCTTCTGTCCGATGGCCTGTTCCATAATGTGCTCTTCCTCGCTTTTGGTGACCATCACCACTGGCAGAGCGGGGTTGATTTCCTTGATACGCTGCAGGGTTTCCAGACCGCTGATGCCGGGCATCTGTTCGTCGAGCAGCACCAGGTCGAAACTCTGTTCGCGGCAGAGGTCTATGGCATCGATGCCATTGGTCACGGTCTCCACCTCGTAACCTTTCTTCTCAAGAAACAGCAGGTGCGGCCTGAGCTGTTCTATCTCATCGTCTACCCATAATAGTTTGGCCATTGTCTTCTTATTTTTTTATACTGTGATTCTGTTGTGCTGCAATTCGTTGGTGCTGTGCGAGGGGCTTTACCAGAAGTCGTCGCCAAAGTCGAAGTCTTCCACTTTCTTCTTTGTGGTTTTCTTCGGTTGCTGCGGGTTCTGCGGCGTGTCGCCGTTCTGCTCGTCTTCTGCCGGAGCGTCATCCGTCTGGTCCTCGATGTCGGGTTGCTCGATGCTCTCGGGCTGTATCAGCAGTTTCTCCTGACTCACCTTCATCGGCACAAAGGTTTTCTCGTAGAACAGCAGATAGTCGTCGTAGCTGAACCGTGTGCCTAAGAGTGGCAGGTTCACGTCGCTCACGATGAGACTCCTGCACCCTTTGAGCCGCTCTTTCATGGCCTCGTCGGCATAGAGCTGGCGGGCGTATTGCATGGCCTCGTCGTAGCTTAGGAATCCGCTGATGAGCATCCGGCGCAGGCCGTTGTCCTCGTCGGTCTCTATCTTGAAGTTTCTCACGAGGAAGTTGGTGAAGTTGTAGCGCGCCATTTCGTAGAGCAGCTGGTTCTGGTTCACGGAGTCCGGTTCGTAGGCAAGCAGGAATATGAAGTGCTGTGCGGGGTCGGCGCTCAGGGTGTCGGCCACGGTGGAGTCGCGTGCCAGCGTGATGTCGCGCCGCGACCATACGTCGCCGATGTCGAACTTGCCGCCGTGCAGCTGCCGTCCTTCCTGTACACCCTTGACAATCATGCCCGCCATCTCGCTCACTTCGCTTTGCGGATACTTCTCCACCACCTCTTTCAGGCACTCTATACAACCATCGCCATCGCCCGCGTTGAGCAGGCTCAACCCCTCGATAAAGATGAACTTGTCACGATGGGCACCCAGCGGGAATCGCTCTGCCGAGACCTGTGCGTTGGCACTGACTTCGTCGTACTTGTCAATCTTAAAGGCCTGATAGGTAGCAGCGTAGAGCGAGTCTTCTATGTGTTCGCCAAAACGGGCGTTGGCGGCGTAATGGGGATCGCTGAGCAGCGTGGTCCACTCGCTCTGGGGGTGCTCTGCCTGGAGGTGACTCAGACAGTTGGCTGCCGTCTGATGCCTTCCCTGTCGGGAGTAGAGTAGAAAGAGGTGATACCACGCATCGTCCAGGTGTTCGTATGCCGGATAGTTACGTGTCAGCCTGAGCAGTTGTTTCTCGCTGAGCCGCAGGTTGTCGAGCTTGTCTTTGAAGATGATGCCCGACTTCAGCAGGGCCTCCTGGATGATGGCGTGGCTCTGCGTCTGTTGCTCTTCGCTGAAGGGTATCTCGGCCAGATAGTATTCACGGGTGTGTGGGTCGGTGCTGATGCTGTCGGTTGGCTGTCGCGGTGCTGCTGCCGTGGCGGTGCTGTCGGCTGTTGCAGTGGGGACAGCAGCAGCGGTGCTGTCGGCTGCCTCCTGCTGTCCTGCCATGTCCACAACGGTCAGGTTGCTGCGCTGCCAGTTGTCCTGATTCTCACGCCTACCCCACTGCTGTTGGAAGAGCGTTTTGCCCTGAGCCACTGCCGTGGGGTTATAGAAGTACCACTGCCCGTTGTTATTGCCTGTGGGCACGATGGGCGCAGTGGGCTGTTGGCGGCGCATGCCCGATTGTTGTGCGTTCCGCTGCTGTTGCTGTTCGGCTTCGGCTTCCTGCTGTGCCTCGCGTTCTTCCTTCTCCCGCTGCTTCAGGGCGGCTATCACGCGGTCTATCGCGGCATTGCGCTCTGCCTCGGGCATCGCGGCCAGCGCCAGCAGCGAATCCTGCAGATGGATGGCATCGGTGTGGGGCACCAGCTCGTCGAGCACGCGTGAGCGCTGCGACAGTTGTTCGTAGTCCTCGCGGTCTTTGTCCAGCAGGCCGATGGCCTCGCCGTAGCAGCGGCGAGCGTCGCCATATTTCTCTGTCTGCCAGTACAGGTTGCCCAGCGTGAGCAGCAGCACGCCATTCTCCGTGCCGTTGCGCGTACTTTTCTTATTACCTTGCTCGTAGGCGGCGATGGCTTTCAGGGTGTCGTGCTGTATCAGGTGGATATTGCCTATAGCGTAGTACACCT
>Ga0326512_10003463_pt1 | contig 11574 bp, 12 predicted proteins | sample 1_2617_0518_D_FD_203652 | JGI IMG/M metagenome (GOLD analysis project Ga0326512, IMG submission 203652) | Bovine rumen microbial communities from UC Davis, California, United States - 1_2617_0518 | ecosystem: Host-associated > Mammals > Digestive system > Stomach > Rumen | place: USA... | reverse complement strand
GCGGCCCTGCCCAAATTCCACAGTTATTTTTTTTTCAAGCAAATCCCAATTATTATAAACCCCAATCCTTGACTTTTCCCGCAAATTATGTTAAAATAAAAATTAGGGGGGATGTATATGAAAAAACCTTACTCCCTTGACTATGACGCTGAAACAACCGACCGCGAAAGACGCGATATTGTGGCAGATATACTTAACAACCTAACATTTGAACCAACACAAAACGACCTAAACATTTTTGCTAACTATATACTTTACGGAAAATCCGAAGAAGACGATAAAAACCACTTTCAACGCAAAGAAATCACGGACGATTATGACCGCCGTTATAAGTCGTGGGTATCGAAAAATGCAAAAAACGAATCCTTAGATGCCTTATTGGAATCTCCCGTTGCGGACGAAAATACACTCCAATCTATGGATGAAAGATATATTTATACCAAGAAAAAACGCCAAGTAAAACGTCCCAAATACGATAAAAAAACTGGCGAATTACTTGACCCAGGAGACTCCGATATTCCCGGTATGGTGGAACTTTGGGAATCCATCGACCGCCTACAACACACCTTAAATGTGAATACGGGCAAAGTTCCACCCGACCTAGATACTCCCATTATTGAATCGGGCTATCGCCTTTATCAACTAAAACACAACCTTATTGATTTAAGGCGTAATCAATTCGAACTTATTGAAATGTTTAAGCCCGCCCTTCACTTCAAAGCCCTAGTGCCGCCAAAGCGCCAAACCGTAAATTGGGGCTCCAATTCCGCTTACTGGATGCCGCGGGAAGAATGGGAGCGCGCAATACGAAACCCGAAAAATATAGGCCGTCACTCGGACAATATCGCCGACTATAAGGTACGGGAAAATTATCTTGGCCAAGAAGAAGTTTATTGGGTAGTGCGGGAGCACGAATTTGATTGGGAAAACTACAAACATATTCAGTGCCTTATTCACTATTATAGTGCCATTTATGCTCAACTATGGGATGACCCCGATAGCTGGGGCCGCGCCCTTATTTTTGATTTTGACCGCTATGCCACCATGGCAAACCTAACCGAAATGCGGGAATACATGCTTATGCGCCGCATAGACGGGGCCTCATACGAGGAGATTGCGGCCGAAGTTAAGGAAAAATTTGATGCCGACTATACACCCGGCCACCTCGGAGCCATTATTTCAAGTGAAATACCTCGCACCATTGCGGCCGCCGCAAAACGTAACCGCCTTTTGTATGAGACGCCGCAATCGGAGAAAAAGCAATGTACATGGTGCGGCCGCTACCTACCTCGTCACCAACTTTTCTTTGGCCTAAATAAAGACCGCAAAGATGGATGGATGTCACATTGTAAAGAATGTGATAAGAAAAAACGAGACAAAGGAGGTTTCGTAGCTGATGGACGCTCCAAAGACAAGAACCTGTCAAAAATGCCGACAGGAATTATCCGAAGATAGATTTGTAAAGAGCCCATGTAAATTTTTTCCTGGCCACCGTTCTTATATTTGTACTAACTGCCTTGAAAGAATGGTTAAGCAGGACAACCTAAATGAGGTTGATGCTCTTTGCCGCTATCTTGATTTACCCTTCGATATAGACCGTTATACTTTTTGCTTTAAGAACAATCCCGACCACGCACTCACTGCTTACTTCAACACCCTACTAGACGAACATTATGCCGCCATTTCTTGGGCCGACGAAAATGAGCGGTGGCGGCTGGCCCGTGAATCTCAAACCTTAGATGAGGAAGTTGAGGTTCTATCGGAAGCTAAAACGCGCCAATTAAAGAAAACGTGGTCGGGGGCATATTCGCGGGAAGACCTTAACTTTTTGGACAATTATTATAATCGTATTATTGCTACCCAAAATGTTTCAACCCCAATTTTACAAGAATACGCACGCGACCTTTGCGAAGTAGAACTTCAAATTAAGAAAATTTTACGCGGTGAGCTTACAGGAGCCGACATTAAGAAATTAATGGACGCCCGCGACAACATTATTAAGATTGCCCACTTTGAGGCCACCAACGCCAAAAACGCAGCCGACTTTGAAAGTATTGGCGAACTTATGGTGTATTTTGGCAAAAAAGGTTGGCACCCAAATTGGCACATTGAACCGCAAGATTCCGTAGACTTTTGTATGCAGAATACTCAAACCTACTTGCGGCGACTTGTTAGTAATGAAGGTAACTTTGCTGACCAAGTAGAAGATAAACGAGCTCATTACAATATGACAGCACGTTTAGAAAATTTAGAAAATGAAGCCGCGGCCGAACCTATACCAATTGAATATGAAGGTGATTTTGATGACCTTGCCGACCGCGATTGAACGAGATGGAATACCAATTGAGAAAGGTGTTGTCTTAACACGACAGTATCTTGACGACAATGAAGCTCTTTTCACAAAATATCTTAACTTTTGGATATTATATCCTGACTTACTTTTAGATGTTATTAAGAGAGCTGACGACACACATTTTAATTTATTTTTCTACCAACGTATCGCATTAAGGGCTTCAATGCGATACCGCTACCATTTTTTTACTGCTACACGTGCCACATCTAAATCGTTTATAGCGTATTTAGGTTCTCTTATGCGGGCAATTCTATTACCAAAATCCAACATTATGATTGCGTCAGATGTTAAGGGTACAGTTATACAAATTGCCGAAGCCAAGTTTAACGAAATCTTCGACCATTGGCCGCTTCTCCGTAATGAATTAATGACTCGTGCCGATGATGGAAAGAAAGGTGAAAAATCAAGTGGTAACTACTATGAATTAAATTTTAAAAATGGTAGTAAAATTACCGTTGTTTCTAAAGATTCTTCCCGTGGTTTGCGCGCAACCGCAGCCGTTCTTGAAGAAGCCGCAACCATTGAAGAAGAGCCTTATAATGAAGTGCTTTTGCCGCAAATGAACATTGCCCGGCGGGAAGTTGATGGTTCACTTAATCCTGGCGAGCCAACATCAGCCCAAACATTTATAACCACTGCGGCTAGCAAAACTGTATTTATGTATTCTAAGCTCATTGAGTGCGCCGTTAATGCGGTATTGCGGCCAAATGAGTATTTTGTATGGGGTTAGCATTAGGCCCCGCTTACCAGTGATGGTAAGGCAATAAACATCTTAAAAGCTGGAACACCCTAAAATCAATTATGCTAACGTTATTCTCTCCAAAATAACAATGCCGCGAAAGCAGAAATAAATAATTGAATGACGCATGGAGTAATCCTAAACGTTGGAAATGGGCCATCAGCACCAATTACAGGAGGAATAAGTAATGCCTAAAAAATTAACTATAATCGAAGTTACGGAAAAAATTGCGAAAAAATTTCCAAATTGGCAATTTGAAGTATTAGAATATAATTCTGCTATGAAACCTTGTAAAATTAAATGTTTATTATGTGGTGAAATAAAAACTTATCAACAACTATCTCACCTAATAAATAAACAATCTCCTTGTATTTGTACATCAACCGCGAGTCAATATAAATCTATTCAACAAATTAAAGAATTAGAACAGTTTTTTAAAACTTCATCAGAATTTGAAGTAGTAGAATGGACTAAAATGAATGACGCAAAACAAAAACCTGCGGTTACAATTTATCATAAACCTTGCGGCCATACTTTTACACGACGCACTACAACATTTTATAATAATCGAGTGTGCCCATTTTGCGAAGGAACCGCAATGCCTGATACAATTACCATAGCGCAAAGATGTAAAGAAAAAGGTTATACATTATTAACCGAATATAAAGGGCTTCAAGAAAAAGTATTAATTCGGCATGATAAATGCGGTTTTATTTGGGGTATTAAGCCTTACCGTTTTTACCACGAACTTGATGGTGACTGTCCTAACTGTAATAAAACGATGTCCAAAGGAGAGCGTCGTATTATGGAATATTTACAAGAGCATAATTATAATTTTGATAAAGAAGCGCAATTTTCGTGGCAATCGCATAAAGCTTATAGATATGATTATTATGTTCCTGACTACAATTTAATTATCGAATATCATGGTATTCAACATTTTGAAGAAACAAATTTTTTACACTCATCTTTAACAACAAATCAGGAACATGATGCCATTAAATTAAATGAAGCTTTAAAAAATGGATATAACTATTTAGTTATTCCATATACGTGTTACTCATCAATTGCTGAAATTTTAGATAATTGGTTCAACGACTATCCGAAAGGAGTAAATAACAAGCTAATGGTTATTGAAAGAGATGTTACCTTAAAATAAGGTAAAAATATAGTCTAATCTCTATGGAAACATAGAGCCGAATAGGGATTAAAAGTTGCGATTTTAATCAAATAATAATGTTAAGCTATGAAGTACCGCTTCATTATGGATTACTAGACAAAGCCACCATGATGGACCAACGTTACTCATCCACAATGAATGATGAGGCATTCGCACGCGAATCACTCTCAATATGGACTGGCAATGCCAAAGATGCTTGGTTTGATAGTCAACGACTTGAAAAACGCCGCACATTATTACGTTGTGAGCGTGAGTATACTGGGTCTAAAAATGACAAAATGTTTTACATCGTTGGTGTTGATGTTGCAAGGTATTCCGCAAACACCGCAATAATGGTCATTAAAGTATTACCTGAAATGAATAATTTTATTAAAAAAGTAGTATATACCGAAGTAATAAATGGTGCTAACTACATTACCGAACAGGCACCGCGGTTAAAGAAAATTATACAGCTATACCAACCGCGGGAAATCGTAATCGACGGTAACGGCCCGGGCATTGGCTTGCTAGATGCTATGGCGTTACCATCAACTGATGCCAAGACGGGTGAACAATTTCCAGCCTATTATACCTTTAACGATGAGCACCATTTACCGCCCGAAAAGAAAAATGTTTCTGATGAGCCCATACCTTCATTAAATGCAATTATTTATGATATTAAAGCAGGTTCATCTAATAACGACCTAATTCATGCTAATCTCTTTTCTCAATTAAATAACGGAACTGTTGCTTTACTTGCCCCTGAACAAATTGTTAAGGAGAAATTAGGCCGTTTTAAGTGGTGGAACAAGCTCTCTCTTTATGACCGGAGAGTGTTTCTTCTTCCGTATGAAATGACCTCTCGCCTTATTGATGAATTAAATAATTTAAAATTAAAGCAAACCGGCGCAGCAAACCAATTTAATATTGAAAGAATTTCCCGCAGTATTGAAAAAGACCGTGTATCAGCCCTTGAATACGGACTATTTCGCATTAAATATTACGAAGACCTAGAATTTCAACGTCGTAAAAAACGAGATTTCCGCAAGTTTGCTTTTTTCAGTCCTAAAAAGAGGGGGTGAGTTTAGTGGACACTCCAAAACCAAAGTACGATTTTACCAACTTTGTTTCTCAAATGCGTAAAAATCGAAAGCCACGAGTGCCTATAAATGAGCGGGCTTATTATCGTGGATACCGTAGTTCTGACCCAGTGCGGTCAGCGGATTTTACCATTGAAGAGATTGAAGAAATTATTCGTTCCGGCGATATAGAATCTGCCCGCGAACTATCGCGCTATTTTTACCGTACCAATGGTGAATATCATAACAATATTGATTTTCTTGCTTATTTACCTACATACGATTACGCAATAGTGCCGGTATATCAAGATGAAAAAATGTCAAAAGAACCGTTGCTTTCTTCTTTCCGTAAAGCATGTAAATTTATCGAATCCTTAGATATACCAACTACATTTTCCCACATTTCGGTAGAATGGATTAAGACGGGGGTATATTATGGTATTTTACGGACAGATGGTAAAAAAGCCGTAATCCAAGATTTACCAATTGAATATTGCCGTTGTCGTTTTAAGGATTTTAATAACCTTAATATTCTTGAATTTAATCTCCATTACTTTGACCGCATTACAGATGAACAAATCTTACGCGAAGCATTAAGCACTTTCCCGCAAGAAATTCAAGTGGCCTATCGTAAATTAAAGAGTAGAACTCTTAAAGATTATTGGGTGGCAATTTCACCAGCGTCAGGCGGTATTTGCTTTAAATTTAGCGCAGATGCTTTACCACTTTTGCTAGCTAGCATACCTGATTTAAAGAAATTACAAGATGCGGTTAACCGCGAAGAGCGGCGCGATGAGAATGAATTATATAAATTATTAATTCAACAAATGCCCATTGACAGTAAAGGTGAATTAGTATTCCAACTTGATGAAGTTGCGGATATTCATGCTTCTGTTGCTGACATGCTAGCGGATGAAGATACCGTTGAGGTATTGACAACTTTTGGTGAGACATCACTTGAAAGTTTACAAGATTCGTCTAATGCGACACAGTCTAACGATAGAATTACGAAGTATAAGACTAACGCATACGACGCTCTCGGCCGCAGTTCACTATTATTTAACGCCGATGGCAGTGCGGCATTGGCTTATGCTATAAAAAAGGATGAAGCCTTAGTTCGTTCCTATCTGAATGTTTACGAGAATTGGTTACGGTTTGTGCTTAATTCATTTTTTGGCAAAGCAAATTTGTCATTTGACTTTTTACTTCTACCTACAACCGTATTCAATCGAAAGGATATTCTTGCTTCCTATTTTAGTGGAGCACAATATGGATATTCTAAGATGCTTGCGGGCGTAGCTATGGGTATCCCGCAAATCGACCAACTTAGTTTAATGCACTTTGAAGATGAAGTGTTAGATATGACCAATAAGATGAAACCTTTACAATCTTCTTATACTTCGTCAAATAAAGACGGAAAAAATACACAAGGTTCTTCTAATAGTGGAGATTTGAATAATAAGGGAGGCCGCCCAGAATTACCTGATGAAGAAAAGTCAGAAAAAACGCAAGCCAACATTAAGGCGGCTCAGGGCTAGGAGTAGTGATTAAGTATGGAAAAACAAATTCCAATTTACTTTGATAATGTTTCTATTACTGCTCCCGCCGCATTAATTTCAGCACAAAACCAAAAACTTGCTCGTTTAAAAGTTGCGGCCTTTACTAAATATGGTAATCGTAATGGTTCTTATATTACCGATGAAGTTGCGACCATGTTAATTAATTCCGCAACAACTGGTAATACACCTGTTGTTGGGTTTTTTGACCCCGCTAGTGAAAAATGGGCAGGTCATACTGGGCCAAAGCTCGCAAACGGGTATGGTTATGTTGAAAGCTTTTTAGGGTGGGAGCCCTTACAAGATACTGATGGCATTACTCGTGATTACGCTATTTTTTCCGTAGTTCTATTTACCGATTATTTTACCGAAGCTCAGAAGGTTGCGGGACAAAATCAATCTATGGAATTAAATCCAGAGTTAGTAGACGGAACTTGGGCAGAAATTGATGGAATAGAGTATTTCGTATATTCTAAGGCGCAAATGCTTGGATTCTGTATTATTGGTGACCACGAACCATGCTTTAGCGTATCTACGTTCTTTTCTAAGAACGATAATACATATCAGTCCCAAATGGATAAGTTTTCTTCTCTCTTGAGTGATTTAAAGGCACAAGTGGAAGAAGCTGAAAAAGGAGGAGAACAACCTATGAATGAGTTGGAAAATAAGGAGACTGTCGTAGAAGAGACTGTCGCCTTTCAAGCTCCTGATGAGGCGGTTGAGCCCGCGGCAGAGGAAACTCCTATTGTGGAAGAAACTGCTCCAGAAACAACAGCCGATTTTGAAGCTGAAGTAGAGCCCGCTCAAGTTGAGGAAGAACCCGAGGTTTTTGAGGAAGCTCCTGAGACCGCTCCTGTGGTAGAAGATACTCCCGCAGAAGATTGGCAAGCCCAATTTGAAACCTTACAGTCTCAATATTCTCAACTACAAGAGCAGTTTAATGCTCTACAAAATAATTTTAACGCTCTTCAAGAGCAAAATGTTCAGCTTACTGCTCAGGTAGCAGATTATCAAGCCCAAGCTACTGCGGCAGAAACTGAACGTAAAAATAATTTAATTGATTCCTACCAGAACATGGTAGAACCCGAAGAAATTACCGCTCTTCGAGAAACAGTCAACGACTTTTCTTATGACGAACTGGAATCTAAATTGGCGGTCTCGTTTGCTCATAAGCAGATTGCTGCTAATAGCGAAACAAACAAAGTGCCTCTGCCAGAACAAGAGGAGTCCAGTTTTGCTCGTCTAATGAAGAAATATAGAAAGAATTAATAAAGGAGGTCATTTAATATGGCTATGCAGCGTTTTCCCCTTAAGAAATATGCGTCTGTAGAACTAAACCAAGTTGGCTTTCCTAAGACTGGCTTAGTAGTTTCCCAGACTCCTCTAGGCGTAGAGTTTACCGAAGACGCCCCTTGTGAGAACGGCATGTGGGTATTAGCCGATAAGGCTCGTGGCTATATCGGTTCCGCCGCCGCAACTACTGATTCCCCCATTGGTATCGTATATACTTCTGAAAAAGAGTATGATATGAATCACTATGGTCTAAACACTTTTGGCCGCAAGATTCAGGGCGATTGTCCTCGTGTAGGCATTTTTGCTCTTGGCGATACTATCACTTCTAACTGTTTCCAATATGACACTACTGAATTTGCTACCGTCGAGGCCCTTATGGCTGCTTGTGCTGCTTATGAGACTACTCCTCTATACGTAACCGTAGTAGCTAATTCTCCTGTGCCAAAGCTAACCAAGACCAAGCCCGCTAGTGGCTGCTACGCTAAGGTAACTAAGTGCTACACCGTACCTAATGGCGAAGCTGGTCTAAAATATCAGATTGTTCATCTATAATAAGGAGGTGTGAACATTATGACTATGAATGAGCTAAAGGTTCTAATGAATGGTGCTTTCGGTCGCAAGGTTCCCGCCGAATTTGCCGTAGAGAACTATGATTATGAAGCTGCCCTACATGATGAAATTTGTAAGATGGTGTGCGACGAAACCGGTCGTTTCAACCGTTATAAGTTCCAACGTTGTAAGTATGACCTATTTGAACTACTTTCCCAGAATCTTGATGAGATTATGCCTCGCGCTATTGATGATGCTCTTGGCATGTTCACCGAAGTAGTTCGTGTTCCCCAAGGCTCCCGCCTTTCTTTCCATGTAACTCGTGGTAAGCAACGCGGTAAGCAGTTTGTAACCCGTGCTACTGAATCTGGTAATTATGAACAGTTCCGTCTTGACCGCGAAAGTTTTGACGTATATCCTCAAACAATCGCCGGTGGCGCTTACGTTGATTTTGAGCGTTATCTAGATGGTGTAGAGTCCATTACTGATTTGTATGAGGTTCTTGAAGCTGGTCTAGTAGACCGTCTATTTGAGATGGTACAGGAAGTATTACTAGCTTCTTGGAATATGGCTGGTCGTCCTGCCCGCAACAAGGTAGTTGCTTCTGGCTTCGACGCTGCTGCAATGACTCAACTAATCAATACCGTAGCTGCTTATGGCTCTCCTGTAATTTACTGCTCTGCCGAGTTCGCTTCTGAAATGGCTAATGCTCTTGTCTATGAAACCAAGATTAAGGTCGCAGAACAGGATGTAATTGATATTCGTGAGCGTGGTTATATTGGCGTATTCCACGGCACCCCTGTGGTAATTATGCCTCAGTCTTTCACTGATGATACTAATACAAAGACTGTTATGAATCCTTCCTTCGCTTATGTACTACCTGCTGGCAAAGAGAAGCTTATTAAGATGTGCTTTGAAGGCAACACTTATGTGCGTGAGTGGGATGACCACGAAGGCGATAACAACATTGGTATTCAGACTTACACCAAGGTTGGCGTAGGTATGTATAGCACTCCTAATTATTGGGGTATTTACTACAATAGCGCTATTGATGCCGGCGGCTGGGCTGCTTACAATCAAGAGCTAGTAGGCTAATTTATATATGAAATGTGCGGCGGCCAGGTCCGCTTGGCCGCCGTTTTTGGAGTTAAAGGAGGAAAAATAAATGAGTAAGATTACCGTAAAAAATATTAGTTCCGCAACAGTTGTAATTACCGACCCGGACATTAAATTCCGGCGTGTACTCGCACCTGGCCGCACTATGCCGATTAGTGATGAAGAGTATAATGACCTTCAATTCGCTCCCGGCGTACAACCCCTAGTAAGTGGTGGTTATATTCGTTTTGACGGCGTTACTGAGGACCAAGGTGTTTTTGACACCCCTGAGACCTATGAAATCGCAGAGCTTCGTAGTATGCTAGAAAACAAAGATATTACTAAATTTGCTAAGTTTATTCCCGAAGCCCCTGCGGCCGCGAAAGAATCAATAGTGCGCTTGGCTGTTGAGCTAGGTATTACAGACAATGCTTTTGTCGCTCTTATTAAAAAGTATTGTGAAGTAGACGTAATTGATGCTATTAATAAGAAGCATCAGTTAGAGAACTAATATTATGGCAACCCCATTTATTAAAATATATGATGCTTTCTTGGCCCGCATTACCGCGGATGAATGGACTCTTGAAGAAGAGTTGACTATCGTAGAGCGAGATTGGCAAGAATTGTTAAAAATGGCAATTTTCCGTTTTAAATATCCGCGTGTAGACCTTGAAGAGGTCGAAGAAGTCGATGGCGTTATGACTTTTGCCGCAGATTTGACAAATGATGAAATTCAACTTCTTGCTTTATATATGAAACATGAATGGGTAAAACGCTGTATCGCTAGTTGGGAGAATATTCGACAATTATATGCTGACCGAGATTTCTCCCAAGCCAATCACCTTGATAAACTCAATAAACTGGAAGCCGCAGTTAGTGAAGAAATTCACAAGGCTGAGGGCATTTATGACCGCTCACGTTATAAGCGCCCCGCGGAATTATTTAAAAAGTTGGCGGGAAAGAAAAATGTCTACCGACGTGACGTATGACGGCTATAAAAATAAATTAAAAGGTCGGTTATACGGAGTTTTATGTGAGCGTGAAAAAAACGGTGATTGGGAAAAATATTTAGATTCAATAATTATTGAATTAGAAGGCATGCCTGAACCTAATTCAATTAATTATTGGGCCCTATTAGGTAAACTACATTCATTAAAGATTTTATCGTTTGATTATTTTCGTAAAACCATTTTTGAATGTATGAACTTAATTGGGAAATTAAATTATGAGCTATCTTGAAACTTATTTTTCAAGAGTAAATCATTTGGGCGATACAACGGCAGATAGAATACGGAATAGTGGTATTCGTTCTTTTGAAAAATGGATGGCTGAATCGCCTCATACGGTTCAACAATTATTTGCAGAACGAGGACTCTATTTTGACGGTATTATTTTAACTAATAAAGATAAAGAATACGAAAAGATTATGTTCCTAAATGTGGCAAATAATACTCCAATATTTGTTGGTGATATTATTGATTGGTATGACGAAGATTATGGTCATACTGAAAAATGGATTGTTATCCAAGAAGAGCGCCATGTTCGCGGAACACATAAGACATATTGGATAATACGCTGTAATTATCTGGTTAAATGGATAGATTCACTAGGTCATTTACAATCATCTTGGTGCTATTTAGTGAGTTCATTAGATAGTAAAATTAAAGGCAATTATCGAACATGGCATAACCTAATTACACCGCAGCCTAATAAATACGCGGAAATTTTAATGCCACGATACGACATTGATA
>Ga0326512_10003455_pt1 | contig 11585 bp, 25 predicted proteins | sample 1_2617_0518_D_FD_203652 | JGI IMG/M metagenome (GOLD analysis project Ga0326512, IMG submission 203652) | Bovine rumen microbial communities from UC Davis, California, United States - 1_2617_0518 | ecosystem: Host-associated > Mammals > Digestive system > Stomach > Rumen | place: USA... | reverse complement strand
TACACCACCCAGAAGCGCGGCGTAATCATCAGCGATGAGGGTTACAAGATGGCGTTTACCGATGCCCTTTCCATCGCCTGTAAGTCGATCGGTATTGGAGCGGATATCTGGTACGCAAACGACGTTACCAAGTACACGCAGAACTCCAAGCCCGTGCAGAAGCCCGCTGAGACCGTTATCCCCACGCAGAAGCCCAGCGAGGCGCATGAGGAACCTCTTACGGATGATGAACGCGCCGACCTTTGGGACGCTATCCCGGACGAGGACGGGCGCAGGAGGACGCAGGAACTCTACGGAGAGCGGTTTGAGCGGATGACCCGCCGCGCTTACAACGTGCTGATGGCAAAGGCTCAGAAGTTGAGGGAGGCGGGAGCGTGATAGGGCATCTGGTAGACCTCACGCTCTCCCGCAACGGGCGGCAGCGCGTGACGGTGGAACTCTCCGGGGACTTCGCCGAGGCCTTCGACGGCATGAAGGACAAGCTGGTCAACGTAGAGATCAAGCCGTACAAGGAGCGCAGGAGCCTGGACGCGAACGCCTACGCATGGGTGCTCATTGACAAGCTAGCAGAGGCCCTCCACAAGGGTAAGACGGAGGTCTACCGGGACATCATCCGGGATGTGGGCGGCGTGAGCGAAACGGTGTGCATCACCGAAGCCGCCGCCCCGAAACTCCGGGAATTGTGGGAGAGCCGGGGGACAGGCTGGCAGACGGAATCCACCGAGAGCAAGTTGAGGAAGTGCGTGAACCTGACCCTCTACTACGGCTCCAGCGTGTACGACACCGCGCAGATGAGCCGATTCATCGACCTGCTGGTGCAGGAGTGCCAGCAACTCGGTATCCCGACCGACCCGCAGGAAGCGGCGAAGGTCAAGGAAGCTTGGGGAAGGAGGTAACACCATGGCATTTATGGTTCACGCGACGATATTTGCCGATATGCTGGACGAGATTGATGCGTATTCGGAAGCGGAACGAGGGCGAATCCTGACAGCCATGCTTGAGTACATGGTTACCGGGAAGAAGCCAACGTGTACCGGGAACGAACGCTTCATCCTGCCGAGCATCATCGGGAGATTGAGCCGCGAGGCCGCAGAGCAATCCAGACGCGCTGAGAGAAGCAGAGCGAATGGAGCGAACGGCGGCAGACCACGCAATAACCCAGAAAACCCAGTAGGTTTTTCGGAAACCCACAACAACCCAGAAAACCCAGTTGCCCCTAACTATAACAGTAACCTAGAACCTATAACGAATAACCTAGAACATAGAACAGATAACAGTAACAAGAAGGACACGGCGCGTTCCGCGCCTACGCGCCACCGCTACGGGCAGTATCAAAACGTTCTTCTCACGGACGAGGACATGGGCAAACTCAAGGCCGAGTTCCCCGGCGATTGGCAGGAACGCGTTGAACGGCTGAGCGAGTACATGGCAAGCAAGGGCGTTTCGTACAAGAACCACCTCGCGACGATCCGCGCTTGGGCGCGGAAGAACGGTGATAAGAAGCCCAAGGCCAGCGAGTACACGGATGACTTCGAGGAAATCTTCGGAAGGGGGGCAATGTGATGGACGAGCAACGCATGGACACCATCGCCTCTCCGATGGCGGCGGCAATGCGCGGGCTGATTGCCCGGTGCAGCATTCCAGACCCCGGCGATTATGCCAAGGACGGTCTGGTGTACTGCGGCAAGTGCCATACGCCGAAGCAAGCCCTTCTGGTCTCACCGCACATCGAGCGGCTGTTCGGTGGCCCGCAGATATTCCCCATTGCGTGCGAGTGCCAGCGGGAAGCAGAACTCCTCCGGGAACAGCTACGGGCGCAGGAACAGGCCAAGGCAGACGAACGGGAACGCAGAGCGGCGGCGTTCGGGTTGCCGGGTTGCGACGGCATGACCTTTGAGGCCAGCGATGATCGCAACGCCGCGAAGAAAGCCGCGCTGGAGCGGTACTGCGCCAAGGCCGACGAGATGCTGGACACGGGCATGGGCGTAGCACTCACGGGCGATGCCGGGAGCGGCAAGACATTCTTCGCCGCTTGCATGGCCCACAGGCTCCTTGATAACGGCTATACGGTCTGGATGACCAGCATCCCGCAGATTATGACGCTGTTGCAGGGGTTTGACGCTGACGAGCAGATAGCGGTCATGCGACGGGTGTCGCGGGTAGACTTCCTCGTCTTGGATGATTTCGGGACGGAGCGCGATACCAGCTATAGCCGGGAGAAGGTCTACGAGATCATCAACACGCGATACCAGAGCGGGAAGCCGCTAATCATCACGACCAACATGACCAAAGACCAGCTTGCCAATCCCCAGCAGACCAACGACGCTCGGGTGTACGGGCGAATCACAGAGATGTGTCCCGCCGTGCTGGCAATCACGGGAGACCGCCGAGCGGAAATCGCGGAGCGGAAACGGCAATTGGCGAGGGAAATCCTACTGGGGGGCGATGACTAATGCCGCAGACGCAAGCGGATTTCGACAGGGCATTCGGTATCAAGCACGTTGAGGCTAACGGGTGCGTGTACATTGGCGTTCAAGGCCCGGAGGCATGGCAGACAGCCAGCGCAGTAATGAGCCGCTACGAGGCCAGAATGGCGGCGAAACGCATCGAGAAGGAACAGGCTGATAGCCTGGTCAAGGAGGTACACCAATGAACAGGGCACAGCGCAGAGCGGCGGCGAAACAACAGCCGCGATACATCCGGGGGCTGACCACGGAGGAGAAAGTCGCGAAACTCTACCGCAACGGCATTACGGGGGACGATGTCCGCAAGGCAAGAGACGAGGGCTATCACGAGGGCTTTGTGGATGCCGGGCGCGAGACCCTTCGCACGATCTACGCCAACGTGGTGCGGGGCCTCGGCAAGCGCGGGTGGAAGCGCAAGAGCATCCTGCAGTTCATGCGGGGCTTGGACAATGATGTGCTTGCCAGCCTCGCGAGTTCGGAGGACATCCAAACGGCCTTTGAGGAGACGGGCATCGAGTTGTACTTCAACGAGCCGTTCGACCGGGTGCAGGAGGCGGGTGAATGACGCCACCTTGCAAGGACTGCCCCAACCGCTACGTTGGATGCCACAGCGAGTGCAGAGCGTATCAGGCGTTCCGGGCTGAGTGCGAGAGCCGCTACCAGTTACGACGCGACCTCGCTCTACGCGCAGACTACATAGCCCAGCAAACCACAAAGCGCATGAGGAGGAAACGAGTGAGATGAGAGCAAAGGACGCGCTTCCAGTTCCGAGCGAGGAATGGGAATGCGACAGGCTTAAGGAGTGGGCAGACCGCAATGTAGGCCGCTGGCCCGTGCTGGACTTGCTCTACCACACAGCCAACGAGGGCAAGCGTTCCCCGCAAATGGGAGCGCGGCTCAAGAAGATGGGCCTTAAGCCGGGCGTGAGCGACTATTTTTTCCCTGTCGCGAGGGGCGGCTGTCACGGCCTGTGGATTGAGATGAAGCGCACAAAGGGAGGACACGTCGAGCCAGCGCAAGCGGATTGGATTGATAACATGCTTCGTCAGGGCTACGCGGCGTGCGTGTGCAGGGGCTGGGAAGAGGCGTCGAGGGAAATCGAGCGTTATCTGATAGGGGGAACAACGGGAGATGATTGATTACCGTCTTTGGAGCCGCCGCCTGGTACTTGCCCTCATGGCCATCGCCGCCGTGGTGTTCGTTGGGCAGGTCTTGCGGCAGAACGTCTGGTGGCTGGTGGCGATTTATTGGGCCGTGTTGACGGCGAAAAACTGGTGTGATTGGAGGCAGGGGCAATGACAGGACGCGAGTTGATCATGTGGATTCTCGAGCATGAGTGTGAGGATGCACAAATCGAGGTGCAGTATCGCGATGGCGGCGGCGATTATAACGGTACCGACGAGACAATTTACCTTATCGATGAGACCGTAAACGAAGATGGCCACTCGTACAGGAGGGTAGTGCTATGACCCACTCAGCGATGCTGTTCTACGCCATCGTCGGCGGCGCGTTGGCGATGTGCCTGGTGGTGCTGGCGGGGATGGTGGTGAGAAAATGGTTAAACGCGCTGACACGTTCCGGGGCCTCAGGAAGTGGTGCTTCTCGGAGTTCGACCGCCGATTCGCGTGCTGGGCGAACAACCATGGAGGATGGGCGAAGATGAAACGCGCGGAACGGAAGCGGATGAGGAAGCCCGAGAAGGAACGGGCGATGAAGGAGGAAGAACAATGAGCGAGTGGATTAGCGTCAAGGAGAGGTTGCCGCGAAGCGTCATCAATAAGGTGCTGGTCTGGACAGAGCATGATGACCTCTGCGGGTATATCGGCTTTGCCCACTACGAAAAATACAACGGCGAGGAAGCGTGGTGGGACTTAGAGCATGGCGAACGCTTTGACAAACGTGGATGGCGCGTCACCTACTGGATGCCGCTCCCGGAGCCGCCGAAGGAGGAAGATCATGTCGAGGGATGAGGTTATCAAGGGGTTGGAGCAATTCATCGCAGACTTCAAGCCATTTGCGGGTAACAATGCAGACTGGAAGCGCGTCAAGGATGCTCTCGCCCTGCTCAATGAGGAGCCGAAGCGGGGTAGGTGGGAAGGCTGGACGGGAACTCATTGGACGGGCAAGTGCGACGATGTAGGCGACCCGGAGTACAAGGAACACGTTGTTTACCATTGTTCGTTATGCGGACGCAGAACGGTTATCCGCGAAGCCTACTGCCCGACGTGCGGGGCGAAAATGGAGGAGGAAGACTAATGGAGCATATCATGAACATCTCTTTCGATTTCGACACCAGCAATGTCAAGCGGATTGTCGAGGAGCAGGCTGCGCGGCAGATTATCGGCGATCTCAAGGACGACATCGAAAAGACCCTGTTCTATCACGGCCCGTGGCGAAACGACCAGACGAACCCGGACAAGCGTTCTGGCCCAAAGGAGTTCATCTTGGAGAAGTTTGACGCGTTCCTGCGGGAGAACAAGGACGAGATTATTGAAGCCGCAGTAAAGGAGGCTGTCAAGAAGCTTGTCCGCACGAAGGCTGTGCAGGATCGTGTGGCGGCTATCCGGGAGGAGGAAGACCATGACCGTTGACCTGATTCACGGCCCAACTGAGGCCGATTGGCTGGAAGTCAAACGCCGCGCCCTCGTTACCGTGGGCAAGCGACCGATGGACAAGCCCCGATCGGAGTGGCGTAAAGCCATCCTCCGGGCGAGGCACAGCCCCATTCGCTATCTGGTGTACTCATACTACATCCACGATATCCCGACGTGGGTAGCGACCCATCTGGTGCGGCATCACGTAGGCATCCAGCCGTATGTCAAGAGCCAGCGTAATGACCGCCAGCACGATTACGACCGCAACGCCGCGAGGCAGGACGCGCCCGTGGACATGATCATCGACGTGAACGCCGAGGCATTGCAGACCCTCGCCAACAAAAGGCTGTGCAACAAGGCGGCGCGGGAGACGCAGGAGGTCGTGCGGGAGATGTGCCGCCTAGCCGTTGAGCATACCCCGGAGATGCTGAGCGTACTTGTGCCTGAGTGCGTGCGGCATGGCGGTATCTGCTACGAAATGCAATCGTGTAAGGAGGACGGGAATGTATACGCATGAACGATACGCAAAGCGCGTAGCGGCTGGAGTGTGCTACCGCTGTGGCAAGAACCCCGCCGCGCCGGGCAAGCGCAGTTGCGAGGAATGCCTTGTGCGGCAACGGGCATCCGCTCGTTACAGATACCGCCAGCTAGTCAAGAACGGCATCTGCGCGTTGTGTAGGCACGAGAAGGCCACGGTCGGCTATGTGACCTGCGATGCGTGCAGAGCCAAGAACATCATCTACAGCAGGATCGATTATGCGAGAGACCATCACAAGGAGGCTAAATCATGAACAAGGCGTATCTCATCGGCAACCTGGCTAGCGACCCGGAAATCCGTACAACCCAGCAGGGACACAATGTCTGCACATTCCGTATCGCCGTACAACGGCGCGTGAAAAATGCGGACGGCACTCACGATTCCGATTTCATCCCCGTGGTTGCGTGGCGGCAGCTTGCCGACCTGTGCCACAAGTACCTCCACAAGGGGAGCAAGGCCGCAATCGTGGGAGCCATGCAGACCCGCTCTTACGATGCACAGGACGGCTCCAAGCGGTACATCACCGAGGTTATCGCAGACGAGGTTGAGTTCCTCGACCCGCGCGAGAAGGCCGAGAAGCCCGCACAGAAGGGGCAGTTCACCGAGATCGACGAATCCGAAATCCCGTTCTAAGGAGGGCAGACGCGATGAAGAAGCCGCTGAATGAATGGGCGATGGAGATCCATGACAACTCTGTGGGCCACGGCTGGTGGGATGAGCCGCGAACGGTGGATGAGGTCGCAAGCCTCATCCACAGCGAGTGGTCGGAGGCGTTGGAGGAGTTCCGGGCCGGGAGGCCGATGGTCTGGGCGGACACGGATGTCTGGGGCAGGACGGAGGACATCGCCCGCATTAAGGATTCCATGCGCAAGCCTGAGGGCATAGCCGTGGAATTGGTGGACGGGTGCATCCGCATCCTTGACTACCTCGCGACCATCGTCCCGCAGGACGCTCCTGACCGCTGGCGTTGGTGCGCGGCTATTGATGCTGAGGACGCACATATGCCGCTCCCGTCGCTGATTGAGCGTCTGCACAGCATGGTCGTCCACGCCTACGACCTCGACCCGGACAGGCTGGAGCCGGGAACCCTGCGCGGGGCTATTATCATCGTGGCAGGATGGCTCAAGGCGCATAGCATCGATATCGAGGAAATCATGGAGTTGAAGCACGCCTACAACTTGACCCGCCCGTACAGGCATGGAGGGAAACGCTTATGAGCAAAACGGACACCCAGCGCGACCGCATCCTGACCCACCTCAAGCGGTACGGGAGCATCACCCAGAAGGAGGCCTACGAGCGTTACGGCATCGAGCGGCTGGCATCCCGCATCCACGACCTCAAAGGCGGCGGAAACATCATCCGCACGGGCCGGGAGACGGCTTTGAACCGCTACGGGGAGCCGACAAGCTACGCGCGATACTACTGGGGAGGCGAACGCTAATGTGGCTGGACATCAACGGCGAAATGCTGGTCAATCTGGATCGGGCGGCAGACGTGTATATGCAGAGCGAAGAGCAGGAACGCGTTGCGCTGTACATCAACATGGGCGGTGATGATGACATCCTGCTCGGCATAACCACGGAGGACATCGCCAAGGGGTACATCGCGTTGATTGCGACCAATCTCCGAGCGGGAACGCCAATCCTGAGTGTGACCACGACGCATGAGGGGGCCGAGTAATGGCGGCATCAACGAGGCCCGTGAAGCTGGACAAGTACGGCATTACATGGGAGGAGTACAAGGAGTTGTCCTACTTCTGCCTACAGTATCAGCGGAAGAAGCAGGAGGCCGCTGACCTGCTCACCATGCGGATTTCTACCCCTGCCCCTGCGACCTATCATGTCAACGGGGTGGAGTACGGTACGTTCTTGCCGCATGGACAGGGACAGACCAGCGACCCGGTGTTCTCGCAGATGGCGAAGCGGGAGAAGCTGCTCAACGATGTGCGGATGATCGAAAAGGCCGCGCGGATGGCAGGAGACGGCGATGTAATGGCCCCGTACATCCTGCGAGTAGTAACGACACGGGATGGAGCGCGAAAGGTCAAGGCCGACATGGAGCCGCCCTGCGGCATCAACCAGCTTTTTGAGATGCGGAGGAGGTTCTACTACATCCTGCGGGAGATGCGAAATGGAGAAGCCCCGGCTTGATGCTGGGGCTTCTGCTTATATGCGCGTTCCATCCGGGAAGACAAAGTGGTACTCAAATTCCGCGCCGAGGCACTTTGCTATCTGCTCAAGTTCTTCCGACGTGAATTTGCCCGTCTTCATTCGCTGGACGAACGCTTGCTGGCTCTTGCACCCGAACCGCCGTGCCAGTTCAGCTTCCGATATCCTGGCATATGTCTCCGCAAGTCGAATCTTCATCGGGATGTCCATGCTCCCACCTCCTGTTGGGATTATATCATGATTTCGTTGAGAAAGCAAATATTAAACTTTTATTAAATAACAGAATTATTGAATTATCCTATTGACTTTCTAAATAAAATCGTTTATAATAAAGGTGAACAAAAGGAAAGGGGAACACGAAAATGACAACCGCCACGATGATGAAGCGAATCGCCACAAAGCAGAAGGAAATCGCCAAGTACCAGAAAGAAATTGCTCGGTATGAAAGCGAAAAGGAAGAGGCGCAAAACAAGTGGCACATCGATGCTTGCACAAAGTGGATTGCCTACTACAACAAGTTTATTGTGAAGAAAGAAACCGAGATTGCTGAAATGACCAAGCAGGCCGCTGCTCTTGCCAGCAAGGAAGAGATGGATGCGATGATAAAGGCAAAGGCCGAGGAGATGGCGACCAAGGGGTTCAAGTTCGATGGATTGACCACGAAGGGGCTGCGGTATAGCATCTATGGAAACAACGGCATGACAGAGCGGTCTTTGCATTGCTACCAGATGGCAATCGAGGGGATGGGAATGGTTTTTACGAGCGGGACGCTGGAAACTGTTGCCGAGTACATACTCAAGAACTGAACGACCAACAAGCCGAGGCCGGGGCGGCTAAACCCCGGCAGAAATGCAAGGAGGTACAGGGCAATGGCGAAGGTTTACGGCGAGGAACTCAGGAAAGCGATTCTTGCAGAGAGGGCAACGCTAGTGGCCTCTATGGAGCGCAGGGCGGAACGGATTCGGAATTGGGAGACGGACGAGGATGATTGCTTTATCAGCGAACGCGTTGAGGCCAACGGCATCCGCGAGTGCGACCTGCAGCTTGAGATCCTCAAGGGTGACGGCATGATGGACTTCGAGGGCTGGTTCGACCAGGACGGCAACGAGGTTCGCGTCCGCTGGGTACACACCCGATACGGTGGCGCGTACGTTTGGAACGGCATCTTCGCCAGTAGCGAAAAGGCACTCATGAAGAAGACGGGCCTCACGAAGAAAGGAATCCGGGTTCCCTGCTGGACGAAGTTCTCCACCCCTTATGGCGGGATGCTCGGAGTGTACAGCGGCAGTTACGAAGTGGTTCGCTGGCACACGAACATGGTAACTGGTGAATACGTCGGCTATCCCGACTAAGCCGAAACGGCCTCCGGGCCGTCCACCCGAACCGCCCCACGGGTGCTGATGAGGCAGGGCGAGACAATCGACAAAGCATAGGAGGTACACCATGAAGCCCGTCAACCTGAAAGACGCGACGAAGACCCTGCACACCTTTGAGCAGGCCAAGCGCAATAACGAATTCGAGAGCAACAAGGACTCTCGCTGGTACGATCCCGAACGGCACGCTGCCGCTACCCGCGACCTGGAGGCGGCCCAGAGCATGTACGCCGCGGCCCGCGTGAAGCTGGACGAGATCCTGGACGAAGTCCAGAAGCGCGCCAAGGTCCGCACCATCACCAGCGAGGAGATCGTCGAGGCCCTGGATCGAGTCGAGCAGACCCTAGGGATCTCCAAGCGGGCGCTGGAAGGTGTCCAAGTCCACGTGGATCTCAACGACCAGAAGTTCCCGAACGCCTACAAATGGACGCCGGAGAGCACGCAGTTCTGGGCCATCTTCAAGGGCGGCTCCTGGCGCGTGCTGGGCATCGAGCGCGACACCTGTTCGCAACTGGCAACCAACTGTTACATCACACATACGGAGGCCAGCAAGGCGGCTTTGCTTGAGCGTATGACCCGGTTCTCAGTTTAAGCATAATAGAGGGCATAGGAGGTACAAGGGCATGGCATTTGATATCTACAAGGCAGTAACCGACCGCATCATCGGTATGCTGGAGCAGGGCATCATCCCGTGGGAAAAGCCGTGGGCGGGAATGGCAGGAGGCGCGAGGAACTACGTCACGCAAAGGCCGTATAGCCTCATGAACCAACTTCTTCTCGGCGGCGATGGCGAGTGGATGAGCATGAAGCAATGCAACGAGCGCGGCGGCAAGGTCAAGAAGGGCAGTAAAGCCCACATGGTGGTATTTTGGAAGGTCAACCAGTACGAGGACAAGGACAGCACGGGGCATATCAAGACCGACAGCAAAGGCAACATCGTGATGAAGATGGTTCCCATCCTGCGCTATTACAACGTATTCCGGGTGGAGGATTGCGAGGGCATTGAGCCGCACAGCGTACCCGTGCAGAACTACAACGAGCCGATTGAGGCGGCTGACAAGGCGTTCAACGCCTATCTGACCCGGAGCGGCGTGCAGTTCCACCGGGTTGTTGGAGACCGGGCGTATTACCGCCCCAGCACGGACGAAATCGTTCTGCCGCATTGGGAGCAGTTCAAGAGCGCGGAGGAGTATTACAGCACGGCGTTCCACGAGGCCACGCACAGCACGGGCCACAAGGACAGGCTGAACCGCTTCCCGGAGAACGCCCTTGAGGCCGCGTTCGGGAGCGAAAGCTACAGCAAGGAGGAACTGGTCGCGGAAATCGGATCGGCGGCGTGCCTGTGCAAGCTGGGGATTGAGACCAGCGGCACGATTCGGAACAGCGCGGCGTACATCCAAAGCTGGCTCAAAGCCCTGCAGAACGATAAGCGGTTGATCGTGAGTGCGGCGGGGAGAGCAGAAAAGGCCGTGGCGATGATATTCGGAGAAAACGGTGACGCAAGCGCAGTCGATTGATGTTATCATGCAAGCATGGACAGGCGGCAGAAATGCGGCCTGTTCTTTTTTATTCACACGATTTGGAGTGCGCGGCTAGTTCCTGACCTTCCTTCCTAGCTGCGCGGGAGCATCCACAAATTACGCCGCTTTCCACCTCGGCGGCTGTGGCTGGTGGGGGCCGGGTGCACCTCTCTCACAAGGACGGTCAACAAGGATAGGAGGGTCACAGCATGGACTTGGAGATTGTATACCTCTCGCCAGACGAACTTACGCCCTACGAGGCCAACACGCGCCGCCACAACCCGGAGGACATCGACCAGATCAAAGAGAGCATCCTCGCGGACGGGTTCAATGATCCGATTGCCGTATGGGGCGAGAAGAACATCATCGTTGAGGGCCACGGGCGGCAGATTGCCGCGAAGGAACTGGGCCTTGAGCGTGTGCCATGCATTCGCCTTGACCACCTGACCGATACCCAGCGCAGGGAATACGCAATTCGGCACAACCGCACGGCTGAACTGTCCGCGTGGGATTTCGGGAAGCTGGAGGAGGAAATCGCCGCGCTGGAGATTGAAGGCGTGGATCTGAGCGGGCTGGAGTTCGAATTTGATTCCGTTCAGGACGATTTCACCGATGCAAAGACAGAATTTGAGCAGGATGAAATCCCCGATGCTCCAGAAGAAGCGATAACGAAGCGCGGAGATATATGGCAACTTGGCAATCATATTTTAATGTGCGGAGATAGCACAGACGCGAACGATATTGCCAAGCTAATGAACGGTGAAAAGGCGAAAATGCTGTTCACATCTCCTCCATATTCTGACATGAGGGAATATGAAGGTGGCAAGGACCTGTCTGTTTCCAATCTCGCGCAGTTTATTTCCGCATATAGGCCATATACGGATTATCAATGCGTGAATCTTGGCATTCAGCGCAAGAACAATGATA
>Ga0326512_10003454_pt1 | contig 11586 bp, 17 predicted proteins | sample 1_2617_0518_D_FD_203652 | JGI IMG/M metagenome (GOLD analysis project Ga0326512, IMG submission 203652) | Bovine rumen microbial communities from UC Davis, California, United States - 1_2617_0518 | ecosystem: Host-associated > Mammals > Digestive system > Stomach > Rumen | place: USA... | reverse complement strand
TTCATCGTCAAGTTTGGAGTCGTCTTCCTCATTAATGCTGTCGTGTACGACGATTGTTTCACCTGTATAGATGAGACCTTCAGTCTGGAGATACTCTCCGTCGATACCGTTTGCATGTGCAAGATAAGTGTTTACTATTCTTGCTGTGGGGTCTGCTCCTGAAAGTACAAGAGAAACCTCACGGATAACACCATGCATAATGTTATTGCCGTTTCTTGTCAGCTTGTTTGCGAAGATTGAATAAGAGTCAAGGTCTCCGTGGCGAATACATTCCGCTACGGTCTTGGCGTTGTCTGTTCCATTAAGGTAGGACTCTGCCCAAACTCCCTCAGGCTTCTCAAACAGAAATGAATGACCTACGACACTGTTGGGGTCCTTGTGGTCGTGCTGATACACAAGAGGTACCTTAGTGCCATTCTGCTTTGCAAAGGCTCCTGAATGCATTACGGTTCTGTCATCACACTCGACGCCGTACTTTGCAACCCAGCCTTCAAAGTCAGGTGTTCTTTTCATGAGTTGTTTTCCTCCTTTGTTAAATTATTCTTCCATTTTGATTTAAAGGTTAAAGTCACTTGTATCAACCATCGCCTGCTCTTCTTCGACAGGATGTGAGATGTTCGGATTGCTGAGTTCGTCAGCCTTCGGGTCATCTGATGGCTTAAGTCCAAGTTTACCTCTAAATTCATTCTTGGTGAATATCTCATTTCTAATGAGCTTATCAGCAAGGTCAGGAAGCTTTGAAGTAGGAACTAAACCAAACGGGTCGTTGAATGCCATAATTCTCTTACCCATAGTCTGAGCCTTTTCACTGTAGAACTTACTTGAAAGCTCCTCAGTTACAGCAGACACCATTGGTTCAATAGTTCTTTCATAGTAATTGTTAAGGGTCTGTTCGTCGGCAGTACCGTCCAGAATAGACTGTGTTATGCCAAGCTGAGAGAACAGAAGATTTGTAAGATACTCGACTTCTTTCTGAAGATTGTTTTCAGCAGGTCTGTTGAGCTGTGTAACCTTCTCTTCAGCGCCGATGTATGCTATACCGTATTCTCCGTCGGCAAGCTGTGCCGCGATGTCACCCTTTCGCTGTTCTGCTTGAGCCATCTTAATCTTAGACTGAGCTGCATAAGGCAACTGAATGATTATGTCCAGTTTACCACTTGCAATTCTATCATCAGTTATGTCAAGCATAGACAGCTTTTTATTAAGTCTCTGTAAAGTCGAATTAGGTTCGTTCATTATGTTGTAGAACGGATTTTCAACAATACCGACTAAACGCTTTGGTAAGATTAACTTCTGAGTAGTTACAAGGTCTTCGTTATACACTTCAACCTCGACATCTTTGCCGAACCACTGAGTTACCTTGCCACAGCGGAGACCCCAGATTTCATAGGAGTCAGTATTCCAAGGTTCTTTGTTGAAGTCAATTGGTATAATTGCCACAACACCCTGGTCTATCATGCGAGCGAAAATATCTTGTCTGAACATTCTCGCTGCCTGGTCTATATTGGCTCTGACTGTAAAAAGCCTGTTGAGGCTTGAGTCGTAATCCACGTCCTGGAATTTGTCGTTTTCGGTCAAAACTGCTTGCATTTTGAATTTTGCCGCATCAACTGCAATTCTGTTGTTTACAGCTGATACAATTGTTCTTCCGTTTGCAAAGTTCTGCCTCGAACGGTCAGGTCTTCCAGAGTAGGATGAGCCAGCAGTACGATAGACCGTCTCGTACTCTTTGGAGTTTGTAAAAATGTTGAAAGTATTTCTGAACTTACTTACTAACCCCATTTACTCAGCCTCCTTTTTGTTATCAGTTATGCTTAGAATATACGTCCTTAATAGTCTTGGTTTTAAGCCTATCGTAAGCTTCTTTAACCATTCTATTCTTAGACTTAGGTAAGAACGCAAAGCCTTTCTCGCCATTATCGACAAGTATTGTATTATACGCAAAAGACCGCATATAATTTGTTCCGATGTGAACTTTCTCGTTAACCCGTCCTTTAGAGTCACGTTTGATATTTGTGACATTAGTTCCACCATACTTTTTAACCAAATAAGCATAATGCTCTTTGATTTCATAGTCGGCTTCTTTACGGAACTGATTGGCTCTATTCTGAGTTAACATTGCTATCTTTACTGCGTTCTGGGCTTCTTTACTTTTCTTCCTATGATTTTTATTTATAATCTTAGAAGATTGCTTGTCAGTATAATCAGATAGGCGGTCTGCAATAGTAGCCTGTTTACCAAGGAGTTTAGCTTTTCTATTATCAGCTCTTAATTGTCTGGTGTACTCCCTTGTAGATAATCCAGCAAGCCGAGCTTTTTCCTTACGGACTCCCCACTTCATTCCAGGAACACCGTGATGTATTATAGAGTCTTCTTCACTTGTAGAAGTTGTGAGTATTTCAAGGGTGTCCTGCATTTATTCATACACCTCCTTGTTGTTCTTATAGGACACGAAGGCGTCCATCATAGCAGACACTACATCAATCTTTTTATCATAAGATAACTTCATGAGTTTGCGTCCGCCGTTATTGTCACGTATTACAACAGAGTTACCCATACAAAATGTTACGATACTCTGCTGATGTAACAAATGTTTATCTTCGGCAAGCATCTTAAGCTCACCAAGAGGAACTGTTTCGGTTCTGACTCCCTGCTTCACTACATCTAAGCCAAAAGGTCCATGGTCTATTCTCCAACGCTCAACAAACTTGTCAGCATTGTAAGGGTCGAAACCAAAAGACCTTACATCTAAACGTTTTTCTTCAATGAAATTAAATACGTCATCATACACTTCGTCCATGTCAAGGATTGTTCCGTTGTGTATAATAAGTGAACCCTCGTTAATGAATTCGTCGTATTTTATTCTCATTGCTGAAGATAAACTATTTAACGTTCTCTCTGTAATAAAGCAAAGTGACATAATACCAAAAATATCTTTTCGTAAAGGAAACAGAAATGTAAACGCACAGAAGTCGTTTCCCTGAGACATGTCTCCACCCATTGCACAAGGCATGAGCTTGAAATCACAAGGCGCTTCTGTAGGGAGAGTTTCTTCATAAGTAAAGAAGTAAGTAAATCCTTCCATAGGTATTCCGAAACACTTTGCCAAAATATCATTTCTTGTTTCAGGTGAATGCTCTGCGGTATTGACATATTCCTGATAAGCTTCAAAGCTTATGGTATGACCAATATTAGGCTGAGCCTTAACCCAGCAAGTCGGGTCGTTCACTTCCTTGATGTCATCAAGTTTATACCACCATACAGAAATATGAGGATTGAAGTATTCACCCTTAAGAACTTTCATAAGCTCCATCTTTACTGAGTCACCAGGACCATTACGAATTGTTCCCTCTGAACTTATCGCGAGGATAAGTGAATTAGGTATCTTCTTTGCACCCTGATAAGCCGCCTGTGTTACATCTTCTCGGATGTCACATGAAAGCCACTCATCAATTGTGACAAAGTAAGGTCCAGCACCCTGAAGCTTCTCGATGTCCATTGGGACTATCTCAACAACTGAGCCAGTGAGTTTGTTTTCTACACCAACTTTAGTTGAGACAAGAGCCGCTTTGTTGTGAGCTGAACCTTTGTTTGACATAATGCTTCCAGCTGTAAGAAACTTGTAAAGAGGACCTTTTGCTCTGAGAATAGCAGTCTTCATCGGTCCCATTGTGGCTTCAGCCTGTCTTACAGTAGGAGCAGTTATGATTTGCTTTGTGGTAGTTGTAATAATTGTAAGGAAGTAAGATTGCAAGAGTGATGCAAACATAGATTTAGCCGCACCTCTTGCTACGATTAAGTAGACTTTACTTCTAAGTCTTTTAAGTTCTCTTCTCCTCACATAAATTACTTTACCATTAGTGTCGATTTCGGGTACAGACTTTTCGACATAGTAGAACCAGCTCAGTATGTCTTCAGCCCATAGTTTGAATGTATCAAGCAGGTGTAAGTCTGAACCATCTTGTAAAGTAAGTTCTTTTTCACAGAACGAAATAAACCCATCAATAGCTTTATCGTCATAGTATACACCAGGATTACGAATTAAGTTATCAATTAAGTTCATTTGCATTTCTATGTTTTCATTTACTTTAATCTTGCCACTTAAAACATCTTGACGGAATTGTCCATAATATTTTGGTGTGGCAGTATTAGACAGCATGAGTGCTCACACCTCCTCTTTTACTTTCATTTTGATTTACTTCTTTTTCTCAGACAAAGCAATTATCTGATTACGATAGTCAAGGGCAGACTTCATGTCTCTGAGCTCGTTGACATTGGCTTCGCCCCAGACCTTCTTCATCTGTTCGATGTCACCGCTGCGAGTAGCCTGAAGAACGCGATTTTTACGTCCTTCTTCAATATTGGCTTTTCTTGCTTTTATGTCTTTTTCAGAAATGTCTTTCATAACATCCCTAAACTGACTAAAGTTGTGGGCGACGTTATAAGCAGTCTGTCCAATTTCAGCAGCTTTCTTACCAACATTTATAAGTTTGTCAACCTGTTTTGTCGGGTCAGGTCTTAAACCTTCAAGCTTCTGCTGATTCTGGATGCGCTTTATCGCACGGTTTATCTGGTCTTCACTAAGCCTATGAGAGATAGAAAGGACATCATCAACGGTACCCGTTTTAACAAGTTTCTCATCGTTATCAGCCTGCTTCTTCAGTGCCGCTTCGATTTTAGTATCAAGCTTAGCAATCTTTTTGTCAAACTTTCCAACTTTCTTGTTAATTCTGGTTGCTTTCTTAGTGTAGCGGTTCAGAGTTGCTAAGTCACCAGCTTCTCCGGCTTTCTTAGCTCTTTCTGTAAATTCCTCGAAACGCTTTTTTGCTCGTGACGATTTCCTCTGATAACGAGCCTTACGGACTCCCCACTTCATTCCAGGAACACCATGGTGCTCAAGATACTCGTCAAATGTCTCACCTACGTAGACATCATTTGTCATCAGTTCCTCCCTCCTTTTTATCGTCTTTCTTTTCTTCGTTTATCTTGTATTCTGCATTACGAAGAGCTGATTTCAAAGGCTTCGGTAACGGTACACCCATCTTGTCAAGGTTCTCACTCAGACTTATAAGCTCCATAATCACAATGTAAATTGTTAAACCTATCATTATGTATTTTGGAGCATTTATAGTCCAGGTAAGAACATATCCGACAAGCAGAATACATATCTCACCAACTTTACGGTTAAGCCCTTCTCTCATCTTATATGACTTGAGATGACCTGTAGCCCATGCATGAGATATACCCGTGACGAAGTCTATCACCATAAGGATAAAAGGAAGCAATATAAGTTTGTAGTTCTGTGCCATTGTCATTGAGTCTTTTAAATCACTCAAGAAATTCTGTTCCATTTTGATACTTCCTCCTTTTCTTTACACTATCCTCTTCTCGTGTAATACAAAACTTTTTAATAAGATGCAAACATGGTTGCCTTTAGCTAATCGCTATAGATTAAAGTTGTTTACACGAGTTAAGAGTCCAGTGTAACGCTGTGGTTATGAGAATTACGAATTAGAAGGAACTATCTTTGCAAATTCAGTAGCCGTTGTTGTATCTCCTGAAGCAAGAGCAGCCTCACAAGTCACAACTGTAGCTGTACTTGAAGCAACAGTCAGGATGTCAACTGACACCTTGTTTGATGCAACCTTAGCAGCTGTAGGGAAGCAAATCGAACCGTCATTAACAATCATAAGAACTCCAGCAACGTAGTCCTTATAAACGTCACCACCAACAGCAGCAACAGTACAAGCGCTGTCAGTATAAAGTGTTGTTGTGCCAGAAGCAGTCTTTGCATAGTATACACGACCGCTAATGCCGATGTTGTCAGCATTGTAGAATACTCTGTTTCCGTTTACCATAGTTATTTACTCCTTTTAAATTAATTTATTTAGTAACCTTTACGGTTAACTATCATGTATTATAAGACGGGTCACACTCGTAGAGAAAGCGATGTTCCATCTCGGTGAGCTCGTCTTTCAAAGCTTTGTGAAGTGTGCCGTTAGAGTTCGGGTCAAATATGTATCTCACATAAAGACTTATATAGGTTTTAACAGCACATAATCTATCTTCATCTTCTCCAAGACAGTCAGACCATGTCGCTGTCGAGTCAGATATTGTGTAAGGGGTCTGGAATACGTTTAACTGTTTAAGTTTGAAGAAACCACTATTAATATGCATAATAATGTCTGTATCAAAACTCGTATCCGCAGGTCCCTGACCAATAACTTTTTTAACAGAAAGTAATATAGATGAATCTACATCAATGTCCTCTGTTACGTTGTTAACTTCATCGGGCATAACTTTTCACCTCACTCAACTAAAGCTGACAAAATATAACCTTCTCTTTTGCCAACTTTACATTTGTAGTATTTCTTATCGTCCCAAGACCATGCTATTGCGTTAGGGTTGACAAGAATGTTTTTACCAGCTTTAAGTGTTGTAAGTGCAAAGGGTTCTTCTATCTCAGGGTCGTCATCAACACTCTTAAACACTGTACAGCTCTTACAGTTTTTTATTGTTCTGTTTACATAAACTTCTAAAGACATTGTTGTCACCTCCAAGGACATGTGTCAAACGGACGTCTTTCTATTGGGTCTTGAGGGAGAAGAGATTTGTCGCCGTAGTGAATAGCATTATGTGTATTATGACTGCAAGAAATTAAATTCTCTTCGTCAAATATACACGGGTCAAAGTTCAAAAGCTGTTCCTTTGTGAGAGGATTAATGTGATGGACTATTATTCTTCCTTGAATGATATAATCATCAAGTCCAAGGTCTCGTCCATTATCTCTGAGGATTACTTTACGTCTTATACTTTTCCATAAATCAGATTTAGTGTAGAGATATTGATTTAAATATCGGCTACCACCAAATGTTTCTTCTCCAATCTTAGAAAAGGTTCGTAAGTATTCATATCTCTCTATCAAAGTTTTAAGCTTTACAAGTTCACTGTAACTCTTATCCATTGCTACCAGCATACTCCTTCATCATCTGAATTGCTTCCTGATAAAGTTCTTCCTGTCTTCTCTCCGACTCAAGATTTTCTACTTTTGCATTTGCGAGAAGACTTTCTGCTTTAATCTTCTCTCGTTCAAGTTTTGCTCTTTCCGTTCCAAGACGTAGACAAGCTACTGTCTCGTTTGGGGAAGCTGTGTTATCTCTTAATCTCTGAACTATACACTTATATGCAAGGTCAGTAAGCTGAGCTTCTCTTCCCTCTGGTGATAAAGCATACTCGAAGGGTCCAGTATCTACTGGGGTCGGCGGGTCTTTCGGCATATAGTTCACCTCCTCGAAATGAAGAGGCGGCAGAATATAAACTCCACCGCCATCTTATTGTCTTATCTCATATCGTTGAGCATTCTCTCAAACTTCATACGAGTGTGCTCGTCAGGAGCTCTATTCATAAGGCTTTCAACATCAGCCATAAAGTCCGACTTAGCGTCGCCACTGTAATATGAATTGTTGTAAGAGTTTCTGCCACGATTTGTCATACCATCTCTGCGAGAGTTAGTCATTGTACGAGACATCATTCTGCCACGTCCAGAAGGAGTCATGCCCCAGTCATTTGACATACCAGTTTCTTCCTCAATCATCTGGATTGCACACTTGATGTTCACGAGTGACTCAGTAAGACACTTAAGCCATTCTGCTTCAGTATTTGTGAGACCCTTATTACGACCAACTTTATTGTTAAGTTCTTCGAGTTCCATCTTAACTGTTTCGCAAAGTTCGTATAATATGTTAAGTTCCTTGTCCATTAAAATATCACTCCTTTACGCAATGCGGTTAATTTCAAGGTTACCGTTAATCTGGTCTATTACAGGAGTAGGAACCGTTGTTCCGTCTGTTACACCAGAAACGTACTCTACAGCAAGTGTAAAGCAACAACCTCTCGGTACCTTAATAGTAGCAGGGCTTGTTACACTGTTGAACTGTTCAGCAGCCGCAGGAGTTGAGATTGCTCTGCTTGTCAGTCTCGGCTCACCGTTTACTACAATAGCAACAGCTATCGGAGTTACAGTACCGCCTTCAGTGATAGCAATGTTACCATTATAAGATACTTTGTAAGTTGCATAACACTGGTTGGTGTTGCCTTTGAGAATAAAAATGCCAGTACCGTTTTCATGGATTACATTACCACGAGTACAAGGCATAGATGCTGTAAATTCTATCGGAGTATTAAGAGGAATACTCTGAAGACTATTAGCAAGATATTCTGCTGCCATAAAATATCACCAACCTAATTAGAATGAACCGCAGCCACAACCGCTATTCAGGTTCTGAGGACAAGTAAATATCGGCTGGTTGCCATATACAGGAGTTGTGTTTACAGGACAATTCTTTAATCTATTATAAAGATTGTCAACGATGTTGTCAGCTGTTGCGAGGCTGTTTGCCTGCATTGTAGCCATGTTAACAGCGTTCTGGAGACCGATGTTATCTCTCTGTGCCTGAGCAAGCTGGTTCTTTACACCATCGAGTTCAAGAGCACAAAGCTTATCCATAATCATCTGGTCACCGCTACGAATAGCGTCTACGATGTCTCTTGTGTTCTGAGCAGCGGCAGTACGTGTTGCACAGCCTTCTGTAGCCTCTGTGTATCTGAGGTCTGCTATGCCAGCCTGAATACCGTTGAAGCCCTGCTGATTTGCTGTCTGCTCTGCATAACTTCTGTTAAGGCTTGCTATCTCGTTTGCGTTCATCTGCTGTGAAATAGCAGCCTGTGCACCGAAAATAGAGTTGTTTACACTGTTAAAGCCATTAGACATATTGAGCTGCATATCACCACAGCACTGACAGAGCTGAGTAGCAAGAGCAGAGATAGCATCACGAGTTGAGGTAATGCTGTCGTGGAGCTGAGCGTCTCTGAAGCCGCCGTTTACGTTAGCATTGATGCCGTTCTGACCGTTAAGCAGCCAAGGGAAATCATATCCGAGCATCATGTTGCCGTAACCTCCTCCGAATCCACCGCCGAAACCAAAGCCGCCGTTACAAAGTGCGATAAGGAAGAGAATACCAAGCCAAGAGTCGCCGCCTCCGAAGAGACCATTGTTGCCATAGCCACCCATAAAAGGTACGCCATTTGCAGGTGTCATTAACATCGTTGTGTTCATGCCGTTTTCGTCAGTCATTTTTGACCGTCCTTTCTCCCCATAACTTTTTGGGGTAAACATTTACATCCCATAATTGTGTAAACGTTTAATAAATTTATTTATCTTTTACCTACCAATCCGTATACCTGCTTCTGAATAAGCGGAGGAACCTGACCAGTTTGTGCACAATATCTCACAGCTTGTTCAGGAGTCTGTATGTCGGGTGGTAAGTTAAGACCTGATAAATATTTAAACGGGTTTTGTTTAAACTCATTAAAGAGTTTGTTTAAGTCCAACTGTTGCGGAGGTTGTTGAGTTGGATTAGGGTTTTGAATATTTCTTCTATTTTGATTTTCAAAGAATGGATTTCCCATTAACCTTTCAACTCCTCTGCTACAGATTGCATTTCACTGATTATCTTCTTATATGGTTCAAAGTCTGTCTTTGTCATAAACTCAGACATGTCAACTTCAGGAGTTGGTGGTGCCTGAGTAGTTTCTGTTGGCTGTTGTGGCTGAGACTCCTCTACCTCTTCCACAAGTTTGAATTTCTTAAACACAAAAGGTTCAAGAATAGACATACCAACAGACTTCATGTAGACATAACCTTCATTTTCGTTGATAAAGTTTCTTGTACTATTAGGAGGAACGTCTGCTCGTCTCGCAGCTTCTTCAGAAGGAACGTTTATAAACGTTGTAACTCCTTGCTGAGGTTGTATTGAATTCTGCATATACTGCTGGAGCAGTTGCTGATAGGCAGTATTGTTCTGTCCAAATAGAGGATTAATCATTGGCATTAAAGTTCCTCCTTTGTATAGTAATAAATTGGGATTTCGCTACCACTGTCCCATGAGTCGTAGTAATCTCCGTCGACTACCGCAACAGCATGGGCACCAGTGGCTACGATATACGAACCCTTTGGGTGTTCGTTTGCGAAATCGTTTATAGAATAACAGAAAGGACAATCATTAGGACAAATGTAACGCTTAAAACCTTGTTTACGGAGATAAGTGTCCCATACATGATTTGAGTTACCCCAATCACGTAGTTCGTATCCTTCTACTGAGAGTTCAGTATATGCTTTTTCCCAAGTATCTCCAGTGACTTTACAGATAGCCCTTATGACACAGTCTCCAGCTCTCACGTTACCAGCTGGATTATTACAGTAAAACACATACATTATCGTTTACCTACTCTTGACTGTTTGTCATAAATTGTGTCGAGGTTCCAGTTTATACCTTCACGTACTCTGAATATCCTCTCGGCTTCTTTGAGTTCAAGGTCTACGTCTCTTACGAAACGCATTACAAACTCTGCTGACGCTACTTCCGAAATATCTACAAGGTTACGGTAACAGTCTTCGTAGAGTATCTTAGACTGCTTTTCCCACTCAATCCATTCACGCATTCCGTATTTAATAAGATACATTTTATCCTCTGAAGTTAATTCATCAGAAGATTTCTTTAACATACCTAAATTAAGAATGTCAATCTGAGGAGGATTATCTGCAACTAAGACGTTATGATGATGCTGTATAAAGTATTTACATAACTCAGAATATCCATGAGTTTCTTCCTGTAACTGACTTTCCTGTTTTCTCATATCAGGAAGTAAGTCCACAAAGGCAAATATCTGGACAAGCTGAGAGTGTATCATCATTGCTCCGACCATTCTGTTTCCAAGTGCTGTGTAGATTTCGTGTATCGTCATATGATTTTTCCTTTCTATAGTTTTACGTCTTCTCGGACAAGATTTTGGTTTATTGGTTTGTGTAGTTTAAGTCCATGCGCCATAAGGGTCTTTGTAAGGTTCCCAACAAGTTACTCCGCTTATATTGTATGTTGTATTAGTAAAGGGTTGAGCCACAACGTCAGCCTTCACTATCTGAAATCTGGTGCACACATTACTGTTATAATTAGGATATATCTTGCTTATAAATCCCACGGATGTGTCCGCGCTTACTGTGAAGGGGTATTCTTCGTGGTAGAATTTGGTCGTTGTTGTGGCATACCCGTTGAAAAGTGGGTCGTCAACAGTCGGAGCATAAGCCTGGTTCATGGACTTTTTCACCAGCACCTGATCGTCTTCTGTCAGCAGGGCGATATAAGGGTTCTGATTATCGTGTGTCCTCAGCACCCAGGGATAGTGGTCTACATCGACATAAGCTTCGCACACCAGCTTGTAGCTTCCTGCTTTTAGACTGCCGAAGAATTGGCAGTGCTCATAGTCACAGGGGCGATCATCGGCAGTATAGCCGTATCTGTCATCACCTATATATGCCGTTCTTGCTATATACCACTGCTGATATGCAGACTCCGAAGATACATCCGATGGTATAGCAGGAACAATAGTCTTATTGGCGTAGGTTATTGTAATAGTTGAAGGATTAGTAGTAGACTCATTGCTAAGCTCATCTGCAGCAGTGTATTCTCTTTGCTGAAGCTTGTTCATGCCCTCCTGAGAGCCATCATATTCTTTACATTGGGCGTCATG
>Ga0326512_10003450_pt1 | contig 11591 bp, 11 predicted proteins | sample 1_2617_0518_D_FD_203652 | JGI IMG/M metagenome (GOLD analysis project Ga0326512, IMG submission 203652) | Bovine rumen microbial communities from UC Davis, California, United States - 1_2617_0518 | ecosystem: Host-associated > Mammals > Digestive system > Stomach > Rumen | place: USA... | reverse complement strand
GGAACAGTAGAGAAATCCCAGGACATCTGAATAGCATCCGGGCTGTCGTTTACTGTCTCGTAAGCTCTTTCAGAAGGTGTAACAGTAGCACCGTAAATGATGTGCAGCTTGTAACCGTAGTTGTCAAGCTGTGTATCGTTACCCAGGATCGTCTTGTAGGCCATTCCAAAAGGCTTTCTCGGCTGCTGACCAAGCTTTACGCCCGTGACCAGGTCTTTCTCACCATTGCACTCAGCAAAGGCATCCGGATACATATACGCTTCAATAGAACCTTCAAGTTCCTCGGTGGAAATCAGGTTCAGATACTTAATGTTGTCAGCCCACAGCGCATTCGGTTCTGCGCCTGTAGGGTTCATGCTGACACTAATCAGTCCGTTCCAGGCAGAACCTTCCGGATATGTACCATCAGCTGCCTGAGGATAGCAAACTCCCTGGCTTACACCTGTCTCATACAGTCTCTCACCAGTTTTGTCCCACTCTAATTTAGCCATCATTTTCCTCCATTTTGAATTTTCAAATGTAAACTGTATAAACGTCGTGGTATAGATTGTCCGCCTTATACAGTCGGTCATACTGGACTAACAAAAAAGAGGAGAGAAACTCCCCTCTTAAGTGCTCGTCCGGATTTCGATAGATATGTGTTACGGTATATCTAGGTCTAGCCATGTATTTAATATTGTTTGCCGGAAGAGTATAGAACCCTTCAAAGTCATACGTAATACATGGGTATTTAAATTTTGCATCTTCGGCAGGCTGAAAATACACTTCATCTGATCCTAGAAGTGCATGCAGCTTTGCACTAATCTTCTGGCGATGGTCCATTATACAAATCTCCTAACGTAAGATTTACACGAGGATAGCTGACCTCAAGTGAGGCAATTTTCCATCGCAAACCTTGGAATGTAACGTAACGCATATACTTTAAATTAGTGAGCATGAAGTCGTCGGCAATAACACTAACTCCATTGCTAATTGAGAAGTTATCGTTAATTCCCTGACTTGATTCCCACCTTCTTGAATTCTTGGTTAAATCACCATAATACTTTTTTTCAACAATTTTCTCTGTCCAAACGTCAAAACTAGTATTTACTGTTTGGGAAAAGCCGATAACTCCAGCCCACTTAGCCATAACTAACTCCTAGTCAAAAAATCAGCCGTTGTTGCCTTCGTCGCCAGAAGTGGTTGTTGTCTTAGATCTCTGGACGTCACCATCAACAGATGTCGGAACTTCTGCTTCGAAGAGAATCAGTGCAGAGAACGGAACAGTCAGAGCACCAGAGCAACGTGTTTCGATGAGGTAGATCATTCTGTTGTAGTCGATGTCAAAGTCATCGAACATGCTTACAGCGCCACCCTTATCGGCACCTACGGTATAGTCCTTCAGGTTAACAATGATACCGAGCAGGTTCTTTTCGCCGACCTGGTGACCTTCCATAACAGAGACAGTAACGATACGGCTTACACGCAGAGCAGTAGCCAGTTCGGCTTCTGTCTTGTAAAGTCTATGGCCAATACCGTCCTTCATGAGCAGCATATCAGTCAGCTGGTCTTCGGTTGTGAAGAGAATCGGATTTCCAGAACCTCTATATCCCTTACGACCCTTAATAGCAGCTGTGATGAAAGCATCAGCCTTATCAGAATCCGTTGCGTTCTGAGGATAGACAACAGCCTTCTTGATTGTGAACAGGTCAGCATCGTTTGCAATAGGACGAATATGTTCTTCAGAAATCTTGTCGTCATCAGAAGGGAGACGTCCGTCACCGATAAGGATCGCACGAGCAATTTCCTCATCGAGCATCATTCTCATTTCGCCCTTGATCCAAGCAACAACGTCGAAGTCTGTGATGTCGATTACATCGTCACGATCCAGTTTCTGCTTCTTGTAAATTGTCTGCGGGCTCGTGGAACGCTTAAGCAGGGAGAACACTTCTTCCTTCTTTCTGTTTCCCTTAATATAACCTTTTGCACGGGCTTCATCTTCAGTAATATCAGCGAATCTTGTACGAACACGGCTGAAAGGTGTGTGGCTGACACCGTTCATAACGACATTTACCCAGTCGCTCGGTTCGCGCTTAATCCACTGAGGAGTGTTGTTCAGTTCATGGTCTTCCGGGAACAGCCATTCGATTCCGTCAATACCATAGTCCTCAGCATGGGCAAGGAATGTGTTCGCAAGGGACTTTTTGTCCTTGCGAGCTTCTTCGAAAATTTCATTAATTGCGGACTGAGAAAGAACTTCGCCCTTCTCGTCCATAGAGTTGTCAAATACGTTGCGCTTCACAGTGTCATATCCTCCTTCGTCGTATTCGTCATAGTAATCATCAGAGTGAGCTACAGCTCCACCCTTCTTTGAATCTTCAACAGCCTGGCCGATCATGAAATATACGACCTGCTTCTGTTCTTCTGTGAGTGAATCAAAGACCTCTTTAACTGTTTTTCCAGAACCCTTATCTTCGTATCCCTCTTCTTCGTCTTCATCAGCTTCATCAGCATGTTTTACTTCGCCTTTAGCATCATCAACGGCCTGGCCGATCATGAAATATACGACCTGCTTCTGTTCTTCTGTGAGAGTGTCGAATACTTCTTTTACAGTCTTGCCTGACGCCTTATTCTCGTTTGGCATTTCCTTCTCTCCTTCGTCAGCATGTGAAATAAATCCGCTACTATAGTCAATCTCGGCTTTTCCGCTAATGATTGCCTCATCGTAGACTTCTTCCATGCTTCCATCTGAATGCTGCAGAATCGGATACTCGATTGTCGCTCCGGGATTTGCACCAGCAAGCACAAGACTGAGTTCCCTGATTACGCCATGCAGTACGTTTCCTCTTTCCTGTTTAAGTTTGTTTGCGTAGATTGACACACTGGAAATATCTCTAGAGTGAATCAATTCCTTAGCGATTTTTCCTTTTGGTGTGTCATTCAGTTTTCCGTAAAACCAAACACCTTCATCACGATTTTCGAGAAGGGCATGACCGAGTACGTTTTCAACATCGTTATGCTGATGGTTCCAAACGATTGGAACTACCTTCCCGTCATCTTCAATGAAGGCATCTTTACGAATTGTTTTTCCGTCAGAGCATCTAATATCGATTTTCGTTGCCCATCCGGAAAAATCGTATTCATTGAACTTTGCCATTTTTCCTCCATTGCACATAAAAAAGACGTCCATTTTGATAGATACGGCTTTTTGCTCTTATCTATTCTATTGGAACGTCTTGATTACCTTGATTCATTTCTTCTGGAACCATACCAGGCTCCTGATTTGCAGCTGATTCATTAAGATTCCTATTCCTTAATTCGTCTGATTTAGGATCATTGTCCGGTTTCATACCGAGAATCGCTCTAACTTCATTCGGAGACATAATTTCGTTTCGTGTAAACTTATCTGCCAGTTCAGCAATCTGGCTTGTAGGAACAAGTTTAAACGAATCTCTGAAGTACATGATTGAATGGCCCTGTGTGCGTCCCGTTTTAGTAATGAACTTTCGTTTCATGTTATCGGCAATAGCAGCACAGAACGGTTCAATAGTTCTGTTGTAATACAGAAGCATAGTCTGCTCGTCAGCTTCTCCTTTAAACACTGCCTCAGAAATACCCATCTGTGCATAAAGAGTATTCATCAAATACTCAATCTGCTTTAAAAGATTGTTCTCCAAGGATCTATTCAACTGTGTAATTTTTTCGGTTGAATCGATATAGGCAATGCCGTACTTAGAATCAGTAAGCTGCATTTCAATGTCTTTTCTACGTTTGTTAGCCTGCTTCTGTCTAAGTTCACTTTTTACAGTATAAGGAAGCTGAATAATTAAATCCAATTTGCCAGAACTAGCCTGTTCATCAACACTATCCAACAGATTGAGTTTTCTTATGACTCTTTGTAATGTAGAGTTTGGAGCGTTCATAGTTTCATAAAGCGGATTTGGTATAACGGCAACAATTTTTTTCGGTAAGCGTACTTCTTCATGTCTACCGGTTCTGTCGTTATACAAGTCGACTTTAATAGAATCTGGAAACCACTCTACAATTCTACCGGTTCTCATTGTGTCTATTGAATAACCGCCACTTACATTTGGATTAATATCAGTCTCAATAGGGACAGCTGCTACGTATCCCTCATCGCACATAGAATGGACAATATCTTGAATAAATTCTCGTCCAGTCTGATCGATATTAGCTTCAACATTAAGACAGTCATTCAGTCCGGATTTAACAGTCTCTTTGTATCTTCCATTTTCATCAACTTTGACATGCTGAAAAGTAATAGAAGCAACATCAATACTGATTCGGTTATAAAGAGCATTAACTAAAGACCTGTCAGATACAATGCGAGATCTACGTCTGTCAGGCCTGTAAATTGATCCATGATCATAACTAGAATAAGAGGTTCTTGAATCGCCATTTAAAAAAGCGTTCCAACCATGCTGGATACGCTCTAAGAATGATGGCATTTACTTACCTCCATCGTTTTTCTTTAAAATATCTGCAGTGACTTTCCTTGGATCACCGTCATCATAAGACCGTTCGGCCCCATCAAAGAGGCTGTCATCTTTCCAACGTTCTTCCATTGGAACACTATCAAGTCCCCCCTCAAAAGCCTTATCCAAAAGCTCAGATAATGTAGGCATACTAATCTCCTTTCAATTGATCAATTACCTCTAATATAATCTCAATTCCATCTTGACCTTTTAATGAGCCAGATAAATTGCTATTAATTGTAGGTATTCTAACATCCAGTACTTTAAATTGTGTACTTCTCTGTAGCAATAATTCCTGTTCACTAGAAATTTCAGAAAGCCCGCCATAATAAAAAGCCTTGGTACCCTTAGGACATAATGTCGTTAACTTAATGTTTCCGAAATATGTCTTGGGATTACCAGGGCTGCTCGAAAAGAATCCTTTTTCAGTTACATTTGTTCCAATAGAATTCACTAAATCATTTATTGTAGCGCCTTTTTCATTAATACCTAGCAGACCGCATACACCGGTAATATCGGTCATTCTTGTAGTAGTAACATCCCTATCAAGTTTAGACTTATTTAACGCCGATGTCATGTTGTCAATCAACTGGCCTTGAAGATTGTAATCCAGTATCTGTTGACCGACTAATCCGATTGAATTGTTCTCTTTAATCCAGTTGGCATCTTTGCCGCGCAATGTTTGATTAACAATTTTATAAGCATCTGGCGTCGTATAATACTGAGTGGCTCTTCTCTCTTCATCAGTAAAGCTTTCGAGAATCTGTTTATTGATTAAGACATCCGGATTAGCCGAAATATCACCGCGTTTAATTCTTTCATTTAGAGCTTCTGCTAGTTTGGATGGATCGACATTGCCATTTGAAATATACTTGTATGCGACATATGAGCCAACGCCAACAACAGCCGCACCTCCTGCTACAAGCAATACTTTCTTTGCAATATCTTTACCATCGTGCTTTGGTGCAGTTACGCCAGCCTTCTCTGCAAAAGAGTGATCGCTATCATCTAATGGATACGGCGGTCCATTCTTAACTCCCCACTTCTGGCCTTTAATGCCATGATGGTAGAGCTCGTCTTCATAGATAACGAAGTGCATTAATTCTTTCCTTTATAGGTTCGCTTAATATCTTTCTTGCTTGTAATAGTGCTGACGTCCATGTTCATAAGGTTTTTGTTGCGTTCCATCCAACGGTTACTACTTCTAGTCCAAATTTCAACGTTTTCGCGTTCGTCTCTCATCATGTCGTCAAGATGCCTCTGAGCAATCTCAGGACGTGATAGATACATTCTCTGAGCGGCCGCTGCACCATAAGCTGTAAGTTTTGCTGCAACCGGATGGGAGGGGTTTTCTCCAAAATCCTCATTAATATCATCAATAGTGGAGTCTGTCTGTTCATCCAAAAACTTCTGGTATGCTTTTGACTGAACACCGTTTTTCTCCATATCTTTAAGGTTTTCAGAAGATTCTTTTGCGTATCTTTCAGCCCGGGCCCTTTTTCTCTCTGCTTTTGACGCTAATTTGTCACGATACTTTGTAAGCTTGGCTGTCTTTTTATCAGCTTTATAGCCCTCGTAATCATGCGTCTTTCTGTATCTGTGAAGGCCAATCAGACCTCCTAACAGTGCGGCTTTCCTTGCTTCACCGACATCGTAACGCTGTCTTCCGGCCGCGGTAAGACTACCGTCTTCATTCTGAAAACGACGCTGCCCCCACTTCTGGCCTTTAATGCCATGATGGTAAAGTTCGTCTTTGTAAATATAATTAGGCATGTTTATCTCCTTAATCTCCGTTATCGTAAATACCTATAGCTACCCTGCCAGCAGTTGTCAGTTTGCTTTTGTAAACATCGACCATTGTGGTCTTACGCAATTTATCCTGAACGTATGCAGATGTGTCAAAAACAATTACTGGAGAATTTGCAGTTAAAGCATTATTAAATGCATCGTTAACATCTAATACTGCCCCATAACCATTATTTTTCAGCTCATTAAAAAGCCTTGTCCTCTGTCTAACAACATCTGGGTCTTGACTTGGTATTACAGAGTTGATAGCACCGTACAGCGTGTATAAATCTTTGTCTTTAGGAATAAAATTCGGGTCTTTGAACTTATCGAGAACTTTAATATACTTGTGCTTACCAGGAATATACATGTTCTTAATTTGATTCTGCAACCTACTTGGATCTTGAACAAAATTCATAAAGTCTCTGCTGTTCTTGTAAAGATTCATAACAGCTTTCGCGCCGGAATCCTTAGATGCGACCTTAATATTGCACTTAGTGACATTTTCAATACTCCATTTGTAGGTTTTACCAGTTCCAATTTCATTACCGTTCTCGTCATAAAGCGTCTGTGGCGTTTTGTGATTAAACATCGCATTATAGCGGTCTTTATCGGCTTTCGTATATGCAGCATAGAACATATCAGTATTCTTTGTTCTATTTGGATCTCTAGCGAGAGTCTGCATTCTAGTACCCTCTTTAATGACCTGATCGTAATGAGCTTTATTATACCGGCTGTATTTTTTCTTTCTCTCGGCTTTAAGCGCTTTCCATTCTGTCTGCGTATAGTCGCCGCCGCTCAAAGGGTATGGAGGTCCGTTCTTAACCCCCCACTTTTGGCCTCTAATCCCATAATGGTAAAGTTCGTCTTTGTAAATATAAGTTGGCATAAGTCACCTCATTCGAATGCATCAGGAAATGCCTTATAAGAAACATACGCATCCATCATTGCGGCAACAGCATCGATTTTCTGGTCGTTACGCTTCTTCATAAGTTTTCTATTTCCGTTTGTATCTTCAATGACCATTGCGTTTTCCATAGTGAACATCATCAGCTCTTCATCAAAAAATAACAGTCTTTCATTAGCCATAGTCTTGAGCTCACCAAGCGGAACAGACTCAGTTCGCGCTCCCTGGATTACTTTCTCGACTCCATACTGTCCATACTCAGTGCACCATCTCTCAACAAAAGCCTGAGCATTGTACGGGTCGTATCCAAAAGTTCTGACATCATACTCATTACGAGTAATAAAGTCGTCAAGGTCGTCATAAACTTTCATCATGTTCAAGACTGTATCTTCCTCAAATATAATCAAGGAACCTTCTTGAATGAAACGATTGTACTTTTCACGCATCGCCCTAGGGAGACGCCGCAATGTAAGACCTGTAATATAATCCCTAGTCTTTACCCCAAAACCACCTCTTGGAAGAGGAAATAAGAATGTGAACGCACAAAAGTCATCGCCTCTAGACAGGTCTGCTCCAAGGGCGCAAGGCATTCTCCAATAACTTCTCTTTGGGTGTAATTGCGTTTCAGCATATGTGAAGAAATAGGTAAAGCCTTCCATTGGAATACCAAAACGTTTTGCAATAATATCGTTCCTATCCGCCGGATTATGCTCTGCTTTTTCCACTTCTTGCTGGTAAGTGTCATAAGAGACAGTCTTACCCAAATTCGGATTTGCTTTAATCCACTTAGTCGGATCAGCCACTTCCGAAATATCATCAAGCTTGTAATACCAAATAGATTTGTGTGTATTGACGTACTTACCGTGAAGAATATCCTCTAATTCCATCTTCACAGAATCGCCAGCACCATTTCGCACCGTACCTTCAGAACTTGTTGCGATGATAAGATAGTTGAATATTTTAGCTGCGCCTTGGGCAATAGCCGTAATTGGGCTTTCACGTAAATCTCCAGAAAGCCACTCGTCAAGAGTAGCAATCTTACATCTTAAACCCTGTAACTTGTCGATACTTAATGGCTTAATCTCGATTAGTGAATTTGTTAATTTATTCTCTATACCTTTTTTAGTCGATACAAGTTTTACCTTCGTCGATGCTTTTCCAGTAGTATTTTGTATGGACCCATCAGTCATAAATTTAAACTGTGGTCCTCTAGATCGAACAATTGCGGTACGAATCGGAGACAATATCTCATCTGCCTGTCTCATTGTTGGTGCGGTTGTAATTTGTGACGTTGTATGTGGATCATTAACTAGAAAATGGGTTTGCATACAAGAGTCGTACAAAGACTTTGCAGCGCCTCGACCAACAATTAAATATTGTTCCTGTCTTAAACGGTGTTTAACTCGCTTTAATACCGTCCGGCCTCCTCTACCGTCTGGATACGGAACAAATACTTCTCTTTCTTCGAAATAAAACCAACATAAAACATCTTCGGCCCACAACTTGAAAGTGTCCAGCAGATGAAGATCTTCTCCATCGGTTAACGTTAATTCGTTTTCGCAAAAGTCTATAAAATGTTCAACTGGCTCATCATCGTAATAAAAATTCGGATTTGTTATTAAGCCGTCAATGAGATTCATTTGAAGGGAAATTTCTTCATTAACCAAAATATTACCGCGTAAAACAGCATCTCTAAATGCTCCGTAATACTTCGGTGTTGCTGTGTTTGAAAGCATTACTTATTCCAGTTATGAACCGTCGCAGCGATTGCTACAGTCGATCCAACAATGCCAACAACTGATCCAAAAGCGGTTAGAATTTCAGAAGCCGTATCAAACCCGTTCTGTATGCTTTTTGCCGACAAATTATCGTACTGAACTTCAAGATTCAAGCGATTAATTCTGGCTCTAAGCTCATCATCAGATAACGAACTAATATCTTCCTTATTCCTCATTCGCTTCAGATTAGCAAGTGTTTGAGCAATATTCGAAGTCTCGGTTACAATGTTTCGTGCGTCTTTTGTAACCTTCTCAGCAGGAGAAATATTAGGCTTGTCTTTACCGCCTTTAACATTCTGCGTAAGAGCTTTATCTACTCCGGCTTTAATTTTCTTTTTTGCAATTTCCCCTTTTATTGACCGTTCAATCCCTTTGCCAGCTGCCTCGTACTGAGCACGTCTTCTTGCCTTACCTTCTTCAGTGTAAGTTCCATCAGGATTTTGGTAACGACGAAAACCCCATCGCATGTGCTTAGTACCGTGGTGATAAAGTTCATCATCACGAATATACCTGACCATAGTTACCTCCATAAAAAGAAAAAGGAGAGACAAGCCGTTAAGCTCATCTCTCCAATCTCTTACTGTTCAAATTTGTATTTTTGACCTTATTTTGAATTTTTATTCTACGGTGGTCTAGTTGTTAATATTTGTTTGATCATACCGGATCACCTCTTAATAATGTCCGAATGGTTTAGGGGAGTTAAACCATAATCGCAACATTTGTAAAAAGAGCCTGAGTCAAGGCTAACCCTCAGGCACGCTTCTTCACTGTTTATGAATAGTGCGTTGCTGTCGCGCTAGGCGTACACACGTTTTCGTCTGGTATGTTGCCTAGGTCATACCGAACGCAATCACCCTAGAATAACTCGGGCAAGGATTTGCACCTTACATAAGCCGCTATCATTAGTGTTGTGATGCTTGCCACCCTTTACAACAATAAGCGTCTACCTATTCCGCCACCGAGTTTTAAACTACTTACTTAAAGTGTCTTTTTATTCTCTGCTCAGATATGTTTCAATCACAGCGTTAGCATTATACATGCCGAGTTTTTCTGCACCTTTTGCATTAGGATGTAACCCGTCCATAAGGTCAGTGCCTTCAGTATTATACTGTTCATGGTTTCCGAAAATACCGCATTTCTCAGAGTCAATAATAGTAACAGGAATATAGTTTCCAGTTTCTTTCATTACCTCACCTTTATGCTGAATTTCACCCCATACCTTTTTAGCAGGGTATGCCTGTATTGGTGTGCAATAGAAATATTCAGCATTTGGATACATTGTATACAGCCTTTCATATGCATAGACCATTGCACCAACGCTGTTACTTACTCGGTTAATGCTGTCATATGGTAATGGATTACTATACATATCTACGAGCGCATCCTTGATATTATCAGCATTGAAATTTGTATTTCCATCATTAGTACCTGCCGAAATGATGATAATGTCAAAATCATCATAATTAGCAACATGTGAATAGTTAGGGTTGCTTGTGTCTTTCCCTCTTGCTATTTTTTCCACTTGGTTGCCGATTGTATTGTTCGTCTGATTATATGTGGATGGATTGCCATCGTATACTGTGTTTTCGGAGTCTGCCCATGTTGCTCCACTTACAGCAACATTAACGGATTTAGAAGGTTTCATAATTGCATTAAAATATTTGCACCATCCGTTATCGTTCAGATTAGCCGCTGTGATGCTGTCACCCATGAACAGTATTTTTTTATTTTCATACGGTAAAATGCTTTCTTCTGTCGGATGCTTTACAAAGATAAAACCGTCAATTACAAAATCATCGACTATGTGCATTGCTTCATTCATCGCACTTAATGTTGGCTCAGTGCCTTGTTCAGCCATTGCCGTCAAATCAATTACTCCACACTTTTGAACCATTATTGGTTGCATAGTTGAAACATTGGAACTATCTGATATACAGAACGTTTTACTTTCAGTAGTTCCAGTGTATATCTGTGACAAATAATGCCATTCACCATCTGACGGAATTCTGACAAATGGGTCTGATATATTAACGGAAATATAGGCGGTTGGCGATGTTGTTTTGGCTGTTGCAAAGAAATAATACTTATGTCCTTCTATTACTGGAAAAGAATGACGAAGTGAGCCATACTGTCTTACTGCATTGAACGTCAGAATGTTGTTTTCTACGCTCGCAGTGGACTCTGCATATGCTTTATACCAAGTATTAGCTGATAAAGTAAAGCCTTCAAAATTACCATCTGTTCCAAGAATATTAACAGCATTGTAAACATCAATATTTGCCGCTTCACCAAGCGATTCTATAGCGTTTTTTAAGTCAGTAATTTGATTTCTTATAGCCGCTCCCGCACTACCCGCTTTCGTGCCGTCAGCCTGTGTTCTGATGTCATCAGATAACCGCTTTACAAGTTCAACGGTTGCGCCTTTTGTTAAGTCTACGCTCATCCTTCTAATACCTCCCGTATTTCTGCAGATGTGTTAAAAGCTACGCCATGCTCAGCAAAATATGCATTTACAGCAGCTGTGATTTGCTCCTGTGTCGGTTCGGGAATAGACGCAATGGCGGAAATAAGATCAGTCAAAAAATATTCCAGTCGTTCTTTCGGAGGAAGCGCCAGTTCAGTATCGCCACTTACTGCTTCGATGGC
>Ga0326512_10003449_pt1 | contig 11591 bp, 10 predicted proteins | sample 1_2617_0518_D_FD_203652 | JGI IMG/M metagenome (GOLD analysis project Ga0326512, IMG submission 203652) | Bovine rumen microbial communities from UC Davis, California, United States - 1_2617_0518 | ecosystem: Host-associated > Mammals > Digestive system > Stomach > Rumen | place: USA... | reverse complement strand
ATTGCCATTATAGCCATTGCGATAGTTGTTCCGATCTTGTTGATCAATACCGCCGTAGTCGTATCTGTTGCCGCGCTGCTTTATTGGAGCGTCGCCTCGGCAAAGGTCGAGGTAGACACTGTCCCGTCGCATTATTCGATGTATATGGGCGAAGACGCAAAGGAGGAATACGTCAGCAAATGGGGAATGGACGAATCTGTATTCCCCGACAGGATCACCGATGATATGAACGTTGTCGATTACAAAATGGTCTACTATAACCCGTGGGACGCACAATATCTCAGCTATCTGACAGTGACCTACACCGATGAGGACTATCAGTCTGAGCTCACAAGGCTCGGAAGCCTCGGTGTTATGCCGTATGAAGGGATATACAGCGTGACCGGCTTTGCCGGCAGCTCCGACCCTATCGCCCTGTTCTGCGACGATTATAACGGTTTCGTCTATGCGATACACACTCCCGGAAAGGACAACACGATCACCTATGTTGAGCTGATCTTCTGCAACTATTCTTACGACATCGACTATGAGGAATATATCCCGGAGGAATACCTTCCCCTCGGCTTCAACGCAAAGGACGGCAATCCCTACCGCAAGCAGCAGATGAAGGGACAGTTTCAGCCGGATCTGCTCCACACTCCACCGAACGTAGATTGACATTTCTCCGACGCCGCCTTATAATGGTGATACAGACTTCCGAAAGGGCAGAGGTGAATGAAATGGATAATATCAAGACCGGCGCACTTATACGCCGGCTCCGGAAATCAGCCGGACTAACGCAGAAGCAGCTCGCAGAAAAGCTGTGCGTGAGCGATAAGGCTGTATCGAAATGGGAATGCGGCAGCGGACTCCCCGACATCTCGCTGCTCTCCGGGCTTTCCGATGTTTTCGGCACTGACATCCGGACTCTCCTGTCCGGAAGTATCGAAAAAAATGAAAGCGAAAAGGAAAATATGAAAAAGACAAGATTCTACGTCTGCAAGGACTGCGGAAACATCATCACGTCCTCATCTGAGGCAGCTGTCACCTGCTGCGGTAACAAACTCGCTCAACTCGAGCCGCAAAAGGCTGAGGAAAGCGATATGCTGACCGTCGAGGACCTCGGCGGAGAGTGGTTCATCTCCTCCCGGCACGAAATGACAAAAGACCACTACATCTCATTCGCCGCATACGTATGCGACAGCTCGGTGACGGTTTTCCGGCAGTATCCGGAATGGGACCTTCAGCTGACTCTGCCGCACTACCGCACAGGAAAGCTCATATGGTACTGCACCAAGCACGGGCTCTTCTGTCAGGACATACGCCGCGGCACAAATAACAGCAAATAAAAGGAGAAACTATGACCGAAGTATTCATATCAGAAAAAGGCTCGGAGCTGTGGGAAAAGACCATAGCCTTCGCAGAAAACTGCTCATGGAGAGCAGGCGCAGAGCTCGCAAGGCTTATGCGTGAGGAAGCTTTTCACGGCTTTGAGCGCGTATTCACCGCCGTTGAAGGCGGAAACATCGCCGGATTCTGCACGCTCACCGAAAAAGACGAGCTTCCGCCCGACTCTCCGTACACCCCGTTCATCGGCTTTATATTCGTGGATGAGAGCTTCCGCGGAAGAAGAATATCAGAGCAGATGATACGCAAGGCTGTCAGCTATGCCGGAGAAAACGGCTTCGATAAGGTCTATCTGATGAGCGGCGAGGTCGGGCTGTATGAGAAGTACGGCTTCACGAAAATCGGCGACTTCGGAACGATATACGGCGATACCGACCAGCTGTTTTTCATTGATGTCCCCGAAGATGTTCTTCAATGACATAAAAGGACATAGAAACAAGCTGTAATATCAGGAAAATGATACCATTTTAGATATTGCAATTTTCCCTTCACGGTGGTATAATTGACTTCCACTAACTAACAGGAGGGAAAAATATGCTTATCTTAGGTTCATACGGATTCAGCAGCACAAGCAACCGTCTCAGACTCGGCGAGCTCATCGCCGACAGATCCGGAAAAATGCTCATCATTCCGCTCGCGTGCGCATTCGGCGCGGAAACTGCTGAAAGAGAGAAAAACTGCGCGGCGATGGCAGGCTTCAAAAAGGAGAACATCTTCATCTTCAACGAGGACGATCCCGAAGAGCTGCTCGGAATGAGCTTCAGCTATATAGCAGTTCTCGGCGGCAATACCTTCAAGCTGCTGCACCTTGTGAAAAAGTTCGGGCTCGACAGCTTCATCCGTGGACAAGTCGCCGGCGGAGCAGTATATATGGGCTTTTCTGCCGGAGCATACCTCGCCTGCGGAAACATCGAATACGTGAAAAATTTCGACGACAACAACCACATCACCGACGGCGACTTCAACGCCCTCTCGCTCACGGACAAATACGTTATCTGTCATTTTGACTGCCGCGGCGAAAAGGAAATAGAGATGTGCCGAAGCTTTATCGGGAGCGCTCCCGAGCTTATCACTATCAATAATGACCAGCTCATCGTGCTGTGATGATCGCCTTTCCTGCACCGGGGCAGCTCTGTGCGATTCCATTAACGGAAAAGTATGCTGCCGAGCCGTAAACTCGCGTTACGTACCCAGTGACCCACGAAACAGGCTGAAGGGACACCCTTCAGTGTGCTTCCCTTAGCGGAATTTGTAGGCTACCGAGCCGTAAGGTTACGGCACCATATTCGGTATCCTGCGAAACCGCCAAAGGGGGCTCCCCTTCGGTGCAGGATTTTTTTCGTCTCACCTGTTGCATTTTATTTATCAATGTGCTATAATTACATTATGCAGCCTGAAGCTGAGGGAAGAGCGGTGAGAATCCGCCGCAGCAGTCACTACCGTATGAGGCATTCTGCCGGAGCCGGGTCGCTCGTCAGGTATGCGGATATTCACGTTTTTGGACAGTGAAAAACGGAACATCTGAGCTTTCCGGGATATTTCCGCGGAGCTTGTTTGTTATGTCCGTTCATCGCTTTCCATTCACCGGAAAGCGTTTTTGTTGCCCTTAAAAAAAGGAGAGGTTTATAATGAAGAAGTTCATCACCGCGGCTGCTGCCGCACTCATCACCTGCTCTGCTATGAGCGTTACTGCCTTCGCTGAAGAAGCTGCTTCCGCGGACGTTTTCGTAACTATCGCAGGCGCAGACGGAAAGCTCGCTGTTTCACAGGAATCCGTAACTGTTACAGATGCTGACGGCGACGGCAAGCTCACTATCGACGAGGCACTCACTGCTGCTCACGAAAAGTTCTACGAGGGCGGAGCTGAGGCAGGCTACAAGTCATCTGTCGGACAGTACGGTCTCGGGCTCGACAAGCTCTGGGGGACCGAAAACGGCGGAAGCTACGGCTACTATGTAAATAATGCAGCTGCTATGGGTCTTGCTGACGAGATAAAGGCTGGCGACTTCATCAATGCATTTGTTTATCCCGACCCCAATGCATGGTCCACCACATTCTACAGCTGGTTCGACAAGAACACTGCTGAGGCTGAGCAGGGCGCTGAGATAGAGCTCACGCTCCAGCGCGCAAGCTTCGACGAGAATTACCAGATGGTACCCGTCGCTGTTGAGGGCGCAGTTATCACGATCAACGGAACTGCAACTGATGTAAAGACGGACGCTGAGGGCAAGGCTAAGATAAAGCTCGATACAGCAGGCAAAAACATTATCAGCGCAACTGCTGAAGGCGATATGACACTCATCGCTCCCGTTGCTGTTGCAGAGGTAAAGGCTGCCGAGACCACAACTACATCTACAGAAGCAACAACAACTACTACCACTACCACAACTACAACTGCTACAACTACTACTGCAAAGGGAACAACAACTACTGCAAAGGCTGGCACGTCCTCACCCAAGACCGGCGACACAGGCGCAGCTGTTGCGTTCGTTCTCCTCGGAACAGGCGTTTTTGCAGCATTCTCACTGAGAAAAAAGAATGAAGACTAAAGCTCTGAAAGGTATTATGTGCTGGCTGGCAGTTATGCTGCTGTCGGTCAGCCTTCTGCCGATAAGAGCCGCAGGCTACGGATATACCGCCGACGAGGTAGATGACCTTATCGGCGGTATAATTGCATATAAGCTGAATGTCTCCGGCTCAGGCAGCATACAGGACTGGATAGACGGCAGACTCACAGACGATGCCGGCGTGATGTCCGAATGGTACATAATCGCGCTCAGCCAGTACGCACAGTACGATATGTCCTCTTACGAGCAGGCTCTCACCGGCTATATCTCCAGCCATAACGTTTATTCCGCGACGGCACGTGAAAAGTATGCCCTCGCACTCTGCGCAGCCGGAAGCTCTGACAGCTATATCACCGATATTCTTGACAGCTCGATAGGTGAGGTAGGCATTATGAGCCGGATCTACGGGCTCCACCTGCTCAGCAACGGCTACACCTGCCGGGAGCATACCGCTGCATCTGTCGTAGATGAGCTGCTCTCCCTGCAATATCCCGACGGCGGCTGGGCACTTTTCGGCGAATACGGCGACATCGACGTCACCGCTATGACGCTGCAGGCACTTGCTCCGTATTACGGAGAGCGCAGCGACGTGCAGTCAGCCGTTGAGCGAGGACTTTCCCTGCTTTCAGAAAAGCAGATGAGCGACGGCGGCTACAGCAGCTTCGGCACACCGAATCCGGAGAGCTCCGCACAGGTGCTGACGGCACTTTCTGCGCTCGGTATCGACTGTCAGCAGGACAGCCGGTTTATCAAGGACGGCAATACCATTATCGACGGAATGCTGAATTATCGTCTTCCCGACGGGAGCTACTGCCACACATCGGGCGGCGGTTTCAACGAGACAGCAACGATACAGGCGATGTATTCCCTCATTGCATACAAACGTATGCTCGGCGGACAGACTCCGCTGTACATACTCGACAATCGCAAGCCACAGGCTCCGCACAGCGATACCGGTCACAGCGAGCCTGCACCCGTTACAACAAAGGCAGCGGAAGCTCCCGGAGCTCCGGCATCTTCCGCAAATACCACAGCCTCGCCTGTATCATCGGATACAACTTCCGTCTCCGCTGGCTCTGCTGTTTCCGGAAATGTATCAGCCACAGAGCTCCCTGCAACAGCTGTGAGCTCTGCATATACTCAGGCTGCCGGAAGCTACGCTGTCACGGCGGCTTCTGTGATCTCGGGCACCTCCGCCTCATCCGTCACCTCCGCAGCTGTGATAATGTCATCAGACAGTGGCAGCAGCGGAAAAAGCGGCGGCTACAAGCCGGTCGTCATACTCATAATAGCCGGTGCAGGCGCAATGCTCTCGCTGCTCCTGTTTGCTCTCGGCAAGCGAAGCTGGAAGAATTTCGCCTTCGTCGGGGCAGCAGCAGCTGCCGGCATCATCATCGTCCTTGTGACGGATATACGCTCGCCCGAGGAGTATTACGGCTCCGGAAAAACAAAGGAAAACGCCGTAGGTACGGTAACTATGGAGATACGCTGTGACACTGTCCTCGGAAAGACCGACAAGGAATATATCCCCGAGGACGGCACTATCCTTCCCGTGACCTCATTTGAGATAGAGGAGGGCGATACAGTATATGACGTTCTCACCGAGGCGGCACAGACCTACGGACTCCAGCTCGAAAACAAGGGCAGCCTCACGAATCTGGTCTACGTCTCCGGAATAAACTATCTCTATGAACTTGAATTCGGCGAGCTCTCGGGCTGGGTCTATCACGTGAACGGCATATCTCCGTCACGCGGCTGCGCTGAGTACGTACTCAGCGACGGCGACCGTATAGAGTGGCTCTACACCTGCGAGCTCGGACGCGACCTGAATGAGGTATACGAATAATGCGAAGCTTTTCTGAATTCGACCCGATAACGGTCACACTATGGTTTTTCAGCGTCATCGGCATAGCGATGTTCAGCGGACATCCGCTCGTTATGTCGATCTCGCTCGCCGGAGCGATACTGTTTTTTATCGTGCGAAACGGTCTCAGACATGGCAGATCACATCTTTTTTTTCTGATACTGTTCATCGTGCTCGCACTCGCAAACCCGATAATTTCCCACAACGGCGCGACTGTTCTCTTCGTGCTCAACAATGCACCGGTAACGCTCGAAGCTCTGCTTTACGGCATAAATTCGGCAGCAATGATAGTCGGCGTGCTCTACTGGTTCCGCTCGTTCACACAGATAATGACGAGCGAAAAGGTGCTTCGCATCGCCGGAGCTATCTCCCCGAAGCTCTCACTCATACTCTCAATGTCGCTCAGAGCCGTTCCGATGTTCGCACGCCGCGCAAAACAGGTAAGCGATGCACAGAAGGCGATGGGGCTTTACAATGACGACAACATTATCGACGACCTTCGCGGACGTATGCGCGTTTTCTCGATAATCGCAACATGGGCGCTCGAAAACGGCATAATCACAGCCGACAGTATGACTGCACGCGGCTACGGTACAGGCAGACGGACTCAGCTGAGGCGCTTCCGTTTCTCTTCCTCCGATGCAGCCTTCACGCTCGTCACACTTGCTCTGCTCGGAGTAAGTGCCGCAGCTGTTGCTTCCGGAGCGCTCGATTTCAACTTCTATCCGCACATCGAGGCAGACGTGAATGGTGCTGCCGGTATAAGCGGCGCGGCAGCCTACGGAGCTCTCGTGCTGCTTCCGGTAATTATTGAAACGGAGGTGTCTATCAGGTGGAAATACTTGCAGTCAAGGATCTGACCTTCTCATATCCGCGCTGTGGAGCGCCGGCTGTGCAGAACATCTCCTTCACGCTCGAAAAGGGCGGATTTGCAGTGCTCTGCGGAGCTACCGGAAGCGGAAAATCCACACTCCTGCGAATGCTCAAGCGCGAGCTCACACCTCTCGGCGAGCAGAGTGGACACATCTTCTTCCGCGGAAACGACATCTCCTCACTTGACGAGCGCACATCCGCTGCACGTATCGGATTCGTTATGCAGCAGCCGGAGCAGCAGATAGTGACCGACAAGGTCTGGCATGAGCTCGCTTTCGGGCTCGAAAATCTCGGAGTCCCGAGAGACGAGATAGCGAGGCGGTCGGCTGAGATGGCAAGCTATTTCGGGATAGGCGAGTGGTACGATAAGGACGTTTCCGAGCTCTCCGGCGGTCAGAAGCAGCTTCTCAATCTCGCGGCGGTACTGATAATGCAGCCGGACATCCTCATTCTCGACGAGCCGACAGCTCAGCTCGACCCCATAGCTGCTTCCGACTTCATAACAGCACTCCGGCGTCTCAACAGGGATATGTCGCTGACAATGATAATGGCAGAGCACCGCCTTGAAGAGGTCGTGCCGATATGCGACAGGCTTATGATAATGGAAAACGGCAGGCTCACCGAAAACGGCTCTCCCGGACAGGTCATCAGCAGGCTCCGCGGGCGTCCGCTCCTGCGCGGTATGCCGGCAGCCGCAAGGCTCCACACAGAGCTCGAAAGCAGCGGAGACTGTCCGCTCACGGTGCGTGACGGACGAAGCTATATCGAGGAAAACTATCGCTGCGATACCCATTCGCTCCCGGAGGAGAGCTACACTGTCCCCGACTCCCCTGCCCTCACCTTCAAGGACGTTTTCTTCCGCTATGACCGATATTCCCGGGACGTGCTGAAGGGACTGACCCTCAATGTCGGCAAGGGCGAGATATTCTGTATCCTCGGCGGCAACGGCTCCGGCAAGACTACAGCTCTCAGCTCCGCAGCAGGACTTCTCAAACCGTACAAGGGCACGATAAAGGTATTCGGGCGGAAGCTCAAGGATTACCGCAACCGCTCGCTCTACCGCGAATGTCTCGCACTTCTCCCTCAGGACGTGCAGACCACCTTCCTGCACAACACTGTCCGCGAGGAGCTCAGCGAATGCGGCGCGGACATATCATCGCTCCCGTATGACATCTCGCACCTTCTGGACAAGCACCCGTATGACCTCTCCGGCGGCGAGCAGCAGCTGACCGCACTTGCAAAGGTGCTCGCGTCAAAGCCGAAGCTGCTCCTGCTCGATGAGCCGACAAAGGGTCTCGACGCAAACACCAAAAGCTATATGGCGGAGATAATACGCCGCCTGAAAGCAGACGGAGTCACAACAGTCATCGTCACACACGATGTCGAATTCGCAGCCGAATGTGCCGACCGCTGTGCAATGTTCTTCGGCGGACAGATAGTCTCGACAGGAACGCCGGTCGATTTCTTCTCGCGCAGCAGCTTCTACACGACTGCGGTCAGCCGTATGACACGCGGCTTCTTTGACGGAGCGGTAACAGTCTCGCAGGCGGCGGAGCTCTGCCGCATAAACGGCAAAAAGGAGGGCTTGCGATGATAGTTATCAGGAATCGTGACCTCCGCAGCGCAATTAAGGTCGCAGTACCCTTCATTATCGTGCCGCTGCTCACATTTGCCGGCTCGGTAGTATTCGACCAGAAACGGCATATAATAATCTCGCTCGCGATAGCGGTAATGGCACTTCTGCTGTTTGCTGCCGGATTTGAACGCAAAACGACCGGCTCGCGGCGGCTCGTGATAGTGTCGGTGATGACCGCGCTATGCTTTGCCGGAAGATTCATTCCCTTCCTCAAACCGATATCCGCCCTCACGATAATAACCGCGCTCTACCTCGGCGGCGAAGCAGGCTTCCTCGTCGGAGCGATGACCGCCGTTCTCACCAACTTCTATTTCGGACAGGGACCGTGGACCGCATTCCAGATGCTCGCATGGGGACTTATCGGATTTATTGCCGGACTCCTTGCAGAACCGCTCAAACGAAAAAAAGCGCTCCTGCTTATCTACGGAGCACTCGCCGGTGTCGGCTATTCGCTGATAATGGACATATGGACAGTTCTCTGGTATGCTGAGGGATTCAGCGTAAAGCTGTATCTCGGGGCGATCGTCACAGCTATCCCTTACACTCTCTCATATGCAGTCTCGAACGTGCTCTTTCTTGCAGTTCTCGCAAAGCCGTTCGGCGAAAAGCTTGACCGTATCAAAACCAAGTACGGCGTGTGAGTTTTACCACCTCGGGCTTGTTTACTCATATAATAGCAAGAGCTCAGAAGAAAAACTTCTGAGCTCTTTTGTTTTATACCGCAGCTGCTTCCGGCGGCTCCGGAAATTTGTTGAACAGCAGCTTCAGCAGCACCGGTGTAACGATGCTCGACACTATGATGAGAAGTATCACCGCTGTGAAATAGGATGAGTCGATTATCCCGAGTCCAAGACCCTTGTTCGTGATGATAAGTGCGACCTCGCCGCGCGTCATCATACCGACACCAATTTTCAGGCAGTCCGACCACTTGTAGCCGAAGAACTTCGATACAAGTCCGCAGCCGACTATCTTGCTCAGCAGAGCAACAAGTACGAATCCGACGGAGAAGAGTATCATACTCGTATCGACTCCGCTGAAATCGGTCTTGAGTCCGATACCGACGAAGAACATCGGTGCGAAGAACATATATCCGTTGATGCTCACCTTGCGGTCGATATACTCGGCATCGCGTGTGTTGCAGAGAATGATGCCGGCTATGTATGCACCCGTAATGTCGGCGATACCGAAATACTTCTCAGCCACGAATGCCATTACAAGACAGAGACCGATAGCGATGATAGGTATCCTTCGTGTGTGTGCGTGCTTCTCGTCATAATACTTGAAAAGCTTGTAGAAGACATATCCGAGAATGACTGACAGTACAAGGAACAGCACTATCTTTCCGGTAACAAGGAGAGTGTTGCTGTCCGGGTCCTTGAAGCCGAGCACGAATGTCAGCACGATGATACCGATTATGTCGTCGATGATAGCTGCGCTCAGTATCGTCTGACCGACTCTGCTGGTGAGGTAGCCCATTTCCTTCAGCACCTCGACCGTGATGCCGACAGAAGTTGCGGTCATAATGCAGCCGATGAAAATGCCCTTGAAGAACTCATCCGTACCGAACGGAGCAAAACCGTAAAAGCACATAAACAGCAGACTTCCTCCGACGAGCGGTACAAGCACACCGATACAGGCGATGATAAGCGCTGCGACGCCGGATTTTTTCAGCTCCTGCAAATTCGTTTCAAGACCGGCAGAGAACATAATTAGCACAACGCCTATCTCCGCCATCATACTGATGAAATCGGTCGGTTTCACGATGTTCAGCAGGCACGGACCGATGACAAGTCCGGCAATTATCTCCCCGACGACCATAGGCGCCTTCAGTTTCCTTGCAAGGAGTCCGAATCCCTTTGCGCACACGACGATGATAGCAAGGTCGCGGAGAATGTCGATAGTATTCAATTGTCTCATTTCCTTTCGCCAAAATAAAGAGAGCCAGCGGCTCTCTTTCCTAATATATTATATTGCAAAGCTGACCGTTTGTCAACAGATGAACAGCAAAAAGCACATTCAGAAAGCTTCAAGCTCGCGGCTGAGACTTTCCGGGACTCCTCTCGCACAGCGGACGGAATAAACGCCGTGCTCTCTTAGGCGGCTGAGCGGAAACTCTCCGTCAAACTCCCTGACGAGCTTCAAGCGCATCACCTTATCCACCGAGCTGTCAGAGATGATATTGACATTCGGTATATCAGTCTCGGTCACGCTGCACTTGCAGAGTATCTCCGAGCGCGGAGCTCCCATATAGATATAGACCGTATCGCCGACCCTCGCCTTGCATTTCTGCTTCCAGAATATCTCGCCCTCTTCAGCAAAATGCTTTTCTATGTCGTAGACCTTCGGGTTAGCCGGAACGAGCCACTCCTTCGGACCTTTGCGCACCTTGCTCCGCTCCGACGGCGACAAGGTCATATCATAGCTCATCTGCAAAAGCGCCTTGACCTGCTCGCTGTCCGCGGAATCTCCGAGCAGGACAGACACCCAGCGCTCCTTGTTCATATGATAGGCAGGAAAAATGCCCTCGCACATCAGAAGCGAGCCGGTCATAACAGCTCCGCACTTGATATTCACGACATCGACCATATCCTTCCCGTCAAGTCCAAGCCTGTCCGCAGGAATATTCATCACGATAGCGTACCACTTTTTATTCTCACTGTGCCTCAGAACTGCCGCATCGGGAGTCGATGCCCAGAGATATTCCGGCTTTGTTCCATATGTAAGCTCCGCGTAGCTGAAAAGCTCCCTGCGGTTCATTCCGCAAGCTTTTTTCTTCTCGGAGAGTGTGCCTTTTTCTTTGTGCATTCCTTTATACACTCCTCGTTCATCAGTCTCTGATATATCTCATTGCATATCTCGCAGTCAACGTCAGCGCGGTGAGCACCATATGACGATATGCCAAAATGCTCCGCGACCCTCGTCTGTGACCTTCCCTTCATATCCGGCAAAGCCTTTCTCGCAAATCTCACAACGTCAACGAAATCATTCCCGAAGACTATCCCGTGACATTTCAGAAGTGCGTCATACAGAAAGTCAATATCGAAGTTCACATTGTATCCCATTATCATCTCGCCATCAGCAAATTCATAGAACGAAAAAATTGCCTCGGAAATGTCCGGTGCATCTGCTACCATCTCATTGCTTATCCCGGTGAGCTCGGTTATGAATCCGGGTATCCTCTTTTTAGGTCTGATGAGAGTCGTGAACGTGTCTACTTTTTTCAGCCCCCGGTACTTCACCGCGGCTATCTCGATTATCTCACAGC
>Ga0326512_10003448_pt1 | contig 11592 bp, 13 predicted proteins | sample 1_2617_0518_D_FD_203652 | JGI IMG/M metagenome (GOLD analysis project Ga0326512, IMG submission 203652) | Bovine rumen microbial communities from UC Davis, California, United States - 1_2617_0518 | ecosystem: Host-associated > Mammals > Digestive system > Stomach > Rumen | place: USA... | reverse complement strand
CTTTATATTTTCTCCGGGGGTAAGATCGATATTTGTGTTTCTGGGAATTTGGAGATATATTTGAATGGACAACACCATTAGAAACCAACAAAAAATTTTGCCATTATTGTAAACTTTCTCCATCTAAAAGTGTATAACAACCGATACAACACCCATTCAAATGTATCTCTAAATTCCTAGAGATGTGGTTATATTTTTGAATGAAAGGAGCTAAGAAGTATGGCTAAAGCTACTTCAAAGTCTAGGCCTGCTACTACTCCAGAGGCCAGAGAGAATCAACTTATAGCTCTTGCTATGGATGAAGCAGAGCGAAAGATACGAGAAGGTACAGCCTCATCACAATTAATCTGTCATTTTTTAAAACTTGGATCTGAAAAAGAGCGACTTGAACGCGAAAAGATTGAACGAGAGAATAAACTACTGGAAGCAAAAGTAGGTGCTCTAGAATCTGCCAAGTCGAGCGAGGAACTATACACCAAAGCGATTAATGCAATGCGAAGATATTCTGGTAATGGTTCTGAAGATTACGATGATGAATGGTAGGTGAAAGTATATGAGTTTATCTAACACAGCTGTACCGAAATACTACGGACAATTCCGGGAGCAGGTCCTTCGAGGAGAGATCCCGGTTTGTGAAGAGATTTCAATGGCTATGAATTTAATAGATGATCTCATAGCCGACCCAAGATATTTTTATGACGAAGACGCAGTTGAAGGTTGGATTGAATTCTGTGAAGAAGAACTGACATTGACTGATGGGTCAGATCTAACTTTACTACCATCATTCAAACTATGGGCTGAGGATCTATATGGATGGTATTACTTTGTTGAACGATCTGTTTATATTCCAGGAAAACATGGAGAATCTGGTCACTTCGAAACGAGAAAGATCTGTAAACGTCTTCGTAATAAACAGTATTTAATTATAGCAAGAGGAGCTGCTAAATCGATGTATCTCTCTTGCATACAGAACTTTGAGTTGAATGTAGATATTTCAACAACTCACCAAGTTACTACAGCTCCAACCATGAAACAGTCAGAAGAGGTTATGTCTCCAATACGAACTGCTATAACACGAGCTAGAGGACCATTATTCCAATTCCTAACTGAAGGATCACTTCAGAACACTACAGGATCTAAAGCTAACCGACAGAAATTATCTCCAACCAAGAAAGGTATTGAGAATTTCTTGACCGGATCACTTCTAGAAATTAGACCAATGAGCATCGACAAACTTCAGGGATTAAGACCTAAAGTGTCGACTGTTGATGAGTGGCTTTCTGGAGATGTAAGGGAGGATGTTGTTGGAGCTTTGGAGCAGGGTGCTTCTAAGTTGGATGATTACATAATAATTGCGGCCTCATCAGAAGGAACAGTTCGTAATGGTTCCGGAGATACCATAAAGATGGAGTTGCTCGACATACTCAAAGGAGATTACTACAATCCTCATGTATCTATTTGGTATTACAAGCTGGATAAGGTCGAAGAAGTATCAGATCCAGACATGTGGCTTAAGGCTAACCCTAATCTTGGAATGACTGTCACATATGAGACATACCAATTGGATGTAGAAAGAGCTGAGAATGCTCCAGCTGCTAGAAACGACATTCTAGCGAAGAGATTTGGTATACCTATGGAAGGTTATACATACTTCTTTACTTATGAGGAGACTTTACCTCATAGAAGAAGGAAGTTCTGGAATTTACCATGTGCTATGGGTTGCGACTTATCACAGGGAGACGACTTCTGTGCATTTACATTTATCTTCCCATTAACAAATGGTGATTTCGGAATCAAGACAAGAAACTACATTTCCGAGAGCACTCTAATGAAACTGCCATCAGCTATGAGAATTAAGTACGACACGTTCATCAATGAAGGAAGTCTTATGGTTATGGATGGAACGATCTTAGACATGATGTTGGTATATGAAGATCTAGATCAGTTCATCATTGACAATGCATATGATGTAAGATGTATGGGATTTGACCCATATAATGCGAAAGACTTTGTAGCGAGGTGGGAAATGGAGAACGGACCTTTCGGAATAGAGAAAGTTATACAGGGTGCCAAGACCGAATCGGTTCCTTTGGGCGAGTTGAAGAAGTTGGCTGAGGAAAGAAGGCTTCTATTCGACGAGGAATTAATGTGTTTTGCTATGGGTAACTGTATAACACTCGAAGATACAAACGGAAACAGAAAACTTTATAAGAAGAGACAAGAGGCTAAGATCGATGCTGTGGCAGCTATGATGGATGCATGGGTTGCGTTTAAGCTAAATCGAGATGCCTTTGAGTAAGGAGGTTTTGCTAGTGACGTACTATGCGGTTAATACATCGCAATCGCTTTATCATCACGGAATAATTGGTATGCATTGGGGCCAAAGACGTTATCAAAACTCTGATGGAAGTTTGACTCCGGCCGGTCGAATCAGATATGGTGCTTCAGAATCAGTTGACAGATCAGGAATGGATAAAACTCGATACGCCAAGGGCGACAGAGATTATAGTAAATACTCGTATTCCATTACCGGAAAGAAAAAAGCAATAGGATCTAATCTTGGAAAAGTAAGAGATTCTATGCGAGATGAGATCGGAGCTTCTTATTCAAAATGGACCGAAGATGACACCAAAGAAGAGAAAGAAGAACGAAAGCATCAAGAGGCTATAGACAAAAGTATAAAAGATATTTCTCAAAAGTCTATTAAAAAAGACAAACTTGGCTACAACAGTACAAGTTTTATAGACAAACATTTGAGTGATTCGGATAAAGCAGCACTTCGAGCTGGGGCGTTTAGTATATATGAAGATACGGTCCCTTATTATCGAAAAGTTAAAGACAAAAGTCTAAACGAATATGCTAAGAATCGAGATAACATTAAAAAGGCTGAAAAATATTCATTAGCCTATCTTAATTCCCATGAAAAATTGTCCACGGTATACAATAATATGGCAAATGATATGTCATATAATGCTAAAGTAATGGACTGGTTTTCTAGGCATACAGATAATAAAGAAGCAGTAAAATCAGCAGAAGCTAATAAAAACTTTTGGGTAGCAGCTGCACAATTTCACAACTTAAACAACGTATCACATACCACTAAGGCTTTAAATACTGTTGCAGAAGATGTATCAAAAGCTCATAACAATAAGATAGAGTATAATAAATACATCGGAAACAAAAATTCTAAGACAAATATACCTATTGGGTTTGATAGTAGTTCTCGTGTGTATATAGATTCCGCTTACCAATATGGAAAGAAATCGAAAGCTGATGAAATATACTACCCATCAAATGATTCGATAACTGATCTTCGTAAGATTCATAAGCGAGGAGCATATAATACGGTGAAACATTCTGATGACACACTTTGTCATTATGGAATAATGGGTATGCATTGGGGCGTTAGACGTTATCAGAACACTGATGGTACGAGAACCCAAGCTGGTAAGGAACGATACAATTCCACATTAAACAATGGTAATTTCTTTGCTGAGAAAAAAGCAATTAAGTATGCTAGAGAGCGAGCCAGCAATCCAATTGATCCAGAAACAGGATTACATTTAAAGTCTCGAGAAATGTCTATAAAAGAAGATTGTGATCGAGTAAATCCATTGTTTAAGTCTGACACTAATGATATAGCAGCTAGAAATAACTGTGCTTTATGCTCTGTAACTTATAGCTTAAGAAGAAAAGGATATGATGTTACGGCAAATCTACAGAATAATGGTGAATACAATAGCAATATAGCTAGTTGGTTTAAGAACGCCAAAACCGATTCTGTAAAAAGTGATCTAACTACGGCTGATATGTGGTCATTAAAAGGAGCCACAAAAGTTGGAAAAGAAATGCTTAATTCACTTAAGGAGCAACACGGTGACAATGCGTTTGGCATTTGGACTATGTCTTGGTTACCTGGCGGAGGCCATGCAATTGCGTGGGAAGTAAAGGATGGTAAACCATATTTCATAGATGCGCAAACGAATACAATATATGATGAGAAGAATATTGGAAAGATATTTCAGTATTCCAATAAAACATCATATATGTGTATGCGAACTGACAACGCTGAAATAAATTGGAAACAATCCGATGTTAGAGCAAAGGTGGTGGGAAAGAATGCTAAGTCTTGATGATATTTTGGAAAAGTATAGCGACTGTGATTATGTTGCTGAAATCGACCCATTTCATTATGTGATTTGTGAAGATGAAAATACCAAGGATTACGACCCTTATATTTTGGTCGACAAGAGAACTGGTAATGAGCGTAGGTTCACGATTGCTGAAGACCCTGAGAAATTCGGCAAAGCTTATGAAAAGAGAATAGACATAAAATCTCTATCTCATAGCGGAATTCTCGGAATGCATTGGGGAAAGAGGCGTTACCAAAATAGGGACGGATCTTTGACACCACTTGGGCGTAAACATTATGGTATTAATTCACCAATGGCTAGAGGAGTTAAAGTGTCTAAGAAAGCTGGTATTGCTGATGATCGATCTAATTGGGATTCAATTTCTGATGATGATTTAAAGTATATGAATCAGCGAGTTGCTGCGGAGCAAGCTTATTGGAAAAATGCCAATTCTCGTGATTTGCAGAAAGCTGAGTATATGAGGAGACGACGTACCCTTGGTAAAAGAATCGCAGACGATGCGAAGAAACAAGCATACAATTTGGTTGTTAATGATGTGGCGCCAAAAGTCATTTCTCATTACACAAAGAAAGCTATAAATAAGATAGCTAAGGACAAGATATTTTAGCGGGGAGGTTCATTCATGATTAAAAAGTTTTATAAGACTCATGGAGGAATCTCCTCAGGCGAACATTATTTATGGGCGAGAAAAGAGCATTCTGTCAAACAGACTAGTAAACCTGGTGTTTACAAAATTAAAAACGAAACCGTGGTCCGCAATGGTCTTGGTAACATTCCAAAGAAGAAACAGACTTCTCAGGAGGTTAAAGATAGCACAGACATAATGCTGAAATACCAAAAGGCTGAGAAACGTAAAGATGCTGTTAAGAAGGGTATTGATTCTGGTAAAAAGGCTTTATTTAACAGCATTAAAGTAGGCGCAAATTCGTTATCTCGAACCATAAAGGATGCGACCATTTCAGATAGAGCCGAGGCGGACAAAAAGAAAGTCAAATCGGCTTTGTCTGATGCATATAAAAACATTAAGAAAAATAGGAGGTAATCACAAATGGCTAAAGGATCAAAAGCTAAAGGCCCTAATAAACAAAATAAAGTTCTTAATGCGTTAAGAAAAGCATATAAAAATTTAGGGGATCCCGAAAAACCAAAGAACATTTTTAGTGATGCCGAAACGTTTAAAAAGGCAGATGAACAATTTAAACGTTCTAGTGAAAAATCCAGAAAGAAATTTGTGGAAAAATTTGGCGTTGAAGAAGAAATAAAACAGAATAGAAGATGGGGAATACAACCATCTAAGCATTCAACTAGTAATAGGAGGTAATCACAAATGGCACAGAAAAAGAAAACTTATTCAGTTAGTGGAATAGCATCAAGTCCTCACTATGAATATAAGAAGACCAAAGATACTGTAGAAAAAGACGGATATGGAATAACCAAAACCGAAAAATACGGTCGTGGTGATAACAGTAGTAAAAAAGTAACCACAGTCAAAACAACTTTTAATAAAAAAGATGTAAAGAAGGCAGACCAAGATGCACAGGAGGCTTATAACGTTACTAAAACAGCTTTAAATGACAATAAGGGCAAAGCGATAAAACAGGGTGGCGATTTTGGATCTACAGTATATAGTAAAGGTTCTGTAAAAACAAAAAATGGTAAAGATGTATGGAAATACAAAGAAACTGAGGTCGATGGATCTTACAAGAAAGATGAAGACAGTAAAAGAAAGAAAACGATTTCAGGAGAGGAAGCACTAGCGAATGCTTATGCTAAAATAAAGAAGAAAAAGAAATAGGAGGTCGTCCGTATGGAATTAAGTTTCGGTTCTAGGCTACAACATGCCTGGAATGCATTCATGAATAAGGATCCAACCCCTAGTTACAACTACGGAGCTAGTTATGGATCACGAATTGACAGACCAAGATTTAGTCGAGGCGCGGAACGTTCCATAGTGACATCCGTTCTTAACCGTATGGCTGTAGATGTGGCTCAAACAGATATACAACATGCACGAGTTGACGATAACAATAAGTATGTTGAAACCATCGATTCCGATCTAAATAACTGTCTTAAACTTGAGGCGAATGTCGATCAGACAGGGCGAGCATTTATACAAGACATAGCTATGTCTATGTTTGATGAAGGATGCGTAGCCGTAGTGCCTATCGATACAACACTAGATCCATACAAAACAATGAGTTTTGATATACAGAGCATGCGTACCGCTAAAATAATTGAGTGGTATCCAAGACATATAAAAGTGCGAGTATATAACGATCGAACTGGAAAACACGAGGATAAGGTTGTAGAAAAAGCAACGACTGCGATTATAGAAAACCCATTCTATGCAGTAATGAATGAACCTAACTCGACGTTAAGACGTTTGATTAGAAAACTTGCTTTACTTGACATAGTTGACGAGCAATCGTCATCTGGTAAATTAGATCTTATCATTCAGCTACCTTATTCTATAAGGTCTGAGGCTAGAAAACAACAAGCCGAAGCTAGAAGAAAAGATATAGAAAATCAGTTATCGAATACCAAATATGGTATTGCTTACTCCGATAGTACTGAGAAGATAACGCAGCTTAACAGAAGTCTTGAGAACCAGTTGTTAAAGCAGGTTGAATTTCTAACAGAGACACTATATAGCCAATTGGGAATTACAGCTGAAATAATGAATGGTACTGCGGATGAGAAAGTTATGCTGAATTATTATAGCAGGACTATCGAACCGATAATAGCTGCAATAACTGATGAAATGAAACGTAAGTTTCTAAGTAAAACAGCAAGAACGCAAAAACAGTCAATAGTATCGTTTAGAGATCCATTCAAACTTGTTCCTATTGACAATATTGCTAATGTTGCTGATACGTTCACAAGAAATGAAATCATGACATCTAACGAGCTTAGACAGATTGTTGGACTTAAACCTTCAAACGATCCTAAGGCAGATGAATTGAGAAATAGTAACCTTAGTGAACCAAAGACAGAAGAAACTGTAGATGTAGTTAAAGAAACGCCAGAGGAGGAAATTCAAAATGGGTGAATTTAAGTATGATTTCGGTGGTTGGGCAACCAGAGCGAATCTGAAATGTTCCGACGGTCGAACAATTATGCCCAATGCATTTCAGGAGAATGATGGTGAAATTGTGCCATTGGTATGGAACCACCAACATAATTCTGCAGAGAATGTTTTGGGCCACGCCATGCTTGAGAATCGCGCCGACGGTGTCTACGCATACTGTGCATTTAACGATTCCGAGTCTGGTCGTACAGCAAAAGAATTAGTTCGACATGGTGATGTTAATTCTCTATCAATCTATGCAAACCATTTAAAACAGAATGGCAGTAATGTTCAACATGGGAAGATCAGAGAAGTAAGCCTTGTATTATCGGGAGCTAATCCTGGAGCTTATATAGATTCGGTGATTACTCACGGTGAGTTTAGCGATGAAGAAGCTATAATTTACAACGATGAGTATATTGATGATGCATGGTTTATGCATGACGGTGATGGCGGAGACGGTGACAATTCCGGAAATGATGGTGATATTTCTGAAGGAGAGACTTCGGAAGATACTGAATCAACATCAAAAGAGCCGGAAGAGGCAGACGAAACAAATGACGAAGAGGAGATCGAGAGCGAAGAAGACTCAGAAGCTATCGATGCCGCTAACGTCATTAATTCTCTAAATGATGCTCAGGCCGAAGCCGTAAATTACATTATTGATCAGGTATTAATCGACAATGGTGTTATCGATGAGAACACAAATGACGATATAGATGCCGATTCAGTAATAGAGACACTCGACAACTTAACTAAAAAGCAGCAGGATGCCGTTGTTAAACTTACAGAATATGTAATGTCCGAAAACGGCTTGTTAGCTGACGAGGAGGATGAAAAGATGGCCTTTTTAGAACACGCCGAGAAGGGTAATGATCCTACAGTCGGCGAAGTACTCGATAGCATGTCTGAAGAACAGAAGGCAGCTATGAATATGCTTATTTATGAAATTTTAAAAGACAAAGGTATTGTTGATGAAGGAGGAAACGAAATGAAACATAACTTGTTTGACGAAGAGAGTTTTAACAATGAAGAGGTGCTTATGCACTCAGAGGGTCTTCAGGTAATTCTTGATGACGCTAAGCATCAGGGATCACTTAGAGATTCATTCATTGCACATGCGGAGGATTATGGAATCCAGAATATTGACTGGTTATTCCCAGAGTACAAGAACGTGGATGGACTTCCACCACAGTTTATTAACAACGAGCCACAGGAGTGGGTTCAGATCGTAATGAACGGTGTACACAAGACTCCATTCAGCAGAATTAAGTCTATGTATGCTGATATTCGTGAGGATGAGGCTAGGGCTAGAGGTTACCTTAAGGGTAAGCTTAAGAAGGAAGAGGTATTCTCACTCTTAAAGAGAACTACTGATCCTCAGACCGTTTATAAGAAGCAGAAGCTTGACCGTGACGATATTGTAGATATTACAGATTTCGATGTTGTATCATGGATCAAGGGTGAGATGAGACTTAAGCTTGATGAGGAGCTTGCTCGTGCTATTCTTGTTGGTGATGGTCGTCTTGCATCTGATGATGATCACATCCAGGAGAATCACATTCGCCCTATTATTAATGATGCCGAGCTTTACACAATTCAGAAGACTGTAACTCCAGCTTCTGGCGAGTCTGAGGCTCATGCACTTATCAACACCACTATCCGCTCACGTGCTGAGTACCGCGGATCTGGTAACCCAATTATGTTCACAACAGAGGCTACTCTTGCTGATATGCTTCTTCTTGAGGACACAACTGGACGTAGAATCTACAAGGATGTAACCGAGCTTGCTACAGCTTTACGTGTATCTAAGATCGTTACTTTCCCTTATATGCCATCTGATGTATTGGCATTCTACTTGAACCTTAACGATTATAATGTAGGTGCTGATAAGGGTGGTTCTGTAAACATGTTCGATGATTTCGACATCGATTACAACCAGCAGAAGTACTTAATCGAGACCAGATGCTCTGGTGCTATGATTAAGCCATTCTCAGCAGTTGTTCTCAAGAAGAATAACTAATAACTAAAGGTTTGAAGGCTGGCTGGCTCCCCAATGTCTGGGAGTTGGTTGGCTTTCCATTATAGAAATTCAAAATGGAGGAATTTATCATGAGATTAAGAAGAGAAACAGGAGATTTCAAGATCGTAATTTCTGAAGGCGCAGCAACAATCCCAGCAGGATTAGGCGCTGAGGATCTTATTGGCGTTATCGCAGACAATGGAACTTCTATTGAGGTTCTTACTGGTGCGCTTAATTCCACTGATACTATTACATTGTACGGCGGAAGCGGAACTTATGTATATACCAAGGCTACCGGAGCCGTTGCTTATACAGCATCTTAATTTAGCGAGTATCACTAAATATATACTTCTTTCCTTGGGCTGGTAGAACTGCCATCTACTGGCCCTCTTTTTAATTTAAATATTTTTAGGAGGTCTTTAATTATGTACATTAAGAATAAAACTGAAGGAAATAAAACGGAGTTCCTAGCGACCTCCAACTCAGATATTGCAACACTTCCTACTACAACCACAGAAGGTACTGGCGGAAAAGCAGACGGTGACAATGGTATTGTGGCATTCGGCTCAATCTGTATTGTTGCTGACGGAAGCACAGCTGAGGTATATATTTTGGGCCCAGAAAACAGCTGGGTGAAGATGTAGGAGGTGCTAACGAATGGATGTAGTATCATATGCATTGAGTAAGAAATACACAGATGACTCTATGGAAGGCGGCGGAGCTGTTAAAGGTAAAAACTGTACTATAGATTCGATCACCGAGATAGAAGGTGGACATAGAGTTACTTTTAAGTGGACTTTAGATAATGGAGAGGTTCAAACCGATGTCATGGACGTTGCTGATGGCGAAGTCGGCCCTAAAGGAGATCCTGGAGAACAAGGCCCAAAAGGTGATAAAGGCGACACCGGAGAACAAGGCCCAAAAGGAGATGAAGGCGAAGCTGGCCCAAAGGGCAATACTGGAGATCAGGGCCCTAAGGGTGATGATGGCTTTTCCCCAACAATTGAAGTAAAAGAGAGCACACCGGACAGGTATGTTCTCACAATAACCGATGACGAAGGCTCTTATGACACACCAAATCTAAAGGGTTCTGGTGGAGGAATGAATGTAAGAGTTGTAGAAGAAGATCTAATTTTTAGTTAAAGAAAGGATGAATAATTATGTCAGATATTTCACATATTACTTTACCAGTGTACGATCCTAGTACACAAACAACTACAAATGTAACTTTTGATATCAAGGATGCTACTGCTAGAGCTGCTATTTCTGGTTTAGGAAATGCTCTTAAGTGGGTTGGTGTAACTACAACCGAATTAACAGATGGTTCTACCACAGCTACTATTGTAATTGCTGGTGAATCTCATACAGCTGAAACAGGCGATGTTGCTCAGTATGATGGTGAGGAATTTGTATTTAACGGCTCTTCATGGCAGAGTCTTGGTGCAGCTAACCTTGGAAACTTAGCATTTGCTGATTCTGTAGAAGCATCATACACACCAGTCGGCACTGTTTCTCAGCCAGAGGTTACAAAAGGAAATGATACAACAACAACAGTTAATAGTATTACTAGTGTTGGTACATTGCCATCTATGACTGTTACTTCTGAGACTTTGGTGTTTGATCCAGGAACTCTTCCAGTTAAGAGTGCTGATCAGACTGTTGTTACAGAATCGGGTAGTATTAGCGTCGCTGCTCCTACATTCACTGGAACTGCCGCAACCATCACATCAACACCTGTTACTCCTACTCCATGATAACAAAGGAGGTGTAATCAATGCCTGATATTTCGAAAATACGAATCGGAGGAATAGATTACAATTTAAAAGCTATAAGTGACTCTGGCTCTAGTAATAATAAGATTATCGATAATATTTATTCCAAGAAGAATAATAAACTTAAGTATGATTATGAGGTAAAGACCAAGGAATGGAACGGATTGACTGGTTTCAGCGGCGAAAATATATGGACTGATGGAGATAATATTTATTATTCCTCTTCTTCTACCCAATATGTATTAGACAAGTCAACTTCCACATGGACAACAAAAACGTGGAACAGATTGAATAGTTTTAGTAGCAGTGATATATGGACTGATGGAGATAATATTTATTATTCCTCTTCTTCTACCCAATATGTATTAGACAAGTCAACTTCCACATGGACAACAAAAACATGGAATGGATTGACTAGTTTTAGTAGCAGTAATATATGGACTGATGAAGATAATATTTATTATTCCTATGGCAATGCCCAATATGTATTAGACAAGTCAACTTCCACATGGACAACAAAAACGTGGAACGGATTGACTAGTTTTTATAGCGGTGGTATATGGACTGATGGAGATA
>Ga0326512_10003447_pt1 | contig 11593 bp, 7 predicted proteins | sample 1_2617_0518_D_FD_203652 | JGI IMG/M metagenome (GOLD analysis project Ga0326512, IMG submission 203652) | Bovine rumen microbial communities from UC Davis, California, United States - 1_2617_0518 | ecosystem: Host-associated > Mammals > Digestive system > Stomach > Rumen | place: USA: California... | reverse complement strand
AATCTTAAATATAAATGAGGTAACTGGTTACCTCATTTTTTATTTTTATATAATTTTAACTATATTAATAAAAATATGATATTAGAAATTTAAATGAAATTTAACAAACACTTAATTTACATTAGCCTTTTTGCTATTTTGTATTTAATTGTGGCATTTAGTTCATTTTGGCATGCTGTTGCTTTCTTTGGATTAGCTAATAATTCATGGATGTCAATTATATTGGCATTTGCATTTGAAGTTGGTCAAGCAGCTGTATTATTTTCTTTATTAACTTCTAAAAAAGATCGAGGGAGAATAATGCCATGGGTACTTATGTCAATGTTTACTTTAGTACAAGTGATTGGTAATGTTTATAGTTCATATAAATATATTATTACAAATTCTGTTGATAATTTAAGATATTTTAAAGAACCTATATTTATTTGGACAGATTTACCAAATGACCAAGCTAATGTTATTATAGTTTATCTTGTTGGTGCTTTACTTCCTATTGCCGCACTTTTATTAACATCAATGATTACTAATTATCTAACTGATATTGAGGAAAATAAAAAAGAATCAACATTTCTTAATACTGAAGGAGATTCTTTATTAAATCAAAATTCTATACTTAATATGGAAAATCAAGGTCTTCATGAATCATTAGATAATAAAGAAAAAGAATTAGAAAAATTAAAAGAAGAATTAAAATCTAAACAAGATTTAATTGATACACAAAATCAAAAAATAAATGATTTAGATCAAGAAAATCAAGAATTAGTAAAAGAAAAATTTGATGAAGAACCCAAAGAAGATAAATATTTGGAAAAATATAATTCATTAGAAAAAAATGATAACGAAGGAGAAATTCGAGAAGATGGTTTGGAAGAAGATGGACAAACTAATGAGGAAGGAATTGAAGGAGATGAAAGAAAAGAAGATGAATCAGATAATATTAGATCTGAATCCTCAGAAGAAGGACAAGAACCTTTGGAAACAAAAAATAAACAACCAGAAGAGACAGTTACAGAAGATTCACTTTCAAATGACGAAAAACCAATTAGAGAAGAAGATACAAAATCTAATACAGAAGTAACAGATGAAAATTTAAAAGTTGCAGATGCTTTAATGGGTGGAAATATATTAAATAAATCAAAAATTGAATCACATTTTATAAATAACAAAAAATAATTTACCAGGAGATTAACATTTGTTAATCTCTTTTTTATTTTTAACTATATTAAAATAGATAAGTAGTATTGTTTTAGTATTGAGGAATTAAAAATCCTTTCGAGTGTTGATATTACTTGATAATAAAGACGCAATAATATTAAAACATAGTGTAATAAAAATATAAAAACTAAAACTATGAACAAGACAATTAAAGAACAATTGGCTAAAATTGCTGTAAACAAATCTCTTCTTAAAGAGTATTCAAATTCTTCCAATGATCGTATCGTCTATATGGATGATGGTACTGAATTTCAAATCCAAATTTTTAATCCTTATTCTTATACTATTGGTATATCATTTAGTTTTAATGAACAAAATGGTAGTTATAGTTCATGGAATGAACAACTTTTAGTAGTTAAACCTGGACAAAGGGTATGGTTAGAAAGATACTTGAATGATGAAGCTAAATTATTATTTACCACTTATGAAGTTGGTAATTCTAAAGCTGTTAAAGAAGCTATTAAAGCTAATGGTAAATTGACAATTAAATTTTATAAAGAAAAAGAACAAATTAAGTATCAACCATGTGTAGCAACAGTTTGGAATGGAAATAATAATTATTATAATTATTGTGATACCGTTCAAACTTTTGATTTTGCTCCTAAAACTTATTGCAATCAAGTTGATACAGTTTTATCATTAGATTCTTGTGTTGGAGCAGCTTCTGCCAAATTAACTTGTGATGCACCAACAAATGCCTCATCAAGCATACAATATTCCTCAGCAAGTACTGTAACAACTGGTTCTGCATCAGCACCAAAACCAGCGACACGTTCAATGTCAAAATCTATTGAGACTGGACGTATTGATAAAGGTAGTCATTCTTCACAAAAATTTAATACTATTAATATTGATTTTGAATATTATCCATTCTCTACTGAGGTAATTCAAATTTTACCAACTTCACAAAAACCAGTAACATCACAAGATTTACAAAAGATTTATTGCCCTAATTGTGGTAGAAAACTTAATACTAAATATAAGTTTTGTCCATATTGTGGAACAAAAGTTGATTATTGTCCAAATAATAAAATTAATAAAGAAGATTATAAAATAGAAAAATGCCCATATTGTGGTCGTAGGGTTAGAAGTACAATGATGGAATGTCCACATTGTGGTGAAATATTAAGATAAAGAATTTAAATAAAATATATTAAAGAGGATAGGTTTATACCTATCCTTTTTTTATTTTTAATAAACAAATTTATTTAAAGATCTAATATGTTCAAAGCATTATTGAAAACATTACCAAGCTTATCAGGAAATATGAAGCTTAGTTGTTTTGTTGATGACTATAAAAGACATAATAATAAAACATATACATGTAATATAAGAGTTGCTAAACTTTTACCAATAGCTCATACATTATTTGATAAGAATATATATGTTAATTTAAAAAATAATAGTTTTGAATATGATGTAAAAACTTTTTATAAGAGTTATTTTGATAATTTTTATAAATCTAATTATAATTATTCACAATTAAATATCCCAATTATTGATTTTAGTGATAATTTACCAGATGGAAATGAAGATTTTCTATTTGGTTGTAAACGTATTTCTTTTAGTAAATATGAAAATCAATTAGCTTTTTTTGCTCCAATTTATATTGAAAGTTTAGATGATATTAAAGATAAATATTTTAAGATTACATGTATTTTCAATAAAATTAATACATTAAAGAAAGAATTAATAATTGATATATATAATAATGAAGTTGGAGAAAATTATTTAGCTGATTATCTTAAACGATATGCAAGTAAAATTGATGATAAAGTAATATACATGTCTAGTACATATAAAAATATGTATTATGGTATTGATTTGCTTCATGGTGGTTTTATACATATCGAAGATAATATTAGTAAAAATCTTTATAAACAATATTATACTATCAATGATTTTGATGCAATAATTAATTTTGGTTTTAAAAGAAATAATATGATGATGAAACAAATTATACCATTATCATTTTATTTTAATCCACAAAGTTTATTGTCACAATATGAATATGAAAATTATAAAGATGCTAAGATTACAATTTATGGAGAATGGTATACTGGTAAATTAGATGAAACCACTATTGAAGAAAAATTTTATAATTTTTCTGATAATTATACATTTTATAATGAGTCAATTTATCAATTAACAACATCAAATATATTTGCTTATGTAAATAATTCTGAAAATATTTTAAATATGAATTATCCAGCTTTTAAAGAAGCTTCATCAGAAAATTATAAATTTATTAATACTATTGTTAAGAATTATAATAGATGGAAATTAAAATATTCTTCAGACGATTATCCATATATTGTTAATAATAATTTTGCATTTTCTAATAATCAAAATTCATTATATAGTTATAAAGAGTTTCCTTTGATTTATAAAACTAAAGATGCAATTTGTAAATTTAAAGGAGAAAATTATAATATGCTTTTTGATTTAGATGATATTTATAATGATAATGGTAACCTTTTAAATATTAAATCCGAGTATTATGATTATTTCAATAAAAATTATGTAACTAATTTTTATAATTTATTAGTTAAACACCAAGATAATACATATGATAATATATTTACCAATAATGAATATTGGGTAACAGTAAACACAGATAATAAATTATATTATAAGGGTGTTTTATATGATTTTAATATTTTATATTCCCAATATAAAGATATGCCTAAGATTGATAAATTTAGTGTTTTTGTCAATCCAGAGATGATGTCATCCATATCAAACTTTGATTATAATACAACATATAATTCAGTTAAATATACTATTAATACAAATAATTCATTAAATGAATTAAATAATCAATATAAAGAAATAACTAAAAATTCTGAAATACAATTAAATTTTGTTGATTATATTTCAAGTTATATTTATAAATATGATTTTATTAATTCTAATAGTGCATATATAACAAATAATACAATTGTATATAATGATCAATGTTGTGCACTTAAAGATAAATCAGGTGATTATGTAGATATTAACGCTTATTGGTTAAATTATCAAGAAGCTAATAAATTACATTATACTGATCAAAATCTTTATGTAGATATTAAAGAAGTATTAATGTATGCCAATTTATTTGTTCAAACAGTATTAGATGCTGATAATAATGAAATAATCATAAATGGTGATTTATATGATAAAATCTATAATAATTATAATTTAGATATTATTACTGGTTATCGTATAATTGATATTAAATATAAGAATAATATTATTAGTGAAATATATAGTAAATTATTAAAAATTTATCCTGATAAAAATTATAGATTCAATAATGATAATTTAATTTATAGTGAACATAAATTTTTAGAAAATGATGATATATATTGGGCATATGATTATTTATATTTTTCTATATATCCTAATAAGATTAAGTATAAATTATTAGAAAATTCAAACTTATTATATGATTTACCATATGATACCAAAATAACTATATATTTTGAAACAGATTTTATTAAGTTAAATGATTTAAAGGATTTATATGATTATCAAAATGATCCAAATTTTGTAAAATTAAATAAATATTATATCTCAAATACTTTATATGATAAAGATGACAAACAATCATATAGTGATATATGTTTTATTAAATTAAAAGAAAAGGATAATCATTATGGTAAATATACAACATATGATTTTGATGATGTTAATAATTATAATAATATAAATGATAAAAATAAAATATTAAAAAATTTTCATGAAAATGTTTTGTTTATCGATACATATAATTTAGATAGATTTTATTGTGATTATTTTAAAGAAGATGATAATTTTCATTTTTATAAAGTAGAAAATTGTTATTGTAATTTTTTAAATTTGGAACATATTCAAAAATATTTTTCTAATCTTTATAATAATGAAGATTTAACAGAATTTAAAAGGGGAGAGGATAATCAATTATTATCAAATAGTGAAAAGATTAGAAAAATTCAAGATACAATATATATTAAATTACATTTATTAAATAATGTAGTTATTGATTATGATAATAAATCAGGAATTAATTTTATCAATACGACAACAGTATATATTAAATTAAACGATTATTTTAGAATAGGAAATAATAATTCTAATATAACATTATATCAATTATTAAATTATATAGGATATAATGAAAATGGATATTTTTATTTTACTAATAATTATTTTAATGATTATAAAAAAGAATTAAATAATTTACCATATCAAATACATAATTTTGAATTATGTTTTAAAAAGACTATGGGTATTGTTAATGAGAAACTTTATAAGCTTATTATGCAATTAAATTCTCATAATTTATTTAAAGATTTATATCTTTATAGATTATATAATTATGATGATTATAAATTTGAATATGTATTAAATAATACTAAAATTGATGAAGATGATAATGATAAAGATCAAAAATGGGAAAATAGTAAAATATATGATTCTGAATATATTGAACTTTATCCATATTTTAATAGTATTTATACAGAAGAAAAAATACAAACCAAAATATATACTGATACATTTTTAAATAATATTATTAAATCAGAAAATAGTGATACATATAAACATGCTGTTTATAATATTGATACATTAGTATATTGTCCTAAAGATGATGAATACCCAAATACTGGATTATGTGCATATAGATATTCATTATATACTAAATATAATAATGGTATTATTAATTCTAATACATTTGTTAATAAATATATACATTACCCAATGTCATATATTTTACAAACTATAGATAATAATTCCCAAAAAGTTATTAATGAAGAAGAAATATCTATTAATTCAGAAATACCAGTAAATACTAATGATTATACTTATAATTATTTTTTAAATCCAAATTGTTCTTATTCATTAGCTTATAATACTTGGTATAAAGATTATGGAAAAATGATTACATATAATTGCAATGATACAACATATGGATTCTATATAATTCATGAAGAATTTGATAATACAAGAAATACATTAAATTTATTAAGTGAGAATTTTAATAAAATTAATGTGGCATCATATATTAATGGAATAGATTCAAATAAATTTTTAGATGATCAATATACTTATTTGAATAATTATTATCATAATTTAGTACCATATATTAATAATTCAAATATTGTTAAAGATTTTTTGAATAATGTAAATATTGTTATTAAACCAAATAAATATACTTTAACCAATATTTATCAACAAACACCAAATACTGATGAAAATAATAATACTACTTATTCATATAATATTATTTTAAAAGGAAAAACAAGTTTACAATTATTAAGATATTTTGATAATATTTTACCATATATATATGAAACTAATAATATAACTTCATATCATTTATATTATAAGAATACCAATAAATTTATTGAAAATGATTTATATAATAAGAAAATATCATATATAATGTATCAATATTCACATGGTATATATGATGATAAACAAATATCTTATTTTGACAATTATGACTATCTTAATGAAAATTTAGGAAATTCATATTTAAAAATATCTAAATTTACTCCAGTAGAATATAAAAATTATAATAATAATAAATTCTATAATTTAGAAACATCATTCTCAATAAAACCACAATCTGATAATGAAGATAATAAAAATCTATTTACCAAGAAAGAAATTGATACATTAGAAAATGATCAAAATTATATTTATGAATTATTTAAACAACATTTATTAAAAGAAAATAATATGTTAACAGACAATGATATTTTATTTTTATATAAGAAATATGATGTCAAATTTTCTCATAATATAAAATCATTCCATAAAAATTCTCTTGGTAAGAGAGATTATGATTTATATACATTAATAATTAAATATAACTTATTCTAAAATGCCTATACAAAATATCCAAGGATTGGTAGATAAAAATGGATTACATTATATACAAGAAAATGGATTCATACAAAAATATTATGAAGAAGCATTAGCTAATTTAGGTCAAAGAAATACTAATGATTCATTATTAGAAAGTATAACATTTACTATTAAAAATATATTTGATGATTTAAATAGTTATGTAGGTAGTCCAAGTGATCCAAAAATTAATGATCCTTATTTATATGTAATTTATTATAATGATGATCCAAATAATCCTAATAATACAGGAGAATTTTATACATTAAATAGGACAGTTATAGATTCTCAATTCGGGGATAATAATGGACTTGAATTAACTATTGATATTTTACAAGAAATTATTGCATTAATAGAATTTGGTACAATAGAAAGTTTAATTCAAAATATGTACATTAAAAAATTAGTTATATATAATGAGAATGCAAATAATTCTGATAATGAGTATTTTATCTTAAATAAAAAACTTAATATTATTTCTGAATTATTTAATTCTATTTATATAACTAATAATGGGAAATCATCACAAATAGAAAAAGATAGAATATTTATCCCATTAAATTATCAATTTGGGTATATTGCTAATGGCATTAATAAATCATTTATTTATCATAGTTTTAAAGATATTTATGTTAATATTATCCCATCAGATTTTAAAAATCAAAATGATGATTATGAACTTGAATCAATAGATTTTTACCAAAATAATATTTTTTATTGTTCTAAACAATCATTTATAAAAACAGATGTTTATGAATACGCATTTATTGTAGAAAATGAGGAAGAAAATATTATTTGTTCTCATAAGTTTACATTACCATATGTAAATAATAATGATTATTGGGTTATTAATAACCAAGAAACAAATATACAAGCTAAAGCTCATGATGCTGTTAATCTTAATATAATTTTAGCTTATTATTATAGAAATCGAGATGTTGTTAATTATAAATATTTATCTGGGTTAAATAATAATTTTAAAATAGATAGAATTAGTTATCAAGAAAATGCAACACCATTTAAAATTAAAAGTGGTGAAGATATTATTAATTGTAGTTTAAAAACACCTATAATTAAACAAACCGATTTAACAAAAGATGATATTAAACTTCAAACAGTATTACAAAATTCAACTTTAATAATCATTTCAAAAATTACAGATATTGCCACGGAAGTTAAAAAAATTGATAAATATGGTGATGGATTTGTTACAACTATTTGGAATTATGTATATGATACAGATAATGAATCTGGTGAATTTAAATGTATATGTATTAATGATGATATAGCATTAGATTTTAATCAATTAACTAATTTTGATAATTTATTAAAATATGAGATTCAAAATGTTGATCAAGTACACCCAGATAATTATGTATTTAGACATTTAGTATTTGATCAAATATATCAACAATTGAAACAAGATAATAACCAAGCTATTTATTCTTATCCAGTTTTACAAAATATTAAAGGAACACAATATAATAATAAATATTCTAATAATATGAACTTCTCATTGAAATATGTTAATTATATTTCAGGAGAAATTGGAAAAGACATCAAAGGAGTTTCAAAAAGTTCAGATATTAAATATTTAAAAAATAATTCAGATACATCTAATTCTTCAAATATAGTAACTAATGCACTTTATCAATATATAAAAAATAATAAAGTTAATTATTATAATGAATATATTCCTAATTATAATGTTCCTTTATTTGATATATCTGAAGTTCTTGTAAAAGATTTTAATGTATTAAACAAAACTAATATTATTACATTAGATTATGATGGTACTATGTATTATAGTTATATTGGTACAACACATCAAACTTCGAAAGATATTCTTACTATTGGGTCATCCAATTTGAATATTAATTTAGGGGAAAATACTTTAACTGATTATAATACAAAAACCAATTTTAGTAAACAAAAAACTTTAAATATTGATTTTAATAAAATTAATGCTAATGGTAAATTAAAAGTAACAGATGATCTTGATGTTAATGGAAATATTATAGTAAAATGTTTTGAATGGACAAAATCTACAATTAATGATAAAGAAATTAGAAGTACTTCATTTATACCACAATTTAAATATTATAGTTTTAATAATGAATTAACTAATACCCAAAATATTTATAAAATATTAAATCTAGATACTTTAGAATCTGATATAAAATATATGGCAACATTGGCAGAACAGAATAATTTGAAATTTGGTGATGATCAATCAAAAAGATATTTATATATTAGCCCGATTATTGCTGTTAAAAGATCATTAGAAAATCAAATGCCATATTATTATAAATATAATGATTTATTAGTATTACCAAACTTGGTTAAATATTTAGGGTTTGATAATAATGATGTTAAAGAATTTGAATCTAATACAAATGATATTATAAAAGTTGGTTCACAACAATTATATTTAGTTTCATCAAATAATATATTATCTGATTCAATTTCAATTATTAGTTCTACAGATACTGGTATTACAATTGATACTTTAAATACTAAAGAATTTTATTTAGGTAATACATTATATGTAACATATATAAAAGATGAGAAGAAATTAATTGTAAATGAAGTTCAATCCAATAAGATTAAATCTATTTGGAAAATACCAACACAAATAAATTAATTAAATTAGATGTTAAAATTTTTAATAGTAGGAGAAAATTCGATTGATAAAATATCTTTAATTAATTTGTTATTAAAAAATGAAAATCTTTTTAAAGTAGCCAAAATATTTGTTACTAATGAATCTAAATTAGATGATTATCATTATTTAATATCAAATGAAGAATTGAATAGATGTTATAAAAATAATGCCATATTATATGTAAAAACAATTCTTAATGAAAGTTATGGTGTTACTTTAGATTCATTTTATGAGAATAACCTTATATTTATGAATACTGAAGATTTTAATAATATTTCAAATAAGATATTTTTATCGAATAATGAGTTAGTACTTGTTTGGTTAGATACAAAAAACCATGATCAATCCAGAATTAAAAAAGAAATCAAAGAATCACAATATATACTTGATAAAATCAATTCTGACCAATTAAATTATTTATATTTTTTAGATAAAGATAATATTGAAATAATGGATGTAATTTGTGATTATTTACTTCATGAAGAAAAAAGATTCGAATTATTAGAAAATTATTCATAAAAATTGAATTTTTTTATTTAACTATTCTATATTTTATTATTATGTTAAATAAAAAATATGTTAAAATAAGTTAAATGGGAGAACAAGGACAAGGGATGATTCAACCAGGTAAATGGGTAAATATGCAAACTGGTGAAGAAGTCTTAGTACGAGATAGTTTAATTGATGGTGATAAAATGGTTGTCATCACTAATAAAGGACAATTGTCCATGGAAGAATTTTCAAAATATATACAATGTGAAGAAGGAGAAATTGTTCCAACATTAGAAGATTTATATGGAAAAAAAGATCCATCATTAATAGCTAAGATTAATCAAGGGATTGATATAGAAGATAGGATAAAGGTAACATCTAATCAAAATACAAACACATCTATTATTAAAAGTGTTACTATAGAGAATAAAAATTATGATTTAATTAAAAAAGTATTTGACAAATATCCAATAGAAAGAACAATTAATTTTGAAATAGTTGAAAATGAATGGCCATTTAAAGAGTTTAATATGTTAGTAAATGTATTAGACGTGCCGCTTAAAGATATATGTGATTATGTTATTGAGAATTTCTTAGATAAAGATCATTTATCTGAAAGCTTGTCTAAGTATTTTGAAGAACATATTAGTGAGTGTTAAGAAATATAATGTTTAACTTTTAAAATGGATCAAAATGAATACAAATTTGCAAAAGAAATTGTTAATATAGATTATAAAATAGATAAAGCTTTAGAATATGTACAAGAAAATTTTGGAGTTAAAGCTGAATATGATGAAGAAAATTCAATAATTAATCTATCAACATCTAATATTAATGAAGGATTACAATTAATAGCTGCAAATGATTATATTAAAGAAAATTTAGATTCTTCCTTTGTTACAACAAATATTGAAGAATAATTAAATATAAGGTTACTGGTTTTTAGTAACCTTTTTTTATTTTTAATAAATGAAATAAAATGTTTGTATTTTTTTAAATGTTTGAAATAGATGATAAATTATTTGGATATATAAGTAAAAGTAGTGATTTAGATGAAAATATTATCCAAAGATATAAAAATTCTTTAATATTTATTGGGGATGAAAAACAAATATATATACCTGCAATAAATTCTTATGTTGGTATAGGTGTATCATATTTAGATAATGTTATAAATCATAGCCAATTTACTTTCTTTGGAGATAGTTCAAATAATCAAACAAAGATAACAATAGGTGGAGTTACTAAAGAACATGGTATCAACGCTGATAAATTAGATGGTTATCATGCTAAAGATTTACTTAATTCATTTAGTGGTGGTACATTATCTTCTAATGGTAATATATT
>Ga0326512_10003445_pt1 | contig 11600 bp, 12 predicted proteins | sample 1_2617_0518_D_FD_203652 | JGI IMG/M metagenome (GOLD analysis project Ga0326512, IMG submission 203652) | Bovine rumen microbial communities from UC Davis, California, United States - 1_2617_0518 | ecosystem: Host-associated > Mammals > Digestive system > Stomach > Rumen | place: USA... | reverse complement strand
AAAGCACTATGACTCAGCCATGTATTTTGGCAAACCCGGATGCTTTGCGAAGCCAGATTCACATGGCATTTTTCCTTTTCTCCAGCTTTGACATGCATCCGCCCAAAAAGCAAAGATAACTTCGCACTGGCCAACATGGTTGCTGAAAAGAAGCCAGGGCAATTCCGGCACTAAGAGCGCCATGGCTCCAGACCCAGATGCAAATAATGGCCGAGTTTGCGTTCCAGCTGCACTCGTGTCAACGGTTGAGACCCTGTCTCCCAGGTATAGATAATGTTCTCCCCTTCGAAGAACCCGTTTTCTTCATAGACACGGCGTTTTCGGACCTGTTCCTCCACATACTCCGGGTCATCCATTCGCCCCAGATGTTCCAACAAAATGACGTTCCGTGTGACCGGATCCATAATGATAAAATCGGGATAATAGGTCACTGTCTGATGCCCATCTCTCAACTTCAGCGGATGCTCATAGCGGTAAGGGATGCCGTGAAAATACAGGAAGTTCGCAATCTCCACTTCTGATTTCGAACGGACGATCTCTCCCCGGGCAGTGTAGTGTTTTTTCTGGATCGGATAAGGGTTCCCGTCATACTCTTTCCCTTGCCATTTGGCGATGAAAACATCTGTCGGTTCCACGTCCGGATGCACTAACAGGGCTCTCTGCAGGTCCAGCAACGCATATATGTTCTCTGCCGAGTTCTTCGGAATATGGGTCAGGAGCCCGTCGATGGCAGCCAGTTCAAGATTTGCTGCTTCCAGCACCTTCCGGTCATAATCCTTTTGTGCCAGCGCCTGAATCAATGGCAGGTCCTTTCTTTTTGAAATGTAGGTCCTGCGGCGGCGATTCCGCTCATCGTACGTGACACGGTAATACTGCAGGCTTTCGCCGCGTCCGGCTTTTTGCACGATCAAATACCCCTCTGGAGCTTTGGCGATAGACTTCTCCTTCTTTCGAATCAGATATTGCAAATACGCTCTCCTGTCTTTTAATTCGTGGAGCGCATTCCCAATCGATGGAATCGTCGTTTCGCCGAGCTGGTCGATCATCATTCTTGCATTGTCGTTCATCGGATCTTTCCTTTCTTCGCTATATGGTTTTTATTGACAGGTCCAACGAACTCAGCATATACGAAATCGAGCCATGAAAACGGGTTGTCCCGAACGACTGGTCGATTTTGCCGGTCGAACGGTCGTTATTGTTTCCATTTTGGGCGACGAACGGTTCAAAGGGACATAAATCGTCCAGTGGATCAGAGAGCAGCTGTCACTACGCAAAAGACTCACCGGCCGAAGCCGGTGAGTCTCACATCTAGGCAACTAGTCTTATTCAAGCAGTCTTTCCATTTGTCAGTACGAAACTGTCGCTCCTCTCTTAGTCTGCTTTCTTTTGATACTGCTCGTAACAGCTTTTGTGAACCACAAACCGACAAAGTAGCCTAAGACATTGAATATGATGGCATCCACATCGAAGCTGCCAATATGCAGGACCAACTGGATGAGTTCTAACAGAAGAGAGAAAAACGAAACAAGAAGCAGATGCTTCTGCCGTGTTCTTTCATAAGCGAGCGCCAGTAATGCTCCCATCGGGAAAAACGCCAGAATATGGCCAAGTGTATTGGCTAAAACGATTTCCGTGTTAATCAGTCCGGCATTCAGATTGCGAAGTTGCTCCACGGTCGTTTTAAACGGAATAACATTCACATACGTTTTTGCATATTCACTGATCGGCAGTTCCTGAAATATCGGCCCTCTTCCCCACACGAGAAACAGATAGACAAGGAATAAAACATAAGCAACACTCAAGCCGCTCACCACATATCGCTTCTTTTGGCTATTCACGCAAGAACTCCTCCTTTTCGTATTTGCTTTTGGTTACCCTTTCACTACTATATTTCCCTGGTTGGCAAAAAAAGTGAACGACATTCTGAAAATACTTTCAGAATGCCGCTCATTCTCTATTGTTTGTTTTACCACATCTGATAAGCCATTTTTAAAGCATCTTCGCGGGTGAGCTTTCCTCCTAAATCATATTGTATTCCCGATTTCAGCCAATACACTCCATAGATATCTGGCTCGGAATAGGACAAAAAGTATACTATGTCATCGTGACCGATAACTTCAACAGAATGATCTTCGCTGTCAACGTCTAGTTGCCCAGCGGCAGGATATTTCGATGCATCGATCCAACGCCCATCGGGAGTCTCGAAATGATAATCGGAAACCATTCCTATTTTGCCTTCTATGTCTAGTTCGCACGTTTCCCCATCAATTTCCCGCTCCACCAATTCAAACCCTTCAGGAATAAATCCAAAGTGGATGTCCATAGGAATCGATGTCAGCCCGCTGTCTTCTGTTTTAAATTCTGTGTGATCATCAAATACTTCGATTAGATATCTTCGTGTCGGAGCATAGGCGATCGAAGCAACCATCAGTGTCGCGATGAGAACTGCCGCCACGAGAATGGACAAAGACGTTTTTGTCAGGCGGTGGTAGTGACCTCCGCGCATTTTACTGTACAGGCGATCCATTCGCTGGTTAAATTGCCTGCTGAACTTGTGTTCTTCTTCCGTTTTCAGAAAAGCAGGGACCCACTGTTCCTGCGCCAGAACACATGCTTCTGTGAACATGTCATTCTTCATCGCCGATTTGCTCTCCTTCCAAAATGTTGCGAACTTCTTTCATTGCCAAGCTGACTCGTTTTCGAGCCGTTTCAGGCGTTACATCGCATATTTCCGCGATTTCTTTCGCAGAAAAGCCATAGCTTTTCGCCAAAAACAGAGAAACCTTATAGTGTTCCGGCAACTGGTCGATCGCCGATTTCAGTTCTTCCAGCTGCCATCGGTTCCACAGAACATCTTCGGTGGAAGGTTCTCTTGCCGTTCCATCCTTCTGTTCGCCGAGCTTTCCTCCAACCTCGTAAAACCGTTTCTGCTTTCTCCATTCCCGGCTGCATTTCGCAACAGCGATCGTACAAAGCAGGTTTCTCACCCGATTCGACAAAATGTCCCCATCGAATTTGTGGAACTGCTTTGCCGCCTGTTCAAACGTCATCCAGGTACAGTCTTCCGCAAGGTGCTCGTCATGCAAACGACTGAAACATATCGTATAAATATAGTTTTTGTAGTGCTCACACATCTGCGTGAATCGCGGTTCTTCTGCCGGGTCATCCAGCAGATCCATAAACATAATGGCAACCAATGTGTATCGCCTCCTGATTGCTCTCATAACTATATTAGCCGGCTGCAGGGAAAATGTGAAACGCCAACCCGGCACTTTTGTCTAACAAGCCACAGTGCATCCGATGAGGTCAAGAAAGTAGACACCGGACAAAAGGCTAATACTGAGTAGTATGCTGATGACGGGCAGAGTACCGGCAGCAGGCAAGGGGTTGCTTTTCTAAAACACATGGCAGAATTATGAAAAGACTCATTTGACATGCTTTTGTATGAGCCAAAAGGATGGGCGAATGGGAAATGCATGACAGAATCATAATCATCGACAATTGCCATGTATTTCTATTCGACGGAGACGTGCAGTTTTTTCAAATTACATGACAGGTTTGTAATTCCCTCTTTTTGCCATGTATTTTCTTTCAACCATCTCGTCTCATTTGCTCTTTGCTGGAATAAGCTGGGGGCGATTTGCATGTCAATCTTCCGAAAAAATTGATTTGACATGCATTTTGCGAGAACCCATAGGATAGATGGCTTGAGAATACATGGCAAGCTTCCAAATATGATAGTTTGACATGTATTCATGACGTTGGCGCAATATTATAATACCTGCTTTGTATCAACCACCTGGCAGGCGTCAGTGAATAGCAAGGCAAAAGAAAACCGGACCTCCCGTTTTGGGAGAGTCCGGTGTTATATGAGTTTCAGCAAGCTGCATCTTGCGATGCCTCGCTCACGATGCTTTGGCTTGAGATGTTTCAGCTCGCGATTCACTGTTCGCGCTCCAAAAAGTTCCCATGGTGCCAGTTACTTCTGGTCGAAGAAGGCGTACATCGCCTGGTAGGTGGAGTAGAGGTCCAGCTTGGAGATGACCTCGTAGGGGGCGTGCATGGAGAGGACCGGCGTGCCGATGTCGATGACGTCGATGTCGAGCGCCGCGAGGTACATGGCGACCGTTCCGCCGCCGCCCGCGTCGACCTTGCCGAGCTCGCCCGTCTGCCAGACGATGCCCTGCTCGTCGAGGAGCCGGCGGACTTTGCCGAAGAACTCCGCGGTGGCGTCCGAGGTGGAGTACTTGCCGCGGGAGCCCGTGTACTTGCAGATGCAGACACCCTTCGAGACGTAGGACGCGTTGTTCGCCTCCATCGGTTCCGGGTAGGTCGGGTCCATGCCGGCGGTGACGTCAGCGGACAGACACTCGGACGCGGAGAGGATGTCGTGGCCGGGGATGCCGGCGTTCTCGCCGAGGTCCTCGACGAAGTACTTGAAGTAGGAGGAGTTGAGGCCGGTGTTGCCGTCGGAGCCGATCTCTTCCTTGTCGGTCAGGATGGTGACGACGGTGTACTCGGGGTCTTCCACTTCGAAGTTCGCGATGGCGGCAGGGTAGCTGCAGACCTTGTCGTCATGGCCGTATGCGGCGATGAGCGAGCGGTCGAAGCCGATGTCGCGGGCCTTGAAGGCCGGGACCAGTTCGAGTTCCGCCGTCAGGAAGTCTTTTTCCACGATGCCGTACTTCTCGTTGAGGATCTTCAGGATGTTGAGCTTCACGAGCTCGGACTCCTCCTCACCCTTGAAGGGAAGGGAGCCGACGAGGACGTTCAGGTCCTCGCCCTTGATGGCATCGGCCAGGGTGCGTTTCTCCTGTTCCTTCGCGAGGTGCGGCAGGAGATCGGTGATGACGAACTGCGGGTCGCCCTCGTCCTCGCCGATGTTCACGGTGACGGTCGTGCCGTCGCCCTTGACGATGACGCCGTGGAGGGACAGCGGGATGGTGGTCCACTGGTACTTCTTGATGCCGCCGTAGTAGTGGGTCTTGAAGAACGCGAGTTCCTCCTTCTCATAGAGCGGGTTCGGTTTGAGGTCAAGGCGCGGGGAGTCGATGTGGGACGCCGCGATGCGCAGACCTTCCGAGAGGGGCTTCTTGCCGAAGGCCGTCAGGATGATGCACTTGTTCCGGTTGACGCGGTAGACGCGGTCGCCGGGCTGGTAGGTTTTGGTCTTGTCGAACTCAGTGTAGCCTCTCTTCTCGGCCTCGGCCTTGAAGAACGCGGTGATCTCCCGCTCGGTCTTGTAGTTCGACATGAAGTCTTTGTAGCCTTCCGCGAAGACGTCCGCCTTCGGGAACAGGTCTTCTTCCACGACCGTCGCCATGTGTTTCGGTGCGTAGAAGAGCTCTTCTTTCAGAGCTTTTGCGTTGGTTTTCTCTGCCATGGTGTTCACACTTTCTATCATCGTCCGGTCCCCGCGAGGTACGTCAGGGACTGGAGTTTATTAGCGAAACTTCCGCTGAAGCGGTCGAAGAAACTGTCGAGGAGGGGCACGATGTACGCGTCGACGAACTTCGCAAAGTTCGCCCGGAGGCGATGCACGTTCTCGTTCTCTTCGGCCTGTTCTTTCAGGCGTTTTTCATAGACGTTCATGGCCCGCTCGATCTTCTGGACGTAGTAGGCCGTGTCGTCTTTCGGGATCTCGTCGAGGGTCTCACCGTTCGAGGAGTATTTCCCCTGTTCGAGCCAGGAGTGGACGCTGCCGCGCCCCGCGTGGTAGGCGGACATGGCGGTCGGTACATCGCCGTCGAATTCCTCAAGGAGGAGTTTCAAAAAGTAGGTGCCGTAGTTGATGGCGATGTCCGGCTTGTCGAGGTCCGCAAAGGTGAGGCTGTCGTTCCCGAAGGTCTCCTTGGTGCGCAGCCAGTCGAAGGTCTCTTCGGTGATCTGCATGAGCCCCCGGGCGCCGACCTCCGAACGGGCTTCGGGATCGAAGTGGCTCTCGACCTGGATGGTCGCGTAGATGAGGGTCTCCGGAACACCCAGTTCGGCCGAAGCGTCCTCCACGTAGGAGGCGTACTTCACCGGGTAGGTGTACTGGTAGAAGGCCTCCCGTACCGTGAGCACGACCGCCGCGATGACGACGAGGCTCAGGACGAGCGACAGGATGCCGTGGAAACAGCCGCAACCGCAGCCGTGTTTTCGTATGGACAAAACAGTTCTCCTTCTGGGGCGATTTACCGCTCGCCCGCGATATGCTGTTCGAACAGTCCGGCGAGCTGGCGGAGCTGGAGTTTCAGGTCCTCCGCGGTGCCGGTGTTCTCGATGACATAGTTCGAATGGGTCCGGAAGAACTCTTCCGGGTACTGGGCGCTCATGCGCAGGCGGGCCTTCTCTTCCGAGATGCCGTCCCGCTCCATGATGCGTTTGAGCCGCACGTCCTCCGGCGCCACGACGGACACGACGAGGGTGCAGCGTTCGTTGAGGCCGGACTCGAAGAGCTGGGACGCGTCGAGGATGACGCCCTCATAGCCATCGAAAAATGCGCCGTTGATCTTTTTGTTGATGAGGCGGAGGATCTCGGGATGGGTGACGCCGTTTAAGAGTTTCGTCTCCTCCGGCGTCGCGAAGGCCCGCTCCGCGAGCAGCGCCCGGTCCAGCGTGCCGTCCTCTTTCAGGATGTCTTTTCCGAAGACCGCGGCCAGTTCCTGCAGGACGGGGGAGCCCTTCTCGGTGACGAGCCGGGCGATCTCGTCCGCTTTGATGACCTGATAGCCGAAGTGCCGGAGCCCGTCCGCGACGGTGGTCTTGCCGGCGCCGGTCTGACCGGTGAGGCCGATGACGATGGCTTTCCTCATAGTGATCGTTCTTCCTTTAATCTACTTGAATGATGCGGAATTCCGCGGCGCGGAGGAGGCGGTTCATGACCGCGAGGCCGACGCCTTCCGCCGAGGGGCAGCGGACGTAGATGTCCGAGACGCCCAGTTCGTCCGCTCTGCGCAGGTCGTCGAAGAGGTGCTCTGCCTGGCCGAGGGGGTCGTCTTCGGCGCCGAAGGGCAGAGTGACGCAGTGGACAAGGTCTTCTTCGCCGTCGAAGACGAGGGCGGCGACGGCAGCCTCTTCGGCGGCCCGCTCCGCGACCTTGTCGTTGACGAAGTTCGCGAACCCCTCTTTGGTCCCGTCGACGATGTAGACTTCCGCTTTCGGGGAATAGTGTTTGTATTTCATGCCGGGAGACGCTGCGACGGCGCCTTCCGCCAGCTGTCCGAGGACAGCGTCGTCGACGTCCACTTCGCCGAGCACGTCGAAGAGGTCCTCGGGTGTGACCCGGCCGGGCCGCAGGATGCGGGGCACCCGGGTGCACAGCGTCAGGACCGTGGACTCGACGCCCACCTCACAGGCTCCTCCGTCGACCACCGCGGCGATCCTGCCGTCCATGTCATGCATGACATGGGCCGCCGTGGTGGGCGACGGCATGCCGGAGGTGTTGGCGGAAGGCGCCGCCAGCGGAGTCCCGGCCGCCTTGATGATGGCCCGGGCGTCCGGATGGGACGGCATGCGGATGGCGACGGTGTCGAGACCGGCGGAGACTTCGTCGGGAATGAGGTCCGACTTCTCCATGATGACGGTCAGCGGACCGGGCCAGAAGGCCTTCGCGAGGTCCTCGAGGACCGGCGGCACGAAGGCGACGAGGTCGTCGACCTGGGAGAGGTCCGCAATGTGGACGATCAGCGGATTGTCCATCGGCCGGCCCTTCGCTTTGAAGATGTTCGCGACGGCTTCCCCGTTCAGGGCATCCGCCGCGAGACCATAGACCGTCTCGGTCGGAATGGCCACCAGCTCGCCGTCTTTCAACAGCTTGCCGGCAGTCTGAATATCCTGTTTGGAATTGGTCAGTTCTAACGTATGCATGATATCCAAATCTTTTCTAAATCATTTGTGTGGGGGAAATAAAAGGTCGTCTATTTGGCGCCAAGCCAAACCCCCGCCCGCTTATAAAGCATCGCGCTGCTCCCCCCTGCCAACTATCCGAGCCTTTTATTTCCCGGACGGGCATTTCTTCCATCAGAGGCCTTTGCTTCCCCCTATATTCGATCATTCACCAGCAGCTTCTAATTTAGCCGCGGTGTCGGCGGTGATCAGGGCGTCGATGAGCTCGTCGAGGTTGCCGTTCATGATGGCGTCGATCTTGTAGAGCGTGAGGCCGATGCGGTGGTCCGACACCCGCCCCTGGGGGAAGTTGTAGGTCCGGATGCGCTCCGACCGGTCGCCGGTGCCCACCTGGGCACGACGGGCCGAGTCGATCTCGTCTTTGTGCTTCTGCTGTTCGACTTCGAGGAGTCTGGCGGACAGGATCTTCAGCGCCCGCTCCTTGTTCTTGTGCTGGGACCGCTCGTCCTGGCACTCGACCACCGTGCCCGTGGGCAGGTGGGTGATGCGGATGGCGGAGTCGGTCTTGTTGATGTGCTGGCCGCCGGCGCCGCTCGAACGGAACGTGTCGATTTTGAGTTCGCTCTGGTTGATCTCGAACTCCACTTCGTCCGCTTCCGGCAGGACCGCGACGGTGGCGGTGGAGGTCTGGATGCGTCCCTGGCTCTCAGTCTCGGGCACCCGCTGCACGCGGTGTACGCCGGACTCGAACTTGAAACGGGAGTATGCGCCGTCGCCGGTGATCTCAAAGGACACTTCCCTGTACCCGCCGAGTTCGGTCGGGTTGGAGCTTAGGACTTCCGTTTTGAAGCCCTGCGTCTCGGCATACATGGTGTACATGCGCAGGAGCGAGCCCGCGAACAGAGCCGCTTCTTCCCCGCCGGCGCCGGAGCGGATCTCGACGATGACGTTCTTGTCGTCGTTCGGGTCTCTCGGCAGCAGCAGGACTTTCAGCTTCTCCGCCGTCTCTTCGAGGGTCTCTCTGGCGATGGACGCCTCTTCCTTCGCGAGTTCCTTCAGGTCCGCGTCGGACCCGGAGTCCTCGAGGATGGCTTTCGCCTCGTCGAGGTCCTCTTCCGCTTTTTTATAGACGCGGTATGTCTCGACGATGGGCGTCATATTCTTGTGCTCCTTCAGGAGCGAGGTGTACTGTTTGATGTCGGAGACGACTTCGGGGTCCGCGAGCTGCTGTTCGAGCTCGAGATAGCGCCCCTCGACACCGGCCAGGTTCTCAAACACCGGGGTTCGCCTCCTCCGGAACGGTCAGGACCTTCTTGATGGCCTTCTCCGCTTTCTTTCGGGGGAGCATGACTTCTCTGCCGCAGGTCGCGCATTTCAGTTTGACATCCATGCCGACCCGGGTCAGCGTGAACTCTTTCCCGCCGCAGGGGTGGGGTTTCTTCACTTCGACGGTACTGCCGAGCACGAGGTCCATCGCCAACGCTCCTCTCTGTAAACAATAATACTGCCGTGCATTATAGCACATTTACAATTCCCGGGAAAGTGTTATAATTTCGGAGTAAGGTTTCGTGGGCGATGCACCGCCCGCAATCAACAGGAAAGGAAATGAATCCAAATGAGCGAAAAAACTACAGCTCCCGTCGAAGAAGCTGCTGTCAAGGCTCCGAAGAACAAAGGTCTTGACTGGCTCCTCGACATCGTGAAGGGCTTCATCGTCGGTACCGCGAACGTCATCCCCGGCGTCTCCGGCGGCACTCTGATGCTGGTCCTCGGTATTTACGAGAAGGTCATCGGTTCCATCTCGAACATCTTCAAGCAGTTCAAGAAGAGCGTCCTTACGCTCCTCCCCGTCCTCGTCGGTGTCGGCGTCGCCATCCTCTCGATGAGCAAGGTCATCACCTACTGCCTGGACGCTTACACGTTCGCCACCATCATGCTGTTCGTCGGCGCGGTGCTCGGCGGAATGCCCATGCTCATCGCCCGCGTGAAAAAAGACCCGGTCAAACCGCTCTATGTGGTCATCGGCCTCATCACCTTCGCGCTGGTCATCGGTATGCTGTTCCTCGGACAGGGCGGTAACGCGAACCTGTCTCACATGAACATCTTCAAATTCCTCGTCGTCATCTTCATGGGCGCCATCGGCTCCGCCACCATGATCATCCCCGGTGTCTCCGGTTCCGCACTCCTCATGACGTTCGGCTACTACACCCCCATCTACGGCGCCATCGGCGACCTCACGAATTCCGATTCCACGACCCGCGGCAACGATGCCCTCATCGCCCTCGCGTTCCTCATCGGTACCGCCGTCGGCATCTGGGCTGTCGCAAAGCTGATCGAGATGCTCCTCAAGAAGTACGAGATCCAGTCCTACTGGGGCATCATCGGCTTCGTCCTGGCCTCCGCCATCATCATCGTCCTGCAGAACTTCTTCATGCTCGACGGTGCCTGGACCTCCGCCGCCACCGTTCTGGCCGGCACCCCGGTCTGGGAGTACATCCTCGGTGTCGCCCTCGCCGCCCTCGGCTTCTACGGCTCCTACAAGATGTAACTCGTTTCTGAGCTTTCGCCCCTGGTATCTTCGGATATCAGGGGCTTTTTTGTGCCCAATCGGGTTCCGCAGAAAAGGTCCGTCTGGCGCTTGCCAACCCGAACCCCCGCCCGCTTATAAAGCATCGCGCTGCTCCCCCCTGCGCGCCATCCAGACAACTTTTCTGCTCCCCTGGCCTCGTTTCTAAGGTGGGGCACAAAAAAGCCCCTACAAAGTGTCAGAATTGATCAGGCAAAATACTCATAATTGCGGATGTGAAAAGAATATCAATTCCGTATAATATAGAGTGATAAATCATGTTTACAGGGCGTACATCGCCCACACTCGAAAGGAGAAACCACTATGAAAGAAGTATGTGTCATCACCGGCGGCGGCTCCGGCATGGGCCTTGCCACGGCGAAGTACATCAAAGACCGTCTCGTCATCATCTCCGGTCGTACCGAGAGCAAGCTCGCCGCGGCCTGTGAAGAACTGAAAGAAGCGGGCGTCGAGGCCATCTACAAGACCTGCGACACCTCCAGCAGAGCCAGCGTCGCCGAGCTCGCGAAGTTTGCCTCTGAGCAGGGCACCATCAAGCAGGTCATCAACTGCGCCGGCATGTCCCCGTCCATGACGAATGCCGAGAAACTGTTCCGCATCAACGCGATGGGCACCGTCTATGTGAACCAGGAGTTCGCGAAATACATGGACAAGGGTTCCGTCATCTGTGACGTCGCCTCCAACTCCGCTTACGCCCTGCCCGGCGCCATGATCAAAGCGGTCAAGTTCTCTTACAAATGGGCCGACAAAGATGAAGACAAGTTCGTGAACTTCTTCATGAAGCTCGCCGGCAAGATCTCCGACGACTACATGTCCGCCGGCATGGCCTACAGCTTCTCGAAGAACTTCGTCACCTGGTACGCGGCAAAGACCGCCTTCGACCTTGGCCCCCGCGGCATCCGTGTCTGCTCCGTTTCCCCCGGACTCATCGCCACCGCCATGGGCAACGCCGAAGTCGAACACGGCGGAGACCTCATCAAGAAGAACTGCGAAGAGCGCATGGGCACCGCCGATGAGCTCGGTTACTGCATCGCCACCTGCGCCGACCCGCGCAACGGTTACCTCGCGGCCGTCGACGTCCTCGCGGACGGCGGCTCCACCCGCGGCAATGCGGAGTTCAAGCACGACCCGCTCGCGCCCCTCAAGATGATGGGCATCATCAAAGACTGACCCTCTGAAGATC
>Ga0326512_10003444_pt1 | contig 11600 bp, 18 predicted proteins | sample 1_2617_0518_D_FD_203652 | JGI IMG/M metagenome (GOLD analysis project Ga0326512, IMG submission 203652) | Bovine rumen microbial communities from UC Davis, California, United States - 1_2617_0518 | ecosystem: Host-associated > Mammals > Digestive system > Stomach > Rumen | place: USA... | reverse complement strand
CTAACGGGAATCTGTCTTCGAAATTTGCTCAAAACCCTCTGCCTTATGGCAACGAAGAGAGCGTGGAACTGTTGTGGGTTATCTGAAGGTTCCCAATGTATCTTCTTCATAATAGTCTGCTAGACTTCCGCCCAGTCTTAGAAGTCGTCCACAATCTTTTTTATCGCTCCTTAGCAAAGTGGTTAATGCTGCGGTCTGCTTAGTTTGTTGCTTTTAATAAGTTAATTATATGATGTATAATTGTGAATATTGTAACTATGTTGCTAGTTCAAGACGAAAGTTTTATAATCATAAAAAAGAATTTCATAATATTAAGAGAGGACAGCAACCAACAGTTTATTGCAAATGTAAATTTTGCGGAAGAGAATTTAATAGAACATGTTCAAAAACTCTTCATGAAAAATGCTGCGATAATAATCCTAATAAAGTTAGTGTGCGTGGACATAAAGTTTCTGAAGAAACAAAAAAGAAAATTTCAGAAGGAATGATTTTAGCTCACAAAGAAGGAAGAGCCAATGAGTGGCAGGGTAGAAGAGAAAAAAGCTATGCAGAACAAAGTTGGTATAATATATTTGCTAATGATTTTGGGCTAGAAACTTTTGAAAATAATTTCTTTGTAAAAAAATATTGGCTTGACTTTGTTTGGATTGATAAAAAAATTTATTTTGAAGTTGATGGTAGAACTCATTTTACAGAAGAAGGTAAAAAACACGATATTGAAAGAGAAAATTTTTTGATAAAAGAAGGTTGGACTTTAATCGGTAGATGTAATTGGAGTGAATATCAAAAACTTTCAAAAAAAGAAAAAGAAAAATATGTTAAAGAAATAGAATATAAAATAAAAAATTTTTAACTCAACGTTATCGTCGGTTCGATTCCGACAGGGGCGTTTTTTATGTCGCTTTCGTCTAGTGGTTAGGACGATACTTTCTCAAAGTAAAAACGTTTGGTTCAAATCCAGCAGGGAATGTAAAAAAATAGAATCAAAGATCGCTTGATGAAGAAGTGGGTCTTGAAGTTCTATTCAAAAGTGCAATGTAGAGACTAGTCAACATTTCTTATGTTAGAGTTAGAAAGCTCTCTATATTGCGATAGAAAGTTTGGGATGCGGTATCTGGTGCAACAAACTTTCTAGTATAAAAGGAGTTTGATTGATTGCAACAATCAGCTCTGGGGAAGTTGCAAATTCCCATTGTTATATGGTGTAGTGGAGCACAGTGGAAACGAGTAGTTAGCGAAAGTGGATGCAGGGTTGAGGTTCGACTCCTCATTATGGCAAAAGGTAGTCACCAAACCTTTAAGGTGGTAGTGGTAATCAAGTCTTGCTAACACGAGTATGGTTGCGAGTTATGTTAAATCATACGGGTTCATAGCCTAGGGAGCAGTCACGCAGTTCAGCTTGATTATCACTTAAAATTAACCATATAAAAAATGTCTTGAAACTTTTTTCAAAAAAGTTTATAATAAAATTATAAGTTACGATGAAAACATCGCAACAATCAAGAATGGTCAAGCCTGTTCTTGAAACTTAAAACCCTCCAGTCTTAATGACTGTTATGCAAAGTGTGGAACTGTTGTGGGTTATCTGAAGGTTCCCAATAGGATTAATCTCCTTCGCCAGTAGCAACTTCTTCCCACCTTTAGCTACTGGTGGTGCATAAATAAATAACAGTGAGGTGAAAGCAATGGGAACTTATTTAGCAAAAGATTTGAATATTGTCTTTATGAATTATGAGGACAAGGTTAAGTTTGACAAGTGGTTTGATGAACAGCATTTTGAAAATACTGCTGTTGATACAATCATTGACAAAGTTGACGATTTTCTTTTTGAAGACCCAAATGATGAAACAAAAGATACAGATTGTATTTTTGGAACTGGAAACGATGATGAAAGTTCATCAGAAGAAAATTACATCAAATCTGTTTATCAATATCGCTTTGGTGAAAACTGGATTGAAGAATACTTCTCCAGCAAAGATGAATAAAAAATGTCTTGAAACTTTTTTCAAAAAAGTTTATAATTAAATTGTAAGATGCTCCTAGAGAGTATTTGATAAAGTTGATATACCCCTCTTCTTGTTAAGAGGGAGTATTTCAGGGGAACAAAAACCTTTAGATTAAAAGAGATTGAAAAAGTGATTAACCAACCACCAGAGGGTTAATTAACTGTTTGGTTTTCTTTTATTCTATAAAGATTAGAATTAGGCAAAAGGGAGTTTTCGCTAGAGTGGAGCGGATATTCTCAAGTGAGCAACAGATGAAAGATTGCTAGCATCTCTTCACGGAAACGGCTGTCTATTCTAATTAGTTGCACTCATGACTGCAGTATTTGCTAAAACCCTCTGCTTTCATTTGAAAGTAATTGCAGAAGCGAGAGACTGTTGTGGGTTATCTGAAGGTCTCCAAAGATTAGATTTCTAATCTGCCCTAAACTCATTTGAGTTTGGGGGTCTGCTTAAAATAAGGAGAAATAATGGGAAAAATTAATGAAAAGGCAAAGTCATTTATAGATTTTGCTACTAAAGCATCACAGAACAGAATCAGTCTTATGCAGAAGACTAAGGATGTAGTGTTGGAACTTGACAAGCTTGGTTTGGAAGTTTCTTTTATAAAAGAAAAGCCAGCTAAAGTTGTGTTATCTGTTGGAAAATATAATCTGGTTATTCAGACGACAAGAAAAAATAAAGGCAGTTATATTTATCTTGGATATGATTTTGAAACTAAATCTAATTTTATTTCGACCCCTTCCTTTGAAGAGTTCAAAAATAAACTTAGTAAAATTCGATTGTAATAATGCAAGGAGCATTATGAAATACGAACACTACGGTGGGTAAATAAATACTAATACTAGTGATTATAAATTAATAATATCTGCGAGGAAAATTATGAGAGTTTCGTTCAATCATTATGGTGGATTAGACCGCTAGCAATAGCTTTAGTTTAGTATAAGTATAATAGATTAATGAGATTTTTGTAAGCGGTAAGTATACAAGGGACTTGCCGCTACTTGTTCCCTTCTTCTAGTGGCTAGGAAAGTACTCTCTCCGAGTAATAACGTTTGGTTCAAATCCAGCAGGGAATGTATAAGTCAATTCTGTGGAGAATTAGCTAAATGAAATTAAATGATGCTTATATAATAGCAGAAGACAGTTTAGGCAGATTACAGGAAGTTCATAGAAGAAATGGATATGCTGTTGTTTCTGCTTGCAGAAATGAATTTTCAAAAAACGAAAATAGACATAGAACAAATCAATTAAAAGAAATATTAAAGAACTCTCCTTTCTCTTTCAAAAGGTGGTACAAATAATCTTATCGCTTAGTATAAGATTTTAAGGTTTGAGATGGAGGTAGAGTAATGTATTATTTGTTTTTGAAGAAAGACAAAGATTTAGCTGCATTTAAGAAAGAATTTGACCGTGTGAGAAAAAGTATTGATGATGGTAAGACGCCAGTACTCAATGAGATTCGTAATATGAAAACAAACTTTTTTGAATCAATACCTTACAATTGTATAAGCGGATTCTTTATTGTGCTGGGTTCAATTTTGATTGATAAAATTAAAATGAACGAATTGATAAAAATAGCTTTCGTTATGGTCGTGAACTCATTTTGCTATCAGCTAGCCAATGTAATTTTTACGTTGACGAAACATAAATTACGAACTAGGTTATGTAATCGATTAGGAATTGAACCAAATGAAAGAAATATTGCGGTCATGGAATCGCTTGAGTATCAAAGTGTTTGAGGTGGGTTCACCTCCGGGAGTTATTAGAAGAATAAAAGGAGTTATTTATGGATTCAGATTTTGACCCACTTGATTATATACTGCCTCCACCAATTACTACCGATAAACAGACTTTAATTCGTAAAGAAGTTTTAAGAAAAATAAAATCATTCTTTAAGAGGTTATGGCAGGTAGTAAAATAAAGGAGTAACTATATTTGAGAAAGAAGCAAAAGACAAACGTATTGCAGGAGGTATCAGAATGACAGACGAAGAGATGGCAGAAGAATATGCGGAAGGATTATGTAAAACTTGCACATTATATACTTGCAGACATAACATTCTTCAAACTTGTGCTATAAAAGAGTCTATCAAACAAGCTTTTCTTGCAGGGCTTAAAGCAGGCAGACCTGAGTGGCACAAGGTTGCTGACGGAGATTTACCTACCGTTAGAAGAAGGTTTTTAGTGTCTAACAGATATTGCACAATGATAGGCTATTGGAATAGCGGAACTTTTGAACGTGTAGATGAAGATACCGCAGAAATTGCAAGTCCTATCGCTTGGTGCGAGATTCCAAAATACGAGGAGGAAATGAAACAAGTAGGTAAAATTTATTCAGCAGTAGATGCTGATGAGTTGGAGGCTGGGGATATTGTTATTAGTGCTAATAATTTAATTTCTTTGAAAAAATATGAACTTAAAGGTTTGTCGGAACCTTTAAGAATGATAAGGGGTAAAGAATTTGCAAACAGATTCGAAACCTTTTTTGGTGTAGGTTGGTATAATTTTGCCAAACTTGTCTGTCCAAAGAAACATGCAAAAGTTTATAAGGCATTTCAGAATGGTGCTAAGGTGGAGCGGTATTGTTATGATGATGACTATGAGGATGGTGAATGGTGTTTAGATAACAAACCTTTTTGGTATGAAGATTTTGAGTACAGAATTGCAGAACTTCCTAAAGGACTTCATTGGGAAAACAGTCTTATTGATGATGAAGAGGATAGAAACAAGAATGCCTCGTGTTGTAGGTTTTAACTGCTAGAATAAAAAGTTTTGCGGGATTCCTCAAAAATTATGCAAGGGTGGGAAAATGACAAAGTATGAAGAATTGATGAATAAAAGCGATTCGTTTTGCTTGAAAGCAATTAAGTGCTATCAAGTTGGTGAGAATGACCTTGCTGTTTTTTATAAAAATGTAAGTAATGTGTATAAAGAAAAAGCATTGAGTTTTTTAATTGAGCCGGCAAGTGATAAGGAGGAATAAAGGTGAAGCAAAGAGGTGGAAAATAAAAGGAGTAAAAATAAATGGCAAAGGAAAATTACAAGGAAATTTTCAAACTAAAGGAAATGCTTGAAAAGGCTGAAATTCCTTTTGAATAAAGATTATTTTCAATAAAAGATTTGAAAAATGACTTGAATTTTTTTACAAAAACCTTTATAATATAATTAAAGGAAAGAAAAATGAAACTGAATAACAAATTTGATGGCAGCAAAATCAAGATTACTCGTATCCGTGAAAACAAAGATTGGTATGGGAACGCTGTTCACTTTCAGTATAAAGGTCAGACTTATCGAGCATCCATCAAAGAAGATCAAAGCATAGAAGATGAATCTGGTAATTATATAAATTATGCTCACTTGCAGATTGCTGACAGGTTCGGTAATTGGGTAAAGACATTGCCAAAAAAGACAATGAAGATGAAATCTTGTGTCCTTTGAAAGACTTTGCAAAAAAAGCAAAAGCTCAGTATTGCCGTGTTCATAAAAAAGGGCTAAAAAGATATAAACGTTCTATTCCTTATAAATTCTATGACAATAATGCTTTTGCAGATTATTTGAATAGTGTGTTTGTAGTATAATATTCTAAAGGAGTAAGCAATGCTTCTTATAATGGTAATAAATGAAAAAGGAAAACTTTATAGAGTTTATTTTGATACTAAATATGATGACTTTATAATACTTACTCCAAAGTTTGGTACTACTCGTTATATTCCAACATTACATTTCAGTGAAGAAATAAATCAAAAAATAGAAAATAGAATTTTTGAAGTTCGTGAAGCATTAAAAGCTACTTCTTCAAATACAATAAAGGCAATAACAATTTCGGCTTAGGAGGCAACAATGAGCACCAGTGTTTGTGTTAAATACTATATTGGTGAAAATCAAATAGGAAAAAATTTTTATGTTAATAAGTTGAAAACTTTATTGGTCGGTTGGAATTTTGCAGATATTGATACTGTAGAAAATCCTGTTGTAGATAATGCTGGTGAATATTGGTATAATAGTTTCTATGGTTATTTGCCAGCTGAAAAAGTATCAAGTCAATTTTTATCTAGAATTATAATGGATAATGGAAAACTTTGTCTTTATCTTGTTAAGGGTGAAGATATAAATTGCAGTGATTTTATTTTTCCTACGATAGAACAAATACAAGAAGAAAACTTTTTCAAGAAGAATGTTTCTGTTTTCCATTACGAGAAAGAAGAGTATAATGGTAATTGGTATAACTCAAATTCTTTCTATACTGCTCGCTTGAATTATGAAAAGCAGCTAAAAGAACATCAAGACAGTCTATTAAAACTTAAATCTATAAAAGATAGTTTTGAGTATTATAAACTTAATGAAGATCAAAAAGAATCTTTGAATGAAGATATAGATTTTCATCAAGAGATTAGTGAAGAACTATCTGAAAAGATTTATATGTGTCAGTATATGATTGATACATTGTCTTTACTTTCAGACACATACAGCGAAAACAACGAAGAATGTTTAGCATATATTTATATTTGCTAATGAAAAATTGACTTGAAAAAGTTTTCAAAAATCTTTATAATATAATTATAAGGATAGCGAGCAGTAGCTAATAAATTCTGTCAAGTAAGACTTCTTGCCAAAAAGTCAAAAGCAAAATTTGGGTTGCTCGGTTAAAGGCAAGTCCCTACTTAATGCCCACAGTGGAAGGGTAGGAAATATGAGTTCGAGTCTCATGCTCTCATGCTCTCATGCAATCCAGCTCCGCATTTGATATGTCCCAATCGACTAATGGCTAGGTCGGTACTCTCTCCGAGTAAAAATGTTTGGTTCAAATCCAGCTTGGGATGGAAATACTCTTAGAAATAGTCTAACAAGGCTTTATGTAAAAGTGCCTTCATTGAGGGTCGTAAAGGGAGTTAGATTTGTTTCAAAAGGGTATTTATTTTTTACAGTGAGGTGAAACAATGACAGTAGTAAAAGAAGATGAATTAAACTGTGCAATGAATATAGCAAAACAGTATGCCGAGCAGTATAAGGACTGGCGTTGGGGACAGTGTGTTTTTAATGCTTTCTATGCTTACTTTCCAGAAATTACCGATTCTATCAGAGGAACTAATGATGACTGTTTTTACGATGATAACAAAGTAGAGAAGTTCTTATTGCATTTTCAGATAAAGGAAAAATAAATGATAAATTTTACAGATATTGAAATGGTTGATAGTAAAAATTTTCATATTTTTACTGTTGATACTTATAAAAAGAAATCTCCTAAAGGGGATATAGCAGAATTTGTAAAACTTAAAGCACCTGATTGGGTAGGAGCTATAGTTTTTGATAAACTAAGACAGAATTATATTCTGGTAAAAGAATATCGTCATGGTGTTGATAAAGTTGTAACACAGTTTCCTTGTGGAACTGTTGAGCAGGGAGAAGCACCTATTGATGCTATTCTTCGTGAGCTTCGTGAAGAAATAGGAATTAAAAATTCTGATGTCGTAAAAATCGAACAGCTTTTTACTGGTTGTCAGAATAGAGCCTTTATGAACAATTCTATGACTTTCTTCTATGTAGAAATCAACACTTGGGAAAGTGGTAAACAGAATCTTGATGAGAATGAATTTGTTGAGCCAGTTCTTCTTGCTTCTAAAGCAATAGATACAGTTTTTGAAAAAGAATTGTTATCAGATATTACTCAGCGGTATGCTTGGTTGAAATTCAAAACTTTGCAATTTCCATATCCCCGTTAGAGAACTTATTACACAGGAGGATAAATAATGTTGATTGTTATACCATTAGCAGTTTTATTTGGTGTACTGTCAAGCTTTTGTCTTGTTTCTTGTATAATAAATGAGGTCTCTGATAAATACATAAAATTTACAGATAGAGCTTTGGCATTTACTGTTTTAAGCTCATTGTTGTTTTTTGTTTTCATAGTTATAAGTATTTGTGGAGTAGTAGATAGTCATAGAACCGTCTCAGAACTTTATACTATCTATGTTACCAAAAAGGAATTAACAGAAGAAGAAATCTTTGAGAAAGAAAAATCTTTGGTAGAAATTAGAATATCTAATTATTGGACTTCTTTTTATACCAATTCTCAGAAAGATTTTCTTAAAGATGTTACATTCGTAAAAAGTGAATAAAAGTGGCTTGAATTTTTTTCAAAAAACTTTTATAATATTAGTGTAAGGTTGAGAAATCTTACTTGGCTTCGGTTTCTATTCACCCGACAACCACAAAATAGAGGTAATATCTTGCCTTAAAGATACGTTTCCATGATTTCGATAAAAATTGGTGCTTAACTTAGTTCGATAGAAACTTAGCGTTGTAGTGGTGATCAATGTTATAGAGTGGTTTGCTAGATTTCACCGACTTTTGTTCCCTTCTTCTAGTGGTTAGGAAAGTACTCTCTCCGAGTAATAACGTTTGGTTCAAATCCAGCAGGGAATGGCTTGTGGATAAATTAGGGTTTCATCTATACCACACTAAAAAATGAAACTCCTAGAGTTGAGTAGTTTCACAGACGAATGATTTTCTGAGTGGGATTGCTCAAGCTCAAAAAAGTAATGCATGAACGATTGGAGTATCACTTGCGAAATTAATCTACTCCCTTATTGTGGACATAGTATTGGTTTTACAAGTCGTTGTGGGTCGATTCCCACCGTGCATTAATAAAGATTTAGAGATTAACTTCCAATAACTTATACATTGACGTAGGTGAGGATAGAAGGTCTCGAAAATCTTTATTAAAAATATCTTGAACTTTAATTCAAAAACAATTATAATTATATCAACGAGGTGAAAACAATGAACTATGAATTTTTAAGCATGAGCTTTTAAGGGTTCGAGTCCCTTTATCCCGAAGAGGTAATCCGCAAACCTTTAAGCGGTGATGTGATGGTGAGCACTTTAAACACTCGACCTAAGGCGTGGTAGCCTAAAGCAAACATAAAGATGTAGAATTCGCGTTCTATGGAAGTATGTTTACTGGGAGAAAAGCCCTGAGTTTCCTAATAGGGTTCTAGAGTTGGAGATTATTAACCCAGAGACCCACTCATTGAGGTGGCGAGGCACTGTTAATCTTATAAACAACGAAATACGACAGGATCGTAAATCGGCTCCAGTTTCGAACGTGGGAACGTACTGCATGACTGTGAATTGACACAGACATTTTAGAATTAGATGAGTAGGATTATGCAGGATCCGAAAATCATTTCCGCTGCTTGTAGAAGAACTGACAGCCCTAGCATATGGCGGTTAGTTTGGAGAGCTTCGAAATTATATGCTTCTTTTATAGACATCAAAATGGTCTTGAAAAAATTTTTCAAAACTGTTATAATATTTATGTAAGGTTGAGAGCAAGGCTCTTTACTAGAAAGTTCACTTTAGATAGTGTGAACGACCTGACTTAAAACCCTCCAGTCAAAAGACTGCTATGCAAAGGTGAAGCTGTTGTGGGTTATCTGAAGGCTTCCAACTTGAGTGTTTTGCTCAGCATCTAGGAACTTTTGCCTCCCTCTTTCCTAGACGGTGCATAGGTAATATGTAAGGACTTTTACCAATTTGGTTTGGTTTGAAAAGTCGGCTTAAAGGAGCGGAACCTATTGCTTTAATAACTGACGCTCCTTCAAACCGATTTAATAACAATGGAGGATGACAATGAATAAATTAAACAGTTTGATAATTGAAGGAGAAGTGGTAGAGAGTAATGGAAATTCTATAACTCTTGCCTACGAGAGAAATACTCGTAATGCGAATTTTGTTTATCACTTCCATGTTCAATGCAATGCTGAATTGTTGAAACTAAAAGTTGGTTATCAAATCAGAGTTGTTGGAAAGTTGCAGCAGAATGTGCTTACTGATGAAGTTATTATTGTTGCAGAACATATTGAAGTTTTTAATAGAGAAGTAGAAAAAAATGTTATTCCTAATGAGTAAGAAATTTGATTTCTACTATCTTTGAAAACATAATAAAAAAAGTCTTGAAAAACTTTTTGATTTTTGTTATAATTAACTATAATTCTTTAAGGAGAAACGAATGAATGATTTTTATAGAACACTGCAAAAAGTCTCTTATAAGGAATGTAATTGTTATGTTGAGAATGGGAGATATACTCCGCAAAAAAATGGAAAAATCGAAGAGTATGTAATATATGTAACAGATTGGATATTTAACAATAGAGCTCCGTCAAAGGATAGCATTAACAAACTAGTTTCCTTTGCAAGTAAAGAGTTTAAGTTTGACTCAGTTGCTATTAAAGAAAAGACTTATATTACTGCTCTTGTTTTTAGCAACTTGGTTGTTGAGTAAATTAAAAGCCGAGATGGTGGAATGGTAGACACTACGGACTTAAAATCCGTTGCTAGCTTATAGCGTGCCAGTTCGAGTCTGGTTCTCGGTAATTTATGTCGCTTTCTTCTAACGGTTAGGAAAGTACTCTCTCCGAGTAATAATGTTTGGTTCAAGTCCAGCAAGCGATGAATGGCAGATGTTAGGATTTTCAGCCGTAGCAAAATCCCTAGAGTTAAATAATTTTGCAGATGAATGTTTGATTATTTAAGCTCAAAAAAAGTAGTACATGAACGATGGTGTATCACTTATAAGATCCTTTTCTTCTAATTGTTGATGACTAGGGTTTTATTAAGTTGTTGGAGGTTCAATCCCTTCCGTGTACTAATATCTTATGTTCCCTTCTTCTAGTGGTTAGGAAGTTGCTCTCTCCGAGTAAAAAGGTTCGGTTCAAATCCAGCAGGGAATGTCGCTCTTAAAGATTATAGGTTGTCTTAAAGATGTAAATGTGCCTATTCTTCAGGTCTTCTGCGGACTACTATAGTCTTGAAAGGGCTTACTTGTTCCTTTCGTCTAGTGGTTAGGACGACACTCTCTCCGAGTGTAAAGGTTCGGTTCAAATCCAGCAAGGAATGTAAAAATTTTTTTATTAAAGTAAGGAGTTAATTTTATGAAAGATTTGTACAAATCAGTTACAGATGAGCGTCTCATTCTTGATGTGGTGGCACCTGGCTACAATGCAGACAGTGTTGTTGTAAAGACTGCCCGTGTAAACGGTGGCGAGGCTTTCAAGGTAAAAGTTGAGGGCAAGTACAAAGGTCGTGCTAACAAGGCTGGGGATCCAATTCCTCGTGTTGCTTTCGAGAAGTATGTTGAGGATTTCAAGTATACATTCTCTGACGATACAGACTTTGGTGACGAACTCTTCCACTCTCACACATTTACTTCAAAAGACTACGATCTTGACAAGTTGACTTGGGACGTGAAAGACGGTGTAATCCGTATCTCAATTCCTAAGACTGCTATTGCTCGTGGAACAGAGGTTAAGGCAGTGAAGAACGCCGACGCTGATTCAACCGGCGTAGCTAAGAGCGATGCAGTTGCTGCTGATGCTGAGTAAGTAAAGACTTAGCCTAAATAACTACGGTGGATTTTCCACCGTAGTTATAAAGTTTTTTGTTCCCTTCTTCTAGTGGTTAGGAAGTTGCTCTCTCCGAGTAAAAAGGTTCGGTTCAAATCCAGCAGGGAATGTACTTTAAAGTATTATACAGAGAGAGTTTATAGTTCATGAAAGGGAGTAAGAAAACTTACTCCCTTTTTTTATTGCGTTAG
>Ga0326512_10003443_pt1 | contig 11604 bp, 9 predicted proteins | sample 1_2617_0518_D_FD_203652 | JGI IMG/M metagenome (GOLD analysis project Ga0326512, IMG submission 203652) | Bovine rumen microbial communities from UC Davis, California, United States - 1_2617_0518 | ecosystem: Host-associated > Mammals > Digestive system > Stomach > Rumen | place: USA: California... | reverse complement strand
AACCGCTTGCTAAACACTGTTTCGCAAGCGACTGTTTTATTCCGGGTCGGCGTAGATTTCCGGTCTGAGCACGCCCACATAGGGCAGGTTGCGGTACTGCTGCCGGAAGTCCAGCCCATAGCCCACGATAAACTCGTTGGGGACATGGAAGCCCACATAGTCCGCCTTGATGGGCTTCTCGCGGCGCTCCGGCTTGTCGAACAGCGTCACGACGGTCACGCTGCTCGCGCCCTTCGCCATGAAATACTGCTTGAGAAAGTAGAGCGTGTTGCCGGAGTCCAGAATGTCCTCCACCACGATCAGGTCGCGCCCGGTGATGTCGTGACCGAGGTCGCGGGTGATCTGGACGTTGCCGCTGCTCTTGGTGCCGTTGCCGTAGGACGAGACGGCGATGAACTCGATCTCGCTTCTGAGCTGGCAGGCGCGGATGACGTCCGCCATAAACAGGAAGCAGCCCTTGAGCACGCCGACGAACAGCGGGTTCTTCCCCTGAAAGTCCTCGTAGATCTGTTCGCCCAGCGTCTGCACGCGCTGACGGATCTCCTCCTCGCTGTGCAGGACGCGCAGGATGTCCCGCTCCATCTCACTTCTTGCCATAGTCTTTCCCTCTCATCTGTTTTTTATTTCGGTCGTCAGCACCAGCACGCCGCCCCGGCGCTCCGCCGTGACGCGGCGGGGCAGGTCGAGGTGGGAGCCATACGGGCTGACGCACAGGTTCTCGATGGCGGCGTAATGCCGGGCGGTAAAGTCCCGCTTCCCCACGTCCAGCGCGTCGAGCAGGATGCGCACCATGCGGGTGCGCAGCGCCTCCGGCGCGGCGGCGACCACCCGGTCGGGCACCGTGACCCGCGTGGGCGCGAGGGTCGCGCCGCCGGCGAGCAGCCGCTCCCGCGCCAGCGCGTCCAGATACTCGCTCTCCACGCGCAGGGTCTGCGCCGTCTCCGCCATGTGCAGCGCGGCGGCGGCGTTGACGCGCGAGAGCCGCGGCATGATCTCGTGGCGGAGATAGTTGCGGGAGAACGTATCGTCCAGATTCATTTCGTCCAGCCGGTGGCTCAGACCGTTTGCGGCGGCGTAAGCCTCGATCTGGGCACGGGTGACGCCGAGGAACGGGCGGATGTAAATGCCCCGCGCCGGGGCGATGCCCCCCAGACCGCTCCGCGCCCCGCGGATGAGCTGAAAGAGCAGCGTCTCGGCGTTGTCGTCGGCGTGGTGGGCGGTGGCGATGCGGCTCGCGCCGATCTCCGCCGCCGTGCGCTCCAGAAAGCCGTAGCGCGCGGCGCGTCCCGCCTCCTCGGTGGACACGCCGCGCTCCCGCGCCAGTGCGCCCACATCGACGTGCCCGGCGTAGAACGGGATGCCCCGCTCCGCGCAGAATTCGCGCACAAACGCCTCGTCCCCGTCGGCGGACGCGCCCCGCATCCCGTGGTGCAGGTGCCCCGCCGCCACACGGACGCCGCGCTCATACAGCCAGTGCAGCAGCGAGACGGAATCCACCCCGCCGGACACGGCGGCAAGCACAAAGGCGTCCGGCGGCAGCATGTCGAAGCGCCGCGAGAGCGCCTCGGCGGCGTCCAGCCTCACCACGGCTCGTCCTCCTCGCTGTAGCGTCCCTCGTAGGTGGTGAAGGTGGTGTACTCCGGCGACCATGTGAGGTTCACCGTCCCGGTGGAGCCGTGGCGGTTCTTGGCGATGATGCACTCGGCGACGTTGCGCCGGTCGGAGTCCTCCTTATAATAATCGTCGCGGTAGATGAACATGACCACGTCCGCGTCCTGCTCGATGGCGCCGGAATCGCGGAGGTCGGAGAGCATGGGGCGCTTGCTGTCGTCGCCGCGCTTTTCGTTGGCGCGGGAGAGCTGCGAGAGGCACAGCACCGGCACGTTCAGCTCCTTCGCCATGATCTTGAGCATACGCGACATATCGCTGACCATCTGCTGGCGGCTTTCCGCCCGCGCTCCGTTCCTGCCGCCGGCGGAGGTCATGAGCTGGAGGTAGTCCACCACCACCAGCCCCAGCTTCTCGATGCGGCGGCACTTGGCGTTCATGTCCGCCACGGTCAGCAGCGGGTTGTCGTCGATGCGGATGTCCAGCGGGCTGAGCACGTTGGTGGCGTTGGCGATGCGGTCCCAGTCGCTTTCGCTGAGGTTGCCGGTGAGGAGCTTGCCGCTCTGCACCGTCGCCTGATTGGACAGGATGCGGGTGACGAGCTGCTCCTTCGACATTTCCAGCGAAAACACCGCCACCGCCTTACCGCTGGATTTGGCGACGTTGAGGGCGATGTTCAGCGCAAGGCTGGTCTTGCCCATGCCCGGTCGGGCGGCGAGGATGACCAGATCGCTGTCGCCGAAGCCCGCGGTCTTGTCGTCGATGCCGGAAAAGCCGGTGGGCAGACCGGGCTGAATCTGCCCGCCGGAGGCGGACAGCTCCATCAGGTGATCCAGCACGCTTTGCAGCACGGGTCCGATGCGCTCCATATCCTGTGCGCTGCGCCCCCGGCGCACGGCGTAGATCTTCTGCTCGGCGGATTCCAGAATCGCCTTCGCGCCGCCCTCGCCCGCCTGCACCAGCGCGGTGATCTCCCCCGCCGCCGTGGCGACGGCGCGGAGGATCGCCTTGTCCAGCACGATGTCCACATACTCCAGCACGTTGGCGCTCGTGGGCGTGACCTCCATCAGCTCGGCAAGATAGGCGCGGGTGGTGTTGGTCTCGAAGGTGCCGTTCTTCTCCATCTCCCCCACTACGGTCAGCGCGTCGATGGGGCGGCTGTACAGGAACATGGTGTAGATGGTCTCAAACACCTCGCGGTTCTGGCGCAGGTAAAAGTCCTCGGGGCGCAGCCGCTCCATCACGTCCTTGACGCAGTCCGCGTCGATGAGCATGGAGCCCAGCACCGCCTGCTCCGCCTCCAGGCTGTGCGGCATCTGGCGGTATAGAATTTCGTCGTCCATGGGCATGACAATCCGCCTCCCCTGTGCGTTAAAAATCGGGCAGCGGCTCAGAACCCTGCGGGTGCTGAGCCGTTGCGAAATCGGAGCTTACTCCTCGGAGACCTCGACGGAAAACGCCGCGCTGATCTCATAGCCCAGCTTCGCCTTGACGGAATGTACGCCGAAGGTCTTGATGGGGTCGGCGACGACCTGCTGCTTGGTGAGCTCCACGCCGAGCTGCGCCGACGCCGCCTCGGCGATCTCCTTGCCGGTGACCGCGCCGAAGAGCTTGCCGCCCGCGCCGCCCTTGGCGCTGACCCTGACGGTCTTGCCCCGCAGGGCGTCCGCCGCGGCGACGGCGGCGGCGCGGTTCGCCGCCTCCTCCTTGCGCCGCGCCGCCTCCTTGAGGTTCATGGTGTTGATGGCGTCCGCCGTGGCGAGCACCGCCAGCTTGCGCGGCAGCAGGAAGTTGCGGGCATAGCCCTCCGCCGCCTCGATCATCTCGCCCTTTTTGCCCTTGCCCCGGACGTCCTGCAACAGTATGACTTTCATGTTTTGTTTCCTCCCGTATGTGTAATGATAACGATTCCCGTTGATGCCTTATTCCTCCAGATATTCGTCGATGGCTCGCATCAGGCGCTCCCGCACGGCCTGCACCGTGCCGCTGGGCACCTGCGCCCCGGCGGTGGTGGAGTTGCCGCCGCCGCCCAGCTTTTCCATGATGAGCTGCACGTTGACCTCGCCCAGCGAGCGGGCGGAGAGGTTCACGCCGCCGCCCCGCCGGAACAGCACGAAGGACGCCCGCACGCCTTGCAGCGTCAGCAGCTCGTCCGTCGCCTTGGCGGCGGTGACGCGGTCGATCTCCTCCTCCACGGCGGCGATGGCAATGTCGCTGCGGTACATCTCCGCGTGGCGGATGATGTTGTAGCGCTCGATCATGTCGCTCAGGTCGCCCTGGAACAGGCGCTGCACGTCCGCCGTGTCCGCGCCCGCGCGGCGCAGGTACGCCGCCGCGTCAAAGGTGCGCCCGCCGGTGCGCCGGGTGAAGTTTTTGGTGTCCAGCACCATGCCCGCCAGCAGCGCCTCCGCCTCCGCGCGGAGGATGTCCTTCGGCTCGCAGAGGTATTGCAGCAGCTCCGTCACCAGCTCCGAGGCGGAGGAGGCGTAGGGCTCATGGAAGTTGAGGGCGGCGTTTTCGATATAGCTGGCGGCGCGGCGGTGGTGGTCGATGACCGCCACGCGGTTCACCGCGTCGAGCAGCGACTCGGACTCCACGAAGTCCGGGCGGTTGGTGTCCACCACCACCAGCAGCGCCCCGGAACGCGCCATGACAAAGGCGTCGTTCCCGCTGATGAAGGTATCCTTGTACTCCGGCAGGGCGCGCAGCCGGGAGAGCACCGCCTGCGAGGAGTTGTCGTCCATGTCGATGACGATCTGCGCCTTCTTGCCGCGCTTGCGGGCGATGCAGGCGATGCCCACCGCCGCGCCCACGGCGTCCATGTCCGCGTGCTTGTGTCCCATGACGAACACCTGCGTCGCGTCGGAGATCAGCTCGCCCAGCGCGTTCGCCATGACGCGGGACTTGACCTTGGTGCGCTTTTCGGACGCCTGCGTCTTGCCGCCGTAGAACTCAAAGTCAAGGCTGTTGCGCACGACCACCTGATCGCCGCCGCGGGAGAGCGCCATCTCGATGGAGAGGCTTGCGTACTTGTACAGCGCCCCGAAGCTCTCCGCGTCCCTGCCCACGCCGATGGACAGCGTGGCGGCGACGCCGTCCTCGGTGACGACCTCGCGCACGGAGTCCAGCACGGCGAACTTTGCCTTGCTCAGCTTGGCGTAGCGCTCCTGCGTGGTGACGAAGAGGTACTGGTTGCGGTCGAGGCGGCAGAACAGGGTCTCCGCGTCGTCCAGCCATGTGTTGAGCTTTTCGTTGATCCGCGCCAGCAGCGCGGAGCGGGACGCCTCGGTGCCCGCCTTCATCAGCTCCTCGTAGTTGTCCAGCATGACGATGCCCACGATGGGGCGGCTGCGCTCGGTGTAGTCGCGCAGCTCGTCGGTCTCGGTCATGTCCAGCCAGTAGGTGGTGGCGAGCATGGTGCCCCGGCGGACGCCGCTGGGGTGGCTCAGCGTGCCGTAGACCAGAAAGCGCCGGTCGTTCACCACGACGCGCTCCGGCGCCTCGCTCTTGCCCTGAAAGAGCCACTGATAGGAGAACGTGGGCAGCTCGGTGTCCACATGGTTGTCGAAGATGTTCTCATGCAGTCCCGTGAGCGTGCGGAACCGCTCGTTGCACCAGAGGATCTCCTGCGTATCCGGGCGGAACACCATCATGGCGATGGGCGCGGAGAGCATGGTCGCCTTGTCGGCGGTGGTCATGTCGTCGGTCACATCGTCGATATAGCGCTGGATGGCGGCGCGGCGCATCTTGCCGGTCTCGCGGAAGTAGAAATACAGCGCGATAATCACCAGCAGCTCCAGCACGCCCAGAACGGTCTCCCCCGTGGCAAACGCCGCCACCGTAAACAGCAGCGCACAGGCGAAATACAGCCGCATACTCGGCTCGGTCAGCTTCGTGATTCGTTTACCCACCGCGCTCGCGCCCCCTTTTTCAGCGGATTTGAACATAGATAAATTATTATAGCACATTTTACCCCGCTCACACAAGCCTTTTCCACAATTTTCAACCCGGCGGCATAAAGGCTTGACAAGCGTGATATACTGTATTGACATGAATATCAGCCGCGCGGGAGTGACGCCGCGGGGCTTATAGATAAACAAGTCCATACGGGGCTGGGATGGGCGCTGACGGTGCCGGTCGTTTCGTGATGCAGGACGGAACGCGACGCACGGACGTCTTTGTTCCTCTGCGTCCCTCCCGTCCCCCCGGACTTCCATTTTTCAGAAACAGGAGTGTAACTATCATTGGCTGAACATTTGAAAATCATCCCCCTGGGGGGGCTGGACGAGATCGGCAAAAACATGACCGTCTACGAATACGGCGGCGAGATGATCGTCGTGGACTGCGGCATGGCGTTCCCGGACGATGACATGTACGGCATCGACTGCGTGATTCCCGACGTGAGCTACCTCGTCCGCAACCAGAAGCGCATCCGCGGGCTGTTCATCACCCACGGGCACGAGGATCACATCGGCGCGATCCCCTACGTTCTCAAGCAGGTCAACATGCCCATCTACTGCACGCGGCTGACGGCGGGTCTGATCCGGCTGAAGCTGGAGGAGCACGGGCTGGTCAAGTCCACGAAGATCGTCACCGTGGAGAGCGGCATGACGGTGAAGGCGGGCAAGTTCTCCGTGGAGTTCATCCACGTCAACCATTCCATCGCCGACAGCGTCGCCTTCGCCATTCACACGGCGCTGGGCTGCGTGGTGCACACCGGCGACTTCAAGATCGACTCCACCCCCATCGACGGGGAGGTCATCGACCTCGCCCGCTTCGGTGCGCTGGGCAAGGAGGGCGTGCTGGCGCTGTGCGCCGACTCCACCAACGTGGAGCGCCCCGGCTATACCATGAGCGAGAGCATGGTTGGCAAGACCTTTGAGCGGCTGTTCGCCGGGTGCAGGCAGCGCATCATCGTCACCACCTTCGCCTCCAACGTCCACCGCATCCAGCAGGTCATCGACGCCGCCGCCGCCTGCGGGCGCAAGGTCGCCGTCTCCGGGCGGAGCATGGAGAACGTCACCCGCGTGGCGACGGAGCTGGGCTACATGAAGCTGCCCAAAAACACCGTCATTGACCTCAACAAGATCAAGTCCCTCCCGCTGGAAAAGCAGGTGATCGTCACCACCGGCTCCCAGGGCGAGGAGATGAGCGCCCTGTACCGCATGGCGTTCTCCCAGCACAAGCAGATCGAGGTGGGACCCGGCGACAAGGTCATCATCTCCGCCTCCGCCATCCCCGGCAACGAGAACACCGTCTCCCGCGTCATCAACGAGCTGTTCCGCAAGGGCGTGGACGTGGTGTACGACCGGGCGGACATGCTGCACGTCTCGGGTCACGCCTGTCAGGAGGAGCTGAAGATCATCCACGCGCTGGTGAAGCCCAAGTTCTTCCTGCCCGTCCACGGCGAGCAGCGGATGCTCCAGCTCCACAAGGATCTCGCCATGAAGATGGGCATGGATCGCAAGAACATCGCCATCTGCGAAAACGGCGACGCGGTGGAGTTCACCGCCCGCACCATGAAGGTGCTGCCCGGCGCGGTGGAGGCGGGCGAGGTGCTGGTGGACGGCAACGGCGTGGGCGACGTGGGCGCGGTGGTGCTGCGCGACCGCCGCCACCTCGCCGAGGACGGCATGGTGGTCATCGTGCTGCCCATCTCCGCCCAGAACGGCGAGATGCTCTCCGAGCCGGAGATCGTCACCCGCGGCTTCATCTATGTGAAGGAGTCCGAGGAGCTGATGGAGCAGCTCAAGACCATCACCATGAACGTCGCCGAAAACGCCCGCGGACGCCGCGGACGCGACATCGCGGAGCTGCGCGGCGCCATCAGGGGCGCGGTGAGCAACTACCTCTTCAAAACCACCAAGCGCAGCCCCATGGTCATCCCGGTCATCACGCGGCTGTAAGTTCATCAGAGAGGCTCCGCCTCCTTGATGACGCGGGTTTTGCTGCGCTTCCCGCACGAACGCTTTGCGTTCGTGCGGGAAGCGGGGCGCACCGGTCAGAAAAAGACCTCTTCGGCTCAGCCGAAGAGGTCTTTTAAGTTGAGCGAGGCGGCGTAGAGCTCGTTTTTGCTGTAGGTGTTGTTGTCGTCCTTCAGCAGCAGGCGGATGGCGTCCTTGGCGGTGACGCCGTTTTTCACCATGCAGTCCGTCAGCAGCGCCTCCGGGGTGCTCAGGTGCTCCACCTCCCGCAGGAAGTAGCCGTCCTGCACCTCGGCGATCATGGCGTATTCGCCCTTGTCGTAGCTGCCCTTCGCCAGAAGCTGCTCCTTCACCTCGGCGGGCGTGCCCCGGAAGGTGGTCTCGTGGAGCTTGGTCATGTCGTTGCACAGGCAGAGCTGCACGTCCGCGTCCGCCTCGATGAAAAACTCCACCGCGCCCATGATGCGCTTGGGCGACTCGTAAAAGGCATAGGTGCGGGTGTCGCCCTTGCGCATCATGTCCAGCACCCGGCGGCGATCCGCCGCCTCCCGCGGGAAGAAGCCGTAGAAGAAGAAGGTGGACAGGTCGAACCCGGAGACGGACAGCGCCGTTACCGCGGCGCAGGCGCCGGGGACGCCCACCACCCGGACGCCGTTTTCGATCGCCGCCTTGATGAGCTCGTTGCCGGGGTCGGAGATGCAGGGCGTGCCCGCGTCGGTGATGACGGCGATGCTCTTGCCCGCGAGCAGCTGGGAGACGAACCACTTCGCCTTGCCGTGCTCGTTGAACTTGTGGTTGGCGGAAAGGTCGTTCCGAATGCCCAGCTTGTTGAGCAGGACGACGCTGCGCCGCGTGTCCTCCGCCGCGATGATGTCCACCGATTCCAGAATTTCCCTGCCGCGCTCGCTCATGTCGCGGGCGTTCCCGATGGGCGTTGCGACGATGTAAAGTGTGCCGTTGAGCTGTTCCATAGCGACCTCCGCAGACGTTTTCCTGTATTATACCCCAAATCGCGGCGCGTTTCAACATTTCCCTTTGCAAATTCCCGCCGCGGGTTTATAATCCCGTATATCCTGACAGCAAGAGGTGTTTATCCATGAAAAATTTGATTCGGCGGCTTGCCGCCGCCGTATGCGCCCTCAGCCTTTGCCTCACCGCCGCCTCCGCCCTGAGCGTGGAGCAGGCTCTTGAGCTGCTGGAGCAGCGCTATGTCGATCCGCTCCCCGCCGCCGCCTATGAGGCGACAAGCCTTGACGGGCTGTTCGCCGCCGTCGGCGATCCCTACACCTATTATATGACCCCCGATGAAAGCGAGGCGTTCTTCGCGCAGGTGGAGAGCGAAAGCTCCGTCACCGGCATCGGCGCCGCCATCCAGTACACGGCGGACGGCATCCTCATCACGTCGGTGCTCCCCGACGGCGGCGCGATGGACGCGGGGCTTGTCCCCGGCGACCTCATCGTTGCCATCGACGGCGTGAGCTGCGTGCCCGCCGGGGACGCGCACCGGGCGATGATCGTCGGCGAGGCGGGCACCTTCGTCACCCTCACCGTCCGCGGCGCCGACGGTACGCAGCGGGAGCACCGCATCGAGCGCAAGCTCGTCGCCATCCACAACACCAACGTCACCCTCAGCGGCGACGCGGCGCTCATCGACTGCGACAGCTTCGGCTCCCAGACCGAGGAATACTTCTCCGACGGCGTGGCGCGGTACGGCGCTCAGGTCAGCCATTGGATCGTCGATCTGCGGGGCAACCCCGGCGGCATCGCCGACGCGGCGGTTGGCGCTCTCGGCGCCTTCACCGGCGCGGGACCCAAGCTGACCTACCGTCCCGCCAGCGGCGACCCCTTCTCCACCTACTATCTGCGGGACGCCGCGACGAGCAAGCCCGTGATCGTCCTCGTGGACGGCAATTCCGCCAGCGCGTCGGAGATCTTCTCCGGCGGCATCCGCGCCCAGCGCGCGGGCATTGTGATCGGCTCGCGCACCTACGGCAAGGGCACGGCGCAGATCGTGCTCGACGAGGAGGATCGTCCCGACCTCTTCGACGGCGACTCCGTCAAGATCACCACCTACCGCTTCTACTGCTCCGACGGCAACACCACCGACCGCATCGGCGTGCTGCCCACGCTGCTGGTTCCCGCGGCGCTGAGCGCCGAGGTGGCGTCCCTGCTCTCCGTCCGGGCGGCGGAGGGCGAAGCCCTGCGGCTCGAACTCAACGGTCAGACCTTCTATCTCGCTTTAGACGCCCTGCGCGACGCCGAAAACGCCGACGCAGTCGCCGCGCTGTTCGCCGCCCTCGCCCCGGACGTGGCGGTTCGCTGCCCCATCGACGGTCACGAGATCGCGCTCTCCCCCGCCGACGCGGCGGCGTATTACGGCGTGGCGTATGAGCGGCGCGGCTTCGACGACGCCGCGACCAGCCTCTACGCCGAACAGATCAACACCCTCGCGGTCTACGGGATGCTCTCCGGCGACGGGACGGGGCGCTTCCATCCCGGTCACGCGCTGACACGCGCCGAGCTGGCGACCATTCTCTCCAACGCGCTGAACGTGGAGGCGACCCGGAGCGCGGGCTTCTCCGACGTGGCGGAGGGGATGTGGTACGCCCCCTCGGTGGACGCCATGGCGCATCTGGGCTTCATGCAGGGCGTGGGCGACGGGCGCTTTGACCCCGACGGCACGCTGACGCAGGAGCAGCTCATCACCGTGCTGGGGCGGCTGGCGCGGTTCCTGAACCTGAACGCCGACGCCTACGCCCGGGAGCCGGGCGTGGAGGAGGCGGCGTCCCTCGCCCGCTTCCAAAGCTGGGCGCGCTCGGGCGCGGCGGTGCTCACCGGGTACGACGGCAACATGCTCTACACGGCGCTCTCCGACATAGCGCCCAGCGCCCCCGCCACACGCGAGCAGGCGGCGGCGACGCTGTGCAACCTGCTCAAAACGCTGCATGTTCTGTCCTATTGACAGAAAACACTTGACACACCCCGGTGTGCTTCTGGTACAATAAAAGGGAAAATAATTCCAAGGAGGCGCTTCAACATGAAATCCAAGGTCTACTTTACCCGCGAGATCACGCCCGAAAACGTGGTGGCGCTGTATCGGAGGCTGGGCGTCGCGCTCCCCGGCAAGGTCGCCGTCAAGGTGCATTCCGGCGAGAAGGGCAACCAGAACTTCCTGCGTCCCGAATTCTGGCGTCCCATGGTGGAGGCGGTGGACGGCACCATCGTGGAGTGCAACACCGCCTACGGCGACTTTTACGGCAACGGCGTCCGCGACCGCACGCTGGAGCACTGGAAGCTGCTGGAGTACCACGGCTGGAGCAAGCTGTTCAGCGTCGATCTGATGGACGCGGAGGGACCCGACCTCGAATGGCCGGTGGAGAACGGCACGGTGCTGCAAAGCAACCTTGTGGGCAAGAACATCGTCAACTATGACGCCATGCTGGTGCTGGCGCACTTCAAGGGGCACCCCATGGGCGGCTACGGCGGGGCGCTCAAGCAGCTGTCCATCGGCTGCGCCTCCCGCGCGGGCAAGGCGCGCATCCACTCCGGCGGCGCGTCCGACGATCACATGCAGGCGTGGAACGTCCACGCCGAGCAGCTCCGCTTCTGCGAGGCGATGGCGGAGGCGGCGTCCACCGTGGTGCGCCACTTCGGCGGCAACATGGCGTTCATCAACGCCATGAAGAACCTCTCGGTGGACTGCGACTGCTGCTCCCCCGCCGAGGACCCCTGCATGGCGGACATCGGGCTGCTGGCGTCCCTCGACCCCGTCGCCGTGGATCAGGCGTGCATCGACCTGATCTACGCCTCCAAGGACCCCGGGCGCGACCACTTCATCGAGCGCGTGGAGTCCCGCAAGGGCGTCCACACCATCGAGCACGCCGCCAAGCTGGGCTTCGGCTCCCGCGAATACGAGCTGATCGAGGTATAATTCCCCCTATCGTCGCAAAAAAGCAGCCCTTTCGGGCTGCTTTTTTCACAGTTCGATCTCGATGGGCTCGTCCACGCTGACGCTGCCGCCGATGGACGCCGCCGTGATGACGCCGCCCCGGCGCTCGATGGCGGCGTGGAT
>Ga0326512_10003442_pt1 | contig 11604 bp, 12 predicted proteins | sample 1_2617_0518_D_FD_203652 | JGI IMG/M metagenome (GOLD analysis project Ga0326512, IMG submission 203652) | Bovine rumen microbial communities from UC Davis, California, United States - 1_2617_0518 | ecosystem: Host-associated > Mammals > Digestive system > Stomach > Rumen | place: USA... | reverse complement strand
ACTAAATGTCTAAATGCATTTATGAAAACCATTAGAGATGCAGGCTATAAGTATGGTGTATATGCTAGTACTTATTGGTATAAAGATTGCCTTAATGATTCTGATTTATTACAGGGTTGTTCAAGATGGGTTGCTCAATACGCAAGCAAATGCACCTACACCGGCAAGATTGATATGTGGCAGTATACATCACATGAAAAAGTACCAGGTGTATATATTAATGGTGATAATAGATGTGATGTAAGCCATTGTTATATTTCTATTGGTAGTGGTAAGATTGATGGTGAAAGTAAAAGCCAGAGACAGACAGTTATTGATACATTTGTAGGTTGGCTTGGTAAGAAAGAGTCTGATGGTAGTCATAAAACCATAGTTGATATTTATAATAAGTATTTATCAACTGCTGTTAAGTTTGGTACACTTAATTATAGAGTTTCTTATTCAGATGCCTGGTGTGCTACAGCAACAAGTGCAGCATTTATTAAATCTGGTTTAGCTTCATTATTTCCTATTGAGTGTAGTTGCCCACGACAGATTGAGTTAGCAAAGAAAATGGGTATCTGGGTTGAGAATGACAATAGTGTACCAGAACCCGGTTGGGCTGTAATGTATGATTGGCAAGATTCTGGAAAAGGTGATAATACAGGTGTATCAGACCATACAGGTTTAATTGTATCTGTCGATAATAGCGGCACAACCTTTAAAGTTATTGAAGGTAATAAAAATGATGCTGTTGGTTATCGTATTATGTCTGTCGGCGGTAAATACATTCGTGGTTTTATTGTTCCAAAATTTAATGATAAATATGAAACAAAACAAGTTTCAGAAGGATATAGGAAACCATCTAAAATCGGTAAGTATTGGGCTAAGGTTGTAACGCAAAACGGTCCGCTTAACATAAGACAGGGACCAGGTACAGAATATGCATCATGTAAAACGTTTGGCCCAATTCCAAAAGGGTCTACCGTTATGGTCTGTGATGAATTAAAAGCAAATGATGGTTCAACATGGTGTTATGTTTTGTGGTCTGGAAAGTACGGTTTCTGTAGTAAAAAATATCTCAAAGAATCGGAGGTGTTTTAATGGCTTATCAGTGTATCAATTATCTAAAGCGAGTTGGCGATAATGCAGAAAGGGTTTTTAATGAAGCCGTCAAACTTCGTTGCAGGCATGTTTCTACAGCCTCATGGGCGCAGATGCACCAGGACAAGACTATTAATTGTAACGGCTCTGGAGCAATAGCTTTACAGTTATCTGATTGTCTTGATAACGGTGTAAGAATGGGACACGTTTCTACAAAAGGTATTAAGCCCAGCCAGATTACCAGCATCGACAAAGCGATGTACAATAGAGACAAAATCCGGCATTGTCGTTTTATCTTTGTCAATTGCTATGAAAAAGATTTACCATATTGGCTTAAACAGCGTGGAGTCATCTATATTCAATGGAGCAATTGCTGTACAAGTGCCGGTATGATTGATGGTAAGCACTGGATATGGTCTACAAATGAAGAGGGTGGCTACCACAGACAGAGTGATGGTTCAATGAGGTATGACCAATATAAAGAAACATCTAACAGGTCTGGAGTTCTGAGTTGTGGTGGACACTATCCATGGGGTGGTAAGATTTTCGTGGTTATCCTACCCGAAGAGAAATGGGACCAGCACTTTGCTATTGAAGTAATGCTGGAGAAGCATGGTAAAAAGGAAACACGACAGGACCATTTCGGTTCCCACTATGACAATATTCAGAAAATGGTTGACCATATGTGCCGTGACCATGATTATTTCTGCCGGTGGGCAGCAGATTATATTTTTGAGCGGTATGGCACAATTAATGATTTTTACAAACCTGGACATTTCGATTATCGTAAAGAGGTGCAGGAGTGTATCAACGAAATTGACCGGCTGGCTCATGAGACATGGGCTGGTAAACATGGCGGCGAGAAGCAAAGAAGAAAAGATTTTGGCGACCTATTTGACTTTGTACAGCGACAGGTTAACAGAACTACAAGTTAATATAACACCTGAAAGATTGGCTAATCATATTGGTGTGTCCCCGCTCAGAAATGGGCGGGGTATTTAACACTACGGCGAAAATGAAAAATCGTTTCTTATTTATAATATAATCGACGTTTATATATTTATTTATGTGTTAATAAAAATTTTATAAATATATTGACGGATAAAAAATTATATGATATAATATATACAAATATAAATATGATTTGTATTTATATTGTTGTTATCATATTTTTTTTATTTTAAGGAGGCAGAAATGCAGAGCAGTAGTATTGTTGAAGAAAACCATAGTATCAGAGAAGGAGAGAAAAGTATGGGCATGGTAATTTCAAAGAGAGAAGAGCTCGGTAACATGTTAGTTGTTGACCTCAGAAATATGGCGTCAACGTATGGTATTAAGAATGTTAAGAAGTATAAGAAGCAGGAACTGGTAGATATGATTTGTGAAATTATTGATGGACAGAAACCTACAGTGGTTGATGAAGAGGCAGAGGCGACTGTAGCTGTAGAAGAAGTAGAAGATGATAACAACAACGTTGAAACTGTAACAGAGGAATTAAGTGAAGAGGAAATTGCAGAAAGACGTATGCCTTATGTAGAGAATGCACCTATTGATACAATTGTTGCCTTTAAGCTTCCTACCGGCAAGGTAAAGAGTGCTAAGATTATTAACAAGTCTACTAAGAATCGTAAGCTTAAGGTAGAGACAGCATATGGTGCTCAGTTTATTATTCCTTATGATTCTGTTATTTGGGTTAAAACAGGAACAAGGTGGCCTAAAGGTGTTTATAATCTTTTGAAGGGGAATCACAATGGGAGCGGCTATAACAAGGAACACAAAGAAGTTCATTGATGACCTTATTTTATATTACTACGATAGAAAGAAACGCTTTGATTCACAGAAAAAGATTTTTGAGGAAGAAAAACACGAATTTAATGTATCCATGGAAAGATATTTTGATGCTGTTTGTGATGAAAATAGCGAATATTCCGTATCTGTTAAAGGCTTATTAAAGGATACTAAAATAAAACGTATTGTCGTTAAACGTGTTTCACCGACCAAGCTTGTTTTTGACATAGATAAACTTAAAGCATGTTTAGATATAAGTGTAAGGAAGAGACTTATAAGGAAAAAATATGAGGTTAAAAATTGGTATGGTTTGTTAACATATCTTAAATCAGCTGGTGTTGAATGGAAAGAGTTTCTTAAGTATGTTAAGGTCACAGAAGACGTAGATGTAGACGTTTTACAAAATATGTTATCATTAGGCGAGGTGGATGAAAAGTTAATTACAGATTGTACATCTGTGAAACACATGACACCTTATTATAGGTTGAGTGAAAAATAGTGAGATATATTAATGGCTGATTTGGCGAAAGTTTTATGGTATTATAATCTTTTGCAAAATGTTGATTCTGCCAGTTGTAAAATAGTATGTCCGTTTCACGATGACGTTAACCCATCTATGATTGTAGATTTATCAAATGACCTATGGTATTGTTTTGGTTGTGGTAGACATGGAGATGCAAAGAAGTTTGTTATTGAAATGGAACATAAACTAAATGGGTTAAATGATTTACAATCTATTAGAAAGTATTTTCAGATTTTAAAGTCTGATAAATGTTCAAATATTACTTTTGATTATAGTCATGTAAAAAGATTTAATGGTAAACCAAGTAAAGTTTTATATGATGAAGCATATGATTATTATCATGGTTTAAGTAAGGTTGATTGGCGCATTGATTCAGATATTGATGAAGTTAATGAATCTAAAGACTATATGTTTAATAGAGGCTTTGATGCACATGCCTTAAATATATCTGGTGCCAAGGTTACATATAATAATAACTATGGTATTATATTCCCAATGCTTGATAATGGTGTTTTTAAAGGCTGGGTTTGTAGGACAATGGTTAAAAGTGTAGAAGCTAATAGAAAGTATTTATACAATAAAGGCTTCAAAAGAAGAACTACCTTAGTAGGTGATTATGGTGATAAAGATTATGTTTTTATTGTAGAAGGATACATGGATAGGCTTAAATTTTTGCAATATGGTGTATCAAATGTGGTTGCTATTTTAGGCTGGAAAATAACAGATGAACAAAAAGATAAGCTAAAATCAAAAGGTATTAAAAGAGTTATAAGTGCATTAGATAATGATGAATGTGGCAGAAAAGGTACACAGTTTTTAAAGACTGTATTTGATGTCACAAGGTTCCAGTACATAAAGGGTGTAAAAGACCCTGGTGAAATGACAAAAGATATATTTAATAAGTGTTATAGAAAGACAATGCAGAAGTTTAGAAAAGGAGAATAATATGGGCTTATTAGATAGCATTAAAAAGGATGCCAAAAAGAGTGGTCAAAACAAAGGCAAGTTTATTTATTTCAGAGAAGGCCAGAAGCAGCGTATCAGGTTCCTGCAGGACATGGACGAAGGTATGGAAATCGTATGGCATGATAGTTTTGAACAGGGTATTAATGTACCGTGTCAGGAACTTTTTGGCAGGAATTGTCCGTATTGTGAAGACGACACCCTTAGAACAAGAAATCAGTATGTTTGGAGTGTTTGGAATTATGAGACTAGTGAAGTACAGTTGTTTATGTTTGCTGTAAATAACTGCTCACCTATTCCTGCTCTTGTTGCTATGTATGAAAATTATGGTACACTGTTAGATAGAGATTATGTTATTTCTGTATCTGGTAAGCAGCAGAATAAGACATTTTCTGTCGTACCTATGGACAAGGTTAAGTTTAGAAATGCAAAGGCTAAGCCTTATAGTAAAAAGGCTGTGCTTCAGATGTTGGATAAGGCTTGGCCTTGTGAGGTAGAATCTGAAGCTGAGGAAGATGATGAAGATGAAGTACCTAAAAGGACTAAGAAAAAATCAGGTACCAACAATAATGTAAAACGTAGTAAAAAGCCAGTTGAAGAAGACTACGAAGATGATGACTATGATGAGGACATTGAAGATGATGATACTGATGATGTAGATTATTCTGATATGTCTCCAAAAGAGCTTTTCAAGATGTGTAAAGATTTAGGCATTGATGCAAGGCCCAAGAAAGGTGCTAATTATTACATTAAGCTTCTTGAAGAATATGACCAGGCTAAAGAAGACTGGGAAGATGAAGAAGATGATGACGAGTGGGAAGACGAATAAAGATGGTTAAGATTGACATGGATATGCCAATAGATTGCTTCTATTGCCCAATGCTCCAAAGATATGTGACTTTCGGTGGAGGAAAAGGAAACTATTGCGGTTTTAGTAAAAAGGAAATTAATGACCTGTTTAAACGGCACAAATCTTGTCCGCTGATTCCATTGATTGAGGTAAAGGATGGTGACAGTGAGTGAAAAGAATTGTAATCATGTCAGTAGACGAATATGACAGAGTAATGGTACTGCTTCACGATGCGCTTACAAGTCAGAATATTGGTTTGAGATACTGTCGCAACACATTTCTGGCAGAAACAAAAGATAGGATTGAGAGGGCGTTAGACATCATGGAACGTGAGGATGGTGGACAGGAATAAAAGGAATAAAAAATGATTACTATTATATGCTGGTTAATTATTGTAATATTTATTATTTACTTTAGCTTTCTGGCGGCATTGTTACTTGCAGACCCAGACCTAATTGGAATACTTTGTGCAATTGCCATAATCCTTATAGGAACCTTTACTACAATAAAACTTGTTTTAACAATGCCAATATAGTTTTATGGTTTATTGATTTAAGTAAGGTTATGGTAAATTATAGAAACAATCAAAGATGAATAAGTAAAATATAAAATGTTTAAGTGAAAGGAGTTATATTATGTCTGATAACAAAGAACGTAACAAAGCAGAGTCAAAGCATAAAGAGGAGTATGATGAACTTCGTAGTTCATTGGATTTAATGCTTGAGGCTATAGATAAGTCTATGCTGCATGTTTTAGAATCTCTTGGTGTTTCTATTGAAGAAGACGAAGAAGGTGATGAAGAGTATGCATGTACTGTACTTGAGTATGTGTTTGAAACTCAGGCTGAAAATCAGAGAGAGATGCTTAAGAAAGGCATGTATCATGGCCTTTGTTCTGATGATGTAGAAAAGACCTCGTTTGATGTTGAGTTACCTGTTGATGACCCTAAACTTTTCTCTTATCATGTGCAGCAGCTTATGTCAGAGATTGGAGAGCTTCTTGATGCAGATAAGCGTTGGAAGAACTTTAGGAATGGTAAGTATGATAAAGATAGTAAGCTCGAAGAGATTGCAGACTGTTTTATTGTACTTGTGAATATCTGTTTGTTTTCTGACGTTTCGCTTTATGAACTTATTAATAAGGTGATTGATAAGATTAAGGAAGTTCGTAGACGCATTGACGAAGCTAATAAGTAATTTATAGTTTGTAGTTGTTGTTTTAGCTGGGGTGTAAAAGCCCCAGCTAAATTGCTATAGAGGATATGCACATGATTATCATTATAGAGGGTATAGACAGAGTTGGTAAGACAACTATAGCTAAAGAAATAAGCGATAGGTTTAATATACCGATTTATAAACAAGAGCGTATAGGTGGAAATAAAGTTGTAGATGATAATAAAAGTGATATTACTAAGCAGTATTGTAATTCATGTAAAAATTATTTAAGAGCAAAAACGCTTGTTGACTTTTGGAATTGGCAAGGTTTTAATCAACATATTATAATGGATAGGTTTCATTGGACAGAGGCTGTTTATAGTCTTATAGATAGGCATAATATGACACAGTATCATTCAATGAGGCTATTAGAACAGTATATGCTTCAGCAAAAGGATAATTATATTGTTATATATGTTAAGCCAGTAGATATAAAATATAGTAGCCGAGAACATGGTAGCAACCTCGAAAGGCATGAAAAAGAATTTGATGCTATATGTAGAGAGTCTAAGTTAAATAAGATGATTTGCACAATATATTCAAAAGATATGGTTATTGGTAGGTTGAGTAAAATATTAAACAAGGGGGACGCATGAGACCAAATAAACTTATTCAGTTTTATCTTACAAATGTTTGTAATTCGCATTGTAAAACGTGTGGTATATGGAGAGACAATAGTAATAATATTGAGTTGCCGTTACAGAATGTATTAGATGTTATAAAAGAGTTTCCAGAAGCGGATTATGTATTTGGTGGTGGTGAAGCTATACTGTATAGTAAAATAGGTGAATTATTATCATATTGTAATGAACACAATATTAGCTATACGTTATTATCAAATGCAGTAGATGTTGAAGCATTAGATAGAGTTATTGAGTTATATAATGTAAAGAATCTTACTATGAGTTGTGATGGTGTAAACCATGATTGGATAAGAGGTAGTAAAGGTAATCTTGGTAATATAGCAAGAATAGTATTTAAGTATAAGAATAAAAAGTACGGCCAAATGAATATTAAGCTTAGTTATACGCTTAGTACATACAATGAAGAAACCATAAATATGGACATGGAAATGATAAAAAATGTATTAGGTTTTGATAAGGTATATTTTTGCTTGGCACAGGATATGGATTTACTTTTGGTAAATAAGCAGAAACAGATTAAGCCGTCAAAATATGCCATTGACCATCTTATTACTAAATATGGTCATATGTTATATGATAAAGACTATAATTTCTTAAAGCATGCGATTATATTAGGCGATAGAAAACGTTGTGATAGTACCAGTTCAGTATTTACTATTTATACAAACGGAGATGTCGTTAGATGTCAAAGTATAATGTCTAAAGATGTTCTTGGTAATATAGTTAATGGTGATGATTTTAAAGACGTGGTTAATAAAATAGAAAGTACGTGGGCATATGAATGTCCGTATGATGATATGTGCAATCTTGTGTGCCAAAGGAGGTATGATTAATGTCGTTGCCAAAAGTAGGATATAGTTATTGGGGTTTTCTTGGCGATGTAAAAATGAATAGTAATTGTGACATTATATCTACACCAGATGGAAATGCTTTTTATTCATGGTCTATAATTTATAATTTATTGTGTAGAGAGTATAATGTTGTTCAGGTTATGCCAGATAGAGATGCCCCGGCATATAGTGTATACGGTAAGAAGTTATTTGATTCATGGTGCAGTAAGTTTAGAGATTATGCATATACACGTATGGATAAGACGATGTATAATAGTTATGATTTATTGTTACGTTTTGATAAGGAGCATGATACATTAAGTAAAGACTACGTATTTGCAATATTTGATAATGCAAAGTTATATGATTGTGAGTTTATTTTACATGAATATCGTATGCTTATAAAAGGCAGAAATGATTATGCCACAATGTTAAGTAAAGGCAGCAGTTGGCAGCCTGATTATTTTTTACAAGATTGTATATTTGAATATTGTGCTAAAAATAATATTAAGTTAATTATATTTGATTTAGATTATAAGATTACAGATGAACGTATAAAGTTGATTGATTTGAGTGATAATATGTATATTATTGAACTCGGTGATAAGTATAAAGATTTTTCAAAGGCTACCCATGTATATATTCCATTTGATTTTTATAATGGTATATGGGAGTTCAGAGTAAATGGAAGGAATACTGATGTTATTAATAGAAAGTTTAATAATCTTGTATATATTGGCAACAGATATGAGAGAGATTGGTGTATAGATAAGTATATTCCAACAGAAATAGAAGGCGTAAAGGTTTATGGCAATTGGACAGAATCAGGTAGAGATAGTGAACAAAGGTGGCCGAATATAGAGTTTATGTATAGGTTACAAACATCAGAGATGCATAAGGTGTATTCGAACTCTTTAGCAACTGTATTGTTGGCTAAGAAGGAGTATTGTGAGCATCATTTTATGACGGCTCGTTTGATAGAGGCTATATTTTATGGTACAGTTCCTTTGTTTATTGAAGAATATGGTAAGGATACAATAGAGTTGTTTGCAGGTAGATATGCGGATTTGTTAACTGTAAGTTCAAAGGCAGACATAATAAATAGGATTTATTTCTTTAAATATAACATGAAAGAGAGGCGTACAGTTATACATTATTTAAGAAGACATTTAGCATCATTTATGGATGTAGATAATTTTGTTAATGTTTTATTAAGTATATAAAAACAAAAAAGAAAGGTAAGTATTATGAATTTATTGTTTAATGAGACATATATTGCTAATTCTATTGATACTGCTTTTATGCATTGGTATAGACTTTTATCTAAAGATTGTGCAGGCGCTAAGCAGGTATCGAGAGATGGAGAAGTTGTAGGTGAGATTATAAATGCAACTACAGTATTATCAGACCCAACAAATAATATTATGAAAAATTCACTTAGAAACCTGCCAATGAAATATGCCATTGGTGAGTTACTTTGGTATATGTCTCATAATAATAAGTTAAGAGAGATACAGAAGTATACCAAAGGTTGGGACAGAATGTCAGATGATGGTGTAACTGTAAATTCTAACTATGGCTGGTGTATAAGAGATAAATATGGCTTTGACCAGTGGGAATGGTGCAAGCAAGAGTTGAATAATAATCCAAACTCTCGTAGAGCTGTTATCCACATTAAGGAACCATCTGATAAAGATAGTAAGGATGTTAATTGTACAGTTTGTTTACAATTTTTTATCAGAGACGAAAAACTTTATTGTACTACATACATGAGGTCAAATGATATATGGCTTGGTTATCCATATGATGTATTTCAGTTTACATGTATGCAGATACTTATGAGTATGGAGTTAGGTATAGGGTTAGGGACATATACTCATATCGCCGGTTCTTTACATTTGTATGGAAGGAATTATGTGAATATAGATAATGAGTAGTACTGTTGTTGCTTTGCTTAGTAGTATTGAATCTACACAGGCTGAAATTATATCTTGTATTATAGCTCAAATTTTAGAGTTTATACCAGACGCATACATAGTCGATTTTTACAAAGATGAAAAGATGAATAGGGTTTTAGGTGGCCAGAAGAATGTTATTAAAATGAATCAACATAAATATGATAAATGGTCTTCAATATATAGACATTATAAATCTGTAATTAAAGAGGCAGATAATGTTATATTGATTAAAACTCCTATTTTGAGAGGTGATAAATATCAGCTTACATCAGATAAACTTTGTGAGATTGATGATGGTGTTATTAATGATGATACCTATTGTATGCAGTATGACAAAATAAAGAGACTTATAGATAGGATATTATTTGTTAAGGCGTGCAGAAATAAGAATGTATATCAATATGTGTTAGACGTAGATGAAGTAAATTTTTCTGATGTATGGAATTTTAAAAAGTATATAAGGATAGGTGCCTGTAATTGGAATGGCGTTAGTTATTTTCCTATGTATGAATATATACTTGCTAATACATATATTCAAGAAATACCTAAAGCAGAGGATGTATATTATATTGGTAGTAACTATGATGGCTCCAGAGACTGGCTTTACACTTATAGAGACCAGATGAAAGAGCGAATAGGTAGTAGGAGAGTGATGTTAAAAAGGAACAACCCTACAACAGGTAAGTTTGAGATATTTAGTAGAAATGATACAAGTTGTAGGGTTGCTCAAACTACATATTATTATAATTTGATGTTGTCAAGGTTTACAGTAATAACACCACCATATAATGAAAGTGAATTTAATATGGTTAGATTCATGGAGGCTGTTATACTTGGTTGTGTTCCAGTGATACTACCAAATGTAAACCTTGATGGCATTAGGTTGACGTTTCCAGATATTTATGATATAATAAAGAAAAATAAGGTGGTTCTAAAGAAATATGTGATAAATGGAAAGTCAGCCCATACCTATCCAATAGAGTATTTTTTACCACTTAGAGTTAGGAGGTATGAAGAGTATGCAGTAGTTATAGATAAGATTAAAAGTACTAAGAGTTATAAGAGTATAATTGACAGAGATTATATACAGGAATGTTTTAACAATCTTTTCGAGGTGGATTATGTTTGATTTACACAGACATGATGAATATAGTACTTTTGATGGGTTTGGAAAGCCGAGTGAATTAGCTGCCTTAGCTAAGGAGCTCGGCTATAAATCCCTTAGTACTACAAATCATGGTAATACGAATGGTCTTATACAAACATATAAGGCTTGTAAGAATGAAGGTATAAAGCCTATACTTGGTGTAGAAGGTTATTTCCTACCAAAATGGAAACCTAAATCAAGAGGCTATCATTTAATATTAATTGCAAAAAATCTTGAAGGTTATGGTAACCTTAACAGGATACAATTTGAAGGTGAAAAACAAAAGTATTATAATCCAATATGGGATTTTAGTATTTTAGAAAAATATAGTGAAGGTTTAATATGTACAACCGCATGTGTAGCAGGTTATCTTTCACAGTGTATTATAAAAGGTGCTATAGATAATGCTAAGAAGTATTTGAAAAAAATGAAGTCTATTTTTGGTGATGACTTTTATATAGAGATTCAACCATATAAAATAGATAATGATGGTACACAAGAGCATGTTAATGTTAAATCTATTGAGTTAGCAGAAGAATTAGGTATTGAATGTATACTTACATCAGATTCTCATAGAGGTAGAAAAGATGACTTTGCATCGTAT
>Ga0326512_10003441_pt1 | contig 11605 bp, 18 predicted proteins | sample 1_2617_0518_D_FD_203652 | JGI IMG/M metagenome (GOLD analysis project Ga0326512, IMG submission 203652) | Bovine rumen microbial communities from UC Davis, California, United States - 1_2617_0518 | ecosystem: Host-associated > Mammals > Digestive system > Stomach > Rumen | place: USA... | reverse complement strand
TCTTGAATTAAAGGTATACTCATTTTTATCTTACCTCGTAAATATTGCCGTTGATTAAATCATGTGTTTCTTTCTTCTGGTAACACTTCATGTTTATAAGTGTACCGTCTACAAGATGTATATCGATTCTTAAATCTGGGTTTTCGTTGCATTTCTGGATAAACTGTTCAAGTAAAGAAAAATCCATTTTGTGTTTCAAAAGTGTTTTCTTCTGCTTTTCTTCCAGCTTTCTTTCTTTGTAAAATTGCAACGTTTCTTTAATTAAACTCATTTATTCAAAACTCCTTTCATTGTGCCTTGTTTCATACCCTTGCTATAAGTTTTCTGCATTTTCTTGTAAATGTTTTTAATTGCTCTGTTACTTGCTTTATTGCTCTGTGGTGAGTGAGTTCCATGCAATTGGTAATTTACTGAGTATTGGTCGTGTATGTTGTTCAAGAAATATTCACCCTTAGAAGGTGCTGCCATCATTTCTTCAATCTTTTCTTTAGGAACTCTAGGATACCAATACTTTTTGTTAGAACCGTTGAAAGTTACCCATAACTCTTTTGTTCTAGGGTCGTATTTCATTTTCTTGATAGCGGTAGAAGGTATGTCCTGAGTGTACATCTGTTCTCTTTGTGCCTGAGCCGTTACAAGTTTTTCCTGTTCTGGTGTAAGTTCTTTCTGATTCATCAAAGAAGCTGCTGCCCTTATACGTTCTGCAATCTTCTTTTGTCTTTCATTATCAATTTCACCAACTCTAAAAAATCCGATAGGTGCTAAAGTGTCTTTTTCTTCCTTGCTTTCTGGCTTAAACTTTTCAAGCCATTTTCCAGCCGTTCCAGGAAGATAGGTGTATCTTTCCGATTTTGGAGAATTGATTGTAATAGTTTTATTATTGCTTAGAGCATTATCTATCTTGCTCTGTTGTTCTATGTTTGTTGGAGAAGTGCCATTAAACTTAGTCTTTACTTTCTCCATTATGCTATTAAAAACACCCATATTAAACCACCTTTTCAACCTTATCTGATAAAGGATAAATCTTTCCTACTCTTAAAGTTCTGGCGAATAAACCATCCTCTCTAAGTGGTAAAATAGATTTTTTCCCTTCTTCAATTTCAAGATAAGGGCAAATTAAAGCATTATATTCGCTCTGAACAAAAGCAGCTTGATCCAGAGGAAACATTTTTACACCGAATAAATCACAAACTTTCTTAATGTAGTCCGGGTCTGAAAAGTCAAAACCTAAACCATGTCTTAAAACATACTTCCATTTCTTTCTAAGCTCTTTTACATCTGGCTTTTCTTCTGAAAGTATATAGGCCGTAATAACAACACTTCCGCAGATATGTGTGTACATTTCAAGCGGAAACAACAAATAATTTTTTGTAACATTCTTTCTAATCTGTCTAACATTCATACTTCATTAGTTAAAAAGAAAATGCCCTTACTAGGAATTGGGAACTAGTAAGGGCAAAACGAAGAGTTGTTTTACAGGACTGAAAGTTATGTCTAATTCATTAGTAAAATATAGTTATAGGTAAAATACGCTCTAGGATTGCACACAACACACTTTACCCCTTAAATGATAAGTTATACCTTTTTAACCAAATACCCCCTATTTTTTCAATTCTAGGGGCATTGTAGGGCATTTTTAGGAACTGTGTACAAAATCAAACACTTTTTAAACAAGAATGTTTAAATATAGATTATTAAAATTGTCCTGACTGTTTATTCTTGCTTTCTCCACCAGCTTCTATTCCACAATCATAGAAATATTGTCTGGAAGCATAGAGCAAGGCCATTGTAATATCTGGGTGATAACCATCATCAATTTCACTTGTGATGTTGTCTAGGTCATCACGTTTATACAATGTTTGTTCAAACTCATTGACTACTTCACCGTCTGCAATATTAAGAATACGGCCGGTTCTGCATTCTTCTGCTAACTGTTCAATGGCTAGGGCCTTGTCATATTTGTATGCACAATAAGCGGGCAATCCGTAAGTCTGGGATAAATCATAGGTTATTGATTTTTCGTTAGTATCTGTGAATATCTGGCAATTGCTTAAATCTGCGTTTGGATTTCTTTCAATCAGTAATCTTTTACCGTTTTCAAATCCTTCTCGAACGCAATCTATAATTTCTGTAACAGTCGCTTTATTAAACTTTCGTTCATAAATAATATAAGCCTGTCTTTGTTCAACATTAGCGGCCATTGTTACAATACCGTTATAGTCTGCAAATCCAAAGTCTACACCGACGTATATATGTGTTGGTATAAACTCTGGCGGAACAACACCAGAGTAAGTTTTATATCCCTTGAATATCTGGGCTTCTGTATCATAAGCAATCTTTCCGTAAAACTCACGTTGAATAAATGCACTATCCCTATCTACACCTTTTTCTTTGCAGATTTCTTGAATTGTGAGTTCTGGATCTGGCACATAAGGATTTTCAAACATAGACCAGGAATAAGTAGTCCACCTTGGATTATTAAAGGCAGCTTCAAAGAATGTGCCTTTTCTTCTAGGTGGGGTTCCGGTCAAAATCAATTGACTGTCTGAATAATCTGCCAACATCGGGCGGATAATTGTATCAACCAGATAAAGCATATTACACTGTGATTGTGCTTCGTCAATTATGACTAGGCGATATTTATCACCTTGCATTTTGTCTGCTTCTGCCTTGTCTTTGTTGCCCTTGAATAAAACGCTAGAACCATTTGCAAACTGAATATAGCCAGCAGATTTACTTTCTTTTTCAATCGGAATTTCTGCTCTTTTGGCTTCTGTAATAACCCTGTTGTACATCTGGCGGATAGCATTATCGAATGTCAAATTGATATACAAAATAGGTGAGTTTGGAACGGCTGCAACTCTATTGATTATGTCGCTATTGCCTTCTGTTTTTCCCGCACGTCTGGAACACATGACCGCAATTTTAGGACTTACAAAATCATTGAAAACTTCCTTTTGTCTTTTAATCAATCGTTTTTGTAATCGGTATTGTGTGAAATCTACATCTTTAGCTAATAACTTCTCTGTTTGTTCATCCAACTTAGAGATAATATCTTCCTGGAATATCTGAGAAGCTATCATTTGCCCGGCGGTGCTTTCTGGTTTATCAATTCCGAGCTGTACATATTTCTTGATAAAATCTTGATAGAAAGGTGACTTTGAACCGTCTACAGGGTTTATAAAAGCCTTTCTGATTTCATCGAAAATATCACCTTTAATGAGTTTGTTATATCTTTTTGTTTCCGCTCGCTTTCTTTCGCTTTCTGGATCGTGAGCCGTTTTTCCTTTCTCGAATGGCATACAATATTAGTTTTATGTAAAACTATGTATAAAACCATGTGAAAACAAAAAAAAGACCTTTCCAGAAAAACTTCCCAGAAAGGCCACATCCCTTATTATCTCTAAATGTATATAAATCTTTTTAATTCGTTTTACGTCTGAATTATAGCGAACAAGATTTATTTTTACCTACAACGTAGGATTTTACCTAAATAAAAACAAACATCTGCAAAATCTGAATAAGTTCACTATCAACCTGTATAAAATTTCCTCTATGAGTTCTGCAACCATTTTGCCCCATTATTTTCTTCTGCTTCTTTCTCAAACATAATCTACTCCTTACAACATTGAAGTTGTGTTATCTCCACTAATTTGATAAGGGTCATTTACCTTTGCATAAGCAACCAACACTTTATTAATCAGATAATAGGTGATGTTTCCAATTGTAATTATTTCAACCATATCCTTACTCCTTAGTTTCAAGACCTAATTTTTCTAACACATCGCTAAAACATTTTTCACAATATTCAAGTGAATATGTTTCTCTTTTATTTTTAGTTTCTCCACTAACAACATCAGCCATATTCCAATTGATATGAAACTTTACAAACTCCTTCTTGATTTCTGCACCACAACAATCACATATTCTTTTAATCATTTTTCTACCTCGCTTATAAATTGCTCTACTTTATCCAAAAACAAATTGAACAACTTTTCTGCCTGCTTTTCAAAAGGTCTTTCAGTACCACCAACAATACCCCAACATTTAATTCCTTCTATGGCTATATTCATTACTTCTTTTGCTTTGGTGAGTTGGTCTTGTATCTTATTAGCCCTATCTCTATGACTGTCTTTCGCAACTTGCATTTCAAGTACTTTAAGATAAGCATTTGTATTCTGTATTTTCAGTTCTGCATTTTCTTTTTCAAGTTCTTTACACTTATCTGTTAGTTCATTTTTATCTTTCTGTAGCTGGTCTATTCTTTTCCAGAGCCTTTGTTCTTTCTGGGTGTAACTATGCCAATAATCAGAAAGTGTGTAATCATCGTTACAACCTGTACGGCAATGTGAACAGAAAATATCATCCCTTTTTCTTTCGCAAGTTTCGCAAGTATGCTTTTCTCTGTTTTCGTCATACTCTTTTAATTCTGCAAACATTTCTTCTAAAGTCATGTCGCAACCATAGTCCCATTCTTCGCCCCGCCCATTTACAAACTCATACCACCAGCGGCGGACTATTTCATAATTATCATCAGATAAATCTTTTATGCCGTTTCTTTTGTAAAATTCTGTAAGAAACATATCAAAGTAATCTTCTGTATCTGGTCCCGCATATCTAGGATCTTCTGGAATATCCTGGTAACTTTTGCAACAAATCATTTGTTAATCTCCTTTTCTGCGTCAATTCCTGTAATCTCTTTGAATACCTCATTATTCCAATTAGGAAGTGCAAACAGTTTTTTACGTTCATCAACACTTGTTTTATTCCATGCCAAGCGCCACGCTTCTTTGTATTCAAGAGTTTTTAAAAATCCGCCGCAAATTTCAATTTCCTTTTTATGAACTTCTTTTTCTTCTTCCGTTGCTGTGTCGTGTGATACCCATATAGTCAAATCAAAATAGCACCAACAAGGAATGTTTATTTCGTTTCTTTCTTTATCTGTCATTTTGTTAAACATTCTAACTTTAGGTTCATTAGAATTGAAAAAACCAGAGTTCCAATTGCCAGAGTTCCAATTGCCAGAGTTCCTATCGCCAGAGTTCCAATTGCCAGAGTTCCTATCGCCAGAGTTCCTATTGCCAGAGTTACAATCTCCAGAGTTCCTATCGCCAGAGTTCCAATTGCCAGAGTTCCAATTGCCAGAGTTCCAATTGCCAGAGTTCCAATTGCCAGAGTTCCAATTGCCAGAGTTCCTATCGCCAGAGTTCCTATCGCCAGAGTTTATTAACTCTAATTTCTCCGCGCCCTCTATTTCTCGAAGAATTGTTAATGAGTTCGTTCCGTACTTGTCACCGCTTCTAACGTAATCTCCCGCAATTACTTCAAAGATTCTGCTTTCAGAAAGTTTGTAACTACTTTCTTTTTCAATTGCAAAAAGTTCTCTGCAAAAATGAAACACCTTATCTGTACAACATTCTAGCTTTTCTTTTGGTGTGTTTTTTGTGTAAGTCTTTCCGACCTCAAATTTAAAACCTCTACAACATCCGTTTTTGTCTGTAGCTTTATAACCAATCATTTTCTATTCCTCCAATTCTTTTATTTTTATTTCCCAATCATCACCAGAAAAAAAGTAAACTCCATTTTGAAAAATAGGTGTAACTTCCTTCTGCTGTGATAAAAGCGCAAGTCCAATTTTGAATGCAGAAAACAACTGACATTCCGTTGTGGTTTTATTTTCTGTATCGGCTGCCGATTGTGTTGTGATTTCCCATTTTGCTTTTCTGAATAAGTCAATGTCTGGATCAAACTCATAGCACCATTTATCCACACGAAGTAAATATCTGCTGCCATCATGGTAAGCAAAGAACCCTTGTTCTTTTTTGCCACTTACACAAAACTCTTCAAGATAAGCATATCCATCCGGGCATACCCAGCAAGGTGTATTTTTATCTGGAACAACAATTACTCTTGTGTTTAATTTTGGAAGCTCTTTTGAACTTTTCCAACTGTCCCAATTCTGCATTTTCTCTCTCCTAATTCATGTATTCTTTTAGATTTTCAGGAATAACTTCGGGCCACCAATTAAGACTAAAACATCGGGTGTCTGTAACGTGTGGATGAAGTCTTTTAAGCTCTTCTAAGTTAGTAGGTTCTGGAATTGTTTCTTTTGCCTTTTTATTCATTTCCTTTCTTTTTGCCATGCTTAATTGCATATAGTCTTTGAATGCTTTGTAAAAAGCAAAATCCCAAACCGCCTTTTTACCTTCATCGCATTTTTGTACTTGCTGGGGTTCAAAACCGTATTTTCTGGCAAATCCTCTAACTGTAGGTATAGTACAATTACAAGCTATTGCGATTTCTTGTGTTGTAAATAATCTTGATGTATCAGGCACAAATTTAAACTCTGACATTTTAATTCTCTCCTTTGAACTTATAAGCAACGGCGGCAACCTGGATAGCTTCTTTTGCAACATCAATAGCGCAAGAAAGAATGTGTGTAAGTTCAATTTTTATTCCACTATCACAATCACTTTTCACCATCTGCCACAATGCTTTTTTATGTTCTTCCAGAAATCCCAAAGCGACATTTACTTCGTCTACTTCTTCCAGAAGAACACCATAACCTTCATGGTTAGAGTTATATTTCTCACCATGCTTTTTTGCGTTTTGAACTTCCGCTACAACGGCGTCAGTTACCAACCTTTCAGTTTCTTCGCTAAACATCTTCATATTCCCCCATTTCTATTTTTTCCCGTTCCTGTTCCAATTCCAGAACATAGTCAAAATCCCTTGTTCTTTCGTTCAACTGTAAATTGCTATCCAGAAAAACTTCCCTGACTTTATGGAAAACCACGTTTTCAAGTTTCTTTGCCCTAAAGTATGGGAACTTCTGGTAATAACTCATTACACGTAAACTCGCTTCAAAACTCTTCCCCTCAAAATCTGGAACCTTGCAACCGACACAAACTTTTTTCTTTGCTATGCTTTCCACAACACCCTCGATATAAGGGAACATCTTCCACAAGATATTTGTGTCTGTTTTTCCTGTTCTGTTGTATTCAAGCAACAAATCATTTTGTAATTTGTAAAACTCAAGGTTTCTGTCTTTTGCATACTTACTCAAATCTAGTGGGGGATAGTTCTGGATGTAACAATCTGCAAAATCAAATTCTTGCTGTCCTTCTATTTCCCACTTTTTCATTTTTAAAATAAATCCTGTTGTTTCAGCTTCAAATACTTTGCATAGGGATTATTCATACTCTCTTGCAAATCCAACATTTCTATACTTTCTTCAATGTCCTTAAATGCCTGTTCCCATTCTTTCTTTGCTTCTTCTGTCATGGGTATTCCCGATTTATTTTTCATTGTTTCTCCTACGGTAATCTTCGCCTTCGATACAAATAATCTTTGAGTTTTCTTTAAGTCTGGAAATCAAATCAGAAGTAAGCCACATTTCAATACAGTTTTTACATTTTCTTTTTTCGCAAGACTTTTCATCAGCTTTATAAAACACACAATTTCTTTTTAAAATAAGGTTTGAAATAATCATTGTGGGAAGGCCGTCTGAGTGCCTGGCGTCAAGAATTGCACTCAGGAAGTTTTCTTCTGCTTCACTTCCTTTGGTTCTTCCAAACTCGTCTATAACAAGTAAAGGGTAGGTCTTGAACTTATGAAGTAAATCTATTTCGCTATTTTGACCAGAAAAACAAGAACGATATAAGGCAAACATTTCATAAGCGGTAATAAGGCGACCACTCATTATTTTTGTCAAAGCACAAGCAAGATGTGTTTTTCCGACACCGTTAGAACCTAAAAGCAAAAGTTTTGTAATGTCGCCATTTAATAACTCTTTACAAGCGATAAGGGCTTCTTGTTGTGTTACTGTTCCGGGAATGTAATTTTCGAGTGTTGCTTTTTCGTAACCTTTCTTTACACCGATTTTTTCTAACCATTCCATCTTGTTTTTCTCCTTCCGTTTGTTTTCGATTGCCTTTTGTTTTCTGTCCTCTTTGTCTATACATTCATCACAAAATCTGCCTAAGATAATTCCAAAACTTGAAATCAAGGCGGGTTGCTCAAACTCTTTGCCACAACCAGCACAAGTATTCTTTGCTATGTCGATTGTTGGTTCTGTAAAAACTCTCATAATAAATCCCCGTCATTTTTTGTGTGAAGGTCTGAAATAGTGTTGTTATTGTCGTTTCTTTCCCAGGTTCTAACACAAGCTCTCCAATCTTTTATTGGTGTTTTATTCTTGCCGTAAACCCAGCCGTTTCTTTCGTAGTAATCAAAGAATGCACCCGGATCAATTTGTGATTTTCGCTCTTCGCAATATGCTTTTACTTCTTCAAGTGTTGGTTTATTTAATTTGTTTGTATCTTCTGCGGCTTTTCTTCCGCCTGACTTGCCGTTTTTAATATTCTGGATAGAAGCGGTAATGCTTGATTTAATGCCTGTAAAAAATAACTTTTCGATTTCTGTTTCTGCGATTTCGTTTTCGTAAATGCCATATTCGCAGATAATTCTCATATAGCGGCCAAACTGTTCATCATTACCTTTTGTGAAGTTGTCGATTGCTTCAACATAGTTCGACCACATTTTAAAACCGTCATTCTTAACTTGTTTTTTCATTCTCCCAATTCCTACAAAAAAAAGTTTTTTCTAACTCTCGCAACTACTCACATTTTTAAGGCCGGTGCTTTCGTGAGTGTCCCCCAAAAACTTACTAAAGGGCTAACTTGCAACCAGAGAATAAGATTTACTCCTCGTCTTACTCTCTGGGATTTACCAATTTTAGATTAGAAAGGTATATCTTCTGGAAATTCTTCTTTGTTGTTACTGTCTGGAGCTTCTTTCTTTTCAGCAGCTTTCTTAACAATCTTTGTCTTATAAGGAACGATTTCGTTGTACTGTGGGTTTTTCTTCTGCTGCCTTACAGTAATTTCTCCCACCTTTCCAACCCAATGAGATGGCACGAAGTCGCCCTCTGGAATCTGGAAGTTTGTGAAGAACATTGTCATATTCTTACACCACATTTCCATTGCCTGTTCCAGAGAGAACGAACCAAACCCCTTTTTAGGGCTGTCGTTCAAAAGAAAGATGTGAGGATTACAATTTGGGTGTCCTTCTACATCAACTTCAACCTGGATATAATCTCCATAGTTGCCATTCTTGATTTCTGCATTCTTGATTTTTGCCTTGTAGTAGCCTTCTTCCAACATTTCACTAGAATCCATGTGTTTAAATCCTTCGCCAAACATAATTATTTATTCTCCTTTGTTGTTTTGTTTGAGATTTTGAAATAAGAACGCATTGTGGTATCAACAAGTTTCAAGTCGTTGTCTATGCGTTCATCCTTGAACATACCCATAGGGGTTTTTACTGTGTCATAACCGTTATTCTTTGTTGCAAAGTAGTAATGTCCATCTTCTACAACAGTCTTTAATACGACTGTACAGTAACCTTCACAAACTACAGTTTGATCCAGCATTTTTCCTACAGTCTTGAAGTGTTCCCGCCCATCTTCGCCTTTTTCGCTATGACCTAAGAAATACACAATCTTGTCGTCTGGAAGTTCTGTTATGCAGAAGTTCATAAAATCCCAGAAGTTTTTAGCCATGTTTGTAAACTTGTCATAACCTTTTACATCTGCATTCGCCATGTATTCATTGACAATAAGGTAAGTACAATCATCAACTATGATTGCTGGTGAAGATGTTTTTAACATCAGTTCTTTAATTGTCTTGTAGCTTCCTACATTCGCTACTGGGATTTCACAAGGGAAAGGCATAGGCTTTTTAGAAACGTTGATAACGCTTGCTTCACCTTTCTTAAAATTTCTCAGAGAAGTACTTTTACCCGTTCCACTCTGCCCAATTACCATAACAATACTAGCCATTGTTCACACTCCTTTTTATTTGATTTCATCAAGACAAAGGCTATAAGCCATTTCTTTGTAGTGGTCTGCTTTGTCTTGCAGCTTCCAGCGTTTCTTGTCAGAGTTTGACTTCAAAGATTTTTGTTCAAATCTCTCTGCCTTGTACATCAGTTTCTCGTACTTGTTCTTCATGTAGAACTCCTTTGGTTAAAAAAACAAACCCTCACCAGGTACGAACTAGTGAGGGTTGATATAATTTATTTTCCCGAAAGAAAATTAAATCCAAAATCATGTATAAACACTTCGTACCTGTTTATGCTTAGATTTTAGATGTTAATTTTGTGAATGTCAAGTATTAATTCAAAAATCTGAGGAAAAATTTGCTTTTTTTGTTTTTCAGGTTTAATTTATACTTGCTTTTCTTTATTGGGTGGGAAGGAAGGACTATATATGACTGAGTACGAACAGAAACAGTATAGAAAATCACTCTATATCCCCATGTGTTGTAAAGGTGAAATCACCATTTTACAAGCCGCCCAGAAAATAGGGATTGCCCCCAGAAACGTTTTAAAACTAAAGAACCGTTACAAGCTCTACGGATCATCGGTTTTTAAACGTCCTTCACATCCGGGGTATAACAGAAAGTATAACGACACGTTTATTAACAACATAATTTATCTTTATCATAAATATTATGAAGGCGCACCCTTTGCGGCTTTCTGGCGGGGTTTAAGGGATATTGAACACATAGAAATACCTTTACCTTCTTTAAGATGGATAATGAAAAATAAAGGTGTAAAATCTGGAAAGGAATATAGGCCACACCAAAAAGTCAAACATGAGAGCAGAAAAGAAAGAGCCTGTACAGGTGAACTAGTCCAAATGGACGCAAGCAAACACGATTGGTTCTTAAATGGCACTTACACAAATCTTCATGGTGCTATTGATGACGCCAGGCACATAGTAACCGGTCTTTATTTCTGCGATAATGAATGCCGCTTAGGTTATAATCAGGTCTTAAAACAAACCTTTGAAAATTACGGCATTATGAGGGCTGTTTACATCGACCGTCATTCTTCTTTCGTTACCACTCCAAAACATAAGACACTTGAAGAAAGATTGCAGTATGAAAAATCTAGCAATACTCACTTCAACGACATTTGCCAGAAATTAAACATTGAAGTAATTCTCGCTTTAAGTGCAGAGGGGAAAGGCCGCATAGAAAGGCTCTGGGGGACTTTACAAGATAATCTTCCGTACATCTTCCGTCGTCTGGGAATACATGACAATCAGTCCGCTAACGCATTCTTGAAAGATTGGCTGCCACGTTTCAATAAAGAGTTTTCTGTCCGTTCCCGTTCTTCTCTTTCTCTCTGGAAGAAAATCCCGCCGTCATTCAATCTTGAATATGAACTCGCTATCAAAGTTCCGCGCCGCACTGACCGCTACGGTGTTTTCCTTTTCCATGACCACTACTTCGAGTTACAAGCTCCCCGCAAGTCTTGCGTTAAGTTCATTCTCTGTCTATCAGAAAGTTTTGGACTAAAGGCATATATCAACAACAAGTTTTACCCTGTAACCCTTTGTGATGTGTTATCAGGCACAAGGGTAAATCCTATGCCTATGGTAGAACAAGATTTAATTTCCAGATACTTGCTAAATGATTTACATTCACAAGTTGTATAAATGTATTGTTGTAAAATTGTGAAATAGTATGTGAGTGGATTTTGTATATAATATATATATTATTATATTATTATATTTCTATTTCTATTTCTTATTCTA